>Ga0307379_10006992_pt1 | contig 15404 bp, 6 predicted proteins | sample UN2MG_FD_202237 | JGI IMG/M metagenome (GOLD analysis project Ga0307379, IMG submission 202237) | Soil microbial communities from Risofladan, Vaasa, Finland - UN-2 | ecosystem: Environmental > Terrestrial > Soil > Coastal area > Acid sulfate soil | place: Finland: Risofladan, Vaasa | collected... | reverse complement strand
AGAATAGTTAAGACACTTGTTAATGGTAAGAAGGCGGCAGATTATCACAGCATAGAGTGGGATGGAAAAGGAGATGGAGGAAAGAGAGTAGGTTATGGGGTATATTTTTTGCGAATGGATGCAGGCAATTACACCAAGACACAGAAGTTGCTGTATGTTAGATAGGGTAAGGACAAGTTAAAAGTGAAAAGTAAAAAGTTAAATCTGAGTACAGCAAATACACAGCGAAGCGAATATACGCCGAAGGCGAATGTACTCAACCTCAACCTTAACCTAAATCTGACTCTGTCTCAGACACAGAAGTATGTAAACTATGTAAACTGTGTAAACTATGTAAACTATGTAAATGAGAGAAGGAGGTGATTTGTTGTGAAGATAGGAAGACTACTTTTGATAATATGTATTCTTTTAACGCTTCTTGTATTTAATGCATACAGCCAGAGTATTATACTTGGCTCGAAGTTAATGGGCACAGAAGTGCAGCCCTTCTATGCTCCTTTTGGCGAGCACATAAACAGTTTTACCGTTGCACAAATTGGCGAGTATGCCGTTCTTACAGCCTGGGCAACCGATGGAAGTTCTGGTGAGATTTTCCGAACGAAACTCCGTGGAATGGAGGTAGATGGTTTCACACCTGCTTTAGGCCTAATAGACGAGTTCACAATTGCAGGTCCCGATGGAAATGGATATGTTCATTTGATAGCACATTCCTCGAGTGGTGAGTCTGATACTATTTTCCGCAGCAAAATGGTTGGAACAGGGGTTAATGATTTTATTGCACCAGTAGGAGAATATGTCAATGTAATTGACACACTTCTTGACCTGGCTAATGGTTATGTATATCTTGGTGTATCGACCATACTTGGAATCTTTGAGGTAACAGAGTTTCAGGCGATTCCTAAGAGGAATTATGTGCTTCTGAAGTGGCGAACGGAAACCGAGCAAGGAAGCTATCAATGGTTGGTGCAAAGGAAAGAAAAAGATGGAGATTATGTAACGGTTGGAACTGTAGAAGGTTCGGGAAATGTTTCCCAGCCCGTTGAATATCGCTTTGAAGATAAGGCTGTCCCTTTTGGAGAAGGATACTTCTACAGGCTTGAAAAGCTCGACCTGGGTGGTAATTCCTCATATTTTGGACCGCTGTTTGTTGACCTTTCCAAATCTGATTTCATTCCAACAAAAATGTTTGTAGGGCAAAATTTCCCGAACCCATTTGATAGAATGACCACCATCAGGTTTGGTATTCCGCTTAAAAACAAGGATGATTATGCCAGGTTAGCTGTCTATGATGTAACAGGAAGACTGATAAGAACACTGATCTCTGGAAAACTCGAACCCGGTCGGTATTCAATTGCCTGGGATGGAAAGGGAGAAAATGCCAGAGATGCTATGTGCGGAGTGTACTTCTGCAGACTTAATGTTGGAAGTAAGCAAGCTACGAAGAAATTGATTCTTCTCAAATAAATGAAAGAAAGAAGGAGGTGTGAGAGATGAGAAAACAGACAGTCTTAATGCTAATCGGTTGTATGATATTGGCACTCATCGTTATGGGTTTTGTGGGACAGGCAAAAAAGGATGCGAATGCAGCGCCCACAATAGAAAAGCGTATTGCAGCGCTTGAAGTAGAGATTGCCCAATTGAAGGGAATGCTTCAGGGTAGCCACAACCTTCAGGTTGTGAAAGAAAACGAAAAAGGAAGTATCAGTAAAGGTCCCGGTCCTGGTCCACAGCCCCTCGTTTGGACCGAAGGTCAGAGAGCATGGACAGAAGATGGTATAAATATGTGGACGGCAATTCCCTATAATGTTGGGATAAATACTCTTATCGCACCAGCGTTTGACCTTGACATAAATGGTGATTTGTGTGTCAGACAGGGAATATACGATGGAACAAGTTTTGGCTTGGCAAGTGAGGTGCTGGTTTCAGATGGACTTGGTGGTGTTTCGTGGGGAACAACACCCGGGGGTTCAAATGGATACATCTGGAATCAGTATGCGGCACCACAGTCTCCCGCAAGTTGGTGGATCGACGGAAAAGGAAAAGCTGTAAATGCAACAGCCAGCGATACCGCTCTTATCGGTATTGAAACCGCGACAGGTCGAGGTGTTTTAGGTCAGAGTTCTCCATTAGCAGGTAGTGGTGTAGGTGTTACCGGTATTGGAGGGTTTATGGGCGTCGTAGGATGGATTCAATCGAATTCAACTGTTGCAGGCGCTCTTGGATATTACGATAACATAGGGGTTTTAGGGCAGAGTAATGTAAGCGGCGGAGCAGGGGTTTTTGCTCTTGGTTTCGGAGCTGAAGGTGTCTATGGAGAAACCAATTCAAGTACGAATTTTGGGGTCTATGGATACAATGCTGCTATTGGCGGAGATGGTGTGTTTGGAATAGGTAATGCCGCGCTAGCTGCCAGTTACTGGGGTGGTGCAGGTGTCTCCGGAAGTAGTGATGATGTCGGTATTTTCGCTCATGGCTCGGCAGTCAGTTCACATGGATTAGTTGCGGTAGGAAATGGTGTTGGGGCTTGGACTATGGGAGGAGGTGCTGGTGCTGCAATTACAAGCTCTAATATTGGCGTATATGCTCGTGGTGATGACACTGCCGATAGTTGGGGTATCTATGCCAGAAGTTCTGGGTCTAATGGTGTTGGCGCTTTCGGTGTGTCCAATTCAAATCCAAGTTGTGCTTTGGTTGGTGCAAGCGCTGGAGCTGGATGGCATACTATAACGGGTGAAGATTGTGGTCTTACTGCTAACGGGCTCTGGTGCGGAGGTATGGGTTGGGGAGATGACCTCGGCACAGGAAGAGGACTTGTAGGTATTGGCGATGCCACTAATCTACCTTTAGGTATTGTCACGGCAAACGGTTCTGGTGTTTGTGGTTTTAGTTCGGACGCTACTGGGGTTTTTGGCTGCAGCGATAATAATGTAGGTCTTTGGGGATATACTTATAGTACAACATATGCTTGTATCCAGGGAGGTTCAAGTTCACTCAATACAAGCGGATTACTTGCTGTCTGTAATACGGGTTCCAGAGCGGTTGAAACAATTGGAGGAGACAACTTAGCTCTTGGTGAGTATTCTATGGGTGTTTTTAATACCCCCATTCAGAATGGCGACTATAATGGTTTGTATGTAGGTGCCAATGTAGTTGCATACGGTTACTGGACCCATTTAAAATCATCTAAAGGCAAAGACATTTCTACTGCTGCTATATTATCTCCAGATGCAAGTGTGGTTCTTTCTGGCACCGGTGAGCTTTCAGATGGGAAAAGCTCAGTTACATTCGATGAAACATTCAAGGAATTAATTTCATCAGATATTCCGGTAAATGTTATTGCAAGTCCAACAGAGGAATGCAAGGGTGTCTACGTTTCAGATGTTTCAAAAAATGGTTTTAGCGTTAACGAATTGATGTCAGGGAAAAGCACTGCATCGTTCAACTGGATTGCAATTGGAAGAAGAAAAGGTTGCGAGGAAAGACAAGTTTATGCTGAGAGAATCTTGAAAAGTAAGATAGCTTCTAAAGAAACTGTTGCCAGAACAGCTACTACCGTAAATACTGTAACTAAGAAAGAAAACGAGGTCAAAGAATTTAAGGTTAAAAAGGTTACTCCTCGGGGAAAGAAAGCTATTAACCTTGAAAAAGAATCTCTCAAAGGGACGGAACCTTTGAAAAAGGATATGTCCAAGTAGATAGGATAAATTCCAGTCGGGGTGCAATTCATCCCGGCTGGAATAGGAAATGCAGGAAGTGAAACGCAGAATAAGGAAGAGAGAAGGATTGTTACTTGCCAACGGTTGGGATTCATCTGCGATGAACGAAGATTGGTGCTTTCAGCACGGCGTGAGTCCCTTCGGACGGGAAAAACATGAATCGGAGTGACGGAGAAAGGTAAACGGAGAAGCGGTGAAATGGAGAGAGGTAGCCGCAGGCTTTACCCCGTGTAATAGGAAAATGTTTTCACATAATGGTATTACACAGGGTTAGCTTGCGAGGAGTATGAGATTGCTTCGGCAGAAATTAAGAAGGAATACTCGCAATGACGGATTAAACGAACTTAAAGTTAAACGAACACAAAAACCAGATAAACCAGACAAGGAGGTTGTACGAGTAGAAAGGCAGCAAACAGCAAACAGAACGAAAGGAGAAAGTGAAATGAAAAAGGTAGTTATACCTGCTATAATTCTATTTTTAGCGGTAGTGTCTTTTGCATCTGTTAGTTCCATTAAAAGGAATAGCAGAATACCATCCAGGGAGGTCTCTACAAAAGACATGCTGCCAGAAGGGGTAAGTATATTAGAACCCGCACCGGTAGTGAAATTTTCACCGGGTATCCCTGGATTTAAAACTATGCACAAGATTCACCCGGCACGCGAATTGAGTAAGTCTCTTATTCCACAGGCGGAAATAATCCCTAAAAAAACTCAGGAATGGTGGGACTACGTTGTGCGTGAAGGTTATGTGAATCCTGACCGCACGATGAAGTATGAGCCTGGTGAGATGGTTATTGAGTTCAAAAAGGAAATCAGAGGTAAAATTGCTAATGAATCCATTAAAGGAGCATTACATACAGGTCTTGGTTCCGTTGATGAATTGAATATTAAGTTTCAAGCGAATATGATGCAAAGGGCTATAAAAGAAGACCTTTCTCAGGACAGTCTTGCTCTGAAAAATAGCCTTGACCTTATCTATATAATCACTTTTTCATCAGAGAGCGATATGGAGGAAATCTCTGATGCTTATTTGGAGGACCCAAATGTTCATCTTGCTTCGCCGAACTACTATCCAGTACCTCACGACATTTCGGTTCATAATATGGAAGAATCGAATATATTTAATATACCCCAAGTAGGTGTTCCAAATGACCCCAACTATGACTGGGCACCAGAGATTATGAAAAGCAGGCAGGCATGGAACTTAAGTCATGGTTCAAGTTCAGTAAAGATTTGCCATATGGCAGCCGGTGGAAGACCGAATTATGCTCACACTGATCTTGACCGTAACTGGTCAGGACAATCAGGTGGTGGAGGTTCTATTACCAGCCATGCAACCGCCTGTTGTGGATGTATGGTGGCGGAGACTAATAATAGTACGGGTATGGCGGGAGAGGCAGGTGGTTGGGGAACGACTGAAGGTGTAAATTTTATGTATTACAATGTTACCACTGTCGCAAGTCATATAGCAGGCTTGAAATGGGCTGCGGATAATGGTGCCATCGCTATTAACCATAGTTTTAGCTGGCTTCCTAATGGGAACAATCCTGCAGGGCTTGAAGGTGCGATAAATTATGCCTGGGACCATGGCTCCGTAATATTTTCTTCTTCAGGGAATGACGGTACGCAGTTGATTGGTTATCCTCCTTATTATGGTAACGTAATTGCAGTTTCCGCATCGGATGCATCCGACCATTACTGCGGCTGGGCAACACATGGAGATTGGGTAGATGTGACCGCTCCTGGGGATGCACAATGGTTAATAGGCTATGAAGCTGGTGCTTCAGGGACTTCTTTTTCCTCGCCCCGTGCCTGCGGTTTGGCTGGATTGATGAAATCCTATAATTCAGGCTGGAATAATGTAACAATAAGGGATAATATTGAAAGAACTGCCGATTGGCTCGATTACAAAAATACCGGAAAGGAAGGGTTGTATGGTGGTGGAAGACTAAACGCTTATGAAGCATTAATGGCAAGGAATAAAAATGTTTCTGTGAATACTATTCTCTCCCCTGGCGATTCAGTATCTCCCAATTTTGCTGTTACTCCCGAGGTTATTGTGCAGAATAGGGGGAAACAACCTGAGTCCTTCCTGATTACCTGTGAAATTGATACCATTACAGGCTCTAATGTTTATACTGACACCAAATTAGTAGAAGACCTTCAGGAGAGTTACGATAGGATAAATAAAGGTAGGGTTTTAGATTTTGGTGACTGGACACCAGGGGGTGGTGGAGCTGAATATCAAATTACGGTGTACTCCAAGCTTGTTGGCGACCAGAATCTGGTGAATGATACGCTTATTGATACAATTTATGTTCGTGCAGGTGCTTCAGGGTCCACAGATACCCTTATCTACGATACCAATAGTCCTGCATATTACTTTTCAGATGCCAACCATTGGTGGGCTGTGAGAGGCACACCAGTTGCGCCCTGTTCTGTTATGTCAATCATCTTTTATGCTTATGGTGATGGCACCTATAACATCTATACATGGTATGATGATGCTGGTTTTCCTGGCTCTGTAAATACAGGTCCACAAAATTATAATAATTCAGGTAATGGTTGGAAGAATGTGAATATAACAGGACATCCATATTTTAGTGGTGATTTTCATCTCGGGTTCCGATGCCCTGGTGACCCTTCAGGTCCCTGGGTTATCACTGATGGTGGGCCTGGCACAGGTCATAGTTCTCACTCATCCGATGGCAGTAGCTGGTCAGCCTGGGCGACCTATAACTGGTGTATTCGTGCAGTTGTGAAATATCCACCTCCTCCTGTAAACGACGTAATGACCCAGTCTATTGTTGTTCCTATCGAACATGAGATTATAGGAAAACCTATTATCCCTGAGGCAGTGATAAAGAACATAGGTGCAAATGGGCAAAGCGGTTTTAATGTCACATTTAAGGCAGATTCTTCTGGCACCAATGTATCAACAAGCACCAAGGCCGTTTCCTCCCTTGGCTCAGGGGAATCCGATACTGTTTTCTTTGATGGATGGACTCCCAACTGGGAAGGTGGAACTTACAATGCCCGTGTCTATACCCAACTTGCAGTTGATGATGATAGAAGTAATGACACTGCTTATGTGAATGTGCTTTGCAGTTCAACGGACACCATTTACTACGATGATAACTCACCCTACTGGATATATACGGACAATAATTGTCATTGGGCTGTTAGCTTTTACCCGCAACAAGCCTGTTCAGTTATTGGAATGGACTATATGCTTTATGTTGGGGGTAATATAACTGATGCTCGAAAATGCACTCTTTCTACTTACGAAGCGGAAAATGATACCCCAACGACAAGGTTTTGGAAGAAAGGTAGGGTAAGTACGGTTCACGGGTGGAACACCTATAACTTTAATAGCGCAGAAAAAATAAATAGACCCAATGCCGAAGATTTTGCCATCGGTATTTGGACTTACGGATTGCAGGGAGGGGACACTGTTTGCCCTCGTCTTGACAATACTGACGAGCCTCCCTATCACAGTTATGCAAATACAGGGACTGGATGGGGGAGTCCTCTTATTTACGATATGTTCCTGAGAGCAAGGCTGAAGTACTATGGAAGCCTACCCATCGCTGATGTTGCATTAGTCTCCCTCGATGAACCAGAAGAATATGCTTTTGTCCATCCTGACAGACCTGTCACACCTAAGGTTACCATTAAGAATACAGGTACGCAGGATTTGACTAATATAAATGTTATCTGCAAGATCGATACGGGAACAGTGAATTTTTATCAGGATACGGTAAATGTTGCCAACCTTTCTGTTGCATATACAAATCAGGTGAGTTTCAACGACTGGACTCCTACCATAGTAGATGCAGATTATGCTGAAACAGTATGGGCAGTTGTTTCAGGAGACGGAAATCACTCAAATGATACGCTTTCTACTATGCTCTATTGTAGGGTTGTTGATGTCATTTCTTACAATGAAGAAACGTGGGGTTCAGGCACAGGTGCAGATTACTGTGGTGTGCGTTTTACACCTGAAAGACCCTGCAGTCTGGTTGGAGCACTAATCAACATTTATGGTGCCAATACGCCTGCTTGGGCGCAATCCTGTACTCTTTTTGCATTTAAGGATACACTGGCTCGACCCGCATCAAGGAGCTATTTTGATTTCGAAAGGTATATTCCCAATAATATTATCAGCAGTCCTCAAAATGGCTATGAGTATCGGATTCGTGTTGATTTCTCCAGTGCCGACATGAGTAGTAAAGTCTGTTCTACCGATTTCTGGCTTGCCAACTACACTCAAGAAAGTGCTTCTGCTGGATCTCTTTACACCACAGGTTCTGATTTGAATTTAGAAGATCCTAAAGGAAGAAGTTTGTTTAATGACGACAGAATGGCTGATAGTCTATGGACAGCACCTCTCTGGGTTGTTGGTAGTGATACAGTGCAGTGTAACTGGGAGATAAAAGCGTTGGTGAGATACTATAACTGGGCAGGTGATAAACCCGCTCCACCGGATGTAATGGTAAACAAAAGTGGTTCTGACCTCAATCCGTGGTGGTATGAAGTAACTCAGGATATGTATGGCAGTCCAGTGATTGTGGACCATTACGATTATTTCCGTGCTACTACTCCCGACTTTGTGCCTGGTATAAGTAGCTTTATAGTCGGCGGGCAGGACACATCATATATTGATAACAATCTGCTGCCGGATGCGAATAACTATTATTATCTTGCCTATGCCTTTGACGCATACGAAACCAAATCGAATAAATCCAATATGGGATATAAATTCGGAAAAAATCTGTATTACAATGCCTTAAAAACGGATAAAAACTGGGTTTCCTTTCCTTATAAATCCGAGTATACAAATGCCAGTGACATAACGACGGAGTTCAGTCCGAACGGCTCGTCTATAACGAAGATAACGAAAAGAAATGCAGACCAGACATATACGAGCAGGGTATGGATAGGACCTCCAATTGGATGGAGTGGCAATTTCGTTATAACCAAGGGAGAGATGTACGAAATTTCGGTGGCAAAAGATACGCTTATAACGCTATGTGGTGCTAACGACCCATACTATGCAGTTCCATTAAATGAGAATCCGGCAAAAACGGATAAAAACTGGCTGTCCATACCATACAATGCTGTATATGCAAATGCAAGTGACATAACGGCAGAATTCAGTCCAAGTGGTATTCCAATAACTAAGATAACGAAGAGAAACGTAGACCAGACGTATACAAGCAGAGTGTGGATAGGACCTCCAATTGGATGGAGTGGCAATTTCGCTGTCATAAGGGGCGAAGGTCTTGAAATATCAGTTGATAGAGATACAATCTGGACCCCTACCGTTTATACTAATAGTGGTGCTGGTCTTGGTCCCTGGGCTATAGTGGGGAAAAAGTCACATGCATCAATATTGTATAATACATCATTTTCTACCCCAGATTGGAAGGTTGAGAAGAACAAAATATTTACCTCTGTGCAAGACAATAAAATGGAGGGTGCACTTTTTGAAGAATCTGGCGGAGAATCGCACACACTTTATGGAATCATTGAAACACCTGAGAATTCATCAGTTAAATTCCTTTGTTTCCTAGCAAGTCGTCCGGAAAAGGCTATCAGTGAATCTTTTGTTGGTTCAGCAGCGGGGATGAAGGGGAGGATAGGATTTTGGATGGCTGATATTGGGAACTTGCCGTTCGAATGGAAATCTAAAGATGTTGTTACGATAATTATTGGTTCTGAGACATCGAACGGTTGTGAATCACACATAGGTTATTATGGTGTTATGAGTGCGATACTCGATGGTAGTGTAGATCCGCAGAAGTGTGTTAGTTCAACGCTTAAGAGAATTCCGGTACCCGAGGTAAAATTGGTTGGTAAAGAGGTTACTCTGAGTTGGGATGATGTTTTGGACGGGAATATCTTAGCTTATAGTATTTACAGGAGCGAGAGCGGAATCGAATATGAACAGAGATTAAACAATGAAATTATAGAGAACACTGAATTTATCGACGAGACTGTGAAAAAAGGAAAAACCTATTATTATGTCCTGAAGTTGGTCTTTGCGGATGGATATGAAAGTGCCTATAGTTCAGCCAATTCGCAGGCTGTTACTGTCACATCTGGCAAGTTTGTTGAAGATGAAGTGGCACTTCCTACTTCATATGCACTCATTCAGAACTCACCAAATCCCTTTGGAAAAAGAACAGAGATAAGTTATCAACTTCCGGAAAGAAAAAATATAATGCTGGTCATTTATGATATTTCTGGAAGACTTGTCAAAACACTTGTTTCTAAAACACAAAATCCTGGTTACTACAATGTAATATGGGACGGGAAAAACTCTTATGGAAAGGAAGTAGGAACCAATATATATTTCTACAGACTCGTCGCAGGTAATTATGTTGCAACTCGAAAGATGAATCTGGTTAGATAAAGTTAATGTGGGCAGGGATAGAATCCCTGCCCAAGATAAGGAGGTGAAAACAATGAAATTGCTTCGTATTTTAACAGCGGTACTCGTAATCTGCTCTGGTTTTCTGCTTGTTTCGTCTGTCCCAGTTTCTGGCGGTGAGTCTGAAAGTCGATATGGGTATTTGGATATTGGTACTACTAATGCGGATACTTCAAATGGACTCTGGCTCAGGACATATATTTTGATGCCGCCAAACAATAGTAGACCAAAGGAGCTCCAGGAAGTAGCTTTCCAGGTTGGTTCTGAGCCATATTTTGGCGATGTTGACGCCAGTACAAAATATTGGATATTCGATGCAGGTAATTTCTTTACAGCACAAGCTTTGGGAGATTCTATAATGGTGCTGATTGACTGGGAGAAAAACTCTGGAACAATAAACCACAGAGGATATTTTGGGGTGCTTAATGATACTTCCGTGGCAGGTAATGAACAAACTTATCCGTGTAACGATTGTACGCTTCGTGTAATGCCCATCCCAGACACCGTAAGCTTTGGACAAGCCTGGTTTGTATGGAATACACCGGTTCAAGATAGCGGCAATCCTAAGACAGACAACATAATTGGTTACAACATATATGTGAGTAGAAAATCCTTCCCCTTCGGTAACTGGGGGGTTGATAATTTTCAGCAACTCAACGCATCTCTTGTTACGGATACAACCTATTCGGATGCTACTATTGTTGGTGACGATACAAGTTATTATGCTTATAAAATCGTCTATAGACCCGATACTACAGTAGCAAAAGCTTCAAAAGGTTATGAGTCGAAATACCTTTCTCCCAATTCACCTAAAGCTTGGCTTCCTCCGACACAGATTGAGCTAACAAATTTTGCATGTTACAGTGCCGATGGGGTAGTTTTTATAACCTGGCGAACTGAAAGTGAGGATGGAAATTTCGCCTGGAGACTCGACCGTTCTTCAGAGCCCGAATCAGGTTATCAGACCATTCATTATGAAAAGGATAATGAGCCTACGACTCCAAAACCCAGTGAATACAGCTTCATAGACAATAATGTCATCTTGGGGGAAACATACTACTACAAACTTGCAGATATAGATATGCAGGGAAGGACAACCTGGCATAATACTATCTTTGTGACAGTGGGGGGGGAGAACCTTGTCTTGAAACCTATGTGCCACCCTAATCCGTTTAATGAAAGCACACGGATAAAATATGCTGTTACGAATGCAGGTGAAGTTACACTTAGAGTAGTTGACCTCCAGGGAAGAATTGTTACTACACTCATAAATGGATATCAAAAACAGGGAGTATATTCAAAAATCTGGGATGGGAAGAATCTAAGGAATCACGATGTTCCAGAAGGTATTTATTTCCTAAAACTTGATACATCAGCGGGAACCTATGTCGGGAAATTGGTAAGGTTTTAAGCGTAATAATAAGAGAAAGCTTTTTCGGGAAAAAGGAGTGTGCAATGTGCTTTACTACAAAAGGCAGAATTGTTTGTAGCATTCTTTTCGTTATTGTAGTTCCTCTTGTATTATTTGGGGGTGAGTCTCTCACCACCTGGGGCTATCTCTATTTAGGCAACAGTGTTGCAGATACAACAAATGGTCTTTTTCTGCGTAATTACATTGTAATTCGTTCGGATGAAGTTCAGTATCTTCACCAGAACTCGAGTATCTATTTTATTGATGTAAATGACAGCACTAAGGCGTGGCTAAGTGATGCTGGAAATTTCCCAACAGGAGAGTCAATGGGTGACCCCGATATTGCTCTGATTGATTGGGAAGATAATCCGGGAACTGTCGACCACATAGGTTATTATGCTGTTATAAACGATACAATCTGGGACCCGGCAGTTCACACGATTCAGCAATTCAATGACTGTTACCTTAGAGTGATTCCTATTCCTGATACCATAACAACGGTTGGTCAGATAGAACTTATTTGGAATACACCAGTGGAGGATCCTGGAGTTCCTGATACAGCAAATATAATTGGATACAATGTTTATAGAGGGCACAATGGGGTAGATTTTCCTACCCTATTGAACACGGGGATTGTTAGGGATACATTCTATACAGACAACACTGCCTCAATAGGCGATAGTGTTTACTATTATGCAATAAAACTTGTTTATAGGGGGATGCCTGATACTATAGAATGTAAATATTTTTCTGCAAACTCGCCTATGATAAAGGCAAATCATGATGTAGGAGTTGACTCTATCATATCACCGGGGGATATAATACTTCCGGGTGTGCCTATAAATCCTGCTGCAAGAGTAAAAAACTATGGAACTACAACCGAAAGTTTCCCTGTAATATGCCAGATAGATTCTTCAGGCGTAAATGTCTACTATGACAGTTGTTTTGTTGACACATTAAAACCAGACTCATCCAGAATAGCTTCCTTTGCAATCTGGGTTCCTGGAACCAATTCGGGGATAGTCTATGATATTATGTTTGTAACTCAACTTACGGAAGACGTGAATCCTGGAAATGATACGCTGCGACGAACTATTTCAACAGGAGTAGAAGAATCTCAGGCTGAGGGACAACGAATTCCCCGAACATTCGTATTTTACCAAAATATGCCAAACCCATTCACCAGAAAGACAGAAATTAGGTTTCAGATACCAGATATCAGAGAAGAAATTGACACCTATAGCTTAACACCTACGACCTTGAAGATTTATAATATTTCAGGAAGGATTGTAAGAAATTTCGCAATTTCAAACCCTTCGGTCCCGAGCTCAGGGTCGAGGGATTTTCAGTTTCCGGTTTCTAAGGTGTCCTGGGATGGAAGGGACAATCAAGGCAAGAAGGTTTCTGCTGGAACCTATTTCGTTAAATTTAAGGCAGGAAACTACATAAGTTGGAAGAAGATTACTCTCATTCGGTAGAAGTGTGTTACAACTGCGGTAGAACCTTAAAAGCGGGGCAATTATCTGCCCCGCTTTTAAGGTTTCAGAGTATTCCTAAAAGGGGAATATGAGATTGTTTCCATAGTAACACACCCCTAAACCCTCCACCTTCGTTGAAACTTCGGTGGACTAGAATCTGCTGGAGCCTTGGTGTAAGCAGGCCTCTTTTTAGAGGAGACTTAAAATACCCGCAATGGCAATCAAAAACAGTTGTCATTCTGAGTAATCTTTTCCATATTGACCCCGTGTAATAGGAAAATGTTATGTTCATAATGGTATTACACAGGGTTGACTTTGGAAGAATCTCAGCCATAGAAAAACCGTGATTCTTCCTGGGTCAGAAACTGCTGTTACACTCAGAATGATGCCCTTTTTTGGTTTTTCTGTTTTTCTATCTATTCCCCATCTCTTGCATTCTCTTGGAATCCTTGTAGATTTTCCTCTTAACAAAAGCCAAAAAATTTGGTAGTATTATAAGTGTTGTAGTAATAAACTTAGAAGAATTTTAACAGTGCTATGTTAATTTACCGAAATATTACTAGAAATATAAAAAAATATCTGAACACTGGAAACATAATAGTTATATATGGTGCAAGACAGGTTGGGAAAACCTGTCTAATGAAGTATCTTATGAATGGGTTATCAAAAGAAGGAAGAAAGGTTATTTTCATTGACTTAGAAGACCTTGAAATGCGAGAACTCTTAGCTTAAGAGTTTTATAAGGTTTTCCAATGGGGTAAACTTGTAAACTTTATGGTTTCTTTCTATTGTTTTAGTTTCCCCAACGCTTCGAGTTCTCCCCTTGATAGTTCTGCTTCGATTGATTCCGGATATTCGAAGATTATTTTCTCGAACCATTTTTTTGACATCTTATTATCCTTCACCTTAGTCTTGTATAGCAGTGCTGCTTTGTAAAGGGATTTGGATGCGATAGGACTTTCGGAATTTTCTTCAAAGATACTGACATAGGACGATATAGCTTCATTCTCTTTTCCCATAAGTGCATAAATCTTGCTCTTGAAAAAGAGTAGAATACTCCTGTCCTGCTTATCGCTGAAACTATCGAAAGAAGCGTTGACCAGATTGATTGCATCGTCGAATTTTTCTTCGTATGCCATTTTCTCGATATTACTAATCGTGGATAGGAGGTTTTGCTTTTCTGTCAGTGTTTCAATGAGCATTATGCGTTCGAGTGCGTTATTTGCATAGTCTTTGTCGAGACCCCTTGATACCGCTTTCAAATAATCCGTTTTCGATTCTTCGTATGATTCTTCGAGGAAAAGTATCTCTGCAGTGAGATAATAGGAAAATGGCAATGTCGAATTCTTTAGTATTTCTTTTGCCTTCTTTAAGTTGCCAGTCTTAATATAACCGGAAATTGCGACCAGGAGGATAATGTTATGATTTAGGTTTTCTGTTTTCGCAAGCATAGGTTCGATTGTGTGCAAACTCTTCTTGAATTCCTTTTTACGGAACAAAAGAATGCGAGATTTTTCTATTCTTGCGGTGTCTTTCAGTGTTATTCCAGTCTTAAGAATCTCGTCCAGTGATTTTAGAGAATTATCGTATTGCTTCAGTTGCTCATAGGTGTGAGCCTGCAGCAAAAGTGCCTTTTCTTTTTCCGGTAAATTTGGTGCGAGGGTCAATATTTTACTCAAAGATTCTTCTGCCTCTCTATAATAACCTTCATCGAAACATAAACTTGCATAAGTCAAGAGTGACGGTGCATCCAATGATTGGATTAGATATTTCTTTGCTTTTTTGATTTTTCCGGTTGCAAGAAGGATTTCACCTGTAAGTTTCTTGATATCACCATTATTTTCTGCCTGTCTTTCCAGTTCACGGAGAATCGCATTGTCTTTTTTTGTTAGAGTTATTAATTCCCTTCTTACCCATTCCTTTGCCCCCTTGATGTTTCTGTAGTAAAGCAGGAGTTCTACGACAGCATTTGGATAGTCGTTTAGAATCTTGTAGCAAAGATAGAGTTCTCTTGCAAAGGGATTTTTAGCGTATTTTCTTCTTCCCTCGAGAAACACCTTTTTAGCTTCTTCGACAAGCCCCAGAGATAGGAGGAGATTCCCTGAGAAGGAGAAACTATTCTCCGTTTCACCTTCATTTATGATAATGTCTCTTATCACTTTTACAGACTTGTTTTTTTTACCGGTTTGAAGATAAGCGCGTGCAAGCATTGCAGCCAGGTCCTTTCTTCTCTTCATTTCATTATTGAGTTTGGTATATTCTGTGATTATGTTTTCGTATTGTTTTGTTCTTAGGAGAAGATTAAAAAGTTTTAGAGCAGCGTTAACATCAGTAGGGTTTTTTTCGAGGTACCCGCTGTAAAG
>Ga0307379_10006990_pt1 | contig 15406 bp, 12 predicted proteins | sample UN2MG_FD_202237 | JGI IMG/M metagenome (GOLD analysis project Ga0307379, IMG submission 202237) | Soil microbial communities from Risofladan, Vaasa, Finland - UN-2 | ecosystem: Environmental > Terrestrial > Soil > Coastal area > Acid sulfate soil | place: Finland: Risofladan, Vaasa | collected... | reverse complement strand
GGCGTATTCCTCCAGCTTGCCGTTTGCCCGGCCGTGGACGCTATCCGCTGGATAGCGGCCGGACTCATCCTTCTCGCCCGCAGGGACGCCCGTGAGAACCTCGATCCCCTCCTCCACGGTCGCAACCGGCCAGATGTGGAACTTGCCGTCCCTGACCGCTTGCACGACCTCTTCCTTCAGCATGAGATGGCGGACGTTCTGGTGAGGGATGATTACCCCTTGACTACCGGTCAGCCCCTTCGCCTTGCAGACCTCGAAGAAGCCCTCGATCTTCTGGATCGCGCCGCCGATGGGTTGAATCTCGCCCTTCTGGTTGACCGAGCCCGTGACCGCGATTTCCTGATTCACCGGGAGGTCGGAGAGGCTAGAGAGAAGGGCGTAGAGCTCCGTGCTGGAGGCGCTGTCCCCCTCCACGCCCTCATAAAGCTGCTCGAACGCGACGCTCGCGCCCAAAGGAAGCGGTTTGTCCTGAGCATACTTGCTGGCGAGGTAGCCGGAAAGGATCAGCACGCCCTTATCGTGGATGGGGCCGCTCATCTTGGTCTCGCGGTCAATCGCAGTCACCCCGCTCTTGCCGATGTACGTGCGGGCGGTGATCCTTGATGGACGGCCGAACATGTAGTCGCCGATCGAGTAGACGGAAAGGGCATTGACCTGGCCGACTTTCTCGCCCTGGGTGTCAATCATGATAACGCCTTCCTCGATCAGCTCCTGAATCTTCTGCTCAATTAGATTCGAGCGGTAGATCTTCTGGTCAATCGCCTTCTGCACGTCTTCCGCCATCACGAGGTCATTGCCATTGCGGCTCGCCCAGTAGCTGGCTTCGCTCACGATGTCGGCGATCTCGATGAAGCGAGTAGAGAGCTTTTCCTTGTCCTGAATCAGCCGCGAGCCGTACTCGACGATCTTCGCCACGCCGGACTTGTCAAATTGCTTGAGCTTGTCTTCCTGCACTCGGCCCGCGATGAATTGGGCGTACTTTTCCACGTGCTCATCGTTGCGGGCCATCTCCGTGTCGAAATCGGCCTTCACCTTGAAGAGCTTGCGGAAGTCCTCATCGAAGGCGTACAGAAGATGGTAGATGAATGGGTTCCCGATTATGATCACTTTCACATCCACGGGGATCGGCTCGGGCTTCAGGGTGGAGGTCGGGATGAGGCCGTAGTGCTCGGCGATATTCTCGATCCTGACCTCGCCACTTCGAAGGGTTTTCTTCAGCGCGTCCCAAGACAATGGACTGGTAAGCACGTCCATCGCCTGAAGGATGAGATACCCTCCGTTGGCCTTGTGGAGAGCACCGGCTTTGATCATCGTGAAGTCGGTTGTCAATGCGCCCAGTCTGGCCCTGAAATCCACGCGGCCGATGAGATTGTAATAGCTTGGGTTGTTCTCGAAGACAATCGGAGCACCCTCCTGATGCTCGTTGTCCACCATCAGATTGACCTTATACCGGTCGAACGAGGGCTCGGGGATGAGACCCTCCAGGCCGGGGATTGCCGCCTTGGGGCGCTCGGCAGCCTTGAAGTCGTCCAGATTGTCCATCATATTTTCCTGGACTTGCTGCAGATAGGTGACAACCTCAGGATATGCCGCATATTTCTCTCGAAGCTCATCGAGCGAATGGCCGATGGCGAAAAGCCCGACCTCTCTGTCCAGCTTCCCTATGGTGTCGGATGCCTCCTTTTCCAGCTTGCGGGCCTTTGCGAGAACCTGCTGGATGGACTCCTGCAGCTTTCGGCTGGACTCTTCCAGTTGGGCCTTGCGAGACTGCTGGAGCTTGTCGAAATCCTCCCTGGAGAGCGGCTTGCTATGCTGATCCAGGGGGATGGTGGCAATACCGATGCTTGTCATTTCAATTGCGAAACCCATTTGCTCGGCTTGCTTTTGAAGCTCCGCAAGCGCCTGGTTTCGCTGCTGCTGGACGCCGTTCAGCAACTCATTCTTGCGACTCTCGTAGTTCTCGCTTTCGAATGCCCGGGGAATCTCATCCTTCGCGTGGCCCACTAGCTCGTCCATGTCCTTAACCAGCGAGCAGCCCATTCCCGGGGGTAGAATGATCGCATTGGGCGAGTCGGCGTCCTTGAAATTGTGAACGTAGCAGAGATCGCTGGGAACCTCTTCGGTCCTGGCCTGTTCCGCTACGAATGCCTTTACCGTTGAGTTCCGTCCTGTGCCTGTCGGGCCGGAAACGTACATGTTGAAGCCGCAGGTTTTTATGTCAAAGCCGAACTTGACGGCGCTTACTCCTCTATCCTGACCAACCGTACCCTCAAGCGGCTGCAGCTCTTCCGTTGAGTCGAAACTCAATGAGGCGGGGTCACAGTAGTGCCTCAATTGATCGGCCGAGAGTTCCTCGTGCTTGACAGCCATTTGTCGTACCTCCCTATTCACCAGATGATCGTATTCACGATACCCTATGCTTTCGCTTGGCCAAACCGGCGTACGCGCCGAGCAAGTCGTTTTGCGCCTGCTGCCGTTGGGGTAATTCGTCCTTAGTTGGGGAGGGAGTCTAAGTCCCTCCCCAGCGAGAAAGGGGACTCCCAGCAACAGAGGAGACTCCCAGACGATAGAGGAAGCACCTGAATGCGTTCCAGATTACCGTTGCTGATAGTGATTGCTGCACTGCTGATCCTCGGCCTGCTGGTATTCTTCGGCGTCCTCTATCGCGTCCGGCAGATGGCGGCGGATCTTCCGAGAGTTATCGAACATGAGATGGAGACGAGCCTGAACCGCCAGGTGCGGATAAAGTCAATTAAGATAGTCTCTCTGGACACCGCCGTCATCACCGACCTGACCATCAATGACCGATCCGAGTTCGGACGCAAACCCTTCTTCTCTGCGCCAAAAGTATTAGTGAACCTGAACACTCTCCAGATCATCAGAGGACGATCGGTGTCGGCGAGCATCTCCTCCATAGCCCTGTATAGCCCGCACATAACGCTTGTCAGGAATACCCGCGACGTCCTGAATATTCAGGACCTTATCACCCGTCCGCCTACTCCTCCCGCTCAGCGATTTCGAGGCCGAGTCGAGATCCATTCCGGGAGAGCGACGTTCGTGGACTACAGGGCAAGAGTCGCGGGGCTGACTCAGTCCAACACTCTCAATAACGTCTCGGGCAGCGTGGACTTCTCGCCTGCGCACGCTTTCCTGGTGGATTTCAGCGGCAAGGACACACAGGGTCGGGTCGGGAAAGTGAGCGTATCAGGTCAATGGGCGGTGGATGAGCCGGTGACGCGTCTGGAGATCACCGTACGAGAAGCCCAGGCGAAGTATTGGCTGGACTACTTCTCCGACATATCCTCGTTCGGCTTCGGAACAGGCACATTCGATGCTCATGCACTCCTCTACCAGCCAAGCGGGCCGGCGATAGTTGCGCGAGGCACGGCAACGATTCGCGGTTCATCCCTCGTGAGCCCCTATCTCAGGAATGAGCTGTCGGCATTCTCCGCGGACGTCAGCTTCGTGGGAACCAATATCCGCATGGCAGGCAGCGGCATGTTGGGAAAGTCGCCTGTGAACATCGAGGGGCGGATCGCCGGTTTGTCGCCGGCAGTTCTCGATCTGAGAGTGTCCTCGAACAGAATGGACCTCAATGCCCTCCAATCGGCCGTCAAGGCCCTCCCGCCGACACCGTACATCCGGTACACAGCTCCGGGAACAATATCGGCCAGAATCACGGGGTTGGCGCAGAACCCACTGGTGACATCCGTCGTGAATGCGCCTGCAGTTGCCGTCTATGGGATTCGCGCACGAGCGATCACTGCCCGGTCGTATTACAAAGCCGGCGTGATCCATGTGACCGGCGTGACCGGACTTGCCGAATCGGGCTCGTTCGAATCAACAGGGACGATCGCCCTGAAGCCCCTTGTGATACGAATGACGGCAAGGGCATCGAATATGCGCATCGCCGGCACTGCGATTGAGTCGGCCAGTGGAAATATGGAGATGCGCGACCGGCGGGTGACGGTCCAGCGCCTCCTGGTCAATGCGGTCAAGGGACAGATAACCGCTCGTGGCCAGGTGACTTTTGGCGGCTCTTTCAATCTGGGGCTGACGGCGAGGAACGTTGATGTCCTGACTCTTCTGCGCCCCTTCGCCTACAGCGACTTCACGGGAACAGCGGACTTCGACGGTACGCTGACCGGCACGACGAAGAACCCTGTCCTGACCGCACAGGTCGTCGCGAGAAACGGTGAGTTGAGAGGCATCCAATACGATACTGCATCCGGACGCCTGATCGCCACCAATACCAGTCTGACCCTCCAGGATGCGGTGATTCGGCAGGCTCAGACCGAGATAGCTACCACCGGCACCGTTGTCGTCGAGCGAAAAGTCCCACCCAGATTCGCTTTGCAGGTCCGAACCCATGGAGTTGACCTCTCGCAGATCACGGCCCAACTCACGATTCCTTTACATGCACGAGGAGTTGCCACGGCCAACCTCCGGGTGGAAGGGACTTATCCGAATCTCCGGATATCCGGTGAGATCACCGCCGAGAATGGTGCGGTCGCAGGTACAGCTTTCGATTCGGCCCGATTGCAGGTCGAGACAGTAGCAGGACGGACGGTCATCCGAGAGATCTTCGCAACCAGAGGAGCGAGCCGCCTGGTCGGCAGCGGGTTCGTCGGACCAAAGGGCGTGATCGAGATCAACTTGGCCGGAGAAAACCTCGACCTCAGCCTGCTCAACGAGCCGCTCTATCCTTATGCCGTCCTCCAGGGGCCGGTGACGTTCTCCGCCCGGATTCGCGGAACGATCAGCCGTCCCACGCTGACGGGGAGTTTTCAGGCGGCAAGTCCCATAGTGAATGAGCAGCAGTTCGAGTCATTCGACGCCGGCATTGCCTGGAACGGAGCGATGCTCATGATCTCTGATTCGAGATTGGCAGGACAAGGCACAACCTGGAGCTTGCCGCTGGTGACGTTCACCCCCGCCACCAAGGCCGTCGAGCTGCAAGGATCGGTGACTGCAGGCAGTCTCGCGAGGATACTGGCCATATTAAAGAACAGTCCGCTTACCGGACTTCCGCAGGGAAGCAAGTTGCGGGAGTTCCTGGCCGACTCCCCCACCCCGTTTTCGGGCGCGATTGATGGCTCGATAAGCCTTGCAGGACCGCTAGACAATATCAATGGCGAGGTCTCGATCACGGCGAGTGCAGTTCAGATGGGCAGCCAGATAGTGGACAAGGTCGAAATTCTGGTCGTGGAGCAGCGATCCGTGCCGGCGCTCCGAGAAGTGGCGATCACCTCCCCTGGAGTGAGCCTCGCCGCCACCACTGACTTTGTGAATGCGAAGCCTTCCACGGTTACAGCCACCATGAAGGATACGCAAATCGCCAATCTGCTCGCGATCATCCGAAGCGCCACCTTCTTGAAATCACTGAACTACGGCCGCCAGGTCTTCGATACGGCTCAGTGGCTAAAACCTCCCATTGCCGGCAGCTTGAATGCGACCGCCTCCATCACGAATATCCAGAAAGAGTTGACCGGGACGCTCTCCCTGACCGGGACAGAAGTCATGGTCAGCAACCAACTCATCGGCGACCTCACCACCTCCGCCCGATTCGCCAGTGGATCGGTGATGGTGGATCAATTCCAGGTCGCCGGCCCCGCAGGAAATGCGTCCCTGAGCGGAACGATCACCACGGAAGGGCAGGTATCACTCAGCGGCACGGTTTCCCAGTTGTCCCTGGCGGCCCTTCGTCCGTTCGTCCATGACAATACTTTCGCGGGCAAGGGAAACCTCAGCTTCTCAGTCTCCGGCGCCATGGACAATCCGACCGCTCAACTAGCCTTCAATGCGGCCAATGTGGTAGTCAGCGGGGTTTCCTTCGACAGCATTGCCGCAGACCGGGTCGCGATCGCGGATAGCCGGATTGCTTCCGACCGAGTGCAGATCGCCAAGAACGGCGGAAGCGCGGTCTTGTCCGGCTCTGCGCCATTCAGCCTCACTCCGCCGATCATCCCCGCGGACCAGCCCATCATGCTCACCGCCGACGTCACCGACGAGAGCCTGGCCTTCGTCAAGTCGCTGACCGATGCCGTAGAGGATGCCTCAGGGGTCTTCACTGCCTCAATCAATATCACCGGAACCATCGAGAAGCCGATCATCAATGGGCCGATCAGCCTGGTAGACGGCTTCCTGAAGCCGAAGGGATTTGCCAACAGCGTCACAGGAGTCACCGCCAGTGCCCGGATCGTGAACTCGGTCCTGACACTCGACAGCCTGGAGGGAACATCATCGCTGGGAGGGACATTCACCGGGAGCGGCAACATCGCTATGACCGGGCTGACGAACGGCCAGGTATCACTCTTGCTGAATGCGAACGCTTTCCGCCTGGGTGTGGTGGGCATCGGTGGGCCTGGTGGAAGTGCGATCTTCACCACGACCGGCCAACTCGTGGTCGCTGACACTGTTCGCTCCCCCGTGGTTCAAGGCACGCTGGTAGTCAGCGATGCCAAAGTCGTCATACCGGCGGAATTGGTGCCGACCAGCATCGCACTGCCGGCTCTGCCGATAAGCCCACAGCTTGCGATCACCTTGAACCTGGCCAACAACGTAGTTGTGCAACGAGGCGGACTGAGTGCGGCAGTCGTTGGTCCGGTGACTCTCGCAGGCACACTGAGCAATCCCATAGTCTCGGGTACGGTTCAGATCGGCAGCGGACGACTGGCATACCCGACCCGAACGCTCAACCTCCGTCCAGGCGGGACGGCTTCATTCCTGTTTCAACCGCCGAGTCCTGCGGTCATCAGCGTGGACGTTGAAGCCACCACAAACCTCAGCGCAATCTCACCGCTAACCGGGATAATCACCCGCTACTCGGTGGCGCTGGACATCACCGGGCCCATCGGCGATCTTTCCATTGATGTTCGCACAAGCCCGCCGGGACTCTCCGAGTTGGAGGCGCTGGCGGCTATCTTCGGTGGAGGCGCTCTCGAATCACTGTTGACTGGAGCATCGTTGGGCTCGGCGTTTCAGGAGCAATTAGGCCAATTGCTGCTGGGGCTCGCTCTTCCAGGGCTCTTCCAGCCGGTCGAGATCGGCGGTATCAGCATTGGAATCGAGCCGGGCTACGAGGTGCCGCTTCAGGTAAGCGCAACTGCTCAGTTGGCCGGCAATCTTACGTTGTCTTATACCCGCTCCGTCACAGGAATGAGTCCAGTAGATGTGTTCACGTTCGCGTATACGTTCAGTCCGCAATTCGCATTGGCGATTCAGTTCCAGGGGCGGAACGGGGTCGCGCAGAACAGTACTACGCTCGTGCAGTATTACAGGCGGTTCTAACAAAAAAGCCCCGATTGCTCGGGGCTGTGCATCGAAACTGCTAATCGTCAGGCGACCTTTCCCGCCAGGTAGTATACTAACGCGCTGCTTACCATGAAAGCGATGGCGCACCATTTCGTCAGGTCTGCCAGCTTATCGTCAATTCCGGGCTTGCCTCGGAAGCTCGAGGACGCCTTGCCGCCGATTGTTCCGGTCAGACCCTCGCTCTTGGTAGTCTGGGACATGACCAGGCCAATGAGGGCCAGTGCGCTTAGCATCTGAATGGCGATCAACACCGTCTTGAAAAATGCCAATGAAATTCACCTCGTCAATCAGAGAATATACCACGTCGCCCGCGATTTGTCAAGCCGCCGTGTCTTTCTCCGCTTCTTTGGCCTTGGCGTCGTCTTCGTCTTCGTCTTCAATGACAGCCTTTGTTGATTTCTTGAATTCCTTGAGTCCCTGGCCCAGCGACTTGCCCAGCTCAGGGATCTTCTTCGCGCCGAAGAGGAGCACGACTATTCCAAGAACAATCCATATTTCCTGTCCGCCGAAATGCATTTTATATCACTCACTTTCTGTATCTTTCACGTCATTCTCGATCTCCTCGATCGAAGACGAGAAGTCTCTCGCCGCTTTCTTAAGCTCGCGCATGGCAGTGCCAAGCGTGCGCCCGATCTCGGGCAGCTTCTTCGGGCCGAAGAGCAGCAGCGCCAGTAATAGTATAACAGCAATCTCCGGAAACTGTACAGACCCCATGACCAACTACCTCAATCGAATTCGAACGGGGTGACCTCGGTCTCCCCAGCTAATCTCAAAATATCCTCACGTTTGCAGAAGCCGGCGCCGAACGTCATCGCGTTGGCCGCCCCTGCCCCAGTTCCCAGTCTTAGAGCCTCAGGAATCGGACCTTCCGAAGCTACTACGTAAATAAATGCGGCTGCAAAGGCATCTCCCGAACCGACTGCGCTCACGAACGGGATCTCCGGGGGCTTTGCCCGCCAGACTCCCTCTTTCGTTGCCACCAGAGCGCCGTCACGCCCGAGAGTGACCGCCACTATCGCGATACCCCTGGCATTGAGCTCGGCCGCTGCCTGGGCCGCTTCTTCCACCGTGGCAAGCTGCTTCCCCACAACTGCCGACAGCTCATGGACATTGGGCTTTGCCATGAACGGTTTCACGCTCAGCCCCTGCAACAGCGGCTCTCCGCTACTATCTAATACGCATGGCACCTTGTAGTTGTTCGCTATCTCGATCAACTCTCGGTATATGCTGTCCGGGACACCCGGCGGAATACTCCCCGAAAGGACCGCATACTCCGCTCCCCGGACCAGGCTCTCGAATTTCAACTTGAGCAGTTCGACCTCGTTGGCCGTGATGTCCGGCCCAATCTCATTCAGTTCAGTCTGCGTCTTCTGAACTGGGTCCAAAACGGCGATGCACACCCTTGACTCACCCTGAGTCCTCACAAAATCGTGCTTCAGGCCCTCGGTTGTCATGCCTTCCAGGATATAGTCCCCGTTGTGGCCGCCCGCGAATCCGGTTGCCACGGCCTCGCCGCCAAGCTCGATGTAGACTCTCGCTACGTTGATACCCTTTCCTCCCGGCACGATTCGCCAGGAAGAAGGGCGATGCACGCGGTCTATACGGAAGTTCTCTACCGTATAGGTCTTATCAACCGCAGCATTCAATGTGACAGTAAGGATCAAAGCTGCTCCATATTGACAAGGCTAGGCTGGTTTGCTATACTGAAACCGCCGTGCCGAAGTGGCGGAATGGCAGACGCGCATGGTTCAGGACCATGTACCCGCAAGGGTGTGGGGGTTCAACTCCCCCCTTCGGCACCAAATCAACGTTCAACGTTCAACTTCCAACTGACACCACAATAGTACGCTCAAAACCTCAGTTTGTCAAACCACCGCTGAATCATGCATGCTTTCGGGCCTTGCCCACGCATTAGCCAAGACCGTCCGACAGTGGGTGCAGGAGAACCCAGACGCGCCAGTATGGCTCGATTGCATAGGATAATTAAACGGCCAGTCGCTCCATGGCATTATCACAGGCGCCAGGTCCATTATTGGCTCAGGAAAGCTTCATGCTCGATGAACGTTTACCGGCGGCATCTGGAGTATAGCCAAAGAGCGGCAATGGCGGCGGTGCTGGAAAGGATTAGCGGCGTGACTGAGGTGACCGCAAAAGAAAACGCCTTGGCTTGCGCCAAGGCGGAGTTGGAAGGATGAAAGAAATGAATCTTTAATCCAACTGTAGTTTATCACGCCTTCAGGCTTTTGTCAAGAGCATTATTGCTGGGCTGGCGGCATCCTCTCCCGGGGTTTTCGAGAGCGGCAATCTAGTTACCTGTCATGCCGGCGAAGGGGGAGTTTCCGCCAATGGCGTTTGCGCCTGCTCGCCTTTGAGGCCGATGTAGATGTGCATGAAGGCCAGGTATGCCAGCAAGCCAGTGAGTATCACTCCTATGCCGCAGCCGATGATTCCGACAATGCTGAAAAGCCCCAGTACTATGGCTATACCAAGAAGCTGCAGTCGCCTGCCTTCCGTGAGCTCCGCGCTTCTCCTGAACGACTCCACTATCTCCGCTCCATCGGCGACTTCATAGAACGCAAACATGTATCTGATTGCGAGGGCGATATACAAGATGACCGATGCTAGACCAAAGACCACAATTGTGGCTATTGCCGGGATGTCGGCCAAACTCACATTGGTATGCTTGAACAGTCCGAGCCCCCAGGCGATAAGGACACCGATGCCGGCAGGAACCATGGCTGCCAGCATTATGACCATAAACAGATAGTATACGCCCATCCAACTCCAGTATTGCCGGAAGCCGGAGAACATCTCGCCGAACTCCGGGCTCTGATCTCGGACGGCCTTTAGAGCCACGATGATAACTCCTCCAACGAGAGCCGGAGCAATGAAGAGCTAGGCGATAGCACCCACGACCGGAATGGCGCTCGCTCCTCCCACGATCACAAGATATACCAAGTACACTCCGATAAGCATGCCCGGCAACCTGGTGAACGTCTGCCATGCCGCTGAGAGCGACTCGCCGATGCCCAATAGCCTTCCTTGCATACCATGCCTCCAATCGTTCGGTTATCTACGCATTTATAGTCGGGTTATCGAACTTCCTCCTCTATGCTGCACCTTGACATGTGCCCTGTATCCCGGTATACTCTGCTTGGTCCGTACGGACCGATGTTCCGCAATTGAGGTGATAGTTGGTGGAAGCCGACCCGGCTAATAGTAATGAGTTGAACTGCCAGACAGGCAGAGGGAAAGGGAGGATGACCTAGCAAAACAAACGCCCCCCAACCCCCTCGAAACTCCCCCCTGTTCGGCAATCAGCACTTAGCAGCGAAGAACTTCATAGCATAAAGTCACACTGCACCGTGCCTTCGCACGCGTGTGGAAGGAGGACTAGTAATGCAATTCCTAACCCAGGTGCTCGGCCGAACGGTCTTCGACAGCATCGGCGAACCCGTGGGCAAGGTTCGTGACGTGATCGTGTCGCCTGCAGATCCGCTCCCAACAGTCACGGCTCTGATCATTGACGGCAAGACCATCCCCTGGCCGCAAATTCGTGAGGAAGTCGAACGGTTCACGTTGCCCGTTCGGAAGAACCGAGCGTCCGAGTATACACCCAAGGAAGGCGACATCTACCTGAGAAGGGATGTCCTCGACCGGCAAATTGTTGATGTGCATGATTACAAAGTTGTCCGCGTCAATGACGTCCGGTTTGTCGAGACTCCCGGGGCTGTGTCGCTATTGGGCGTAGACGCTTCTACCCGGGGGCTTCTTCGAACTCTCGGCGTCGAATGGGTAGCCAAAGTTTTCAGCCGGATCATCGGAAAGCCGCTGCCCGAAAAGGTTATCGCGTGGAATGACGTGGAGACCCTTGCCGCGGCGGCGGGTCCTATCAAACTCAAGATTCCGCTTCAGAAGCTTTCAAAGCTGCATCCGGCAGATATTGCCGATATAATCGAGCAGATGAACCCCATGCAGCGGACCGACGTAATCGAGAGTCTGGATATCGAGACTGCCGCTGACGTTCTGCCGGAAGTCAGCCCGGAAATCCAGGCGGAGATCATTGTGGATCTGGCCCCCGAGCATGCATCCGACGTTCTGGAGGAGATGGACCCTGATGAGGCGGCGGACATCTTAGGTGACCTGTCCGAGGAGACCTCCCAGGAAATCCTGAACGAGATGGAGCCTGATGAGGCGGAGGACGTTAGGGAACTCCTGGAATATGAGGACGAGACCGCAGGCGGCCTGATGACTACTGAATTCGTCGCAATCCCAAGCGAAAACAGTGCCCAGGAAACGATCAACTATCTGCGCAAGTTGGCACCGGACGCTGAGACAATATACTACGTCTATGTCGTCAGGAATGATGAGAAACTGGCCGGTGTCATCTCTCTTCGCGATTTGATCGTCGCCAAGCCGGAAACGCTTGTGGAACAATTTATGGTCACTCGCGTGATTCACGTCCATCCCGAGGCAAGCCTGAGAGAAGCGGCCGAGATTTTCCAAAAATACAACTTGCTGGCAGTGCCGGTTGTGGACTATGACAACGAGCTCAAGGGCATAATCACGGTTGACGATATGCTGGAGCACATCCCGTCGCAGGCATGGCGAGGGCGTCCCGGACGACGGCAGACTGCGACCGAGATGGCGTTGGAGCACGAAGTGGAAGCATGACCCTTGGGGCGGTGAATGAGAAAGCTTAGCAGGCGCAGACTGATACCATTGTTTGCGGCGATCGGCCCCGGGTTGATCGCCGCAAGTGCGGATAATGATGCGGGCGGCATCACGACCTACAGCCGCGCGGGGGCCGAATTCGGCTACAGCCTGCTCTGGATGCTCATCCTCATAACCTTCAGCCTCGCGGTGACTCAGGAGATGGGCGCTCGAATGGGCGCGGTCACCGGCAAGGGATTCGGCGGATTGATTCGCGAGAAGTTCGGCGCGCGATGGGCGGCCTTCGCGATCCTGGTCATGCTTATTGCCAACCTGGGGACCACCACCGCGGAGTTCGCTGGGATTGCGATGAGCCTGAGTTTGTTCGGACTCAGCCGGTTTATTAGCGTGCCTCTGGCGGCATTTGCAGTCTTCTTCCTCATCGTGCGGTTCGACTTCCGCCGGGTGCAGAAGGTATTCCTGGTCAGCGGCCTGCTCTACCTGACCTACGTAATCTCGGGAATCAAGGCACATCCAGATTGGGGATTCGCGGCATCGAGTGTCGTCCGGCCCGAGATCCCATTCTCGATCGCTTATCTGATCATGTTTGTGGCGACAGTCGGCACGACAATCACGCCCTGGGGGCAGTTCTTCATCCAGTCTTATGTCGTGGATAAGCGGCTTGGGGTGGAGGATTTGAAGTACGCGCGGGCGGATGTCTACCTGGGGGCGTTCTTCACCAACTTCATCGCCTTTTTCATCATTGTTGCGTGTGCGGCGACGTTGTGGGTTCATGGGCTGCATATCGAGAATGCCGCCGATGCGGCGAAGGCCCTTCAGCCGCTTGCGGGGAGATTCGCGTCCACCCTGTTCGCATTCGGGCTGCTGAATGCGTCTCTGCTTGGCGCTGCCATCCTGCCGCTCACGAGTTCATACGCCACCTGCGAGACTTTCGGCTGGGAGGCGGGAATTGACAAGACCTTCGGGGAGTCGCCGATCTTCTACGGGATGTTCACCTTCTTCATCGTCATTTCGAGCCTCATCGTACTGATTCCCCACCTGCCGCTATTGCAGATCATATTCATGCCCCAGATCGTGAACGGGATGTTGTTGCCGGTTATTCTAGTCTTCGTCATCAAGATAACCAATGATAAGGGCGTCATGGGGGAACACACGAACTCGCGCCTGTTCAATGGGATTGCGATCACGACGGCCGCTGTGATGGTCCTGCTGAGCATTCTTCTACTCGCCTCACCGCTAATCGAGAGACTTGCCTGACTCCTACTGCGTCGCTATCCGCGCACCCGTGGAACGGAGAATGGCCTTCTTCGCTTCCAGATTCTGCCTGCGAACGGGGATGACGTCCACGACATCGAATCCGCAGGTTCGGAGGGTGCGATCGAGGATCTCGGTGCAGGCAGGAGAGCCCCCTCCCCCACCGCCGGCCACGCAGATCCCGAAGGCAGGCCGCCCGTCGATTCCGTCGCGGCCGTTCTCATTGACACAGGTTCTCCGAAGCCGGTCCAGGAATGCCTTCAGACACTCGCTGAGATCGCTGAAATAGACCGGCGTCGCGAAGACAACCGCATCCGCGGCCTTGATCCTCCCCACAAGAGAGGCCAGATCATCCTCGATGATACACTGTCCCTCCGATCGGCAAATCCCCCATCCGTCGTTTTCACACTGCCTGCATCGCTCGATGTGCATAGGAGGAAGAAAGACCAGTTCCGCCTTGCCTCCTCCATCGCCAATGCCTTCGATAAGCACCTTTGCCGCCTGCGCCGTCTGCCCTTCGGGATTCCTGCTGCCTGAGATAATCAGTATGTTCATAGTTCGTCTTGCCTCCCTACATATCGTTCAAGCTTTCCTGCTATCTCGCGGGAGACTTCGGCCTCGACTAGAATGGCGTCCGTGGTATATTCGGCGCTTAGGACTCGCCCGCTCTCATAGCACAGGGAAACCAGGTCACTCCGGTCGTAGGGAATTCTCAGCGACATCCGAACGAGCAGGCTTTGGAGGGTCTTGCTGAGAACCTTCATGAGGTAGGGGATGCCCTCACGCTTCATGGCGGAGATATATACGCTGTTCGGCCGATCAGCCACGATCTTCCGAAGCACGTATTGGTCCTTTACCAGATCGCTTTTGTTGAATACCGTGACGGTCGGCTTATCCGCCGCCCCAAGCTCGCAGAGAACCTCATACACTGCGCCCATATGAGCCGCCATTCGGGGATGGCTCGCGTCAACGACATGGATGAGGAAGTCCGCCTCAGTGACCTCCTCCAAAGTCGCCCGAAAGGCGGCGATCAGATCGTGGGGCAGATTGCGAATAAAGCCTACGGTGTCGGTCATCAGGACCGCCCAACCATCAGGCAAGACGACTCTTCGCGTGGTCGGGTCGAGGGTGGCGAAGAGCTTGCGATCCACAAGGACTTGTGAGCCTGAGAGGGTGTTCAGCAAGGTAGATTTTCCGGCGCTCGTGTAACCAACCAATGCGGCGGTTGGAAACGGAAGTTGTTCGCGGCCGTGCTTCTGAACATGCCGGTGCTGCCGGACTTTCTCCAACTCATCGGCCACATCTTTAACTCGCTTGAGGATACGCCGGCGATCGGCCTCCAGCTTAGTCTCTCCAGGGCCGCGAATACCGATACCGCCCTGTTGTCGCTCGAACTGAGTATATAGGCTGGTTATGCGCGGGAGCAGGTACTTGAGCTGCGCGAGTTCGACCTGCAGCTTGCCTTCATGGGAATGCGCTCTCTGGGCGAATATGTCGAGAATGAGCTGAGTCCGGTCAATGACCCTCACCCCCTCGACTGCTTCCAGATTTCGCAACTGAGTGGGGGTGAGATCATCGTTGACGATCAGGAGGTCGGCGTCGAGAGCTTTAGTCTCGGCGAACAACTCCTCGGCTTTCCCCTGGCCAAGATAGTAGCGGGCGTCGGGCTTTTGTCGCCTCTGGGCGAATTCGCCGATGACCTCCGCGCCGGCCGTGTATGCAAGCTCTCTCAACTCTTGAATTGAGGAGCGGTCCTCTTCCTCATCGCCGGATTCCAGGCCGATGAGGATGGCTCGCTCGATGGTGCGCACTTCGTGCATGGGAATAGCCGAATGGTCATATGGTCAAATGGTCGAATGGTTTGACCATTGCCCGAAGGGCGACCATTAGACCATCTACCATTTGACCTCCACATTCTCCTTGATTCGGTTCATGGCTTCCGCAACGCGGTCGCCGTTATTGTCGCCGCTGACGGTCAATGACATGCGGATGTATCCCTCACCATTCGGCCCGTAGCCGATCCCCGGGATTACCAGCAGTCCGGCCTTTTCCAGCAAGACTTTAGCGAATTCCATAGACGAGTAGTCGGGCGGAACAGGCGCCCAGATGTAGAGCGTGGCCTTTGTCTTCGGCAAGTTCCAGCCCATGCTGTTCAGCCCTTCGA
>Ga0307379_10006988_pt1 | contig 15412 bp, 8 predicted proteins | sample UN2MG_FD_202237 | JGI IMG/M metagenome (GOLD analysis project Ga0307379, IMG submission 202237) | Soil microbial communities from Risofladan, Vaasa, Finland - UN-2 | ecosystem: Environmental > Terrestrial > Soil > Coastal area > Acid sulfate soil | place: Finland: Risofladan, Vaasa | collected... | reverse complement strand
TCGACCGACACCGGACGCATGCTCTTTGCCTGCGTTCTTCGCGATGACCTCGGAAGCACGACAAACCTTGGTGATCTCCTCTTCGAGATCACCAAGGCGGTCGATGAAAGTTCGTGTCTGCATCAGGGACAAGCCAGCCATTCGGCACCTCCTGTGGGTGGCCGCCTATCTTGTCCGGCGTAAGCCGGAACGAGAAAGGCCGCCGGGCGGTAGTACTAGCCGGCGGCCTTGACGACGGTGGGGATGTCGATGTTGTTCTTGGCCAACAGGACAGCCATCTTCTGCACGAGCAGAGCTGCCGACTTGGCGTTCGAGAACATTCCATCCTGCTGGACCATGCGAAGCTGGTCGAACTCGTCCTGCTTGAACACGTCCATGTAGGGCTCATCCTGATTGCGCAGGAGGGCGCCCGACTGCTCTTCGCCGATCTCGGCGGGATTGAACGAGTTCGGGAGGAGTTTTTCCTCGGTGTAGTTTTGCTTCGGGTCCATCTGAGCTTGCTTCTCGATGGCCGAGGCAAGTTTCGCGATGGCGGGGTCCTTGAAGTTTCCGTCTTCGGTGCGCTCGATGCCCGCGGTCTTCTCGACTTCACGGGAAAGGAGATCGCAACGAAGCCCGAAATCCTGGGCCACTTTTTGCGAAACGCCGAGCGTGGTGTGCTCGGTCTCGAAAAGATTTGCGATACGGTCGAGGTCACGTGTGACCTGCAACGCCCCTTGCTTACTGAGATTCGGCATGAACTTTCTCCTGGCGGAAACGGGCGCGTGCACGAACCCTCGACACGAGGGGCAGCCCTTCGCCTATTTGCGTGCTGCTATAAGGAGAAAACCGGGCCAATCTGCATTTTTTGGGAGATAAACTCCCCTGGAGATCCCTTCGGACGTTCAACCGACCCTGGGAGGGGGAGTTAAACCTCCGCGAAACTCTCCAAGTGGGTTCAAACCTCCGGCCCAGGGAGAAAAACCACCCTTGGGTTTTGGCCAGGGGTGGTTGAAACACCATGCGAACCGGGTATGACGCCCGTGTCCGAGTTCTAGGGAGTTTTTTGCTCCCTAGAACTTAGGTTAAGCCGCGTCGAGGTACACGATGGGGCGGTTCGGATCGTCCGGGTGGAAGGCCCGGATGTAGCGGAGCCAGACCTCGGCAACCTCGTCTACGACCTGATCCTGCGCCTTTTTGAGGGGAGCGGGACGAGCCGATTGACGCTTGGAATACCTGTCAGCCATGGCCTTGTCCTTGAATGAGTCCGCACTCCCATCAGGGTTCATCCCGCGCCAATTCCCAGACTCGGTTTGCCAGACATCGCCAGGCGAATGCTCCTCATCCTGTGAAGCCTCCTCGGCTTTCCCGATGGTGGACTCGATGCCTTTGAGCCTTTCGTCGAACTTCGCCTGCTGATCTGCGGGCATCTTTTCACGTTCGGCTTTGAGTTTCTCGAGGCGCCCCTTGAGCTGGTCGAGACGGCGCTTCTTTTCCTTCGCTTTGGTGTCAGCCTGGGGTGTCTTAGCCTCACCCTTCTCGGCGGTGCCCCCGGCAGCAGCCTCGCCAGCTTTTTCGTCGAATTCCGAGTCAACCTCGATGACCTTGACGGGCATCGAAGCGCCCGCCGCTGCACCGCCCATCAACCGCGTGTTGCCACCCATCAAGACGAGCTGTCCATTCTTGTCCTTGAGCACAATAACGGGGGGCATCTCGGCACCATCCGCGATCCCTTGTTCAACACGACCAATATCACGCTCGTATTCCTTTGCCAGTTCCCGAGCTCGAGCTGCGGGATCCTTGGAACGCAGAACATCTCCCACATCACTGTTCGCGATGTCAGCGAGTTGTTCCGCATCGAGATGCGTGACCTCGGCCTCCTTCACGCGACGCTTGAGATCCTCAGCGTCCTTGAAAGCACCCGGAAGTGCAGCCCGTGTGAAATCGTTCTCAAAGTATTCGCCGGCCTCATTGTCGAGTTCATCATCGGTGAAATCACGGGTCGCCTCATGCTTCTTCTTGAGCGGCTTGACCGGCTTCTTTTTCTCCGCGTCGCCTGATGGTGCCGCACCCTCACCAAGGTGTCCTTCAAGGGCTCCCTTGAGTTTTTCGAGACCCTTCGGCCGGTAACCCTGGCTCTCCATTTCCTTCATCTTGCGGCCCGAAGGGTCCTTCAAAGCTTCTTCGATGTTCGACAGGAGACGTTTCGCGGAACCCCTCGACAGATTCTTCATCCGACGACGTTGCGCGTCCGCTTCTCCCAGTCCCACATCCTTTGGCGTCAGGAGATCAAGAAGCTCCTTGGGAGCCTCGAGCGGAGCTTTGTCATCCTTCACAGGTGTCTCACCTGATTCAGTTCCCTTGAGCTGCTCATCAAGTGCTTTGAGCTTCTCGTCGATCTTGGCGCGGGCATCCGGACCCACTTTACTGCGTTGTGACTTCAGCTTGAGACGTTGAGCCTTGAGCTTGGTGCGGTCCTCCTTGGAAAGCTCTGTTGCTTTCTCTCCCTTTTCGGGGGCCTCCGCTGGTTCACCGCTCTTCGCGTGGGCCACAGCTTCTTCCTGTGAATCAAAAACCTTCTGTTCACCGCTCTGGCTTTGCGACACCCACTTATCTTTCCAAGGACCGATGTTGCCTTGCCAGACATCCCCCGGGTGCGATGGTGGTGCGATGCCGCTTGTATCCCTCATACGCCAGTTCTCTCCCTCTTCCGGGCCTTCGGGAGAAGGAGGGTCTTCAGCCTCCGCACGAGTCTTCTCCCGCTCTTCCTTCGAGCGGGGCTCCTTGGCACTCTCATCCGGGTGGGGGAGGGTCTCGCTCTTCTTGGCGCCCGCGTCCCCGGTGCTGCGGAAATGGTTGAGCACCGCCATCGCGGGCGACACCACGGCACGTTGGAACGTGCCCTTGATCTTGTCTAGGACCGTCCCAGCGTTCTCACGAAGCGCCGTCCCGGTTTCGGGATCGAGTCCTCGGGCAAGTTCCACGTCTTTCTCGTCAGGCTCCTGACCAGCCTCTTGCGCCTCCTGGATACGGATCATCGCCTTGTGGGCGGCTTCAAGCCCTGCACCATTCCCAGCCTTGGCCTCTTCATTCAGCCTCGCGCGGACCTCTGGATCATCGGCATCCTCGACACCGTTCGCTTGCATCGCATCACGCCATGCCCGGTCCGCCCACATGTCCTGCATGAAATCTTCACGGATGAAGTTTTTCAGGAATTCCTGGTATTCGGGAGCGCCCTTCCACTCGAGAATGACTTCCTTGAACTGAGCATACGGGTGTTTCGGATCATCGCCGATGATGAAATCCACCAGCTCCGTGTCATCCATCGCACCCAAGGCACCCTCGAAAGCTTTGTGAGACTCCTCGGAGAAGAAATCATCCGTGGGGGCGAACACCTGGTCGATGTTCCCTTGCTCGACCATCTTGCGCACCAGAGCGGCGGCACCCGTGCTCGGTTGCGGACGACCAGGCAGGGAATCCCCGGTACTGATGACGTGCGCCGTGTTGATCCCCGACAGGATGGCGTTGATCTCCTTCGCCTTGCTCGAGTTCTCATCCAGCTTCTTAAGCTGGGACTTGATTGTAGCGGCAGCTTCCTGACGCAACGCAGGATCCATCCTTGCGAACTGCTCGTAGGCTTGTTTCGCACGCGTTCCTAGATCAGCCGCAGATGCCATCTCTGTCTGACCGACAGGCGTTCCACCGATGATCATCGGATTAGCGACGACGTTACGCGCAAAAGTGATTTGAGCGAGCCGTTTGGCAAGTTCCCCAGGGTCCGTGATGCCCTCGGTACTAAATCCATCCCGCGCGACCGCATTGGCCGCAGCGATAGCGGAAGAAGACTGCGGACCCTCTTCGATCAGATCCGACAGATCGCTCTCGAAGTCGAGCGCAAACTGCTGGGCCATCGCCGCGTCCATCTCGGAGAGCTGCTTCCCGACTGCCTCTTTGATGCTGGCAGGCAACTTCGAGTCTTTGCCAAGGAGGCCCTGCATGGCCTTCGTCGTTTTCTCGAGCGCTTCGGCGGCTTTCTGTTCGCGCTGCTTCTTCTGCTTCTCGTCCTGCCTTCCCTTGGCGCCAGTAGGATCCCGACGTTCTTCTTTGAGCTCCTTCTCGCGCTCCTCAGCGGCTTCAAGGTCCCCCTTCTTCTCTTCGATCTCCTCTTCAAGGTCACGCTGCTTCTTGCGTTCCTCTTTGATCTGCTCCTGGATAGCCTCATGGCTGTCAGGGGTGGCACCGGGTTCTTCCAGCTTGGCCTCGAGTTGCTTGACGAGCTCGGCCTGCTGTTTTCCGGCCTTGCGACGATCTTCGTACTCCTTCTCCTTGGCCTTGACCTCTTCGGTCAGGTCTTTGAAGGCACCTTCCTTCTCACGCATGGCCTCGCGCTTTTTGTCGATCTCAGCCTTGACGGCATCCTTGTCGACAGGTGCCTCTTCGTCCTCTGCCGTATCCAAAGCGTCTTCGAGCTGACCGACCAATTTCTCGCCGTCCTCCGTCTGCTGGCGAAGCTCCTCCATGCGCTTGGTCTTCTCTGCAAGCTCCTTCTTGGTCTTTTTGCCCTGGAAAGTCGTCTCACGAAGCTCTCGGCGGGCTTCCTGAGCCTTCTGACTCATATCCTCCGCCGCGGGATGCTCCGGGTCCTGCTCACGGAAATCCGCGATGTATTTCTCGTAGCCCTTGATGAGCGTCTTGAGTTCTTTTTGGGTTGTCGAGAGTTTGCTTTCCCGTTCCTCAAGATCGTCGAGTTCGGTATCGAGGCTTTCCTGCTCAACCTTCCCTTTCTCAAGTTTCGACTGCAAAGCCTCGAGCTTCGACTTGATCTCTTCCCTCTTCGCACCGGGCTCGACGGCGGGTCGATCCAGTGACTCCTTCAGGCGCTCAATGTCCTTCTGATCCTGGTCGATTTCCTTCTTCAGGTCTTCGCTCTGGTCCTTGAGCTTGTCGATGTCTTTCCCGCGAGCTTTGAGGTCGGGAACAATCGCCCGCACCTTCTCCATCTCCTGTTCGATACGGCCTTCGAGCTCCTGCTTCGCGGCCTCCGGATCGGTCTCCGGCTTCTTCAGCTTCTGCTTGAGCTGACGAACTTTCTTCTGAGAATCCCCGATTTGCTCACGAGCCCCGTCAATGCTGTCCTTGATCTCATCAAGATCGTCGCGGGCGCTCGAAAGGTCCGCGTCGATGTCTTCACGGGTGCGCTCTTCCTCTTTGGCCTTGTCCTTCTTGTCGCCCTTTTCATCGTCGCCGCCCGGGAACTGCCGCTGGTACTCCTGACGGACCTTGTCGGCCATCGAAGGGTCTTGCTTCTTCAGCCCCTCAAACCCGATCTCGGCCCCGGCAGGAGCGTTCTCAGCCTTACTGGGCCATTTCTTGTCCTTGACCCATTCGTCGAACGTCGGCTTTTCACCACCACCGGCTCCGGCACCACCACCGGCTCCTGCACCGCCAGGAGGCTTTGGAGCGTCTGCTTGGTACATGAGCGCAACGCGGGCACCCGAAATTCCACGAGGAGTAGCGAGCCAACGGAAGGCCACACGTCGATAGAGACCGACCTTGTTCCACTTCATGCTGAGGTCACGGTCGCCCCCGTCACCACCACCCAGATTCTCTTCCTCCTCTTCGTCGAGAGTTCGGTTATTCCGAAGATCGTACCGAGGCGGTTTCTTCTTGGGCTCCTTGCGGAGCATCTTCTGAACCTGCTCGTCTTCCTTCTCGGCGTGCGTCTTCGTTGCCGCTTTTTCGTGATGCTCGCACATAGAGCATCTCGTGCCTGCTTTCTTGTACTGGTCCGAACCGTACTCGTAGCCGCCGTCCACCCCGTAGTGATGAGCGAGCACGTTCATGCAGCGTTCGCAGGACTGCGCCGCGACCATGATGGCATCACTCACATCCCAATCCCCGCTCCGCACCATCGCGGTGACCGCCTTGGGGTCGTATCCCTTTTCTCCACGCAACAGAACACTGCTGCTCCCGTCATCGTTCAAACGCAGGACGGTCTCATGTAGATAGGTAGGGAACTGACTGCGCTGATACTGAGCTCCAGCAGGAGCCCCCAGCAGATCCTCCGCTTCCTTGAGCCGGTTGTTGTCCCCATCCTCGTACCAAAGGACAGAAAACAGATTAGGGTCGAACCGGAGTCCTTCAATGCTCGGGCGCGGACGCTCAAACTCTCGAGCCAACCGGTAAATACTGGGAGCTTCTCGAAGCCACCACTGGCGATCCCGAGCCACGAACACAGGGCCATTCAGAGCATTGGCGAGAATGCGTCGCTCGGTCTGGGTCCCCTGTTGTGCGGCTTGTCGAAGCATGGAGCCCTTCTTGGTGTGGCTCTCGTTGACGGTCCCGTCTCGCAGGTAATCGTCCTCCACACCGGGAACAAGGTACTGGCTTTTTAGAGTGCTGGGCTCATGCCCCACACGCTCGGCCGTGGCCTCCAGAGCCACCTTGAACTCGTCCTTGAGCTTCTTCTCCTTCTCCTTCGGGTCCGTGGGGAGCTTGCCCTTCCGGACCTTCTTGAGCTGGGTCTTCATCTCCGTGTTGGCGTGAAAACCACGGATGTCCTTGGCCGAGATACCGAAGGACTTGAGGTACTTGTTCACATCCGAAGCCGAGACACTGAGCACACAGTCGTCTTTGCTCTTGTCCTTGCACGCCTTCTTGAGCGCACTGACGATACGGGGATTGGTCACCTTCTTCTTCTGATCCACGCCGGACTTGCCGACGTAGGTGATCGTAACGCCGCTCTTCCCGAACTTGACGTGCTTCACCCGCCAAGTAGTGACCCCGAAATGCCCCTCCTTGGCGCTCCCATCGTTGCCGACACGCTCGAAAGTCTCGTCCATCAAACCCACGGCCAGGGCGACATCGCGGACCTTCTCGTCCTTCGACTGAACATCCTTGCGAACCTTGGTCTGGAGCTTCTGCATTGACTTACGGAGTTTCTCGATACGCTCCGCTTTGCCACGGTTCCGATCGGCAACCTGGCGGTCGCTGTACTCGTAGACGGTCATCTCTTCACCGTCTTTGGTCTTGATCTTCTTCTTCGACTTGTAGCGAGCAGCGTGCTTCTCGATCGTCTCCAGCTTGTCGTAGTACTTCGGGTCCTCAGTGAGGTGATCCTGACTGATCTCGCGAGCAAGCTCCGGATCGTCCGTGTGCTCGAGTTCGACCTTGACGCCCTTGGCGATCTGCTTCGGATCGAAATCCCCAGGCTTTTTCTTGTCAGCCAAGCCACCAGGGATCTTGTCCGCTTGGAGGAACCATTGCGCCACTCGAGCGGCCAGCTCCGGCTTCTTGGCAGGCTCAGCACGCTCGCGCTTGGCGCTGTCCATCGACATCTCTTCGGGCACCGTGATGGACTGATCCTTGAGCTTGTCCTTCCCGGGATACTTGTAGATCTTGGCCTTGATCTTCGGTTTCCGACCCTTGGGCAATAGATTCCGGATGCCCTTGAAGTTGACGTGTTCGGGGACCAGGTAGAGGCGCATTTCCTTGTTCTTGGGATCGAGCGCCATCTGGGAGGTCGTGCGCATTTTGTCCGTGAACCGAGTGGGGCTGAACCCAGAGGGGACACTGTCGATAGCCTGCGTGAGTGCGGGCATAAGATCCTCGACATGCTGAGCCTTCTCGAGCTGCTTCTGCGCTTCCCACCGGCGCACGATGGACGAGATGTAGTCCGGTCCCTTCGTGTAGCCGGCTCCGGGGTAGTAGATGCCATGATTGGTCCGCGTGTGGACCTTGTCGGAGTCCAGTCGCATCGACTTCGGAGCGTGGATGCGGGAGTTTTCGAGCGCGTAGACCTTGTTACCGTCGGATACCAGTGTGTGTCCCTTGAGACCCCGCTTGAACTGCTCCGGCTTGTGCAGGATCAGTGACTGGAGAACGTCCCCCACGTTGTCGTAGGTCAGGGCTTTGAGGATCTTGACCCCATCCGGAGAACGCTCAGGTTCAGCGTCGCCATCTGCCACGCCCTCCCGCTCGTCTTGGAGGACCATCAAAGTCGAGTTCACGATGCCGATGCCGTACTCGTTGACCCCCTCACAGAACCCCGTGATGCGGTCGAACATGACGCACATCTCGGTGCCGTCGAGCTCCAAGTGGTAGATGCAGATGTCGGGGTCGTACATGCGATCCCGAACCTTGCCCAGGATGATGTCACCGTCACACTTCTTCGAGAAGACAATACAGGCTTCCTTGCGGCGCTCAGCCTTCCAGATCTTGTAGAGACCCATCTTCACGTTCTGCTTGCGGCCCTTCGGCACGGGCTCAATCTCGACCGAAGGAACACCGCGCTCATCGTCGAAAAACCGAACCACTTTGCCACGCTTGTTCTTGTACTTCCCGAACAAGATGTCGTCGCCGACTTTGAACCGGCCTTCGGCGATGAGATGCCTTGCGGCGACGCGCTGTACCAGACCATTCACCGGATGATCTTCTCCAGGTAACGGGATGCGACGCGCATTGTGATCTCTTTGCCCTTGGGCAGGTAGTGTTCAGGCCCTCGCTCGAAGCCGCCGTAAACGAAATCGAAGACTGCCTTCATCTCCTCCGACTTGGCCGGTCGCCCCCACGAGTCCATGTACTGCTGGTTGATGTTGGCGAAGGTGTTCCCCATGACATCAGCCGGACCGTCTCCGTTGTACTGCTCACTGACGGGGTCCCCACCAGGACACGCGTTGGCAGGCTTGCCTGGGACGAGATTCACGCCGGGATTCTCGGGCGTGATGCGCCACCATCCGGCAACCTTCGAGCGCAGCCAGTGAGCCGCGACCGTCTTGGCCTGGGGACCGAGCTTGATTTTGTGCACCTTGGGCAGTCCCCAGATCTCCATCTCGTCGAAGGACCACTGACCCTTGGGGATCTTACCCTCCCACTCGGCATCCATGCCGGGCATGTAAGCGAGCGTGACGTGTGGCTTGAACTCGGGGAATTTATCCCCGCACTTGATGCCCGCATCAGCGAGTTCCTGCTTGACTCGATGTTTGAACCCGGACAGGTCTTTGTCGAACTGCACAGAGACATGCGGGACGCGGCGATCCTTGTCGTGGTGGTCGAAGTACTCGAGCTTGTCGAGCACGGCGTTGCACATGGGCCACCACCGATGACAGATCTCCTGGAGCTTCTCGACCAAAGTCCCCTGCTCCGTCTTGCACTTGAAATCCCCGATGTAGAGGAACGTGACATGCGACGGTGACGAGTCTTCCTGACCGAGTGACGGGAACTCCTTGGCGAGGTCCTTCGGCAGCGGGATGAACAGCCCGACAGACTCGCCGTTCCCGCATTTGGTGCCGGTCGCCTTGGCGGTCTTTTCATGAACACGTTGCATCCACCTTTCGGCGACTTGCTTCGTGAAATTGCTGTTGAGCGGGCGCGGCACGCGGAGCCTCTGCTAGAGGGCCCCCGATAGACCGAAAACCGCTAAGTGGACTCTGGGGCGGGCTCGGACTTGCCTGTGCCCATCTCATGAAGACGACGAGCCACTTCATGGGCGAGCTTGCTGAGGATGGTGTCCTCGGAATCGACTTCCTGGCGCCGTGGGGGCCCCAGAGAGGCGAAACGACCCATGCCCGGCTCCTCGGGCTTCTTGTAGTCGAGCCCGAGAGTCTCCGAAATCCTCTCGACCAGGTTCGAGCCTTCGACGATCTGATCTCCGGCACGACCGTACATCGAACGGAGAACTTCGCTGAATTGAGCATCGTTGAATGTAGCGAAGTCGCGCTCGAGACGCTCTTTGACCAGGATGGGATCGATGTTGAGCAGGTCGAGGATAGTCTCGATGTCCAACGAACCTTTCTGGTAGAGCTGGAACAAGGCATCGAAAGTGTCCTGGTTGTCCCGAAGTGCAAGCCTCGTGAAACTCAGGCGCGGGTAGATGACCTGCATCTGACCGTCTTCGTCCTCCTCAATGAAACCCATACGCTTGCACATGGGCTTGAAGAAGAACTCCTCAGCCAGGCGCTGGATATTCTCACGCAGGAGCATGTACCTCGTGTTGATGACTTCAAGGTTGATGCGGTCACCGCTGTAACTCGACTCACCGTTGAGCAACGTCTCGGTGACGCCAAGACCGGCGTAGAGCTGACGAGCCACGAGATCATACTCACCAGTGAGCTCGAGCAGACGGCCGTTGGAATTCATCTCCTCCCAGGTGACCTGGAAGTTCGTGACGATCGAGTAGTCCGGGTCCATCAGGGCCAGATCGATCTGGTCACGGAGGGCTTCCGTATCCGCCTCATCCATGTCCTCGGCGTACACAAGCCGGATAGGCGTCATGTGGCGCGAGGCGATGCTCGTCTGAGCCTGACGGAGCTTGTCGAAGTACACCAGGGTCCGCAAACATCGCTGGAGGATGCTGTGACCACGAGGTTCGTACTGCGACTTCTTGTTCGCCATGTAGTGGACGAAGGACCCCCCATCCGGGTCAGTGGAAAGTGGAATGTTGTCCCCACGACGGAGAGCATCAATCACCGTCGGGTCCATCGAATTCGCGACACGCTCAGCGTTGCGATCTCCTTGCTCAGCCATCTCCAAGACATGCTTGGTCTTGGCATCCGGGATAAGCTCGATGATCACTTCATCGGTGAATGGGAAGGTCTGGATGTGCACCTGCTCGGGGGGCAGGATGCGGATCTTCGTCCATCCCCGATAATTCTTCTTCTGCCACTCGATGGTCTTCTCATCGGCATCTTCGCGCTCGACCCACTCCTCGGTCAGTGTGTTGTCCGCTTCGACGCGACGCACCGCCCGCTCGCGGATCTCCCGAGGCATCTCGGGATTGCCATCTTCACAGAAAATGTAGACCTCACCGATGAGGTAGTAGTCGTGAACGATCTCGATCAGGCGTTGCAACAGTCCGATACGCTCGACCCACTTCTCACAGAAGCGGAGAGACGCCTGGGCCATCTTCAGGTTGTTGGCCGCAGGACGGGCCAGTCGAACCTTCGACAACGGGAGCTCGGTGTGCAGATCGATGGCCTGCCCAACGAACGGCTCGTTGTTGTAGAAGAACCGGTAGTAGTTCCACTGCTCGTTGAGCGACTGTGGGAGCTCGAGGAAGTCGGTCGAAAGCTCAGGACTGTAGAAGTTGCCCGAACTAGCCTCGGTGGTGCCCCCGACGCTTCCGATACCTCCTCCGCCACCACCACTGAAACCACCGCCGCCACCGCCAACAACACCGCCGGTTCCTCCGATACCTCCGCCCGTACCACAAGAAGCAGCGACACGATCTCGGAAGCTGCTGGGACCGCCCTTGCTGCGCATGGACCCGGTGACGACACGCTTCGGTTTCCCGATTTTAAGAGAAGGGCGCGTGTTCGGCACGCCAGCGACGACGCGCTCGTCCTCGTTCTTCTGGCCGTTCGGTACAGAAGCGGATCCTGTGACTGCGTTACCTGATCCTTCCGCTGGCATGGCTGCTCATCTCCTTGTGGTCCTGTGTTTTGTGTTCTGTGGGTTAGTCCGCATCGACCGTGGAATTGAGATCCATGTCGACGTCGGATTCGTAAAAAGTGCCTCGGCCAACTTGGCGAAGAGCACCCAGCGCGGACTCGAGCGACCGCGCAGTTCGCTGGGCTTCCCGGGCCTCCGGGGAGTGCCTGGGAAAGGGAATCTGAGTGGCAGCCCTACGAGCCGCTCTGAGCGCCCTGGAAGCCGCGGCCACATGGGTGGCCACTTGCTCGTTGGACTCCCGAAAAGCCTTTACACGGCGCGCCTGAGCCTCTCTGGTGGTCTTCTGGTCCTTCTCGCGGCGCGTCTTGATGCGCTTTTCCTTGGCCTCGCGCTTCTTCTGGACGATCTCGAACTGCTGAGCTTTGATCTCAGCCCGCTGCTCGGCTTGAACCGCCGCCAGAACCGCACGAATCGTCTGGCGTTCTGTCTCCCGATCCTGCTCTTCGGGGGGTTTGTCGGTCCGATCTACCATGGCGCGCCATTACCCTACCGAAGCTGCGGCTTCTTGGAGAGGAAGCCTTTTTTGACCGCGAGTTTGATGATTCGACGTAGAAGGACAACGTCACGAACGGAGCCTTTGAACAACCGTTCCCAAGACCCACCAGCCTTTTGGAACACGTCGGAGACATGCTGATACTCATCCGGGTCTTCGAGCACCGGCTTCTTGTTCATGAAATTCTTGACCTGGTACTGGATGTACCGATGGTCCGCCCGCGTAGGGTCGTCCGGCATGATTCCTTTAGACATGCCTTATCCCCTCCTTCGGCGAGGTACCTGCCGCTTGGGGTCGGATCCTCCGAGAAGTCGCTTGCGATGATTGGTCCGTCGGACCTGAGCGGAAACCCCAACCTGATTCGGATCAAGGTTTCGTGTCGAGCGAGCGATGTACTTCATCTTGCCAAGATGGATACTGGACAGATAGATGGAACGCGCGAGGGCGTCCGCCAAGTCGTCATGCTTGCCATCGACCTGCGGAGCCTGAACGTCGATGATGTACTGGCTCTTGTAGGTCGCCTGGAGCTCAAGCAACTGCGTGAGATAGGGCAGGTGCTCGGGAGGTCGCTCATCCCGCTGAAGGTACTTGGCCTTGTCCTGCTCAGTGATGTCGTACAAAACGAGCCGTGGCCGTCCATCGATCCGGTCCCAGATCATCGACTTGAAGTTGGCCCAGATCTCAGATTTGTCCTTGGGCGTGAACAACTTGCCCTCGAACATGGACAAGCCCTTCTTCGCCAATGCCTGTTCAAGGGGGATCGCTCCCCATTGATCGAAGATTCCCTTGTGAAAATGGAACCGGCGCGAAAGGACATGAATCCATGAAGCCACGTCCTCGAAATCGAGGCGTTCCTTATTCGCGAACTCACCAACACCGGCTTGGATTTGCCCAGCGTAGTCCAACATGATCTGGCCACCGGGCTCGATATGCGTGATCGCAATGGCACTCGGGTCGTTGACGAGACCAAGGTCGAATCCCACGAAGTAAGGAACCCGAGGCACCCCGCGACTCTTGGCCTTGAGGCTCTTGTCGACACAAGCGAACAGATCGTTGGCATCCTCGAGCCAACCCAAAGTACGATCCGAAAACTCAGCTCCGAACTCCTGGAAGAACATGCGGGGGTCGTAGGCGTATGCCTCCAGGAACACGTTGGCCGAAACCGTCGGGTTCACTTCCCAGGTCGGGGCCTGGATTACCAGCATGTTGTCGGCAGCCTTGCCACCGCTCATGGCCTGTCGGAACTTCTTGTAAAACAACCCCTGCTTGCCAAGAGGAGACGAGATCATGATGATCCGACCCTCGGATTGGGTGTCCTTCCCCTCGATAGGATTGCCGAATTCGTCCTTCGGAGTGAAAGCAGCATTCGACGGTGACACGGCTTCGTATACCGTCTCAGCGGAACTGCCACCCTGCTCAAGGAAGTGGGCGACCTCGTCAAGGATGATGACGATGTTGCCCGAACCGCGAAGGCTCTTGGCGTTACAGGCAGCGAACAGGACCTTGACGCTAGCTCGAGCCTGGGGGTCTTCGGCATAGGAGCCGAACTCAGTGATGTCGTTGGGCGTCTGGAAACGCGCATAGGACATCGTGTTGTTTGCCGTGTACCGGCGAAAAAAATTGCATTTGGCGAAGTGGTGCGAAACCTCTTCGTACAGAAGACTCGCCTGCTCTTTACCAGTGGCGACCGAAACCAGACGGATCGGGTTCGAGGCGGCGACGCCGTAGTACCGCTGAGGATTCCCCTTGTTGATGAGCTTGTAGGTCTCGTAGGCCGCGATACAAGCAGAAATCATTGTTTTCCCGGATCTTCTTCCGATAGGAAGGATCAGGTTGCGACGTTCCTGACCCGGCGTGACCTCGGCGATGTTGGAACGGCCTTCCTCGAACAGATGGCGGAGGTATCCCGCTTCGGTGAACTCCTGGGGGTTCTCCCGTTTCCAATCCGTGACAATGAAGGTGTTTTCGGGACCGTCGTCGAGCGGAACGCCGTAGTGAGCCTTGAGGATGACTCTCTGCACCGGGAACAGGCGCATGTTGAGACCCCACTCGGATTCAATGAACGTGATGATGTCCACCACGTCGACAACCCCACCGGTGTCTTTGCGACGACCAGCGTTGAGCGCCATCCGGGCGAGATTTCGTGCAGCCCCCTTCTTAGCCACGCTACGTCTCCTTCATTTTGTGGTGGGCTTCAGTCTCCCAGGTCTCGTCGTTCATTCGATCCGAAAGACGTGCGAACACGGTCTCGGCCTGATCACGAGGCACATTCCCGGCCAGCATCGCCTCACGGAACGTGTCGAGCATGAAAGCGAAAAGTCGACCGAATGCGGGACTCTCCATGTCGATGGTCTTACCGGAGAGCTGCTCCTTACGCTTGATCCAAGTATCCCCCAAAGCCTTGAGGGCGTTGACGCGGCGAATTGAGAGCTGGCTCGTCTCTCTCCCGTTCCGTTCGGCTTCGACGCGCTCGAACTCGAGGGAGACCGCCTCCTGGGCGTGACCACGCATGACCAAAAGGAGCGTGTCCTCGGACTCCGCATTTTCCTCGATCTGCTTGAGGAGCGGATCATTGTCGAAAAATGCCTGCTTGGCCGCAACGAGCTGGGCGATGGCCTGATTCAGCGGAGGGGGCACTTTGGGAGCCGGCGACAACTTCTTCTTGCGTCCCGGCGTACTTTTCATCGTGACGGGTGTGTTGCCGTTGAGAACGACCTCGTCGGTCAGCAAGATGGCATCCAAACCGTCGCTGATGTCCCGGTACTTCTCATGACCCTTCTCAGTCCTGACCTTGACGCGCTTCGCATCTGGCGGAATGAGAGCCAAAAGATCGTCACGACTCGGTTTATTCTGTGGTGATGCCATGCGCCCTTCCTAGCTACGGAGCGATCCCATTCGGGACGCCGGCAGGCAAAATGGTCGGCGGCTGAATCGGGCCACCACCGATGCCCTGACTGAGAACGCCATCACTAGCCACATAGGTGAAGGTGAAGTTCTCATCACCACCGCTGTAACTGGCCGAGAAACGAAGCCCAGACTGCCCAGCCGGACCGTCCACCGTCACGGTCGCTCCCGCTGGCGTTCCGGTATACCCAGGCAACGCACTCACAGCCGCAGCGATGGCGGTTGCAGTCGCTGCAACTCCACCACCGGTGACAAAATCCCGGTTCGATACCAGCTCGAATTGTCCGATGAACAGACTGGCCGACTGACCAGCGAAAACATCACTGGCCACGGTCACATCACCCGTGGGAGGAGGGGTCCCCCCAAACGGGTCCAGGGTCTGGTTGATCGTGTGGGTGATCAACGAACTTGCGTGAGTGGAAGTGCCACTGACGTGGTCAAGAGCAAACCCGATGTTCTGGACGTGCTGAAAAAGGAAACCCGTCCGCGTCTTCGTCGGCGCCATATTGGCGGTGTCGGATCCCACGATCAGGCTCTGGGTCGGTCGCGAAAAGTTCGCGATGAGCAGTTCATACGGGGCTTGTGCGC
>Ga0307379_10006985_pt1 | contig 15414 bp, 8 predicted proteins | sample UN2MG_FD_202237 | JGI IMG/M metagenome (GOLD analysis project Ga0307379, IMG submission 202237) | Soil microbial communities from Risofladan, Vaasa, Finland - UN-2 | ecosystem: Environmental > Terrestrial > Soil > Coastal area > Acid sulfate soil | place: Finland: Risofladan, Vaasa | collected... | reverse complement strand
GTTTCCCAGGAACGTCCTCGACGTCCTGCGCCAGCCCCTTGAGGACGGGTTCGTCACCATCTCGCGCGTCCACAGCACCATCGCCTACCCGGCGCGCTTCATGCTCGTGGCGGCGATGAATCCCTGCCCCTGCGGCTACTACGGCGATCCCGAGAAGGAATGCCGATGCACGCCGCAGATGATCGTGCGCTACCGCTCGAAGATCAGCGGACCGCTGATGGACCGCATCGATATCCACATCGCCGTGCCCGCGGTCAAATACCGCGAGATAAGCGCCGAAACCGGCGGCGAGAGAAGCGATTCCGTCCGCGACCGGGTCATCAAAGCCCGGGAAATACAGCTGGAAAGGCTCAAGCCGCACGGCCTTTACTGCAACGCGCGCCTCTCACAGAAACAGATCAAGAGTTATTGCGTCAGGGACGATGACGCAGAAGCCCTGCTCGAGTCGGCCTTCAGGCGCCTGGGACTAAGCGCCCGAGCCTATACCAGAATCCTGAAGGTGGCCAGGACAATCGCGGACCTGGAAACATCGGAAATCATCCGCCCGGTTCACATCAGCGAGGCGATTCAGTACAGAATGCTGGATAGGGCATTCTGATTTCTCACCTCTTAAAAGCCGAACATTTCAAGGTGGAAGCAATTGATTAACATTCTGCGGCAAGCTGGTATCTGAGTCTTTGCTCCAGTCTCATCGACTCGTATAAGGCGTTTGAGGTGGGATAATTGACTTCAGATGAATCCTCTAAAGTCAAAGAAGAATTGGCTGTTCAGGGAGTTGCGTCGGCGGACCGATCCTATGGGCTCCTTTTGCGACCGAACAAGCATGGAGAGAATCCTCTTCGCGGTCTTCAATCTACAATAACCACCGGGGAAACGCTGCCCTTTTCATCTCTCTGTCACATAACTCTTGACGTAACCACTGGCCGGGGAGCCTTGTGAAGCCGAATGAAATGGAATACCCTTTTGATCAAATATGGGTGCTGCGGAGTTTCTCTCTGGCGTGGCTTTTCGGTCGAAAAAAGGACATTTAGTCCATCGGCAGAATCATCTGCTTCGTAACATTCATCTTAAATTGAAATGATGGAATCGAGAGAAAGGCTGAAAATACTCTTCATCGAAGACGATATGAGTCTTCAGAAGAGTATTGCGTATATTCTCGAGCGAGAGGGATTTGAGGTCGTTTGCACGCGGATCGGCGAAGAAGGCCTTGAGCTGGCCAGGTCCAAGCGACCCGACCTTATCCTGCTTGACCTGATCCTTCCGGGGATGGATGGCTTCCGTGTCTGTGAGGTGCTCAAGAAGGACGCTCTGACCAGGCATATCAGCATCATCATGCTCACTGGACGGTGTATGATCGAGGAGATCGTGAAAGGTTTGGAGCTCTATGCCGACGACTACATCACCAAACCATTCGAGCCCAGAATCCTGCTGGCCAGAATCACCGCCGTGCTCAGGAGGAATCTGATTTCAATGCACAAGGAACGCAGCTTGCTCGAATTCAAGGATATCGTAATTGATTTAAAGGGCTATGCGTTGTCCGTCGCTGGCGAAGATATCAAACTCACCAAGACGGAGTTCGAAATCATCGCTCTCTTGGCGGAAAAGCCCAATCAGGTCTTCTCCCGGACGCGCATTCTGGAACACATCAGGGCCGAGAATTATTCGATAACGGAGCGGGTGGTCGATTACCAGATAACAGGTTTGCGAAAAAAGCTGGGAAAAGCGGCTGAATATATCAAAACCGTCAGGGGTGTCGGATACAAATTTGAAGTATGATGTTCGCCGACGATGAGGAATGTTGGTCGTTGTTTGACGCTCCGCGAGTGACGCGTAAGCCGCTACAAATGGCAATCTCTTTCTGGTGATCACGTGATCCGGAAAATTCCAATCAACGTTCTCCTGATCCTCGGCTTTCTCATCTCCGGCTTGATTCCCTTGCTCATAGTTTCTTACGTCGGCTACGGCACTACTCGGGCCGAAATGAAGGGTCAGGTTTTCAGACAGCTCGAGTCGATCAGGAACATAAAGAAAGAGCAGATTCATGATTACTACAACGAACGGGTGGCGGACATCTCCATGTTCGCCCTGGACCCGACCATAGGGATCGCCTACGAGCAGCTTGAAGAGGCTTTCAAGCGCGAAGGGGGCAGCGAGCGCGGCGGTTTCAGAGGTCATTCCAACGAGAGGTATGATGCTCCTCCGTCCTACATCGCAGTCCATGACAGATATTTTGCGTTCTTTAAAAATCTGATTACCATCCATGGATTCTACGACCTGTTCCTACTGGACCCCGAAGAGGGCCAAACCATTTTCACTGTGCGCAAGGAGGCGGATTTTGGCATCCGGATCGCCGAGATCCCTTCTTCCCTGCGCGATGTCTGGATCGATGCGGTAAACTCAAGGCGTCTCAGCTTGTCCGATACCCGTCCCTACCCGCCGTCACATAATTCACCCGCGCAGTTCCTTGCCGCACCAATAATCTCCGGTAACAAGATGAAGGCGGTAATCGCCGTTCAGATTCCGATCGAGGCAGTCGACAAGATCATGAAAGAGCGCTCGGGGATGTGGCGCACAGGAGAGACCTACCTCGTCGGGCAGGACATGAAGATGCGTTCGGATTCGTACCTCGACAGCAAAAACCACTCCTTGCAAGCCTCCTTCAACGGGACGGTGGAAAAGAACGGTGCAGATACCGAGGCGACCAGTGAGGCTCTTCAAGGGATCATTGACAAGAAAATACTGATCGATTACCGAGGCAAACAAGTGCTCTCCGCTTACACGCCTCTCTATATTAAAGGGATCAAATGGGCACTGGTTGCGGAGGTCGACGAGGAGGAGATTGACAACCAGATCGCTGCCGCCTTGGATGTCAGAATACTAACCTTGACGGGTTTTTCAATTCTGTTGTTCCTGGCGTTGGCGTTGACGATTTCCGGATTGATCAATAGGGGAATCAAGAGCGTGATCAACCAGCAAGAGAGGATCTTCCGCGGCATCCTGCAAGGCAGGCTCGATACCAGAGCTGAACCAGGCTCCGTCGGGATCGATTTCCAAAGAGTCGTCTCCAGCACCAATGAGCTGCTGGATGCCTTCGTAGTACACGTCGAGGAGAAAAGGAAGCTCGAGGAGCATATCCAGCGCACACAGAGAATGGAGGCGATCGGAACCCTCGCCGGCGGAATCGCACACGATTTGAATAACATCCTGACCTCGATGCACGCCTATGCTGAAATAATTGGGACAAGCATCCCCGAGAGCGGCGTCGCCGAAGACAACCTGAACCAGTTGGTAATGACCATAAGACGGGCTTCCGAACTGGTCGAACAGATCATGATATTCAGCAGGCGGGCCAAAACCGAAGAGAAGCACATAGATATCTCCAAGGAAATCGGGGAGACCATAAAACTCTTCAAAGCTACCTTGCCGGCAAACATCCGGGTCGAGGGCGATGTCGCTTCCGAGAGGCTGATTATCAAATCAAATCCCTCGGAGATTCGCCAAGTCATCCTCAATCTTTGCACCAACGCACATCAGGCCATGCAGGGAGGCGGCATCCTGTCAATCTCCGCCCGAATAGCCGAACCGGAGGCTGTCGTTGCGCTTGGGCTGCAAGAGCGCCGGTTTTGCAGGATCAGCGTTAGCGACACGGGTCAAGGGATGGACGACGACACGCTGAAGCGTATCTTCGAGCCATTCTTTACAACCAAACCCGCCGGCATAGGCATGGGTATGGGTTTGTCCGTCGTTCATGGAATCGTCAGTAAATACGAAGGAGTGATCGAAGTTAAAAGCTCTCCTGGAGAGGGTTCCCGCTTCGATGTCTATCTCCCCTTGGCTCAGGACGCAGAGTTGAATCAAGCGTACAAGGATCAGGAAGTCTCACCAACAAAAGGGGAGGGGGAAATCCTCCTTGTCGACGATGATCCGCAGATCTGCGATTCTCAAAAGAAATCATTGGAGATGCTCGGTTATACCGTCACCGCAGTCCAGGACCCACGGGGAGTGGAGTCGCTCTTTTCGGCGGCCCCCCGGCGATTCGATATAGTCATCCTGGACTTGAGTATGCCGCACATCAACGGATACCAGCTCGCCGAGAGGATTATTAAAATCCGACCAAACATGCCGATGATTATGACTACCGGCTACACCGAATTGGCTGATGCAAAGAGAATCGAAAAACTGGGATTCTGTTCTTTGATTCTGAAACCATACAGGTTGAATGAGATATCGTATCTCATCGCTGAGATAATCAAGTCCGCAAAGGGGGGCTAGTGTTGCCTGTCTGCTTATTCGCTTCGGATTTACACGGCCACGTAGAGCGCTATCGCAAGCTCTTTGATACCCTGAAACGCGTGCGTCCCGCAGCGGTTTTTATTGGCGGAGACCTGCTTCCCTCGGCAAGCCTGTTGCTTTCATCGTCCGGTTCTCAGCACAGCGATTTCATCAAAGCCTTTTTGACCGGTGAGTTGAGGCGGCTGCGGGAGGAAATGGGAACGACCTATCCCAGAATCTTCCTAATCCTTGGGAACGACGACGGCCGCCTTGCTGAGGCGGCGATCGTGTCCGCAGAGGCCGAAGGCCTGTGCGAATATGCGCAAGGCAGAAAGATTATTTTCAGCGGTTATTCCGTCTTCGGCTATGCCTATGTTCCGCCGACGCCGTTCATGTTGAAAGACTGGGAGAAGTACGATGTCTCTCGCTATGTTGATCCGGGCTGCGTCTCACCGGAGGAGGGTGTGCGTTCGCTTGCCGTGGCAGGCGATGTGATCAGGTTCTCGACAATCCAGATCGATCTGGACTTGTTGACTGAAAACGAGGATCTAGAGAAGGCCGTCTTCCTTTTCCACTCCCCACCCTATCAAACCCTCCTCGATCGGGCGGCGCTTGACGAGACTTCTATTGATCACGTACCGCTTGATGTTCACGTGGGCAGCATCGCCATCCAGAGGTTCATTAAGGAGCGTCAACCCATGTTGACGCTGCACGGGCACGTCCACGAGTCCGCGAGGCTTTCCGGTTCCTGGCGCGACCGAATCGGCAGCACTCACTTATTCTCGGCAGCCCACGACGGAGTCGAGCTGGCCTTGATCCGCTTTGACTTGGAAGACCTCAATGGCGCTACGCGTGAGCTGCTTTAGTGTTTATTGTTCTTTTTCTTCAACGGCAGGAGGCGGGCTGCGTCGGTAACCGCACCGATCTTCACCGCATAACTGGTCTTCCTGGCTATATCCTCGTCGGTGACCATCTGGACGTCCAGCAGACCGCCGGTAGTGTATCCCGTCCTCAGCCTGTTCATCTCATCAAGGCAGAGGCTCCAGCCTTCCAGCCAGAGCCCGAATTCCTCGCGCTGTTTCTTCGTCCCGCGGAAATGAACCAAGAGGTCTATGTCGCTCATCGGGCCGGCGGTCGCATTCTTCGTGCTCCCGAACACATATATCGCGTTGACGCCGAAGCGCTGCGGATCGAGCTGCAAGGCGATAAGTTCAGCCATCCTCAGCCGCCATGCCCAGTGGTTCTCCACGTCTCGTCCGCGGCGATCCAACGGTGCCAATACGGGCTTATCGGTCGAGGCGGTGCTCAGGATGCCTACGGCCTTCTCCAATTCGGTGTTCATCAATATCGACAGTAGCAATCCCTCCGCTGATCTGGCTACATCGATTACCTTCAGCGTATCCGCGAGCTCGGTATACTCGGGGAGAATTTCACCCAGGATGTTCTCCGAAGCTCTGAAGAAACTCTCATTGAAAATCATCTCCGGATCATCGGGGTAGATTGGTAAATATCTGATGTCCGATTCGACGAGGTCCTGAAAGAAATGGGTCCCGAAGGAAGGCTCGGGACGGTATTCCCCTCTCTTCCGGGCGATCTCTATCAGCACGGCTGTGTTGTTAATGTCCGAATATGTCACCCTCACTCCCATCTTGATATCACCGCGGCTGCCCCAGCGTCCGGGGCCGATGAGGATAAATCGCTTGCGCGGAAGCAGCTTGTTCAGGTTGCCCACCGCCCGGCCGACGGCCATCAGTGCGGCGTGGTCCGACAATTCGTCATATTTCTGCGGATCGACATAGACGATGTGCGTGATGTCTGTGAACTTGCCGTTGGAGATATATCGGTTAGCGGAGAAAATGATTCTGTTGCTTGAGGTGTTACTAGGTATCTGCGCCGGTTCCGCCCCTCTGGTGTAGCTTTGCGAGCGGCATTGGAGCAGGTAGAAGTCCTTGCCGTCGCATGCGAACTCGATATCCACAGGCGTGCCGAGTCTGCTCTCCAAAAGCCTGATCAGGTTATGGAGAATTTCGATGAAATCTGTTTGCTTTAAAAGTCCGTCGAAGGTTACGACGAGGTCATCCTTGCCGAACTCAATCTCGTCGCCCAGTGGGGAGCGGATGACCTGGCCGTCAAAGAGAGACACAATCTTTTTAATGTCGGGAACCTCGTTGCCATGTTTCTTGAGTATTTCCCGGATTTCGACGGTCTCGAATCTATTCGTCTTGAGGTTTATGACATCCATGTGCTTGGGGGCATACCCGACGATCTCATCGACTGCGACGTTGACGCGCAGGTTCTTCTGGCCGAGTGAAACCAGCACAGGGTAATCGTTGCTCAGCCTGTCGACGGCGCGCGTCCCCAATCCCGGAACCAGCCGAAGCAGACCGTCCTCCTGCCGGATACGTGGCGACCACCTGAATTCGTTCCTGCTGAACGCAACACCGGCATAAGCGGGAAAATAGTAATCGCCGATCCTTTTTCCCACGACCTCCTGGATCATGATCCCCATCTCTTCTCCGAAGTCGAGCAACCCCCTTTCGGCTCGATATTCGATCGGGTCCGGACCGAACGTAGAAGCATAGACTTCAGCGATCGCTTCGATAAGGGCCGCAAGCCGCTCTTGCTTGCCGCCCTGATTGGCGAGAAACAGGCTCTTGTACTTTCCCGAAAAAGCAGCCCCCGCGCGGTCTTCCAGGATGCTCGAGCTGCGCACTATGATCGGATTGTCCTTGAAATCGTCCAGGATCATCGAAAGCCCTTGGACGATCCCTGTGGGGAAACCGCGGTTCTTGAATGTCTGCATGATGTGTGGATACTCGAGCCGAACCTGGCTTATATCCTTGTATTTCTGCTCGACGACCTCGTTCAGGTTGTTGTAGTTGAGGAAATGGAAGAGCACATCGGATGCCAGGTACCACGTCTTCGGCACCTTGATGCCTTTGGGCTTGTCGTCGATCCTCCCCCCCGTCTTGTTTACTATTTGCTGGGCCAGGAACAAGCCTGTGCCTTTCCCTCCTAATCTGCCATGGCTCTCGGGGTGAAACACGATGTGATCCAGGATTTCATAAAAATCGTTGATCTCGATGTAATCCTTGGCGATATTGATGAATTCGGGTTGGTTTGAAAGTAAGCGCCTGATAAGCGAGACCTGAACACCGCGCTTGCTGGATGGGGGCAACTCTATACCTTCCAGACAGATGTGGTGGTATCGTCGGATGGCGTCGATAACATCAGACAACAGCAAGTTGCGGTTGGTGATCCGGACTAGAAAGCTCAGCCTGTCTTCCTGAATCCACTTTTGGATGTTAGTGAGAATCTGATCGTCGGTGAGGTATTTGGACGCTATCCTGAATGTCTCGTCGCTGAGCTTCTCAGGAAAAGCGGATGCTATCTTTTGATAAGGGCGGTTTTCATCATCCGCCTGGCCGGTATCATCCTCGGCCCCACCCGTAATCGAATCGTGCAGCAGATTCTCCGCTTCTTTGATACCACTCCAACAGAGGTGATTGAGCATCCGCTTGGTGATGTTGACAAAGCGATCCTTGTCGGTGCTTCGCATGACGTTGAGCGCCACCCGCCATTCGCTTACCTTGTGCTCGATGATGTCTTTCTTGGCTGTATGGTAATCCTGGAAAACCGTCTTCATCCGGTTGTAGAGGATAAAATGGCTTAGTCGGTCGGCTATCGTCTCCAGAAGTTTGGTCTCTTCCTTTAAGAAAGGCCCGTCATCCGCCTTCGGCATCTCTTCAATATAATAGACGTTTATCTGGCCGATCTTCTTTTCTTGGACGATGACTTCGGCGCTCTGGGCCCAAGGCGTCGGCTTGAAGCGGGGGGGTGCGTACGATTTTCCCTCAAAAATCACTTCAGCCTCGCAGATGTCCGGGTACTGCCAACCGGGGGGAATGGCTTCGATGATCCCCTTGCAGACCTCGTCGATGTCGGCGTCGGGTTTGTTCATCAGCTCTTCAATGCTGTAAAGGCAGTTCAGCTCTTTGGCTCTCTCTTGGAGCCCCCAGATCAGTCTGTCGATCCGCTGTTTCTCCTCACCCATGGCTGATGACTCCTCTACCATTTATCCCGTCAATTTTAATGCTCAGTGGGGCGGATGCTCTCACGTGCTTGATGAATTTGGTTTCCATGACCACCGCCTGTCGATTCAGCCACTCCCAATCGATCTTGTACTTATCCCAGTGCGCGACCGAGAGGTAGAAGACTTGGAAGCTGGTGATGTTGTGAAAGAAGTGCGAACCCTGGCTGAGCATGAAGTTCATGTCGGGCAGAGTCGCCTCCACCATCACTTTTGCCCACGAGATCTGCTCGAATTTCACGGGGATTCCCCCGCTGGGATCGGAGGAGCCCCAGCGACCGAAGCCGATGAGCAGATAGGGGTGCTTTGTTTGCACCAGACGCCGATTGAGGGCTTCCAACTCCTTGGCAATCAAGTTCGTCTTGGAGACCTCGAAGCCGTCCGGCTTGATATAGACAATATCTTGGATGGTGTTGATCGCTCCGTTGCCGAGGACAGATTCCGTCGCTATCAAAACGTTCTTCCCAATCAGCTCCTCCGGCTGAACATCGACCCTTGCCTGGGAGACGACCATCGGTCTTACCTGTAGGAAGCCGAGGTGTGCGGGCTTTCCTCGCTCCGGGTCCAGCATCAGGGCAAACTCGATCTCGACCAGGCTGCCCAGCTGCTCCTCGCAGGTCTTGAGCAAGTTCTTGAGTACGTCGCTCAGGGCAAGCTCGTTGAGCTTCAAGATAGGTGCGAAGTCGAGCAGCCGCGCGCCCTTCTCGGCCGTCCCGATTTTAATCCTGTCGTCTTGGGGCAGGTATGTCGAGGCGAGATATTTGAGGTTTCCGTCGCGCTCGGCATCGGCGATGCTGTACTTATGCATGTACTCAGTCTCCTTGATCGGATCGTATGCCGGCGGTTCGCCCATGTTCACTGCCCAGAATTCGGTCTGGCTCTGCTTGAGAAGGTCTCCCAATGTATTGTATGGAGGATTGACTTGGGGGTAGGCCGGGGAAAACGGCCAGCCTACCCCGTCGTCGACGATCGTCTTTCCCAAACCAAGCGCGAGATCGACTATGCCGTCCTCGGGCTTGGAGTTGCCTGTGGGATAAAAATTATAAGAGCGTGCCACACCCGAGATGTGAGGGTAAAACCGGTGGTTGTAGCGCCCGCCTACGATTGCCTGGATTATTACCGCCATCTTCTCATCCGATGTCGCGTGTTTCGTCAGCCGGATATACTCCTTTGCCCCTTTGAAGAAGGTCGATGCATATACATACTTTATCGCCTCGACCAGCTTCCGGAATCGGATGTCCTGCTCAAATTGATTATTGGGGATCATCTTCGTGGTGTAGACGCTGGCGAAGGGCTCGAACATCGCATCCTCGAGCATGCTCGAGGATCTAACTGCCAGGGGAAAATTCACCTGGGAGATCAGGGCGCGCAGGTCTCCCACGAGCTGTGGGGAGAGGTCCCCCCGCTGGAAGGCCAGAGCAATCTGGTCGTTTCGCAGGTCCGAAGCGGCCAGCTCATGTAGATTGTTTTGTTCGAGGAAAAGGTCGAAATAATTGGTCGCGATGACCGTTAAAACGGGGATGTCGATTCTGATATCGGGAGCATACCCGGCATCTAGCTCGGTCAGAGCGTATTTGATATCCAGTAAACCTTGTGCTTTTCCGCCGATCGAACCTTGACCGATGTAGGTGAACCGTTCCTTCCCCGAGAGGAAATCCCGGTCGAATGGCTTTAAGACCTCTCTAAAATCCCTTTTCATCTAACGTGCCGTTTCATCGTTTCCCGGCAATCGGTTAATTGTCCTGCCAGCCGCTAGTCCATGGTGAAAGGAGGACACGGGACGAGCACGTCATAAGCCAGCTTGGTCTTCGTCAGTAATGCGTCGGGATTAAAGCGACTGCCGCCGGCTTCTCTTGCATGGCGCTCATACCCAACCCCGGTCTTTGCAAGCCTGCGCCACACGAATGACAGCGATATAGGTGGCGGCATTGCGCATGCTGAGGTTCCTCTTCCTGGCGGTCTCCAGGACGGATGCGAAAGCGTTGGTCATCTTAACATCCAGCTTGCCCAGAACCTCGTCCTTCTCCCAGTAGTAATTCATGTTGCTCTGGACTTGCTCGAAATAACTACAGATGGCCCCGCCTGCGCCGGCCAACAGGTCGGGGATCATGAATATCTCCCGGGCGGCGATGATCTCATCCGCCTCGGGAGTAGTCGGACCGTTAGCCCCCTCAGCGATGATCTTAACCCTGCCGTTTATCCTGGCTGCGTTTTCCGCCGCGATTTGATTTTCGACGGCCGCCGGGATCAGTATCTCCGCCTCCTGTTCCAGCCATGCATCCCCCGGGAGCGCCTCGTAGCCCAGCTCGCTTGCCTTCTCTTTGTCAATCCCTCCCAGGGGGTCCGTGATGCTGCTCAACTCCTCATAGTCGACACCGGTTTTCTTCCTGTAGAAGTAAGGTGTCTGATTCTGTTGGTTCCAGGATGAGACGCCGACGACTCTCACTCCGATCTGTTGCAGGAGCTTCACCGCATACCTGCCGACATTGCCGAATCCCTGCACGCTTGCCGATGTTTCCGCCGGGCGAAGCCCAAGCTCCTTGAGAGCCTCCCGAACCGTGAAGACCAATCCGAATCCAGTGGCCTCGAGGCCGCCCTGGGAACCGCCCATACTCACAGGTTTACCGGTTATAAAGCCAGGGTACTTCTCACCCCTGATCACCTCGTATTCATCCAACATCCAGAGCATGTGCTGCGCGTTGGTCATGATGTCCGGGGCCGGCACATCAAGCAGCGGGCCCACAGTCTTTGACAAACGGCGCACCCAACTGCGGCAAAGCTGTTCCTGTTCCCGTTGGCTCAGGATGTGCGGATCGCATGTCACCCCGCCGAAACTGCCGCCCAGAGGGATATCTACTACGGCGCACTTCCAGGTCATCCAAATCGCCAGGGCGCGGATCGTATCAATCGTTTCCAGAGGATGGAATCGGATGCCCCCTTTTCCGGGCCCGCGAGCATCGTTGTGCACAACCCTGTAGCCGTGAAACACCCGCACATTCCCATCGTCCATCCTCACGGGAATCGTGAACTGGTACTCCCGACTCGGCGTCAGCAGGAACTCTCTTGTTGCCTCATCCAACTCGAGCATCTCAGCGATGCGCTCCAACTGAGCCTGGGCCATCCTGTATGGATTGTAGGATTTTGTGCTCATCGGATGTTTCCTTTCATCGCCTGATTCTTATGGGTTCATCGTGGTAGTTCCTAATTAATGATCCTTCACTCCCTTTTAGGGTGTCAAGCAGCGAGGGAGGGGCTCGCTTGGGCATTAGTCATGAATATTAACTAATAGAATGTAATGTATCACAGATATTTGTTTTGAACCTCTCCTTGCGCGGATTGCAGGAAGTCAGCGCCATTCGATATCAAAATGCAAATCAAATACTCCTCAAACAATAGCACTTTACTATGGGCTGTCGGCGGAGTCGGGGTTGTAAAACCCGAGACCGCGAATCCTTGACAGAAATAACCTTGAGATTCTAATTGGGAGGCTTTATGTCCAAATTCGTTACCGATTTCATGGCTGCAATAAAGGCCAAGAACCCAAACGAACCGGAATTCCATCAGGCAGTTCAAGAAGTAGTGCAGTCGCTCGCCGTGGTCTTTGAGCGGCATCCGGAATACAAGAAAGCGAAGATTCTGGAGCGGATCGCGGAACCGGAGCGTGTGATCATGTTCCGTGTTCCCTGGATGGATGACAAGGGCGAAGTCCATGTAAACCGCGGTTACAGGATTGAGATGAATAGCGCCATCGGGCCTTACAAGGGCGGACTCCGCTTCCACCCCACGGCGAACCTCGGCATCCTGAAGTTCCTTGCCTTCGAGCAGGTCTTCAAGAACAGCCTGACCACACTGCCGATGGGCGGCGGTAAGGGCGGTTCCGATTTCGATCCAAAAGGCAAAAGTGATAACGAAGTCATGCGCTTCTGCCAGTCCTTCATGAGCGAGCTCTTCCGGCACATCGGCGCCAACACCGACGTCCCCGCCGGCGACATTGGCGTCGGCGGACGTGAGATTGGCTTCCTCTATGGGCAGTACAAGAAACTGAGGAACGAGTTCACCGGCGTTCTGACCGGCAAAGGCTTGGATTGGGGCGGCTCGCTGATCCGTCCGGAGGCAACCGGTTACGGCGCGGTCTACTTTGCGGCCGAGATGCTGCAAACCAGGAACGAAACGCTGGAAGAAAAAACCTGCCTCGTCTCCGGTTCCGGCAACGTCGCCCAGTATACGATCGAGAAGATCAACCACCTCGGCGGGAAAGCTGTCACCATCTCGGATTCCAGCGGTTACATCTATGACCCCCAGGGCATCAATGCCGACAAGCTCGCCTTCATCATGGAGCTGAAGAACGTTCGTAGAGGACGGGTCAAGGAGTACGCCGAGAAGTATAAGGGCGCCACTTACACACCGGTCGATCCGAACATGGATTACAATCCGCTATGGAACCATGAAGCTGACTGCGCCTTCCCCAGCGCCACCCAGAACGAGATCAACGCCAAGGACGCCCAGAACCTCCTCAACAACGGCGTATACGTGGTGTCCGAAGGCGCTAACATGCCCACTCTCCCTGAGGGCGTTGATCTGTTCATCGATGCCAAGATTCTCTACGGCCCCGGCAAAGCTGCGAACGCCGGCGGCGTTGCGGTTTCCGGCCTCGAGATGTCGCAGAACTCCCTGCGCTTGAATTGGAGCAGGGAAGAAGTAGACAACCGCCTGCACAACATCATGAAGAGCATTCACCAGACCGCGAAGGAAGCAGCCGATGCATTTGGTACGCCCGGCAACTATGTCAATGGCGCAAATATCGGCGGGTTCCTCAAAGTAGCCAATGCGATGATGGAACAAGGCCTGGTTTAAGACCGGCTTAAAACTGGATTGTGGAAGGGTCTCCCCTTCCACAATCCTCTCCTCACCACAATTCTCAAAGGGTGGGAACGCAGCGTTCGGATTTCCTGGATTAGAGTCCCGTCCGGGATCGCGTCGCGCATGATGGATATCTTCGAAAAAACCGGCGATGTTAAAATCTTCGGCCGCGGCTCGTTGGGGGGAAAAGGAGCCGGCCTAGTCCGAATCAATGAATGCGATCTCCCGCAGACCAACAAACTTAAGACCCGCATACTGACCACCGCCTTCTTCGACAGGTTCAACGAAGCCGGCGGCAAGCTTAGGGACGATGAATTAAACGTCCTCGATGCCATCCTGAAGGAGTTAGGGGATGTGCCCATCGGCGTCCGCTCGTCGGCGACCAATGAGGCCTGCGCGGCACCGGACAGGGTCAGCCCAATCCATGCCGGCGAGAACATCTCTTTCATGCTGCCCAACAACAATCCGGACTGCGATGTCCGGTTCGAGCAGCTAAAACTAGCCGTCACTTGCATCTACGACGACTTCATCAAGAAACAGCTTGCCGGAGGCATCGAGAAGATGGCGATCGTCATAAATCCCATCCCCGGCATCTTCGATGATACCCAGGCAGGGCCGTTCTACTACCCCTACATCTCAGGTGTGGCCAATTCCTTCTTCCCTTACGCCCTTAAGGCTCAGAACCCGAGCGAAGGCTTTGCTCGAATCGCTTTCGGGCATGGCTATGCTACGGTGCTCGACGATTTCCCTGTGATCTCAATGGCCACCATAAAGAATCCGATACCACTTAGATTCCTGATGACGGGCAGAGGACAGCAATACTTCTACGCACTCGACATGACTAAGAACAGGGGCCTAAGCGGACGGGAATTGGAAACCATGAAAACGCTTCATGTCCGCTTCGCCAATTACCACAAGATCAAATTGCTGGGGATTCAGAACAACCTGATTACGATAGAGGAACTTGTCCAGGGTGATCACTTCGGCTTCAAGAGTGGACTGAACGCTATCATGGGAATGATCTCTGAGAAAATCCATCCTCATTTCCAGATCGAGTTTGTCTTCAATATCAATTTCCAGCGAAAGGATAAGGAGGAAGGCTACTTTCACCTAGTGCAACTGACGCTCCTTCCCGAGCTGAAGTTTGAGGCCGTTGAAATCCCGAGGGAGATTCGGCACACCTATCTATCCCTCCGCAGCCTGCAAGGACACGGTGTAAAGAAAGGGATCAATTATGCCATAGTAGTCTCTCCGTTCATTTATTCCAAAGAGAACCACGACGAGGTCCGAATGAAGATCTCGGAGATCAATCGTTCCATGCGGGAACGCAAGGATAGTTATATAATGATCGTCCCCGGCAGGCTTGGGAGCACCAACAGGGATTGGGGCATCCAGGTGGATTACCGGGATGTTGACATGGCTGCAGCAATCTTCGAGTACGGAGTGGATATCGCCGGTAGGGCGCAACCGCTGCCCGAAGATGACAACCTGACCGGCGGCGTCTATGGGAGCCATTTTCTCTACATGATCCAAGGGGGATACGAGGAGGAACAGCGCAAGTACGAAACGCGCATGTACGGTACGCAGGGGACGCACTTCCTCACTAATCTGGTCAGCAATAACGTCATCTACGGTTATATCGCTCCTACGCAGGACAATATCGATCCGTGGTTCTTCGCCCAGCCGCAGAAGGACGATCTCCTCTCTGTTCTGACATTTCCCGAAAGTGTTACAATCTACGCAGACTCGATAAATCAACGTTGTGCGGTGGTTATCTGACACCCTTGCAGATCGATGGGAAAAACAGAAAAAGCGATGGGAGATCATTCCAGGGAATTCCAATTCTTCCCCAGAGTCATCAATCCCGTCAGGATAAAATCCGCCGTTCTGTTTGCGGCCGATCAAAGGGTCCGCATTACCCTTAAGGTGCTCGAAGAGAACATGCCTTGGCTGTCGGCTCGGGTACTGTCTGACCCTGTCTCCGTTTCCAATTATCGGGCAGATCAGGCGACGGCCTTTATCTTCGATGACACCGCCATCAACTTCGTAGATACAGAGCTGATAAGGCAGAACAACAAGGACGCCGTGATCGCCTTACTCACCTCGAACGATTTTGTCCAGTGTTCTCCTCCCGCGATCGCGGCTCAGAAATTCCCGTACTCTTCCAAGGCCGATCTGGTCTTCGCCTGCAA
>Ga0307379_10006982_pt1 | contig 15416 bp, 12 predicted proteins | sample UN2MG_FD_202237 | JGI IMG/M metagenome (GOLD analysis project Ga0307379, IMG submission 202237) | Soil microbial communities from Risofladan, Vaasa, Finland - UN-2 | ecosystem: Environmental > Terrestrial > Soil > Coastal area > Acid sulfate soil | place: Finland: Risofladan, Vaasa | collected... | reverse complement strand
TGGTGGATACGGAAAATGCTATTCAAATCGGCCGCATCATGGCCGCGGATCTGCTGCTCACCGGTACGGTGATCGAAATGACCCAGTCGGTGATTATCTTCAGCCGCATCATCGATGTGGCATCCGGGGAAATCGAATCGGCTGCCCAGGTGATCATTCCAAAGAGTGCGGATCTGGAGCGATTGCTTAGTACCTGATTCTTAGAACATTAGGATGGTGGTGAAGCGAATGGGGCCGGGGCGAGGCCTCATTCGCTGTATCGCGGCAGTGCCCAAAGCGCCCCGACCACCCTTTGGCAGACCCAAGGTAGCCGTTTCCGGACACTGAGGCAGGGGATTCTGATCACTCCGATACTGCTTGCCCACCTTCAGACGAAATCAGCGTGATCGATGTTCCAGGGGGAGGTGAAGGAGAGGACAAGGAAGATGGTACCTTAACCGTTGCCGTGAGCTGCATGGGAGAGGAGGAGTTCTTTCCGGTCATCGTAGAAATTGACGGTGATACCACCTTGTACTTCCAAGACAGCGATTTTGTAATGGTACCACCGGGGGGCCGTAATATCTTTGCTGCTGGTTGCCTGGCAAGTCGAGGTGCCTGACTGTGAGTTGATTGTACGTCTATTCACACAGCGTTGCACGAGAACGCAGCTTGAATTCTGAGCCATCAGCTGATCGGAACCACTGTTGGAGCGGCAGAGGCTTCGTGCTATACTTTTCGGCACTGAAACCTATGACCGGAGATCGAGTCTCGACGATATTACCAGCTGAAATCGTGTTGCACAGCTCGTGGTGGTTCCACAGGGAAGGCATCACCTTCGACGAGGATTTCTATTTCCACCCGCTGAAAAGGGTGGAAAGCGAAATCCAGATGGAACGAGCTCTTTACGAACGCTGGGGTAAATTCGGCCTTGGTCAGGATCACCGTCAAGAAAGGCCCGAAGTCGGCCCTGTGCACCTCGCTGCCGGGTATATTATCTCGGCGATGCTGGGCTGCGACCTGGAGTTTCCCCCGGATGCTCCTCCGGTGGTCCACTGTGCGAATAAAAAGAACTGCGAGATCGACAGGGGGGCCGCGTTCAACAGCCCGATCTACAAGAGATTCACGCGCCTGCTGGAGTCACTGAAAGGAAAATATGACTCCCTCTCGGGTGACGTTAACTGGAGCGGTGTGCTGAATGTCGCATTGGATCTGCGGGGACAGGCATTGTTCCTGGACATGTTCGACCGCCCGAAAAGCGTAGCGGGTTATTTCCGTTCCATCGCCGATGTCATCAACCGCTTTACAGGAACGGTTTTTGACCAGACGGGAAGCACATCTATTTCCGTGAACAGGACTGTGCGATTCATCGAGAAGCCGGTCTTCCTTCACTCGGAATGCTCCAACACTATGATATCTGCGGCTGATTATGAACGGTTCATCCTCCCGATTGATGCGGCCTGGAGCCAATCCCACCGGCTTTTCGGAGTTCACCATTGCGGCAAGGATCCCCACCGGTTCGCGGCCAGTTACGCAAAAATCCCGCACCTGGATTTTCTGGATATCGGCTGGGGCGGCGATATTGCTGTGCTGCGCTCGCATCTTTCTGACACGTTCTTCAATATTCGCCTGAGTCCCGTGGAAATTGGGAGGAAGACCAACGATGAGACACGGGTGATGATACGGGACCTAGTCCGACAGTCGGGAGATCCCGTCCGAACCGGCGTGTGCTGTATCAACATCGGCCACGAGGTCAGCGACGACAAGATCACGACGATCTTGGAAACGGTGTCCGAGCTTAGGGCCGAGTATTCCAGGCATTCTCAGTCACCTTGATATCAGATAGTAGTTGCAGTCCATGAACTCCAGAGAACGAGTCAAGTGTGCTTTCAGCCATTCACAGCCCGATCACCCTCCCTGTGACTATATCGCGACTCCCGAAATCCATCGAGCGCTGATCCAACACTTTGGAATCGACGGCGAGGAGGAAATCAGAGAAAGGCTGAACGTTGACATCCAGTATGCCAACCCGTCGTACAGTGGCCCCCCTCTACCCCGCTTCGACGATGGTTCGGAGGTGAACATATGGGGAATCAGAAGGAGACCTATGCCCAACGAGTACGGCGATTACGCGGAGTCGGTCGATTTTCCCTACCGAGAATGGACTACCGTGGAACAGGCTAGGCAATTTCCATGGCCCAACCCCGATTTGTACGATTATGAGGCCATTCGGGAGCTGTGCGATCGGTTTCCGGATAGAGCAGTCGCAACCGGCAGCTATTCGGTACAGGATTTAATCAAAGGCGTGGCGTTCGGCCGGGGCGTCGAGCAGGTACTCATCGACATAGCCCTCGAGGATCCAGTGTATCTGTACATCGTTGAGCAGAGACACAGATTCTACATGGAGATGATCGAGAGGATACTGCGGGCGGCCAGAGGCAAAATTGACTTCGTACTTTGTGGGGATGACTTTGGGAGTCAACGGGGCTTGCTGATCTCGCCGCAGAGTTTCGATCGTCTGTTCGCGGGCAAGAAAAAAGAGTTTTTCGATATGGTTCATTCATACGGTGCGTTCGTTTCTCACCATTGCTGCGGATCGAGCGTAGAGCTGATCCCCCGTTTTATTGAGCTAAAGATGGACGCACTGCAGACCATCCAGCCTCAAGCTGCAGGCATGAATCCGTACGAGCTGAAGCGGACCTATGGCGGCCGGATCACGCTCCACGGCGCGGTGGACGTTCAGGGCTGGCTACAGCAGGCGAAGCCAGAAGAGATACGGAAAGAGTTGTTACACCTTATAGAAGAGGTGGGAGCCGACGGAGGATTCATCCTGGGCCCGTGCCACAACATCCAGCCTGATACTCCCCTGGGCAACGTTCTCGAGCTGTACCGGGCCGTATCAGCCTCTCGGGGACTCGATATAGATCTATAACCGCAACTTCCGGCCGCAACAACCGATTTTTTGCACTTTGCATGTGGCTCTTAACCAGATCACTGCCCGATTCCCCGATTCCCCGCGCCGAATTGACAGCCGCCTCCTGTTGATGTTACGATAACTTACTCGAATAATACGAATGCTTAGGATCGTTGGATTCAAGATGTTTGCATTTTCGGATTATTCACACTGAAAGGAGGCCTGCCCAAAGTAAAGAGAAGTGTTACTTAATTGATCGGTTCATGCTGTAAATCCAACAACTTGCGCTGTATGAACCATTGTCCATAGCCGTTTTTGGCTGTGAGAGAATCACTGTGCGTACAAGGAGATTTCAAATGACGAGCAAAGCAAAACACCTCATCCTCATTTCTGTGTTCATGATGATCGCCCTGCTGGTTGTTGCCGGTGGCAAACAGGAAGCTGCACCGGGCGCCACAAAAGTGACCCTGACAATGCTCGACCTCAATCCGGAGGGAGCACCATCCATCGAGAAGGTGAATAAGTCGTTCATGGAAAAGAACCCGAACATCATCGTTCAGTACGAGGCTATGAACTCGCGGCAATACGACCAGAGAATCCAGGCTCTTGCCGCTGCGGAGGACCTGCCTGATATCTGCACCACCCAGATGTTCCCGCAATACAAGGCGATGGCGGCTAGCGGGCTGTTCATGGATCTAACCGATACGAAAATTGTTACAAGCGGGATATTCGACGATATCGCCGCAACTTGCCTGGTAAAAGACGGGAAGGTCTACGGGTTAACTTGGAACCATCTAGCCGTGGGGGCGTTTTACAACAAGGACCTCTTCGCCAAGGCTGGAGTAGGCATCCCATTGAACTGGGACGAGTTTATCGCCGCTGGCACAGCCCTCAAATCTCTCGGCGTAACGCCGATCATCAGCTCTCTTGGTGACGGTTGGACATCGATGTACCCAATTAACAATGCGGCGGGTAACCTCATCTATGGAGAGAATCCGAGTTACGATACGGATCTCTCAGCGGGGAAAGCCAGCCTAAACGATCCCGTATGGAAGGAAATATTCGAGAAGATAAAATTCATCTATGACAATGGAGGCTTCGGCGCCAACCCGATGGGGGGTAAGTACGAGCAGTCTCTTTCGGATTTCGCGAACGGCAAGGCGGCGATGCAAATCATCGGCACCTGGGTCATTCCCGTATACGACGAAGTCAACCCTAATCTGAACTACAGCCTATTTCCAGTCCCCTTCAACAAGAAGGGCGATCAGGTCTATATCACTCTGGAAGGTGAGCTCGGGATGTCCATTTCGGCCAACTCTGATCACAAAGACGAAGCTCTGAAATACTTCGATTACTTCTACACGAAGGAGCCCTACGAAAACTACCTTCGGGGAAAGAAGGGTTTTTCAGCGGTCAAGGGCATAAACGTTGCATTCCATCCCTCAGTCCAGTACGTCGTCGATACATACCTCTCCAAAGGGAAGACGACTCCCTACTTCTCCCGCGTCTGGCCGGCCGGCCTAGACGCGCTCCAGTTCAAGGTATTCCAGGAAGTCATGATGGGGACCAAGCAGGTCGATGCGGCTTTAAGTGAGCTGGATAAATATTTCCGGGAGAACTACAAATAACCTTTCAGGTAAGGGTAGAGCGCTATTGCTCTGCCCTTACCATATAAAATCTAGATCTGTCTTCGGTTCGCCGGGCGGCCGGAGTGTCGCTCGCGGTATGGTGAGAAACAAAGTACTACGAGGTAGCCGATGAATCGAGAAGGCCGCAAAGAGCGTGTTCTTGCCCTGTTCATCATACCCGCACTGGCCATCTACCTTTTTTTCTTTATCTTTCCCATGTTTTCAGGCCTCTACTACAGCCTGACGGACTGGAACGGCATGGCAAAAACCAAGAACTTCGTGGGCATCGCCAACTACGTGGCCGTGTTCAAGGATCCCTATGCGCTGACAGCTACTGTAAATACGCTCATCTACACAGTAGTGGTTACGTTGTTCTCCAACCTAATCGGATTGACCTTAGCCTTGCTTCTCGAACGTCGATCGCCCATTAACAATGTATTTCGAACCATTTATTTCACACCGGCGGTGTTGAGCCCCGTGGTGGCCTCTTTCATCTGGAAGTACATGTACGCTCCCGAGTCTGGGGTGATCAACTCACTGCTGCAGGTCGTCGGCGCCGATACATTCGCCCAGGACTGGCTCGGCAATCCGAAGCTGGCTCTGGCCTCTGTGATGATCGTGCCGCTGTGGCAGTGGGGCGGAAACGTGATGATCGTCTATCTCGCAGGACTGATGAATATTCCTGGAGAATACGCCGACTCCGCCCGCATAGATGGAGCGACATACCTGCAGAAACTTCGTCACATCACATTCCCTCTACTCAGACCGGCTTTCATCTTCAACATCATCATCTCGACTATCGGCAGCTTCAAGACCTTCGATTTCATCTTCATCCTGACCTACGGAGGGCCCGGATTCACTACAGAAGTACTAACTCTGCAGGTGTACAAGTACACGCTCTACACCGCCAAGTTCGGATACGGCTCTGCATTGGCCGTAATTCTGACCATTATGATCGTGATTTTCTCGATCGTCGAATTGAAAATCTTAACGAGGCGAGAAGAAAAGTATGTCTGAGACGACCCGAAAATCCATCACCAAGCTCATATTTTATCTGGCAATAGTGGTTTACGCATTGCTCATATTGTTTCCCATGCTCGTTGTCCTGGTCCCCACTTTCCAGACGGTGCAGGAATCCAGTCAGGGAATACTGAAGCTCCCGAAGACAGTTCGATTCAACAACTATGTGGACGCCTGGCGGCAGTCACAGTTCCTTCGTGCTCTCGCCAACAGCCTCATTATTACCACGTCAACTATCGGAATCAACATCATACTCGGCTCCATCGCAGCCTTCCCCATGGCCATCAGGGAGAAACGGCCATTGTTCAAGGCATCGTTTTACCTGTTTCTCGTCGGTCTGATGCTGCCCTTCCAGGCCATTATGATCCCACTGTATGTGTTGATGGGGCGTACGCTGAAATTGACCAACACCTACATAGGGACGGTCCTGGTCTACGTTGCGATGACCCTGCCTATAACAGTTTTTTTCTTCAGCCAGTTTATCAAGACTATCCCGAAGGAGATGGAGGAAGCATCCGTGATCGACGGCTGCGGATATTTGCGGATGTTCTATGTTATTTTCTTTCCGCTTTTAAAACCGATAACCTCCGCAGTCATCATCCAGAACATGATTTTCCTATGGAACGATCTGCTGGTTCCCCTGATCATGATCGACAAGACGCAATTGAAGCCGCTAATGCCCAGGGCCTATATGTTTTTCGGTCAGTATTACAACAAGTGGAACCTGGCCTTCTCGGTCCTGGTACTAGCCGCGATACCTTTTCTGCTTCTGTTCCTTGTGCTGCAGGAGCAATTCATCCGCGGCCTGTCTTCTGGCGCTGTGAAAGGATAACTTTGTGGTTGATGCCGATTATTCCTGTCTCGAGTATTGGCGCAGGAGATACCGGGCCGACGAACCGAAACTGCGTTTCCGAGCCAGGACACGTCGTGACTACGAAAACTGGCAGTTAGAATTCCGGAAGAAATTTCTGCAGTGTCTCGGCAGAATGCCGGACAAGGCGGTGTCGCTGAATGCCTTGACCACGGAGGTCGTTGAAACCGAACAATTCATCAGGAAGAAGGTGATCTACAACGCAGACGAGTTTTCGAAAATCCCGGCCTATCTGTTTATCCCGAAAGAAGTGGACTGCCCCGTACCCGCGGTGATATGTGCTCATGGCCATGGACGGGGCAAGGTCGATCCCGCCGGTTTGGCCTCGTCCACCTTCGAGTTGGAGCACTTGAAGAGGTACAACTACGACTACGCCGTCCAGTTTGCCAGAAGAGGTTATGTGACTCTGAGCTTCGACCTGCGTTGTTTCGGAGAACGTGTGGATGACCCGGAATCGGTTTATGGTTTCATGGAAATTGTCGAAGGCAATCACTGGTGTGATATAAACTTTGTACGAGGGATGCTGCTGGGATTCAATCTGCTCAGCCTTCACATCTTCGATCTGGGTCGTAGCATCGACTATTTGTCTAGCCTCGATGAAGTGTCCGGGGACAGAATAGGATGCGTGGGGCTGTCACAGGGAGGTACGACGACTCTGTTCAGTGCGGCTTACGACGAGAGGATCAAAGTGGCGGGTGTCAGCGGTTATTTGAACTCATGGAAGCTCTTTCCCCTGGCTACGGGACAGATCTGCGGTTCTCAGATTGTACCGGGACTCCTGGAATGGGGTGACCATGCCGAGGTTGCGGGACTCATCTCCCCCCGGCCGCTGTTCCTGGAGTTCGGTGATGAGGATCCCATTTTCCCGATAGAGGGGAGCAGAGCAACCTACGCTGTGGTGCGAGAAATCTACACGGTCGCTGGGGCCGCCGACAGGCTCGACGCTGAGGATTTCCACGGGGTCCATGAGTTCAGGGGAAACCAGATATTCGATTTCTTCGCGCATTGGCTGTAAGAGCGGAAAGCCTCAGCCCGGAGCCAAACCTGGTTGAGTTTTTTACCTCCATCAAATTGCGGCCGACCATCTCTGAATTCGATATTCTCTCCCTTCTCAATGCCACCGTGATCCTCATCAGAAAGGGGCAGGACGGTGTCGTTCTGTTAATCAAACGAAACAGGTAGAATGTCAATATTAATCACTTCCATTGTAAAGTTCCAGAATCTCAGATTTGGAGAGGGCACGGTTGTAAATACGTACCTCATCTATGACCCCGTGGAAAAATTCACCATTCCACTGTTTTCTGTAGCCAATAAAAGAGGCCAATTATTGATGGAAGGCTCACCGAGAATTGCTGACCGGGGGTGGTTTTCGTGGTAGAACCGGGATGGTGTGATATATTTGGACCAGGGAGTATTGCATGAAGCTGAACCGATCCCTAATGATCACTATCCTTATGGTTGTGCTTGCGATATGTACAGGTATTCTACTGAGCGGCTGTGCTTCCATCGGCGACGGAAAAGACGCTGGGCCGGAGATGGAATCGCCGCAGCGGATCGATAAACTGAGTACCGCTCTCAAAGAGACGAGCGAGAGCAGCCCTGAAGTACGAAAAGAGCCTGTTGTCAATACGGGCGGTTCCGGCGAAAAACCGCACGTTCAGGCGGCCAACCTCAACGCCGACGAAGACATGTTCAAGCACAACGCCATGTATCTCAAGCAGGCACTGGACCGCATCCTTCACACAACGCTGCCTGAGATGAACTGGAACCGTATAGCCACCGTCCTCGCGGGTATACTCGTGATCTCGCTCATCTATGGACTCGCCTTTGGGCTCGGCAGGCTGCCCCTCCGCAGGCGGGGCGCCGGCCGTCGCGGGGGCGGTCGACAGACCGGGGAGCACGCCAGAGGATCGGTCCCCCAGTGAACCTGCGTATCGGCCAGGTCGATATCTCACAGATATAGTCAGATCCCGGGTCAAGGAGCGCATGGCGGGGGTTCTCACTTTCTCGACGAATGTGTAGGCCTGGTTCACGATTCAACCATCCGCTTTTTCCCACGCCAGAATCAAGTCTCGCGCTTCCACTGCATCTTGGAGATAAACTCCTCGTAAATCACCGGACGGTTTAGTACACGGTAGGAGGAAATGGGGGAGGGGAGGAGGATGGTGAAAATCTATCTTCTACCCCTAAAAGAACTTAACGAATCGTGGTCTTTTCAGAACCGATGGAGGTGGCGGGAGTCGAACCGCCGGCCTGAGGTACGTTTCGATTGTTAGTGGAATTTCATCGCCGACCTATGCTATTGCCGAATCTGGTACATGCTCTTGATACAGTATTTCCAGTGTGAACATATAGCAGTATACTATCGCTACGAGAATCCAATTGGAGGATATGAGATGGCGAATACATATACTGCGATAACAAAGCAGGATGGCGAGTGGTGGATTGGATGGATCGAGGAGGTTCCAGGAGTGAATTGTCAGGAAAAAAGTCGGGCAGAGTTGATTGAAAGCCTCAAGATCACTCTCAAGGAGGCTCTTGCATTTAATCGTCAGGAAGCAATTGAAGCGGCAGTGACGGATTATACCGAAGAGCCCCTGAGTGTATGAAGCGAGGTGACCTCCTCAAACATCTCCAGGAGAATGGATGTATCTTTGTACGGGAAGGTGGTCGTCATTCCTGGTGGTTGAATCCAGAGTATAATAAGCGTTCCTCAGTGCCGAGGCATAGAGAGATAAGAGATCAACTGGCCCGAAAAATCTGCAAAGATCTCGGTATCCCTTTTGTAAAATAGTTTTTTGCTTGAGCATCTAACGGTTTGAGATGGTGGAAAAATGGAGGTGGCGGGAGTCGAACCCGCGTCCTGAAGCGAGTACCAAGAATCTCTACAGGTTTAGCCGTTGTTTGTTACGGCGAGGTAGGCACAACAGCTCAAGCCCTAAACTCGTCGTTTGCCGCATTACATTTCCCTGCCTGTATGCAGCTCTTCAGGCAGGTGAGTCCCGGTTTGTGACAAGCATTCCGGAGCTCGGAACCGTGCCCCGGGTGCTCGTGACTGCTAGTTATGCAGCCAGTGCCAAATTATTTTCGGCAGTTATAATTGTGCCACTTTTAGGAGATTGGCGCTCCACCTGCAACCCTTGGTCCAACAAAACCTCAGTCGAAGCCGATACACCCCCATGTTTTTCAGATCAATAATCTCTATCACGTAAGGCTCTTTCTGCCTCACGTTTTAAATCTCGTTTCTTGATATCCTGCCGTTTGTCGACAACTCGTTTTCCCCGGCATATCCCGAGTTCGAGTTTTACCCTCCCTCTAGTAAGATAAAACGAGAGAGGAACCAAGGTCAAGCCGCGTTCGTTGACTTTTCGGGAAAGACGCTTGATTTCCTGTTTGTGAGCGAGGAGCTTTCTGGTTCGATCAGGCTCGTGATTGTAGATATTGCCGAATTTATAGGGTGTGACATGCAGACCTACCAACCAAAGCTCGCCGTTGTCGATCTTGGCGTAGGCATCGCTGAAGGAGAAACTCCGTTCCTTCATCGACTTCACTTCGGTTCCGCGAAGCTCGATGCCGCACTCCACGGTATCCTCGACGGAGTAGTTGTATCTTGCCTTCCTGTTGAGGGCGAGAACTTTTCTGTCCGCACTCAAGGAGCATACCTCGAAAGGATGACCCGGAAACCGAGATACGGGGTGCACCAATCGGGCGGCTGGGAACCTCTGGTGGATATTTTGATAAGCTCCTCTTCGTTGGCCCAGGAACCTCCCCGGATCACTTTCTCGGATCCAAACGGGATTTCTCTGTTGGAGTCGAAATCGTTTGTTTCCGTGTTCCAGGAGGTGAACAGGTACTTAACGGGGGAGTACCAATCCAGACACCACTCCCACAGGTTTCCCGTCGTATCCCGCAAACCATAACGGTTGGGAGAGGAACTACCGACGGGTCCGGGTCCCTCAATTCCAGGTGAAAAAAAACGTTCTCCTGCTGACTGGTCTCCCGTAGGGGCGTCCGCTCCTACGATGCCCCCGCGGGCAGCCCATTCCCACTCCGATTCGAAGGGCAGGCGGGCGGAGTAACCCGCAAAACTATCCGGTAGTTCTGCTGACAACCATTGGCAGAAGGCCTGGGCTGCGTAAAAGGACACGTGGGAGACCGGGAGTTCTTCCCAATCGCTCTGCGCATCTTCTGCCTGCCAGCCGGAGAGATATTCGTCATCCACGAGTCCTTGTTCCTGAAGCTGGAGCTTGTTCGCTGGATCCCACTTTGGATTTTCTTCGATGAACTCTCGATACAATCGGTTGGGTACTTCGGTCTCGCTGATGTAGAAGGACGGGACAGACACGGGATGAGGTATCTGCACGTTGGTAAATCCCTCCTTTCCCGCACCCTGAATCAGCTCGCCCGTGGGCACACTGTAGAAACGTAACCCGCGAAATTGGGTGGAACTTCCCGTTCCTGGTTGGCTGGTCGTACCGATTCGCTCCTGAAGTTGTCCGTATTGAGAGCGGTAGGCGGACAAAAATCCGGAAAACCAGACCGTATCCACGAATCGTTGGCCTGACTCCTCCTGAAGAACCATTGCCAACCAAAATGGGAAATTCTCATATTTTTGATTAAGTTGTACAATATTTTGTACTGTTGAAATCATGCTGCTTGATGTCATGAACCCGACGTTCGCTTCGACGGAACTGAGGGCGTAAATAAAGTCATGAAGTTGGAACGAATTTGTAACGAAATACTTTGCTTTGTCTAAAAAATAATACAATTCTTCGGTTCCAGAAGGAGAATGATACCCGGCCCATACGGTTTCGCTGAGAATTTCCGGTATAAGAGGATTTGCCGAAAAATCTCTCAGCGCCTGTCTTGCAAGACCTTTCGGATCGGAGAGCTCTAAATTGATTTGAAGTCTGCGACGAGGGCGGAAGAACAAGGTAGCGAAAACAGGACCTTGGAATGTATCTTCCAGAACGAACGGTTCGAAATAAGGTTTGCTGATCGTAACGTTATGGGAACCTTTTAGAACCAGTGCTTCACAGGGTGAAGAACCTACGTACAACCCATCGACCTTCACGGAGGCGCCGGGAGGGAAGGTTGTAACCTGGATATATTCACCCTGATCACGAAGACCTTTGAAAAACAGCAGCATGAATAGGATAAAAAGGATTACAATACCGTAGAGAATGCTCAGATAGGTTACAGGAGATATTCCGAGAAACGGTTTAAGACGAACCTCGATCTGGTTTTCCTGAGTATCGGAGGGTTGGGGTTTGCGTCGTACGGGTTTCCGTTTTTTCTTGGCCATTGCTGCAGAATTATAGGAAGGGCCGGTTGCCTTGTCAATCCGAAAGGTTTCGTGCTACTAATAACGAGGAACTCACTGATAGAGAGAGCTGGTTCACGACGGGAGCGGCAATGGAATTATCTCAATGGGGTGAAAACATACAGCGCAACACCGAGCGATTTCTCACCTGGCGGAAGAAACGGAGACTGGCCAAGAAGGAACGGCAGAAGCAGAAAAACGTCATTTTGGACTGGTTGGAAGCGATCCTTTCAGCCGTAGTCATCGTTCTGCTGATCAACCAGTTTCTGCTCCAAGCGTATCAAATCCCGTCGCAGTCGATGGTCTCGACACTCGAGATCGGAGATCGAATATTTGTAAACAAGCTGATCTACGGTCCTGAACTGGTGCCGGGGATGATGAAGCTGCCGGGGCCGCGGCAGCCACGAAGAGGGGATATCGTGATTTTCGAAAATCCCTCCTATATTCCGATCGGCCCGGTCAAGGACATCCTGCAGCGGATGATCTACATGCTGACCCTCTCCCTGGTGGATATCGACAAGGATGAGTTCGGAAATCCAAAGCACCACTTCCTCATCAAGCGGGCCGTGGGTATGCCCGGAGACCGCATTCTCCTGAACCAGGGGAATGTCGAGTTCCTCCTGCCCGGCAAAACCGAATGGATTCCGGAAGAAGAACTCAAGGAAATCCTCGGGTTCACCTACGAAACTCGCAGGATGTTCCAGCCTCAAGAATACGCCTACTTCCGACAAGCCGGGGTTGGTCTGGCTCTGCTCGACAGTGGCATAGAACCATCGGAACAGCAAGATGTTGCGATCAATCGCTACTTTTTGACGTCCAAGAACGACAGCGGCAGCGTGTCCTGGCGTCAGCGCAGCCTGATCGACAACGCCGAGGTGGAGAAGTGGCGATACAAGACCCTCTATTCGCTCAAACCTTACAGCCACCTCTTTCAAAGCCAGTGGCGCGTTCTCGAGCGGGGTTGGTACGTTCCGGAGGACAGGATCTTTCCGATGGGAGACAACCGGGATGACTCCCGGGATGCCCGCTATTTCGGTCCTGTACGGGTAGAAAAAGTACTTGGCCGTGCACTGTTCCGCTACTGGCCGCTTGCACGGCTGGGTGGCATTCACTAGATGTATTCCACCTTCGAACGATACAGCTCCGGATTTGGTGCGCGTTTCGGTAGAGGCTTTCTCCGAAAGCTGGCAAAACTTGTTGTCTTGACCCTTGTCCTCTATCTGATCATCTCCAGTATGTTTCTATCCACCTTTCAGGTGGAGTCCGGCTCGATGCTGCCGTTTCTCGAACCGAAGGACCGGATTTTCGTTTCACCCCTTACCTACGGGGCCAGATTTCTTTTCTTCTCGGCGCGACTTCCCGCTGTCCGGGAGCCGGCCCGCGGGGATGTTGTGGTGATCCGCTCCCCGATGTACACCAAACCGAACCTGCCTCTGTCGATCCTTGAACCGTTTCTCCGTTTTTTTTCCTTTCAGCGGGGAAGCGCGGTGCGGGATGTTTCGGGAAGACGGATCCCGGCCTATATGATAAAGCGAATCGTGGCGATTCCCGGGGATACGATTAAAATGTCCGAATTCAATGTATATATTGAACCGGAAGGCAGCAATACCTATGCAGAAGAGCAGGAGCTGATTCCCCAAACCTACACGACAATTATCACAGGGCTGCCGGAGGGGTGGGTAAAGGAGTTTCCCTTTTCCGGCGAGCTTCCGCCGGTTACGCTCGAGGAAGAGCAGTACTTCCTTCTCGGCGACAACCGCCAAGATTCCAGTGATTCCCGTTCCTGGGGACCTCTGCCGCGGGATCAGCTACTGGGGAAGGTGATCTATCGCTATTGGCCGCTGTCCCGCAGTGGCAAATTGTAGGCTTTTCTCTTCCGCCGCAGCTGAGTCGATCTTCTAACTTGCTGTTTCCGCGGTTTGAAGGTCGTTCTCGGTAATTTTGCCTTTTTTAAGCAGACCGTCGAGAAACGCTTTGACCAACTTGGGGTCAAACTGGTGGCCGCTGTGTTTCAGCAATTCCCTGGCGGCTGTGACGGGTGAAAGGGCTTTCCGATAGGGTCTGTCGCTGGTCATCGCGTGATACGCATCAGCGATGCCGATGATTCTGGCGTGCAGCGGTATTTCCTTGCCTTTGAGCCCGTTTGGATATCCGGTTCCGTCGAAATGCTCCTGATGAGCCAGCACGATCCGGCTCACCTCTTTGTAAGACTCGAAATGACCGAGTAGATCCGCTCCCAGCTCCGAGTGTTTCTTCATCACGGTCCATTCCTCGTCGGTAAGACCGGATTCTTTCAGGAGGATCCGGTCGGGGATGCCCAATTTACCGATGTCATGGAGGAGCAGGGAATCGCGAAGCCCCTGATCGATCTCCAATCCGATTTCCTCAGCCATCATCGTTCCCAGCGCGAGTACATCCCTGGAATGGCCGGCGGTTTTGAAATCGCGGATCTCGAGGGACTGGGAGAAGCTCATGCTCAACTCCTCCATACGGGTCTTCAGTTCCTCAGTGTGAGCGAGGGCGAGTTGGAACTTTCTCATGGTGAGAAGGTTCTTTATCCGTGCGTCCAGTTCTCTGATATTCACCGGTTTGGATAGATAATCGTCCGCCCCTGTCTTCAACCCCTGGATTTTTGAGTCCAATTCGTACTTGGCGGTGATGAGAATCACCGGGATATGCATGGTACTCTCGTCCGATTTCACCTTGGTCACCAGCTCGAACCCATCCATCCTCGGCATCATGATATCGGAGACGATGATATCCGGTGCATCGTTGCGAACCCTGTGCCACCCATCCAGACCGTCCTCCGCAGTAAGCACTCTGTGGCCGAACCGTTTGAGCATCTTGCTGATATAGTTGCGTAGATCCACGCTGTCTTCGACCAGGAGAACCACGTCGCCGGCTTCCCCGGAGTCCTTTTCAGTCTCCGCATCCTCCGACGGCTCAACGGGGTACAGTTCTTTCTCAATCAAAGCCAGGTCGTCCACAGATATTTTTGCCAGATCTTCTTTTCGACGTTTGGATTTTCTGCGCTCATCACCCCTAACGGTCAAGCTCAGCCTGCGCCGTTCATCGATTCTTCTTTCGATGAAAGCATCCGGAACCAGCTGATCGAGGTTGTCCGGCAGCTGGATTACAAAGCGGGTTCCCTTCCCCTCTTCGCTGAACACCTCGATAGAACCCTTCATCAGATCTATGGCTTCTTTGACGATTGTCAGCCCCAGCCCGGTTCCCTCGAATCTCCTCGTACTCGATGTGTCTACCTGCTGAAATCTTTTGAAGATATCAGGCAAATGGTCGCGGGGTATGCCGATGCCCGTATCCTCGACTTCGATCACTATGGCTTGTTGATTCTTCCTTGTTCTGACTGTAATCGAGCCACTTTCGGTGAATTTGATGGCATTGCGCAGAAGATTCATGAGGATCCGTTCGACCTTGTCCACGTCGAGATAGAGGAGTGGTATGTTGGCCTCCCGCACGTACCCCAGTTTTATCCTCTTTCGCTTCGTGACATCCTCGAATACTGCCATGATGTCCCGAACCGTTTCGTCGAGATCTACGGCTCCCAAGCGCAGCTGCATCTTACCGGCTTCGAACTTCGAGAAATCGAGCATCTGATTGATCATGTCGAGCAGCTTGAGGCTGTTTCGATACATCTGGCTGATGAGTTTCAACTGCTCCGGG
>Ga0307379_10006981_pt1 | contig 15417 bp, 15 predicted proteins | sample UN2MG_FD_202237 | JGI IMG/M metagenome (GOLD analysis project Ga0307379, IMG submission 202237) | Soil microbial communities from Risofladan, Vaasa, Finland - UN-2 | ecosystem: Environmental > Terrestrial > Soil > Coastal area > Acid sulfate soil | place: Finland: Risofladan, Vaasa | collected... | reverse complement strand
AACGACCGGATTTCTTTCAAAAACTTCCTTGGTCTTTCTTTTACCAAGCCTTCTCCCGGTCACTCCATCTTTTCCCGATTTCGGGGTCGTCGATATGTTGGAACAATCGTAGTAATCATTGGTTTCAGTGTCGCATTCACGTTCTCACATCTCCTGTCGTGGTTCTGAGTTTTGTTCACCAGGAACAATCATCCTTTTTATATTTGCCAACGAGGATTTTACAACTGTTGAGAAACCAAGAATGTTCATGTCTTTAAGCCTTAAAATATGATCACACAAAAGTGAAGCATCATATATGTTATTGACATTCAAATAAGAGCAGTCTATGTAGATACTCCTCTTGCGAAGATCCTTTATGAATTGAGATGCCACGATAAGACCTGCTCTTCCGAGATTACGAACGGTTAGCTTTCTGCCGGAGCCAGGAGCTTTCATGGGATTGGCTGCTATAGCTCGTTGCGCTGCGTATGGGATGTTATGCATTTGCCCGATTTGCAAAACCACATCTTTGATACCCATGTAATAGTTTTGAGGTTTTACCGCCGCTTCCTTCATCATTTCGAAAAGTAATTGTTCCATGTGCATCGTGAATTTATCGAAAAAGGGAAGATAATCCCGGGCCTGCAAAAAATTCTCTATGATAACCTCTTGGAGACTTGTAGAGATGACTAGGCTGGAATGGAAGGGAGCATTATTTTCATTCAAGTACTTCTGTAAGACCCCGGATGATCGAGAGCCACCCATCGCACTTGCTCCGATGCTATGATGTGATGCACCACCGATCGCGTAAGACCTTTTCGAATTAATAAAACTGTCAACAGCTCCAGCAATAGCAAAACCGGAGTACACATCAGGTGTCATTGAATGATAGAATCTTCCGGATAAACTCTTTATCCTTCTTATTACCTCATACTCGACCGCTGAATAAATATACATCAGCGGTAGTGATTGATATGGCGCTTTGAAAGAGAGCACGTTCTGAATCGTGGTTGCTGAATCACGTATGGTGATACCTGAACCCAAGGAGGGAATATGCAGTTGATTGGCTTTGTTCATCTTCAGAGTTGCCCAAAAAAAAGACGGCACATCCCACCGCAGAACCTGTGCTCCTGTGTCAACAATAACAGCGTTTATGTCATGGATCGCATTGGGAAGAAGCCCATCATCATCGCCAATGTATATGACGTAGCCTTCAGTCTTAACGTGGGACAGTGCAAACTCGAAGTTGTCCGACATACTTATCCGTTTGCCTGTGTTGATATAGGTAATCCGTTTATCTTTGAATGAGAGAACAACATCTCTGGTGTTGTCATTGCTGGCATTATCACTTACTATGATCTCCAGATTATCGTAGTCTTGAGATACACAAGTACGAATAGTATGATAGAGAGTATCTGCCCGTTCTCTTGTCGGTATGACAACAGAAAATTTTAATCGTTCCATCGTTTAGGCGTCCGATCTTAGTTTTTCATTGATTTCCATACATTACCTTTAACATGACAAGTTTTTTATTAACCCACTGACGTGTAACAGAGGTTGCAAAAGCCGATGCAAGCAGGGTTGTGGCTGAAATGCAAGCCAGACAAATTAACATGGCAACTTTTGACATTTCACTTGGAATCAGCAAACGCCAAAAGGTAGCGAGTATTAGCGCTGATAACAAAGGCACAGCCACATCATTAAAATACCATCGCCATTTTTCACCTTTAAGCAGACGTGAATGCATAATCTGAATGCAAATTAAGACATAGCCTGTATTGAGGATAACCCATGCACTTGCTGCTCCGACTAAGCCATAACGGATGGCAAGAAAGTAAATCATGGGAACAAGCACAATGGATGCAATTATATTCGTATATAATGTAAGTTTTGTCCATGCATGGGCTAATTGGAGGCCATAGGGAAGATTCATTAATCCATTAAGGGCAGTTCCGATGATCAGAATGCTGACTATACGATGTGTGTTTGATACTGTTACAGGATCACCCGTCCAGAGAAGCAAAATTTCTGAAGAAAAAAATGAAACTACTATCGCAGCTGGCAGAATCATTACAGAGATAAATTGGCAGCTTTTGTGATACAAATCCTTTAAACCAGCCTGATCATTAACGCTAACCAATTGAGAAAATCGCGGGAATAGTGCAGAAAACACCGGCCCCACAAAATAATACAGAGCATTTGCCACAACAGTGGCAAGGGTGTAGTACCCAAACATTTCAAGAGGCAATATCTTGCTTAATACAATTTTATCGGTCTGGGTAAGAATAATGACTGTAACAGAGATACCGGTCATGCCTGCTGCAAAACGCCAAATACGCAAGAGTAACACTTTTTGAAAATGGGAACGCTGACCGCTTTTTGGCAAGCCACGCCATAAAAACCCCGCTGTCAGAGTGGTATGAACCATGCTCGCAAAAATCTGCCAGACAAAAAAAGCCTGTATTGTCGGAGAAATGAGCCAGAGGACCAAAACAGCACCAACACCCCGCAGGGTAGCGGCAAAAACATTAATGCCGTTTAACAGCACCTGCTTCTGCAAACCCATCAGCCCGCCTGAATAAAGACTGATTGGCCACCGAAATGCAACTACACCGCCCATTATCATTAAGGCCTGTTTCACTGTCGCGGGAGAAAGGTTATCCGCGTTTACCCAGTAATAGGCAATAGGCCCTGAAAGACCTACTACAGCTATACCGATAGCAAAAGCCATGCCCCAATATGGTAACTCCAGAGTGCGAACCAGATTACGCATATCCCGTGCTTTATCCGGCAGCACTGAATACCTTGCCAGCTCCCGATTCAATGTGGTGCTAAGACCCATATCAAGCAGGCCGAAAAGGGCCAGTAAAGATGCAAAGATGCCCACCAGCCCGTAGGATTCGATACCCATGAACTTAATATACAGGGGTACAAAAGCTAGCGACATCAAGGCTTGCCATGCTTTGCCTCCGAAATTCGCGATGATGTTTCGTTTTATTAGTGACACACTATCCCCTTAGAATCACTACTTACCTCACACATTTCAGATATCCATCCGGCGCAACGGTAATCAGTAGTTTATTTCCCATTTCCCTGTCAATTTCAAAACGATCCGTATTTTCCGAAAACTCCCAGACCGCGGTTTTGGGATTATTTCCTTTCCCCCAGGGGCGGTCGGGAAAAAATTCATCCGGCATGTCTTAAATGATGGTGTCAAAGACAATCATGTAGCTCCCTTTTGTTACCAGGGGAGAATAAAGTTCAAGTTCCTCGAGCACATGGTCATGGGTGTGCATGGAATCAAGTGCAACCAGAATCTGTTTCTTATCCTTTGCAAAATCATGAACCTGTTTGGCAATATCTTTATCAACTGATGATCCCTCGATCATGGTAATTCGTTTGAACATGGGATGTTTTTCAATTTTAAGCCGGTTGTTTTCTCTAATATCAATACCTAACACCTGGCCGTTATTGCCTAGGAGTTCCAGCATGGAGGCATAAAAAATGAGGCTTCAGCCGTGCGCAATCCCTGTTTCAATAATAAGGTCAGGTTTTAACTACCAGATAATCACCTGCATGGCGATTATGTCTTGGGGGAATTGGATGATGGGTCGCCCAAGCCAGGAAAAATTATAAGTATATTTATATTTTCCCGTTAATTTTACAAAATTATAGCTTATACCTCTAAGGTCCTCATCCTGCCCTTGCATTTGTATAAAGTGAGAACTCTCTTCCATGTATTTTTTCCTATATTGTCTGACCAACAGCATAAAAATTTCTGTAGTAGCTCCCTCTCATTAATGGGGCAAAAGATTCCACTCAGTCTAAAACTATTCCTTGCGTTACCATTCCCGGGCCAATGATGTTAACAACTGAATTAAACAAAGCCAAGGATCGATTTTAAGACCTCGCACACATAGGCGACTTTTTCTTCTGTCATATTCATGCCACTTGGCAAATTAAGACCGTATGGGGATATTTTGTAAGCATTTTTATTTCTCTGCCGGGCTTGCTCTGCCTGTTCTAACTTTTTATAGGCTGGAATGGAACTCAGCGGATGAAAAAACGGACGGCAGTCAATACCTTTTCCAGACATTAAGTCCATGAGTTCTTCCTTTTTAAGCCCAAACTTTTCATCGAGAACTACTGTCACCATCCAATAGGTATTTTTCGTATCTGGTGCCTCATAGTTCAGAGTAATCCCCTGAATATTACCTAATTCTGACTGATACCAGTTAAAAATCTGGCACTTGCGCTCAACCAGTTCATTAATACGTTCGAGCTGGGCAATACCGAGAGCGGCTTGCATGCTGGACATCTTGTATTTGTAGGCAACTTCAGCATTCCAGAACATCTTGTCACCCGGCTTGCGGCCATGGTCTCGTAAGAAAAGGCTTCTGCGATAAATGTCATCACGATCAGTAACCAGCATTCCACCTTCACCGGTGACAAGGACTTTGGAACCGTGAAAGCTAAACACCCCGGTTTCTCCGAAACCGCCGGATTTACGACCTTTATATTCAGAACCGATAGCTTCAGCCGCATCTTCTATCACAGCAATTCCATGCCGCCTGGCAACCTCGCGGATGTTATCCATATCGGGCATATTTCCATAAAGATCCACCGGAATCACCGTTTTAGTCTTAGGACTAATTAACTGTTCAAAAGATCGTGCAGACAAACACCAAGTCTTCTCATCCACATCTGCAAATACCGGTGTAGCTCCAACATAAGTAATAGGAGCTGAACTTGCAATCCAGGTCAAGTCAGGAACTATAACCTCATCGCCAGCTCCCACGCCCAAAGACAGAAGAGACAAGTGGATAGCAGAGGTGCAAGAAGGCAGAGAAATGGCAAACTGAACACCAATATATTCTGCGAATGCCTTTTCAAAGCGTTCATTGTAAATATTGGCATTGGTATACCAAGCATTAGTAACCGCATCGGTGACATAATCTATTTCTTTTTGGGTAATCCATGGTCCAGATACAGGTATTCGTTCCATGATTAATCCTTTATGCACTTTAGGTAGCCATCCGGAGCTACCGTTATGAGCAATTTATTTTCAATCTCTTTGTCAATTTCAAAACGATCCGTATTTTTCAAAAACTCCCAGACCGCGGTTTTGGGATTATTTCCTTTCCCCCAGGGACGGTCTGGAAAAGAATCTTCTGGCATGTCTTCAATCATTGTATCAAAAACTACTAAATAACTCCCTTTAGTGACCAGAGGAGAATAAAGTTGCATTTCTTTTAAAACATGTTTATGGGTATGATTGGAATCCAAAACAACCAGAACCTCCTTTTTATCCTTTGCAAAATCATAAACCTGCTGAGCGATGCTATCATCAATAGAAGAACCTTGTATCATCGTAATTCTCTTGAACATTTGATGCTTTTCTATTTCCACTCTGTTATGCTCTCGAATATCAATATCAATACCTAAAACCTCGGCCTTTCCACCAATTAATTCAAGAATAGAAGCATAAAAGATGAGAGAACCGCCATGGGCAATTCCTGTTTCAATAATCAAATCGGGCTTTACCCGCCAGACAATTTCCTGCATTGCAATGATGTCTTGAGGAAGCTGAATGATGGGACGCCCAAGCCAATTAAAATTGTAGGAATAACGGTAAATTACCATCGCCTGCTGAACTTTATTTCTTAATGTCCTAAGTTCTTTATTCGCCTGCATAGACACGATATATGATGGATCATTTGCTATTTTTTGCATCTAGTTAACGCCCCTTCCATTTTGTAGCACATGCGTAGATAATATTGCAGTCTTCAGGCCGCTCTTTACCGATTTCATAGCAAGCATGGCAAAATTCAGCCTTCCAGTCTTTTTTTTCTGCACCTACTCTTCCCCAACCAAAACCCCCTTCATCCCAATGACCATTTCGCAAAAACCAATCCATTTGAGGAGTTGAAAGCATTTTGTAAAAAATCCCGCCGGTTGAGATAACTTTTAGGCCGGCAGACTTAAAATTATCAACCAAAGAGCACTTCTTCTGTGTCCAGCAACGTTAATATCCCAGGGAGAAAGCTCGTATTCATCTTTTAGTGTACCCATTAACCGAGCGATACGACGATTTACTGCAAGGGCATTCGGAACTTGCGATATTAATATACCGTCAGGTTTTAAATGATTTGCTGCTGCCCTAAGAGTCTGAACTGGATCGACTACATGTTCTAACAAACATATCATGACAACTGTATCAAACCTTTCTTCTGTTTGAAACTCCTCAATTAAACTTATATGGAATTCAACCTTGGGACAACGCTGTCTGGCTTTTTCAATTTGTTTAGCAGAACCATCTACTCCAACCACACGAGTGAAACATTTTTGAAGTTCGTAAGTGATGGTACCATCTCCACACGCAAGATCTAACAAAGAAGGAGGACGCCCAACTTCTATTACAGATTTTACTTGAAAATGTGCCAGAATTGAAAACCATTCAAATGAGCTATCGCGACTCCAGGTAAATGTTTCTTGTCTTAAACGTTCACTGTTTCCTTTTTTCATTAAATTTCAATCCCCTTATCTCTTAAAATGCGTTTAATTTTAACAAAACTTGTCATTTCAATTATTTTATCTTCACTTATAGATATCCCAAACTGCTCCTCAATTGCTAAAATCAAGTTTAGATGCTGTAACGAATCCCAGTTCTCTGCAGTTTCAATTGATAATTTATCGATTATCCCATCTTCTTGAATTTCAAATATATTTGACATGATCTGTCTTAGTTTCTTATCCATAAGCAATTCTTCCTTTTATTTTTCAATAACTTCTATCCAATCTGGACATTTGATTGAAAATTTTTCTATGTCCAATTTCCAAACAGAAATTTCACCGTTTTTTTTCACGAATTCAAAACCATGATCTTTATATAGGTTCTTAACCACAATATTCTTTCTAGTTGGGATATATTTACTGATAATACTTTTGATATTAGCTTTTCTACCTTCCTCAATTATATAAGAAAGAAACGCGGTTTCAACAGTTCTCCCTATTACCCTACAACTTAATAAAAAACTGTCTATTTCCCAAGCATCACCATTCTCTTTTATTATTATTTCTCCAACAATACCGTTATCCCCAAATTTATCTATAAGTTGAAGAGAATATACACAATAACCATTAGAAGCAACAAAGTTGGAAATGTCGCTCTCAGAGTAGCGAATTGTTGTAAGATTAAACTGGTTAGTTTTCTGTGTCATTTTAGCTAATCGAGGAATTGAGAAATTATCATCCCTTTTAATTATCGCTTCCATTTCTAAGGTGGTATAGAACTCTTCAAGAGATGTAGCGCTCTTTTCTAACTTTTTCCTTTGAACTTGCTCATAATATATTTTTCCTCTTTTCATATCTTCTTCTGTAAAACTTAACATTTGAAAATCAGGAAGCTCTTTTAATATTTTGGAATAAAGATGCGGGTTATTAGGCAACTCCACTGTATGAATTTCTGGTAATTGTTGTTTAATCAGTTCCCTCTCCACCGGACTGTCATCAAGAAAAACAAAAGTATCCATACCGATATTCAATTCGTCGCCTATATCCTTCATGTTTTGGACTTTATCGCTCCAATTTATTTTAATAGATGCAAAATGTTCTTTTCTTAAAACCATATCCGGATGTTTATCAAAAACCTCCATGACATTTTCTTCATTATTTTTGCTGTTTATTGCTAAAATAAAACCCTTATGGTATAATTTTAATAATTCCCTCTGGAAATCCATGAAGGCATTTCCTGGAGATGTGTGTCCGATTTTGATACCTTCAATTCCTTCTTCACCCAATATACCACCCCATAATGTATTATCTAAATCCAAAACAATGCACTTCTTTGTTAGTCCCTGCATTGCCCTGAAGTATTTAACATATTCGTTTGCCAAAGCTTCTAAACCAACTCTAGAAATAGGTGCCTTTGCCATAAACCATAATTTTTCATCAAACCAATTCTTTTTTCCATAAAGTGAAACTAAATGCTCATAATCCAAAAGATAAACTTCTTCATACTTTTTGACAATTTCTAATAGTCCTGTATTTATTTTCTCAAATACTCTTTTTTGACTCCTCTCATGTTGAGTATCTATTATTCCAAAAATAGGGAACTCTGGCAGTTCGAAATTATGTAAAATTACTTTCGCATTTGAATAATTTCTGAAGGTTAATACTAGATTCTCTATTTTGTCTAAGACATTTTTGACTTCCATTTCAACTTCCTCAGATGATAATTCTAGATAGGAGTTAACTAACCGTGGACATATCTCTTCCAACCTGCTAAAAATTATAACAACATCCGGCTTGAAATTATATAAGCTGCTGTTTTTATTTAATATTTCCTGATCAATGATATTATAGTCTCCCAAATAAAGTTCTGGTTTTATTTTGTTCTCGAAGCATTTTACCTTTATAAAAGGGAGCATCGGTTCAATTGTAATTGAGCGTAATATTGCAATCTTAAATTTATGCAATTTTAAATCTTTGGATATCTGTTTGTAGATTTTTTCCGCGTACATAAAATTATCGAGAGTTGAATGAAAATTTATAAATTCACCTAACTTTATACATGCCTGCAGCGGTTTGTTTTGTTTGACTAAAAATTCTATATCTTTTTTTTGCTCTACCACTATTAGCCCTCCAACATCTGTTTTGTTAAAACAGACATATTTCTATATTTATACCTGTAGCAATTCAACAATCTCTCTTTGTTTTGTATAAATAAATGCAATATTTCTATTCTGAAATGCAATTGCTGGAGTTGGCCCAGAAATAAGTCTATTACCACTATCTAATAATGATTGAATAGCTTGTTTGATATTCTGAACTTCATAACATATGTGGTTTAATCCTCCACCTTTTCTTAAAGCATTCATAACTGGAGAATCCTCAGTCAAAGGTTCAAGTAATTCGAATTTCAAATTCTGGTTAGGAAGATTAACAAATGCAATTCTAACTTTCTGGATAGCATCTTCATAAATAGCACCATCAAAATCAAATTCAAAACATGTCTCGTAATATCTAATACTTTCCTCAATATTCTTCACTACTATGCCAATATGATTTATCTTCAAATTGCATCACCTCAAATTTAGTTGGGACGATCATTATCAGCATCTCCCTTTGTTATATACAATTCCTCGTTATTTATATTCTCAAATTTACTTGAATTTGTCTTCCAACAGTAGTCTAACATAAGCCTCTGACTTTCCAAAGGCTGAAACAGATAAGGTAAATTATATGCTGAATTAATAATCCCTTTAGTAAAGCCATGACTTTCCAATAAATCTTCATAGATTTTATAAGTACAAAAAAAATCAACTAAACATACATTCTCATAAAAACAAATCTCTATAAGCCGATTAACTAAAGGAGCAAAAGATTGTTCTGTACAAATCAACTCCATAATACGAACAACCTTTTCTTCCATATTCTTTATTTGCTCAACCCTAAAAATGATAAGACCAGAAACAGCCCCATTAATATAGGATACAATGAAGCGATAAAGATATCTCGGTATATTCCCATATCTCCACATTAGATAACTTTTTTCCCGTGCTGGACCAAAACTCTTGGATGCAAAACTATTCCAATAAAAATCATCCCATTCCAGTTCTTTTATAGTTTTTATTTCAAATACATCAACCATTTTATTTGACGACTTATTAACAATAACCGGTGAGGGAAGCATGTCAATAATATTGTAAAAATTTTTTGCTTCAACTAAAACTTCTTTTAGACATGCTTTATCGGTCACCAGAATGTACCTAGGAAAATAATCTTCCATTTTCCAGTTAAGTCTTTTATATATAGGACGTGATTTAGTCGTTTGATCAAACGCAAACATAGCACTAAAAAGTTTAGAATGCATTATCTTGTATAATAATTTTAAACCAACAAATCCATATGAGGCATCAGCGTACCAGTTGCAAAAATGACAACCAAATTCCTTTTTGTCCCCATAATTATTCAGCAAAAAAGGCATGTAACCCAAAACTCCAATCAATCTATCCTTATCAAAAGTTCCCAACAAACTTAAATCGTCTGTAAAAAGTTTACTGTACGGATTTTGGTAATACTGCCAGATTAATATTTCCGGTTCGCGATAAAAAACGTGATTTTTACGCCAATACTGATTAAATAATTGACCTACAAGCGTAACTTCATCTAATCTTATATTTCTTATTTCAACTCGATTTCTAAGCATTTCATGCTACCTCGTTTTGTATCGTTTTTGCTCTTCTTAAGAATCCATCACGACCACCGGGTGAATAGGGTCTATTTTTGAAACAGCTTTTTCACTCTTTTACAAAATCCAAATAACTTTGGTCCTTATCCGAAATAATCCGTTTACTAACCTCTGGCCACTCAATCCCAAGCGCTGGATCATCCCACCTCACCCCTCTTGCACACTCTGGATGATAAAATTCTGACATTTGGTAAAAAACAGTCGTATTATCTTCTAACGTCTGAAATCCATGGGCAAAGCCTTTAGGAATATATAACATTTGGTGGGTAGATGGGTTAATGGGTAAATCAGTAATAAAAGAGTTAAATCCGTAAAGAGTGACAGCAAAGCATTGACAATAAGTAGAGGAATTTGTCCGCAAGTCAATAATTACGTCGTATATCGTTCCTCTTACACAACTGATTATTTTGGCCTCTTCATGAGGGGCTATTTGATAGTGCATGCCGCGTAGCGTGCCTTTCTTTTTGTTAAAAGAAACATTGCACTGGACTATATTAAAATTAATCCCATTTTTCTTAAATTCATCTTGACAGAAACTACGGGCAAAAAAGCCCCGTTCATCTTCTAACGGTTCTAATTGAATAATATAAGCCTCTTTGAGTTTTGTTTCCTTGAAAATCATTTCACAGTACTATCACCTTTGGAATTGGAATAACAAATTCCCCACCCCATCCTCGGATTAAAGCCATTTGCACCATAATTTCATCCTTAAGATTCCATGGCAAAATAAATACATAGTCTGGTTTTGTTTCCTTTATCTTATCTGGAGCTTCAATTGGGATATGACTTCCTGGTAGATAATTCCCTTGTTTATATGGATTCCTATCTACAGTATAATCAATAAAATCTGTCTTAATGCCACAGTAATTAAGCAATGTATTCCCCTTTGCAGGTGCACCATAACCTACAATCGTCTTATCTTCCTCTTTTGCCTGAATCAAAAAACTAAGTATATCCCGCTTAATTGCTTTAACCTTCTCACCGAAAGTAAGATAATAATTTATATCTGTATAGCCAGCATCAATTTCCCGTTGCTTCAGCTCATAGACACCATCAGAAATCGGTTTTGTATCATCTTCTTTATGTCTGGCATAAATCCTCAAAGAACCTCCATGGGTAGACAATTCTTCCACATCAAATATGGTAAGTCCATGTGCAGCGAAAACCTTTTCTACTGTCAGGAAAGAAAAGTAAGAAAAATGTTCATGATAGATGGTATCAAACTGGTTATGTTCCATAAGTTGAAGGAGATGAGGAAATTCCATTGTAATCACGCCATTAGATTTTAGGGTAATTCTCAGTCCTTTCACAAAATCATTGAGATTGGGATTATGAGCCAGAACATTATTGCCAATAATCAAATCAGCCAGCTTACCTGTTTCAATCATTCTCTTGGCGTATGGTGTATCAAAAAAAGCAATATCCGTGGGAATACCAATTTTCTTTGCCGCTTCCGCAGTATTTGTTGCTGGTTCTACCCCTAAGACAGGGATGTTGTGTTGTTTAAAATATTGTAAGAGGTACCCGTCGTTACTTCCGATCTCCACTACTAAAGAATCTTTGTCAAAACCAAAACGCTTAATCATCTTTTCAGTATATTCTTTACAGTGCTGTAGCCAACTTACTGAATACGAGGAATAGTAGGCGTAGTCGGAGGAAAAAATATCCTTGGCGCTCACAACCTCTTCAATTTGAACCAAAAAACATTTTTCGCAAACATAAACCTCCAGCGGATAAAAGCACTCCACTTGATGAAGCTGCTTTTCCGATAAATAGGAATTTGAAAGAGGTGATTTACCGAGAGAGACAACTACATATTTGAGTTTAGATTGACAAAAGCGGCATACTGGCATCAATTCCTCCTACAAATATCTGAAGATAATTCAATGTGATAACGTTTTGAGCTTTAGATATCTGTTTAATTGCCCCAGTGAAAAATCCCTCATGGGTGTTTTATTATTATAATATTCTCTATACCATTCGCAAGTCCACTTGATCGATTCTTCAATATTGACAATGGATTTCCAGCCCAATTCCGCCCTGGCCTTACTGCAATCCAGTTTCAAATAATGGGCCTCATGAAGCAGCTTTGATTCACTATTGCTCATGTCTTTCCAACTACCACCGCCCCAGTACTTAAGCATCAATTGTACAACTTCATAAACAAGGACGGCATTATCCTCACTGGGACCAAAATTCCAGGCCTGAGCATAATGATTGCCATTCTGGTATAATTTTTCGGCGAGCAGAAGGTAACCCCTAAGGGGCTCAAATACATACTGCCACGGTCTGATGGCTTGAGGATTACGAATCAAAATTTCCTTATTAGCAGCTAACGAACGAATACAATCAGGAATCAAGCGATCCTTTCCCCAGTCTCCGCCCCCGATAACATTGCCTGCACGTACTGACGCAACGGCAGTTTTATTAGTTTTAAAATAAGACTGACGATATGCGGCCGTTATCAATTCAGAACATCCCTTGCTGGAACTATACGGGTCATATCCGCCCATAGCTTCATTTTCTCGATAGCCCCACATCCATTCCCTATTTTCATAGCACTTGTCACTGGTTACATTCACTACTGCCCTTACAACCTCTATTTGTCGAATAGCCTCCAATAAGTTTACCGTTCCCATAACGTTTGTAGAATAGGTTTCGATAGGGTCGTAATATGATTGCCTAACTAAGGATTGAGCTGCCATATGAAAAACTATATCAGGATTATTTGCAGCCAAAGAATTTTTTAGAAAATCAAAATTACGCACATCCCCTTTTATGGATTTAATGATTTCAGATAAGTTACACAGATCAAATAAATTAGGGGCTGTTGGCGGCTCAAGTGCATACCCAATTACTTCAGCGCCAAGATGATGAAGCCACAAAGATAGCCAAGAACCCTTAAAACCTGTATGGCCGGTGATAAAAACCCTCTTATCTTTCCAAAAATTACTATTTACCATATTTTCCACGGTGCTTTCCCTGAAGCCCATATTCTATTGAGACTTTCCATATCTCGAATATTGTCCATACAGTGCCAGAACCCGCTGTGTTTATAAACCATCAGTTGGCTATTTTGTGCAATCTTTTCAAGAGGACCATATTCCAAGTCGCAACTATCTTTATCCTCAAGATAGTCAAGTATCTCTCGGTTAAAAACAAAAAAACCACCGCTGATCATATTAGACGCATTATTCGGTTTTTCACATAAATTTACAGAGCCATCTTTACGAGTAAAGAGCTCTCCAAAGCTCATTTTAGGGAAAACCCCCGTTACCGTTGCTAACCGCCCATGGTTTTTATGAAAAGCCACCAATTCGTCTATGTCTATGTCTGAAACGCCATCTCCATAGGTCGTCATAAATATGTCATCATCAATGAATCTTTGGACCCTTTTCAGCCTAGCACCCTTAAGGGCTTCCTGGCCGGTATCTACCATGGTTATATTCCAATCTTCGGCATTATTTTCATTATGAATATCAATTTTATTTTTGTTTCCAAGGTTGATCGTAAAATCATTATTCATAATTTGATAATGGTAAAAATATTCCTTGATCATTTCCCCTTTGTATCCAAGAGCAAGTATGAAATCTTTATATCCATAATGAGCATATATCTTCATGATATGCCATATAATTGGTTTATCGCCAATTTTTACCATGGGTTTGGGTTTAAACTCAGTTTCTTCTTTAATACGAGTACCTATGCCACCGCAAAGAATAACGACTTTCATTAAAACCTCCAAAATTGTTAATAAGCATATCAATTCCTTACGTTAAATTCATGTTATTTTAAATCCATCTATGAGGCAAAACTCATCGGATAATCACCTGATAGAGCAATTTTCTTTTATATCGATAAGCTTCATCCAAAGATTAGTCATTCAAAACTCTCCTTTTAAAGTCTTTAAATTTTTTCCGCTACCTTACCATCACCATAAAGATTATGAGCTTGACTCATAGACCACTAAAAAGATGAGTCTTCCAGTAATTGACTGGTTATATATATTATATTTTCAATCGTTGTGATAGCATGCTTCTTTGTTTTGGCTAAAAGCACGTCAGGCCTATCTATTGTATTCCTCATTACCAAAATTGGAAAAGGTGCCCATTTTTTTAGGGTAGCGGTATATTATCATATACTTCGAAGAATCAAACCGATTTAATCTTTGAAAACTTTTAACAATAAAATTCACTCTTTATTCATTATTTTAACACAATACCATTCAACTGCCCTTCTCAGGCCTTCCTCAAAATCTGTCCTTGCTTTAAAGCCAAATTCCTTTTCTGCTCTTGAGGTATTAAGCATCTTTCGGGGTTGTCCCCGTAGAAATAGATATAAGATGAAACCATTTCACGGGACAAGCCATCGGGCACATTTAGGCTAATTTAGTTTATTTCGTTTGTTTGGTTGAAAGATACCAATCGATTGTTTTCTTTAATCCCTCCTCAAACTTTGTCTTTGCTCTGAAACCGAATTCTTTTTCAGACCTTGAAGTGTCAAGCATCCTTCTTGGCTGACCATCTGGTTTGGAAGAATCCCATATAACTTTGCCTTTAAATCCAGTTAATTTTACGATTAGTTCAACTAAATCTTTTATCTTAATTTCAAAACCAGCTCCAATATTTACAGGAAAGGGTTTATTGTATTTCTCAGTTGCTAAAATTATACCTTCAACAGCATCTTCCACATAGATAAATTCTCGGGAAGTTTTTCCAGTACCCCACACTGTTATGTGATCCTCATTATTCTCTTTTGCGTCTATACATTTTTTTATTAATGCAGGTATAACATGAGATGATTTAGGATCAAAATTGTCTCCAGGACCGTATAAATTGACTGGCATGAGAAAGATTGAATTAAAACCATATTGTTGATGGTATGCTTGGGATTGAACAAGCAGCATTTTTTTGGCTAGCCCATATGGGGCATTTGTTTCTTCTGGATAACCATCCCAGAGGTTTTCTTCTTTAAAAGGTACAGGTGTATATTTTGGATAGCAACAGATTGTCCCAAGTGCAACAAATTTCTCTATATTTCTGAGATATGCTTCATGCATTAGTTGAATACCCATTATGGCATTGTCATAAAAGAATCTACCAGGGTTTTCTTTGTTGGCTCCTATCCCTCCAACTACTGCAGCCAGATGAATGACAATTTCAGGTCTTTGTTCTTCATACATCCTT
>Ga0307379_10006978_pt1 | contig 15418 bp, 10 predicted proteins | sample UN2MG_FD_202237 | JGI IMG/M metagenome (GOLD analysis project Ga0307379, IMG submission 202237) | Soil microbial communities from Risofladan, Vaasa, Finland - UN-2 | ecosystem: Environmental > Terrestrial > Soil > Coastal area > Acid sulfate soil | place: Finland: Risofladan, Vaasa | collected... | reverse complement strand
CTATTTCTCCGGGAACAGCAAACAAAGAAATGAGGGAACCCTCTGCCCCGCTTTTGGCTATTGTTATTGTGGCAGTCAGATTAAAAGTCCCGCCTCTTACATAAATGGTTTCGCCCGCCTGTACAATGCTTACTGCTTTTTCAATGGTTTGAAAAGGGTTCTGCTGGGAGCCACTGTTGGTATCAGAGCCATAAGTTGCAACATACCAGGTATTGGTGTTAGCAACAAGTGGCTGAAACAGAAAAAAGAAAGAGACTATTTTTCTTAAAGCAATCACTTTTATTATGTCATATGATTCGTTAAAAGTAATTATTTTTATACTTGGAACTCAGTGCAAAAGCCGGAAGTCTTGACCACACTTGGCCGGTTCAATGGCAATTATCCTAAATTGTTAAACAACAAACACTTAATTCTGAACAAGGATGGTCAATTTACTCCAGCGAAAGGTGGTCAGAACCACTGGTTTTTCCATTCAAAGCCCAGAGGTGTTAATTACTATCAGAATTTAGGTTCAGCATATCATAAAGTCGGACAGTTCAAAAAAGAAAAAAGGCTTTACAGAAAAGCAAAAAGGGATTTCCCTGGTTCCCCTCTAATTGTTTACAATCAAGCTATTTTGGCATTAACTGAAGGAGATGTGGTTGCGGCAAATCGATATATTGAGAAATACGTTTCTATCCTTAAAGACAATTCATGGCCAGAAGCTGCTATTGAAAATAGGCTGGCAGGAATCTACTCAGAAGCTGGTACGTTAGATAAAGCAGAGGAATATTATAGAAAAGCGGCTTCATTAGAACCCAGTTATTCGTATAATTTTGCCAGGTTTCTAATTGATAAAGAGCGGAATGTTAATGAGGGTTTAGAAATTATTAATAAGATACTTGATTTAGATCCTAACAATTACTGGTATTTAAATTGGAAAGGTTGGGCATTCTATAAGCAGGGTAAATATAAAGAAGCTTTGGAGTTACTTCAAAAGAGCGATAGTTTAAAATCAATCTTTACACCAACATTATATTTTCATCTAGAAGAAGTAAAAAAGGCTCTTGCAGGGCAAAAATAGCATACATGTTTTTTCTTAGTATACTATTGTTGAGCTATAATCAATACTATATGAATCATGTAATTAGATATTTGGGTTGCCTTTTAATCATTAATCAGGTATTAGATTTAGTATAATAAACCATTCATCAAATCTCCAAAAAGGGGACCTGGTTGAGTGGATAGAAATAAACTTGACTTGTATAGCTTTTGTATCGTAACTTTATAATAATGAAATTCTTTCTTCACTATCTCATCTCACGGCTGGTTTCAGCTAACATTATGTGAAATTGCGTTCTCATTTGACCAATATGTAAGTTATGAATCGACGTTTTCGAATTCTCTATTACTTTTGGTTGTCGTTGTTTTTCATTGGCACAGTCACCTTACAAGCTCAAACTGCACCGACTTATTATTATGTAGCAACAAGTGGTGATGACTCAAATCCGGGAACAGAGTCGCTCCCCTGGAAGACGCTGACTAAAGCTGCTTCGATGGCCACTGCTGGTGTCACAGTTTTTATAAAGCAGGGCACCTACAATGAACGGCTTGTGCTTTTATTTTCCGGAACAGCAGAAGAACCAGTCATATTCACATCTTATCCTGGCGAGACAGCAACTATAACCGGTGTAGGAATGGAACCCCCAGCTGAGTGGTATGACGCTGGGCTCATTTGGATTAACGAATTGAGCTATATTAAAATATCCGGACTCCGAGTGGTAAATTCAGTAAGTTCCGGTATTGATGTTCAGAATAGCAATTACATTATCATCGAGAAGAATTACGTTGATAGTACTTATGCTCCTGGAATACACTCACATTCCTGTGAAAACATTGTAGTTGAAGCCAATGAAGTCCTTCACGGCTCCCTGAAGGTTGACGAGGAATGTATAACCTTTGGTAGAACTAACTTATTTGAAATAAAAAACAATCGTGTCCACGAAGGCCTCAGAATAGGAATTGACGTTAAGCTGGGCTCATCAAACGGAATCGTATGCAACAATGAAGTATACAATCGAAGTGGTGCTATCGGGATCTACCTAGATGCCTGGGACAGCCATGAGTTCAATATCAACGTTTTTGATAATATCTCGCATGATAACAGAATAGGTTTTGCTGTAACCTCCGAGAATGAGGGGCTGATTGAGGGGATCAGGATACATCACAATATTGCATATAACAATGATGAAAGAGGCTTCTTAGTGGGAGGCTGGGGAATAGGACAGACGCATACTCTCAAGAATATTAAGGTCTATGGAAATGAGTTATATGAGAACAAATTCGGTTTCGAAATTGGCGGCTATACAGGAACGACCATGGATAGCATAGAAGTATTTAACAATCTGATCTATCACAATAAAAGTGCTGGAATACGGATCTCGCGTTTTGACGGACCGTCGGGTGAGTATGTGATGCGGAATGTGTCAATCATCAACAACACAATCTATGGAAATGGCACATTGGGAAACGGGTGGGATGCAGAGAATGGAGGGATTAATATCTTCAACTTCTTACCTGAGAACATGATAATTCGAAACAACATATACAGTGAGAACGCCGTCGGCACTATTCATGTTGCTCCCGAGATCCCATCTGATAGTGTCAGTATTGATTACAATTTCTTCGATGGATTCCAGAATTTGGTGGACGAAAGGGCAGGGACAAATGCAGTCTATGGAGATCCCTTATTCTTAAATTCATCAATGAATGACTATCATCTGCAGACAGATTCCCCTGCTGTTGATAAAGGAGATCCTCAAGCTAAGTATAACGACCCGGAAGATCCAGATAATAGCGGATATGCGTTATATCCAGCACAAGGTACTCTACGAAATGATATGGGTGCTTACGGTGGTCCCTTTGCATCTTCCTGGGATCTGGCTGCTTCTGTTGCACCACCATCAGTCCCTATATTGATTTCCCCCTGCAACAGGGCAACAGATGTCCCTACAACTCTCCTGCTAAGCTGGAACGGTCTCTGGGGAGCCACATCATATCATTTACAGGTCTCGACAGGTTCAGATTTTTTATCGCTGGTTATTGATACAAGCATTATAGGCCAATCCTGTGGTATCAAAGATCTGGAGGACAACACGATCTATTACTGGCGAGTCAAAGCTTCTAACGCTGGCGGAACAAGTTCTTACTCCAGTATGTGGAACTTAACAACAAAAGGTCCGGATTTCATTGAACAGCTCAACTTTGATAACCCTTTTATGTATACTTTATATCAGAACTACCCGAATCCATTCAACCAGATTACCACGATTCGATTTTCATTGCCGAAAATGAACCCTGTTAGACTCTCCATCTTCAATTCTCTCGGAATGGAAATCGAAGTTCTGGTGAACCAGGTTCTCCCATCCGGTAACTATCACACACAATGGTTCCCGCATAGTAAAGCCAATGGTATTTACTTTTATCAGCTTCGGACATCCGAATTCATCGACATTAAGAAACTTATATTGAACAGGTAAAAAATATTCGGGTATGCTCTCTTTATGGAGAATCCGGTATTAGGGAGCACCCTATTCCGGTTTAATGTGGGCAATCCCAAGATAACTAAATTGTGCAATAGTTTTGCGCTGATATTGTGCTGTTTACATTACGGTTTATGGTGCTCAATCATTTCCGGAATCGTTTGCTATCTTGATCCGGAATGACGTGCTCTGGGTGACCGGATTTTCCAATAATATCACTGTTTGCGCTTTTCATTCTGTGGGCCCAGCTGGGATCGAACCAGCGATCCCCTGATTATGAGCTTTTTATAGGGTCTTACATAGATTTACACAGGTTTATATTCATTTGTACCACTTTATTTTGTAACAGAATAATTGTAAAACTTACACATTTATACTCTATTTTTACAAATACTGGCACCAAATTTTAAAAGCTTTTGGTTTTTCAATCAATTTTGTAAAAGATGTAGGGAATTTTGATTGAATCTAAATTAATCCTTAAAAATTTTCCATTCTGTGATTTTGATTAATTTTATCTAACTACAGATAGACTAAATTCATAGAGAACAAAATGAATAAGCATGACATTCATTTACAATTTTTTACATTTTATTGACATTTTGATGGTTAAATTTTACATGTTTTATTTTACAAAAGGATAATAATATTCAGACAGAATTTTTAAGTCAGTAATGAAAATATTTACCCACAGGAAAATTATTTTTATTTTCTTTCTTGCAATTTTTCTTCCCTGCTTAATTGTGGGTTATTTAAGTTTAAGTACATTCCTAAAGAGGCGCGAGGCTGTTAAAGAACTTCTTAAATCAAATCTCTGGATTTCAGGAGAAGCTGCCCTTAAATCAGTTGAAAGAGCACTTCTTGAGTATGAACAAAAAACTTTAAGATCAGAAAATTTTACTCGTCTAATCGAATCAGAGGAAAATGAACAGGTTAACTTTGGTACTCCTGTATTCTCAGAAGATTCTGTGGGGAATCCTTTTTTGCTCAATGCTGATTTCAAAATAGTAATCCCTAAAACGGCAAGCGAAAATGCTTTAGGGATTCAGTTTGATAAAGAGATACAAAACAAACAGTTTACACAATTATTCCAGAGAGGTGAGTATTTTGAATTCTCTCAAAAAAATTACTCCCGTGCTGCTGAATTATATAAGGAGTGTGCTTTATCTGCTCCCTCAAAGCAGTACCGTGCAGTTGCTTTTGAAGGTTTGGGACGATGCCTGTTATCGTCCCAAAAATATGATGAAGCAAATAAAGTATATAATGACCTTTACAAAAACTACGAACAACTCCGGAACAGGGCAGGACACCCATACGGTATTGTTGCTGCATTTCAGTTATATGAAATTGCCCGGGAAAAGAATGAGGAAGAAAATTACCTTGAAATCTTGCTAAGCCTGTATAAACAGATCCGGGAAGGGATCTGGCTTATTAACCAGCCTGCCTATGATTTTTATATTTCAGAGATTGAGTCAATACTGAACAATAAACTTATCGATGGAAAATTTCCTGAAATTCAAAAATCATATACAGATATACAAAAACAACAATCTTCTTACAGGCAAGCTCTCCTTTTTACAGATTTTCTTGAAATAAATGCTATCCCGGGAATAAAGGATAAATTATCTCTGCCAGGGGCAAACGATGATAATACACCAAGAAGGTTTCCCGTAGCTTCTGAAGATGAATTCTTTCTTATTTCTTATGCCATTCTGCCGGATTTTCAGTCAGGGCGGAAATTTTATGGCGGATTATGCTGGGATCTCAATTATTTAAAAGATAAAATGATCCCTCAAATCCTTGAAGATATTTCAAAAGATTCCGGGCTGGATTTTAAAATCGTTGATGAAAGAGATCAAAATATCTCATCAGGAAAAGAAGAATCAACTTCAGGGGAATCCCTTGCTTTAACTTTTCGTACGGTTCCAATGCCATGGAAACTTCTTGTTTCTCACCCTGAAATAAAAGACCTTGAAAAAGCAGCCCGGCGTGAGATTTTTTTCTACGGATTCCTTCTAACGATTATAGTGGCTTTAATGCTTTTAGGAGCTGTTCTGATAGCTCGCGACATTTCCCGCGAATCTGAAACCAACCGTTTAAAGACAGAATTTGTCAATAATATCTCTCATGAACTGAAAACTCCGCTGACTCTCATTCGTCTTTATGGAGAGACACTCCAGCGCAAAGAAAATCTCACAAACGAAGAGAAGAAAGAATGCTATGAGATAATAACAAAGGAAAGTGAGCGCCTGTCACATCTGATCAATAACGTTCTTGATTTTTCCAGGATTGAAACGGGCAGAAAAGAATTTGATCTTAAAAAAGGAAATTTAGCAGATGTTGTACAGGATACTCTGGAATCATATCGTTATCATTTAGAGAAAAAGGGATTTGTCATCCATAAAGATATAACCCGGGACGTTCCGGAAATGAATTTTGATGGAGAAGCAATTGCCAGCGTTTTAATTAATCTACTAAGCAATGCCATGAAATTTTCGCCAAGGGAAAAGGAAGTGACAGTGAAATTATTCAGAGATAATGGGAATGCTGTCCTCCAGGTCGCAGATAAAGGTATAGGAATTTCACCAAAAGAGGTCTCAAAAATTTTCCAGAGATTTTACCAGGTACAAAACAAAACCGGTGCTGAAACCAGGGGAAGCGGATTAGGGCTTACCCTGGTTAAACATATCACGGAGGCTCATGGGGGAACGATAGAGGTTGAAAGCGAAGTCGGCAAAGGCAGCAGATTTACGGTCAGGATACCGTTGGGTGGAAACTAAAGCTGAGTCTGCAATCCTCAGTCTGCAGTCGGCAATTGGTAATAGATAAATAAGCAGATATTAATCAAACAATTAAAATACAATGGCAACGGGATTTAGAAACTTAGCTGTATATAAAAAGGCATTTGCTCTTGCGATGGATATTTATCACGTTAGCAAGAAGTTCCCTAAGGATGAACTTTATTCCTTGACCTCTCAGATGAGAAGATCCTCAAGATCTGTTTGTTCAAATATTGGTGAAGGATATCGTAAACGTCAGTATGAAGCCCATTTCGTAAGTAAGATCTCTGATTCAGATATGGAAAACACTGAAACCCAGGTTTGGCTCGATTTTGCACTTGCCTGTGAGTATATAACAAAAGAAATTTTTGACGATTTCAATGAACGATCTGAAGAAATCGGACGACTACTTAATCACATGATTCAATATCCCGAAAAATACAAATAATTATTTTTAAGACTGCCGACTGCCGACTGAAGACTACCGACTGCCGACTGAAGATACGATCAAACTTTAGAAACTTAAATAACATTACATACATATACAAATGAAGAAAATCCTAATAATTGAAGATGAACAAGACCTGATTAAAGGATTAAAACTCAACCTGTCTGACGAAGGATTTGATGTGGACTGGGCTGTTAATGGTGTGGAAGGTCTTCGTAAAGCTCTCGAAGAAACACCCGACCTGATAATTCTTGATATTATGCTGCCGGAGATGGATGGTCTTGAGGTCTGCAGGGAACTCCGGCAAAAAAATATAGGTATACCGATTATTATGCTCACAGCCAAAGGAGAAGAGATTGACAAGGTGGTGGGGCTTGAAATCGGAGCTGACGATTATATAACCAAGCCCTTCAGTGTCCGGGAACTTTTAGCCCGGATAAAAACCCAGTTAAGGCGTTCTGAAAGAGAGGGGAAAGCAGTCCCTAAAGTATATTCCTTTGGTGATATTGAAATTGATTTTGCCCAATTTAAAGTCAGCCGCAAAGGGAAAGAATTGGCCTTTACTTCTCTTGAAATGGAAATTTTAAAATATTTCATTGCTCATCGGGGAGAAGTTGTTGCAAGAAATGATTTGCTTGATAAAATCTGGGGATATGAAAGTTATCCCACTACCCGGACCATTGATAATCATATTCTTAAATTGAGGAAAAAAATTGAGGAGTACCCGGCTCATCCCAGATATATTCTTTCAGTTTATGGAGGAGGTTACCGGTTCATCGGTTGACGACAATCTTTTACAATTGTTGACTTTTATTTGACAACATCAACAATACAAAAATGCATCATTGTAAGTGAATTATTTCACTAACAAAAAAGAAGCAAAATTATGAATCACAAAAGAACTTTGTTAATAGCTGTCTTTATCGGCATCTTATTAACAGCATCCGGATTTCAGACTTCGCCTGAGTATAAGATCCTCTTCGAAAAGGCAAAGTTCACAATGGAAACAAAAGGAGACCTGAATGGGGCTATTACTCTTTTTAACGATATAATTAAGAAATATCCTAAGGAGAGGGAATACGCAGCAAAATCTCAGCTGTATATAGGCCTGTGTTATGAAAAATTAGGTTTGGAAGAAGCACAGAAAGCATACCGGAAAGTAGTAGATAACTATCCTGAGCAGAAGCAGGAGGTTGCAATGGCAAGGGAGAATCTTAACAGGCTTCTTGCATCGATGGATGTTCAGAAAAAACCAACATTCAGGAAGATCAATATCCCCACTGAACTTTCCTGGAATGTAAAATTATCACCCGACGGGAAAAACCTGTTAATGGGTTCTGATAAAAAACTGTGGGCGCTGCCTCTCGAGGGAAATCTTGGACCGGACTTCTCCGGGACGCCCGTTCAGATAAATACAGGTGGCACAGAGGTTGTATGGAATGGACTTTTCTGGTCTTATGATGGTAAATGGATTGCATTTAACGAATATCCGGAAACAACCGATTCGTTAACTAATCGATGGATATGTCTTGTGCCTTCCACTGGAGGAAAACCAAGGAAAGTATTTAATCCTTATCGTGGAGGTATGGCAGTCAACTACCAGATAAGCATATCGCCTGATGGAAAGAAACTGGCTTTTTCTTCGGTAAAAGATGATGAACAATACATTTACTCCATTCCGGTTGAAGGCGGTAATCCGATAAAACTAGCAGATATGGAGGCAAGAGAACCGGTTTTTTCTCCTGATGGTAAAATGATTGCCTTCGCAGCAGACAGAGGGATTGGAAGAGGTGAAGGTGATCTGGGATTATGGGTCGTACCTTCAGAGGGAGGTACTCCTCATCTGGTAGCTAACGCTATTAAGGCAACCAGCCCGGTCTGGTCTCCCGATTGTAAAATGATCGCATATATTGATGAAGACCAGCCACGAATGTTTATTGCCCGAATTGAAAAAGCAGGACAAGCAATTGGAAATCCTGTTTCAATTGATGCTCCTGAAGGCACCTCTTCTATTAGAATTCTTGCCGGATGGACACCTGACAATAAAATTGGTATTCTATTGGTGACTGAGCAAGAATCCGCAATTTATACATTACCGGTTGTAGGAGGACAGGCAGCCATGATCCAGCGTACACCCGGTGCCTTCATAAATCAGCCACGATGGTCTCCCGACGGCAGACAGATTTATTACACAGCTCCACCTGAAGAAGTAAATTTAGAAGGTCTTCCATATAGCTGGCAAATACTGGCGTCTGTTCCAGCGTCCGGCGGAAATGGTAAACCTGTTCGTGGAGATATGGGTGACAAAAACATCAGATTATTCCTTTATGCCGGAGGAAATAGAATCTCACCCGACGGAAAGACAATGGTAACGGGAGCCTGGACACCTGAAGATGTTAGATCTGAATATTTTTGTCCTATGTCCAGAATATGGAAATTAGCTTTGGATGGCACCGGATCAACTCAATTAACAAAAGCGAAAGGACCGTTTTTCGATTCAGATCCTTGCTGGTCGCCTGATGGAACTAAAATAGCCTTCATCCGTCGTAAGTTAAGTAAAGAAAAGACTAATGATGGAATAAGTGATGAAGATATTTATGTCGTTGATTCGTCCAGTGGAGAACCTGAACTTCTGGACTCTGTTCCGGGGAAAAGAATCCATTCACTTGTCTGGTCACCTGACGGGAAAATGCTGGCCTGGTTAGCCAGGCAAAAAGAATCTCCTTTTACCAGTTATATTTATATTTTAAATATAAAAAACAGAGAAGAAAGTATGGTTCATGAAGTTGAAAATTATGTTTATTCTGTTTATACTGAACTTGCCTGGTCCCCCGACAGTAAAAGAATCGCATTTAATTTTAATGACGACGATCATAATGGAATAAAGATCATGACTTTATCAGACGGAAATATCGAAGATATTAAAACCGGACTAACTGATATATACCAAATAACTCATTTTGACTGGTCTCCGGATGGTGAAAGATTTGTATTTATTGGTTGGAAATATGGTAAAAAGGAATTCTGGTTTGTGGAGGATTTCCTGACGGAAGAGAAATAAGAACCCCGTATTTTAAGCATTCGCAGGGGTACAATGTCTGATCATTGTGCCCCTTTTTTCATTCATTCAGGGAATTAAACCTGTAACCTATATCTCTCACACTTTCGATATATCTGGGTTTTGATGGATTTTCTTCAAATTTTTTTCTGAGGTCAAGTATAAAATTATCTGTTGTCCTGGTGGTTGGTGTAAAATCCGTCCTTCTTTGACCACTTCAACACGAGGTCTGATAACACTTAACATACATAACTGAACAACAAGAATTTAACTCCGGCTTTGGGTGGTCAATTTATTTCGGCTAAAGATGGTCAATGCAACTGGCATTTCCATTAGATTACACAAAAAAGTAAATCATATAATCCTTTCTTTAATTTTTGCACACAAACAGTTAACTTCGCTAAATCTTTAGGCAAGTTGGCAGTAAAACATACAATATAAAACTATAAATATGAATAGAACTATCTATAGTGTTATTACAGGAACGGGAAAATACATCTCTACAAAATGTATCAGAAATGAGGATTTTCTTATAAATGAATTTTATGATATGGACGGGAAAAAACTCGAAAAAGAAAATCAGGAAATAATTGATAAGTTTTTTGAAATTACGACTATTGCAGAAAGAAGATATGCCGTAGACGATTTGGTAACTTCTGATATTGCCAGTTATGCTGCTATTGATGCAATAAAATCTGCAGACATTGATAAAGAAGAATTAGATTACATAATTGTTGCGCATAATTTTGGCGATGTAAAGAATAACAATAAGCGAATGGATGCTGTACCTTGTTTAGCCGCCAGGGTAAAACATAAATTAGAAATAAAAAACCCGGATACCGTAGCTTATGATTTACTTTTTGGCTGTCCGGGTTGGTTGCAAGCTGCTATTCAGGCTGATTATTTAATAAAATCAGGAGATGCCGGAAAGGTACTGGTTATCGGGGCTGACATACTTTCCAGGGTTTCCGATCCCCATGACAGAGACAGTATGTTGTATGCCGATGGTGCCGGAGCGACTATTTTCGAAGCCAAAAAGAGTGAATATCCCATTGGTATCCTTGCACATAAAACACGATCGGATACCTTATTAAATTCCAAAATGTTATATATGGATAAATCAAATAAGCCTGACAATGAAAACAAGGATGATATTTTTTTAAAAATGGTTGGCCGGAAGCTTTATCAATATGCAATTGAAAAAGTACCTCAAACAATAAAAGAATGTCTTGAGAAATGCGATATTCACCTTAGTGAAATAAAAAAAGCGCTAATCCATCAAGCTAATGGGAAAATGGATACTGCAATATTAAAAAGACTTTTTAGTCTTTATGATATAGTTGATGTGCCAAAAAAAATTATGCCGATGACAATTGCATGGTTGGGCAACTCATCTGTAGCGACCATACCGACTTTATTGGATCTTATATTAAAGGATCAGTTAAAACCGCACAAAATAAATAAAGGAGACACCCTTGTTTTCGCATCCGTTGGAGCAGGAATGAATATTAATGCATTAATTTACAAAATGTAATTGAAACAATAGAAGTTAACCTTATTGCAAAATCCGTCCTTCTCTGACCAATTCAAAATCCGGTCTGATAACACTTGACATACTTAACTCTACAAAAAGGATTTAACTCCGAAGTTTGGTGGTCAATTTATTCCGGCCGACTACGGTCAGGGCCACTGGTTACTCCAATTGCAGCATGACAATTTTTTTTTCGTCTATTGAATAAAATCAAGGTATTTAAAAAACCGGATAATCTTTTAAAAAGATAAATAACTTAACCAAACTCTAGTAAAACGGATATATATGTTAAATAATCTTATCAAGCTCAGCCTAAGGTCTTTTAAAAGGCAACGTGTATACATTATAATAAATATCCTTGGACTCTCAATTGGTATAGCTTGTAGCCTTTTGATTGCATTATATGTAATTAATGAGGCTAGTTATGATAAGTATAATACCAAAAGAGACAGGATATACAGAACAATCCTTAACGGAAAGATTGGAGGTCAGGAAGTTACTGCAGCATCGTCTCCGGCAATAATGGGACCTACGATGGTAAAGGAATTTCCGGAAATCGAAGACTTCCTTCGGATGAACAATAATGGTCCGACTGTTCTGGAGTATAATAACCAGACCTTTACTGAGGATCATCTGGTGGAAGCAGACTCTTCATTCTTTAATTTCTTTTCAATACCTGTTTTAAAAGGCGATCTGAAAAACCTGCTTAACGCTCCGAGGAAAGTGGTTTTGTCAGAATCAACAGCAAAAAAGATCTTTGGAAATGAAAATCCGATTGACAAACCGATCAAGATAGGATCTGATACTGTAAGATACATCATCACAGGAGTTTTTGCCGATGTTCCTCATAATTCTCATTTTGAAGCAAATGTAATTTCCTCATTTATAACAAATCCAAGGTCCAAAAATCCTACATGGATGAGTAATAGTTTCAGCACATACCTACTGTTAAAACCAAATACATCCTATAGGATTGTTGATGCTAAATTTCCAGCATTAATGCAGAAATATGTTGGTCCAGAAATCCAGCAATATACTGGTATTTCACTTGACGATTTTATTGCACAGGGCAACAAATATAGATTTTACCTGCAGAATCTCACCGATATTCACACTGATACAACCATTCAGCAGGATTTTAAAGCTCCCATTGATCCCAAATACCTTACAATATTCGGAAGCATAGCCATACTTATTGTTTTAATCGCAGCCATAAATTTTATGAACCTCTCAACTGCTCAGGCCTCCAGACGAGCGAAAGAAGTAGGAATAAAGAAAGTGGGAGGTTCAACAAGAGGGATGCTTATCGCTCAGTTCCTTTTTGAATCATTTATACTTTCATTTATATCGCTAATATTATCTATAATATTTATAAAAGTAACACTCCCTTATTTCAATAATCTGCTCGGAGCTAATCTGGTGCTGAATCTTTTTGCTTCCTGGTATACAATGCCTTCACTCATCCTGTTCGCCCTTTTTGTTGGTTTTCTTTCAGGTAGTTATCCGGCTCTTTTTCTTTCTTCATTTAACCCGTACGAAGTACTTAAAGGAAGTGTACAAAACAGTACCCAAAACGGACGCCTCAGAAGGGTACTGGTTGTATTTCAGTTCGCTGTTTCAATTCTGCTTATTGTTGGTACAATGATTATGTACCGGCAGATAAAATATATGCTGAACAAGGATTTAGGATTCAACAAAGAACAATTAATTGTAATTAACAGGGCAGGAGCGCTTGGCACAAAAATGAAGTCCTTTAAAGAAGTTGTGAAGAATATTCCTGGAGTAGTAAATATTTCGAGCTCTACAGCAATTCCAGGGCGCACTAACAATAATAACGGCTACATGATGGAAGGAAGAAAGGACGAGACTTTCCTTATGGCTACCAGCTGGGTAGATTACAATTTTCTGGACACTTATGGAATGACCCTGGTATCAGGAAGATCCTTTAATGAGTCATTCACTTCCGATAAGGATGCCTGTATTATTAATGAAACTGCCCGTAAGGATTTTAAGGTTACCGATATCGATAAGACAAGATTTATGGAGCCAGGCGATTCAGGGAAAGTAAATTATTTACCTGTTATCGGTGTTATAAAAAACTTTAATTTCGAATCACTTCGTAATCCGATTGGCCCATATATTTTAAAATTCCAGAATGATAACATGTTGTGGGGGTATATTACAGTAAGGCTATCACCCCAAAACTATTCTAAAACCATAAGTGCAATTGAAGATAAATGGAAAGAGTTTGTTTCAAATAACCCTTTGCAGTATTATTTTCTTGACGCTGATTTTGAACTGATGTACAAACAGGAAAAACAGAATGCACAGATGGCTGTGATCTTTGCAATACTGGCAATTTTTATTGCATCTCTTGGACTTTTCGGACTCACTTCATTTACAGTTGAACAGCGTATAAAGGAAATTGGTGTAAGAAAAGCCATGGGCTCTTCAGTGGCAGGCATCTACGTAGTTATTTCCAAAGAGATCGTTATACTTGTCTCAGTTTCAGCTCTTATAGCCTGGCCGGTCGTCTATTATTGGGCAGGTAAATGGCTTGAGAACTTTTATTATAAAATAAATCCCGGATTATTCACTTTTGTAACAGGATTGGCAATTGCCCTTGGTATTGCAATCCTGACTATCAGCTATCGGGTTTTGAGAGCAGCTAGAGTAAATCCTGCACAATCGCTTAAATTCGAATAAAAGCATAGGCACCTTAACTAATATTTAGTGTTTATGATAAAGTGATTGTCTATGATTATTCTTAGCATTGTCGTAATATCTGCGAATTCAACACTTTTGATTATGGTTGCAGCATTTGCAGGGCATGAACTGCTTTTTAAAGCTTATAAAACAGCTGTTAATGAAAAGTACCGATTCGGGCCTTATGGTGATGCAATGTTGATAACTGTCTTATATCCGCATCAAAGTTATTCAGGCGTGGCGTTTATTTATTATGTGGTGAAAACTAATTTTACTTTGGTTCAAACAGGTGTATATTTGTTATAACCAAAATCAAAAATTATGAAAAAATACTTGACATTTTTCATTTGCCTTGCCCTGGCAAGCAACTTGCTTGCACAGGAAAAATATTCCGTACCAGTCTTCACAGGTGATCAAAAGCATGAAAGAATGCTTGGTCAGTACTGGTATCTCGCTGCTGCTGGATGTAATTTTGCCAAAACCCATGGAGTGACACCATATGAATATGGTAAATATGTCGGGAATTTGTTTGCCCCTACGTGGGGAGCAGCGAATGACTTTGAAGGCTATGTTAGAGGAATGATTTATAATTTTGAATTTATGCGTCTTAATTCTATGGCAGACTTGGTTGTTAAAGAAAACGAAGATGGGTCAGTAAGTATCCGTTATGAGGGCAATTTTTTGGCAGCGCTTTTTCCTGAGGGCAATGGTTTTGCCAGCTATGATGAATGTGTTGAATACATGAAAGGCATGATTGATCGTTTTGACGATTATATGGGAGCTACTACCACAATGGAGCTTCAGTATATGCTAATGATAACCACTATAAAGAAAAAATAATCTTGTTCTCCAAGACAAAGTATTTGGACATACCCCAAAATTTAGCCAAATCCAAAACCAAGTTGATTTCTGTCAATTTCCTGGTATTTCATGAGCTTGCCAGGGTAACGGGAGAAAATATTACTGAATCCATCACCCAGTGCATAATACTTAAAATCAGGTATTCCAAATACTCGTTTAGCACATTTTAGAACATGACCTGCCATTACAGTTAGTTTTTGAGTTTGATCAAGTATGATAGCCACAAAATAAAATACAGCCAATAACAAAGCCATCATATTCTGTAAGCGGACATATTTTAAGACTCTGATATTTTCCAGATCATAAGTTTGTTTAACAAATCGTATCGTTTCCTCAATACTCCATCGTTTCAGGTAAGCTGAAATAATAAACCACAGATCCTTTTCTTTAGAATTTATCTGAAGTGATGTCAGCAGCATCATGGGTTGGACACCAAATCCCTTAATTACAACCATGGTCAATGGTTTTTTGAACTCAGGCAAATAGACAGGAATGAAGCCATATCTTAAGTGAAAC
>Ga0307379_10006977_pt1 | contig 15418 bp, 30 predicted proteins | sample UN2MG_FD_202237 | JGI IMG/M metagenome (GOLD analysis project Ga0307379, IMG submission 202237) | Soil microbial communities from Risofladan, Vaasa, Finland - UN-2 | ecosystem: Environmental > Terrestrial > Soil > Coastal area > Acid sulfate soil | place: Finland: Risofladan, Vaasa | collected... | reverse complement strand
CGGTTGGTGCCCTAATGAACGAGTCCTACAAATACAAGATTGGGGATCTGGTCTATATGCGACGGTGGACCGGAATCAAGACTTGGGAATTATCGATTGTTGTGGGGTATAGGCGCTCGTCGTTCAGCAATGCACAGGATATGATCATCCTCTACATCTTTAAAACGGGTAAACGAAGTAGTTTCTACCAAGGTGGTTGGGTCTCTGATAACATGCGGTTGGTGCCGTAATGAAAACCAAGAACAAGTACAAGTACAAAGCCAGAATAGACATGATATACAAACGCCCTTACAAGGTTGGGGATCTGGTCTATGCGCGATGGGTCAACGGTGGCGAGCTGTGGCACTTGTCGATTGTTGTGGGGTTTGGTGAAGAGGTGTACTCATTTCCCACAATCGCCCTCTACAATCTTGCAACGAGTAGGCGAGGTGTCTTTTACGAAGAAAATTGGGTCTCTGATAACATGCGGTTGGTGCCGTAATGAAAACCAAGAATAAACTCCTCAAGAAAGGGATGTTGGTCGTCTACATACCGGATACCATTAGTACCGCAAACACCCTCGGTGTTGGCATCGCGTTTGATGAGTGGCAGGATAATTCTGGTATGTACGGAATCGGAGATTGCTACTTCGTCCGCGTCTACTGGTCCAAAAACAGACAGGTTAGCAACTGTTGCGACGATTCATTGGTCGAGCGCCAGTCTGGTGGAATCAGGATCATTTATCCATGAAAACTAAGAATAAACTCTTGAAGAAAGGTGTGTTGATTGCTCCGAGCCGAATTGGTCCAGCGTATCTTGCACTTGGTGTTGGTATCGTGCTTGATGAGTGGCAGGAAAAAGAGCTAGTGAGCTTGAATGACGGACGCTACTTCGTTTGCGTTTATTGGACAGGGACCGGTTACACTGCTAGATATTGGGATGATGCATGTATCGAACGTCAGCACTCTGCCGGGATCAGGATCATTTATCCATGAAAACTAGAAACAAGCTTCTGAAAAAAGGGATGTTGGTTCAGTGGATCACGCAACCCCAGAACCAAGGGGGTCCCTCTGAGACGGACCGAGTGGGTGTTGGTATTGTGCTTGATGAGTGGGCGTCACCCGTTGATGAGTGGGTGTCACCCGCACAAAGTACGTATCCAGTTGATAGGTCCGATGCCGTTGAATATTTCGTTTGCATCTATTGGACAAAATCTCAACAGGTAGGTAAATACTGGGACGATCGACACATGGACTACGCACTAAAGGTCATCCATGAAAACTAGAAACAAGCTTCTCAAAAAAGGGATGTTGGTTCAGCGTTGCAAAGCTGAGGCTATTCCGGGTATGGCTCGTTGGGGCATTGGTATCGTGCTTGACGAGTGGACTTCTACTATACCATATGGATCGACGAAAAGAAACGGTAAATATTGGGTCAGTATCTACTGGACGGGCACGAAGACTCTTACTAGATTTTGGCGGGATGACCAGATCACGAACGGTGTGCTTACCGTTGTGTATCAACCATAAAAGGAGAGAACAACCTATGCCGTACAAAGATCCAATAAAAAAAGCAGAACATCAGAGAGCTTACCGTGAAGCAAACAAGGAAAAGGAAAAAGCTTACCGTGAAGCAAACAAGGAAAAACTTAACGCAAACAAAAAATCTTACTATGAAGCAAATAAGGAAAAGGAAAAAGCAAGAAAGAAAGCTTACTATGAAGCAAATAAGGAAAAGATAAAAGCAAACGGAAAAGCTTACAATGAAGCAAACAAGGAACATCGGAAAGCTTACCGTGAAGCAAACAAGGAAAAGGAAAAAGCTTACCGTGAAGCAAACAAGGAAAAGAGAAAAGCATACGGAAAAGCTTACCGTGAAGCAAACAAGGAAAAACTTAACGCAAACAAAAAAGCTTACCGTGAAACAAATAAAAAAAAGATAAAAGCAAAAAAGAAAGTTTACCGTGAAACAAATAAGGAAAAGACTATGTGGACCGGCGCCCGCTCGCGTGCCAAAAAGAAAAAGCTTCCTTTTAATTTATCATTAGAGGATATTGTTGTTCCAGACGTTTGTCCGGTTCTTGGTCTGTGCCTGGAAACACAGAAGGAGCAACCAAGCGATTGCTCTCCTTCACTGGATAGGATGGTCCCAGATTTAGGATATATCAAGGGCAACGTTAAAGTGATCTCCAAAAGAGCCAATACGCTTAAAAGCAACGCCACCATCGAAGAACTAGAAAAGGTTCTTAAATATCTAAGAGAGATTGAGGGACAGCAATGAAGCAAGAGTTTAAACACCTTATCCCAGGCGCTCTATGTGTGATTTTGCATCACGAAGAACCAACACTATTACCACTCATTGAGCGGTCCTTCGGATTCGGAAGTCTTCACAAGGGACCACTTGGGATACGTATCGAACTGCAAAAAAATAGCTCTCTTGTTTATGAAGACGCGGATATCGGTCCCCCGTTCGGTATGTTCCCCGACACAGGGGACCTTGTGTTTCTGCTTAATGGGGTTAGTGCCGAGCCGGCTGTTCACAACAATCTTTTCTTTTATCACTTCAAAACCAAACTATTGTTCAGAACTGCCATAGTCCCACGTTTTCAATTGGCGACTGCGAGATAAAGAAGGTCCATCATCCATGAAAACTAGAATTTCTAGAAACAAAATACTCAAGAAAGGTATGCTGGTCAGGTGGTCCCACCCTGGAGACTCAATAAGATATGGCTTAGGCATTGTGCTTGACGAGTGGGAATATAAATATACGAGGTCCTCTGGGTCCCCAAAAGATAGATATAAGAGTGTAGACTACTATTTTAAGATTTTTTGGACGAGGACGATGACAGCAGACAAGTGGCATAACGATCGGTCTATCGAGCTAAAAGAGTTAGATGTTATCTACGACCCAACTGCTTAAGGCAAAAGTGGGTTGTGATGCCTCTCACACAGAAAAAACAATGCGGTGAGAAAGACTTGCGGAATCTGTCGATTGGTGATAGACTGTCTGGGTACCTAACTAAACTATGGGTTGGTTAATATGGAAATGATAATGTCCCTTCTTGTGGTTGCGCTTATTGCGAACTCAGTGAATGTCTGGATAGCTTGGAACAATTATAATTATACGAATCGCTTGATCAAAGAGCGCAATGATATGGCAAAGCAATTAAACAAACAAGATCGACAGATGTTGCTGCTTTCCGAGGCTCTTTTGAAAGACGAAATGCCAGAGCTTGAAGAGAGACAATAATATGAAAAAGAAACAATCCAAAAAATCAAGTCCGACAGCTTGGAAGAAAGTCGAGAAGGTATTTAAGGTAGGTCTTCAACGAGAAGAAGGCTGGCTGTATTTTATTGACGCCGATGGTGATATTTCTCGCATCCCGATTCTCTGATTGAAGGTGGTCCATGTCAGAATATTCAAAAGATCACCGAACGAACCGATCAGACCTCCAACAAAAGGGATCGCTGGTTCGATTCAAGAACACTAAGATCCACCTAGCAGAAGGACCTTATGAGGACCAAGTTGTGTGGGACGTGCGTCCCACGGGGGCGATCGGATTCTTTCTTGGATATATCTCGTGGACCAGCGACACCACCGTTCTTTGTTCGATTTATGTTCCGCGATTGAAGAGGGCGGATATGTTCTGGAGAGATGAATTTGATCTGGTTAAGCACAAATGAAAAGCGGCACCATGATACGCTTTAACGAATCTGCGTACTGTTACGACGACGACGACGGCGTAAGCGCGGGCGTCCTCGGTGGTCCTTTCGCCCTTCCTGGCAGCTTGACTGGCTTTGTGGGTTTTTATATTATGGAGCACGGCACGTTCAACCACGACGACGGGAAGCGCGAACAACTTCTCAGCGTTTATGTTCCGGCAGCAGGACAAATCCGTCATTTCTTTAGGGATGAGTTCAATGTTGTCTTTCCAGAAGAAAGGAAATAACTAATGAAAACAGGCACTTTGGTCCGCTTCAACGAAACCGCATATCTCGATGCTCTGTCAGCCAGATCGAGGGGATACCAGCACAAGGGCTCAATAACCGGTTCCGTTGGTTTTTACATTAGACTCGACGAAGAAACGCCCAACCTCATCGGTGGGACGACCATTCATCATATCTATTTTCCGAAGACAGGGGAACTTCATGCATTTTTCACCACCGAGTTCAACGAGCTGGTAAATAAATGAAAAAAGGTGCTCTGGTTCGGTTTAACGACAAAGCCTACATTGACGCCACCTATCAGAACGGTTCGATTGCGGAACAAGAACGTTATGGGGAAGCGGGTTCGATAAACGGTTGTCTCGGCATTTATTTTGGCGTCGCGGACGAAGGCGGTTACGAGGGGGAAAAGGTCGAGGACATACTCCACTTTGTTTACGTCCCATTAACGGGACGACAGCATGTGTTTTGGGTAACTGAATTCGCCGAGCTTGTAATATTAGATAACGATTGTGAAAAACAATGAAGCTTGAATTCAAAAAAGGTGCTCTGGTCCGGTTTACAGCAAGCGCATATATTGACAACAGCAGCATCCGCATATTACATAAAAAAAACTCTGGTAGTATGATGAAACTTCTTGGTCTGTATGTCCGCAAAAGAGGTACCACCTCGCGGCTGCATGAGATTTACGTAATGGAAGCCGGGCGTTGCTTTGCATTTTTCCCAGATGAATTCGAGCTGGTAAGTGAATGAAAAAAGGCGCTCTGGTTGTTCTCACGAAGGAAGCTTATCTCGATGACGAGCCCACAGCCTGTCCATATCCAGAATTTTTGGAACCGGGCATGATGACGGGTCTCGTTGGCTTTTATATTCAGCAGGCGAGAATTCATACATGGACCCACGCTCCTGGTCCTTCTGATTTGCATGATATCTACATTCCGAAATTATCCGGTGCTTTTCCATTTTTTACAAGAGAATTCCATGAACTCAAATGAATTCGTTAAACTGAGCAGAGGAGATCTCGTTGTTTATCGATGGCAGCATGCACATCCTGCGTGGTTCATCTATAATAGTCTTTTGGCGGCGCGTGGCGCCTGGGACCCAAGCGCTGGATCGGACCCTGCCAATATCTTTTTTCAACGAGGAGATATAGGAGTTGTGATGGAGGAATCAAGCTTTGATTTCTTCCCCGACCCCGGTGGTCGCTATCCACATAGAAAAAACCTTCCTCCTATAGTTTATTGGTTTCGTCACAGAGTGAGCGTAGAAGCCTCTTCAGTTTTTGATCTTCATCTCGTTTATCGAAAGAAAACAAAAGAACGCTTCTCAGACCTCCCTGTTCAGTGTCGATGAAGCAGACACCCTTTCACGGGACCCCATCGCGCAGCGCCCACAACTCACCTCGCGGAGCCTCAAGCAGTATGTCAAAGACACCTCGCAAACGAACGAAGCTTGACAAGCTCAATCCTGATATAAAAATAGGTTCTTTGATAGCTATAGACGTAGCAAGCGGTAGTTTTGGAGTAGGGCTTGAAGGTGTTAAATCTGGAGACCTTGGTATAATTACCCATACGCTGCCTGGAATAGCGATGTACGAGATATATCTTTTTAGAATCAAAGAGCAAATAAAAGTATGGAGTTCAGAGTTTAACGTGGTCAATATCAGTCGCAAGCACCACAGGCAGCAGTAGCATGTACGTTTACAAAAAAGGAGAAATGGTTTTAACGACGCGGGAGACAAGCTGGATTGGTATAGAAATGCCGATAGGGACGCCTGGAATATTCATTAATGCGGTCGCCTGGGGAGCAGCGCGCAAATCCTTTCGAGAATATCGTCCCAAATACCGGTTCGCCGACCTAGTAATGGTGTATGTCCCGAAATGTGGATGCGAAGTCGAGTTTCTATTAACGGACATCGAACCACTTGACAAGGAATAAAACAGGTGGTATGATGCTTGTTCCACCACTTAAGGAGAGACGTGTGAATTCAGAAAACCTACTTACTGATCCAGACGATACCATTTTTGAGGGCGAACCAGTGGATGAAGTGATCACCAAGGAGGATAATCCTTCTAAGAGCAAGTCGCGTGAAACCAAAAAGCTCGATGTAGTTGTCCTAGACTATTATGAGCTTAACAAACTCGCTACTGACTTTAACAAAAAGAGTCTTGGAAAAGTAGATAAGCCTATTTCAATTTCGACTGCACATCTCGAATTCTATATCAAGAAGATGGAACAGGATGTGATTGAATTCGCTGGAAACGGAAAGTTTACAGTGACTTGGGACTTCAACAAGATCAGTGTTCCCAAACATCAAGTTCAAGAAATCGCCGAAGGGTTTAAAAAGAAGCACTCAAAGTTTGCTGTAATCAGTGATGGCAAAATCATTGAAGTGTGTTGGAATTGGAGACGCAAATGAAAAAGCGTAAGCGCACCGCGTACGGATTTCAACAAGGTACTGGCTCGTCGTATAAACGTACTTTGAAAGGCAAGAGAGTTTTTCTGTTGGGACAACAGGTCCACGTATGTGACGGAAGAAAAGGTATTATCATCGACTCAGAAGAGAGAACTGGCTGTAGATATTACAGAGTCTATTGGGACGTTGAACTGCCACTTACTTTTTCCTTCTCGGGACTTAAATCATCTTCACGATTTGGATGGCACGACTCTATGACTATCCAAGCACGGTAAGGGTTGGCTATGTCATTTTCTAGACCCACTGGTAGACCTCAAAGTAAGATCGTTGTTTTTAATCTAGGTGATTTGATAATCGATAAGCAAACCAAGAAGACTGGCTTTATAGTCTACGTACATGAAGCCACTGGAGCTTTGACCATCAAATGGTTACAGCACGGAAAACCAAACATAGAAATCTCAGATCTATGTACACTTAGTGGTTGGTTACGAAAGAAGATCATGATGGGAGAGTATCAACATCACCCCAAAGAGCCCTAATTAATGTGTGCTACTTGAAACGATCAGCGTTGTTCTTCTTGTATTAGCCGATATCTTTTACGCCTCTTTGTTATTGTTACGTCTTTGGACCGTAGGAACTCGACTAATAAAAAAGAGGAACAGAGTATGGCAAGTTTTGAAGTAGGAGATTGGGTAGAGATCCGCTCCACCCCAGATCCTTATTGGACTGACTGGACTACAAGACACGATGAATTCTGTGGAGCTATGGGAGAGATAGTAGAAATAGAAAACAATTTTTCTTCCCAATTCTCTGGTGATGATAGAGTCAAGATTGTTGTAGACTTTCAATATGACAAATACGGAATGAGCACAAGTAAATATTACTTGTGGTTCTTGATGAGGCACATCATCAAGTCTGATAAGCTGGCAGCACAAACGCGGCAGAATCTAAGACTCCAGGGCGACAAGCTCCAAGAATGGGAAGCTATCAAAAGGAAAAAGACGAACGATGGACTTGCTAACATTTTTGGTGGTACAAAATCGAAGTCAAAACCAAAGCCGGTTACGGTCCCAGAGCCACCAAAACTAGAAAGTCCCGATGACATTTGGGAACAGGACACTGATCCGGGTATTCCTTTGCCTGGTTCTACGATAGATGCGTTTGCTGATCTTGACGACGATCTAAAACAATGGCTGGCTAACGTTGGCGATGACTAATGGGAGTAATGATTTGGAAAACGATATCAACGAATGTAGTGTAGAAACTCTTGGTGGGGCGTTCGCCATAGATATGCAAGACTTTCCGGTGCTGCCGTATTCTATTACGCAGACACAGACGCTATACGATCTAGGAGTAAAGACTAATTCGTTCTCTTTGATCACCCAACGCAATTTCTGGGTATACATGTTTCTCGAATGCGATTCAGATACTTATGAAAAGTTTAAAGAGCTTCACAATTATGAGATCAGAGAAAAGGTTTGTCCTACATGTTGACATCAAAATTGAGAGCAGGGATGCCAGTTAGATTTAGGGAGAATGTTCCCGGTCTTCACCATCGGGGTCCCGGACCGACGGACGCACCACTAGACGTTCTTAACTTAAGCTCCGCTTATAGTCGCGAACATCGGGACGACTATGTCGGCATTATCATACGCCTTGACGCGACTATCCTTGCCGATGGTAATAAATATTCACAAGTTTTTTGGTCTTTAAATCCAAACCTTCCGGGGCTTACTCCGAGCAACCAAATACGACTTATCAGGAATGACTGGATTGAAGAAGCCTTTACCACCTCTAAAAAAGCGTAATTACAAATCGTTCAAAAAAGGAGAACTAGTGTGGTGCGAGTTCGCCGATTACGCACATCGTAAAGTGAATAAATGTGAAAGAGTTGCTATTATTCTCAAAGCGAACAACCAGCTGCAAATAGCAGACATTTACGTACCATTTCTAAGAAAACACTTTTTTAGAGTCTCTTTCCTGAGACTTAAACTAGTATAAAAACCCCAATGAGGAACCTCGGCGCTATTTACTAGACCGAGGTTCCTATGCGTATTCTATTTGAAAATTGGCGTCGCTTTCTTGTCGAGAAAAAAGACGACACTTGGAATTCCGCTCATGTCGTGATGCTCAACGGGGACAAGGTTCTTCTCGTTCAGCGCTGTAAGAAAGACCACTGGAAGCCTTTAAAATGGGCTTTCCCTGGTGGCAACAAAGAAGATAAAGAGACGCTAGAGCAGGGTCTTGTAAGAGAGATCGAAGAAGAAGTCGGATTTTCCACCGATGAAGCCGATCTCGCATATCTTCCAGAAATAAGTCACAAGCTTAAACACGCATTCTACGCTTGCAAAAAGCGCAAGGGCAAGCTTGAATTAAATGCCAATGGTGTTCACGAACACGAAGATGTTAAGTGGGCAACTGTAAAACAAATCAAGGAAATGGATACCGTGCCAGACGTGCTTGCAGTAATCGAAGCAGCGTTTGATACACTAGGAGGAAAGTAACATGATGGACTTTATCATTCGTCAGGCATATAGATTCATCTGGGTATCAATTCTGTGGTACAGAATAACCATGCACTTCACGAAGGCACGTAAAGAGCCTTCTCGCAAACAGGTTGTCATTCCAAAATATGAAAAAGTAGAGGATATTGCAAAAGCCCTGAACTATGGCAGAAGCTACACTCCAGATAAAATGTTTGATATTGTGTCTGATCACTTAACTCATCCTCGTACCCTCCAAAAAAGGATAGAAGAGAGTGCTGATATTGGAGATTGCGACGACCACGCTATTTATTGGTGTGTGTCTTTGTTGAAGTCTGACTTAGCGCGCAAGGTTTGGTTTGCTTTCTATTCGATGAAGAAGGACGATGGAACTAGAAGCGCTCACGCTATCTGCGTATTCGTTGGGAATGACAACAAGTTCTATTGGGCAGATTATCGGAACCCAACACGGATTGAAGCACTCAGTGATTTTATGGTAGATTCTGCTGCTGGGTATCTTGCAAGACCAATCGTTGGGGCTGTTTGCTGCGTAGACGGACTTGAGCAAGATGACACTCCAATTTTTGGAACAATCAAGAGGTTACTACCGTGAAGATGAAAAAACTAATGGAAGGATGGCGACGATTTGTTCTCAATGAAGGCGTGGGGACAGCAGAGTCGTTGCCAGAAAACGTTGGAGTATTCATCGACACAGAACAGTCTCCTGACGAAATCGGTTTCTCATTCGTAGAAATGAGTGACGGTAGTCCGTCTGACCAACCGTATGGAGAAGTTAGAATAAGTAATATGGCAACTCAAGATTCGGAATGGGTTGGTAACTGCTTGGACGGATGGGTTGTTTCTTTTGCGAAAACAGATAACGGATGGGCTCCATTGCTGTATGATGTAGCCATTGAGTGGGCTTCGATGAGGTCGACTGGCGCTGGCTTGGCACCGGATCGTTCTAAGGTCGACGACGAAACCTATAGTGTCTGGGAGCAATACATGGAGAGCAGACCGGATGTAGAGGTTCAGCAGTTAGATGACATGGACAATTCGCTAACGAGCGATGAGGGCGACAACTGTGCTCAGAATGCCGCCGTGTCAGCTGCTGCTACAAGGGACAGTAATTGGAGCCAGACTCCGATTTCAAAGCTCTATTCCAAGAAGTCTCCAGCAACAATCGAAAAACTGCAAGCTCTTGGTAGACTCATTTTCAAGGAAGAGAACTGATGATAAAGATCACTGTTGGAACTCTTTCAGAATCTTTTGGTAACAATAAGATAAAAATCTATAGAGCGTTGCCAGCTACAACAACTGAGATTAGAAAAAACGATTATGTTACAAAATCGCGAAAGTTTGCTGCCGATCATGCGGTTACTTCAGCTATGTACAATGAAGAACCTTTTCAGGTCATCTGGGCTTATGTTGATGCTACAGAGCTTAAAGAAGCACCCAACCCAGGAGAGTTTTTTTATATCGGTTCGGGAATAAGGGGAAACCCTTCGCAAATAGCCACCGAAGATGGAAACATAAAGTGGCTTCGTGTGTAAACTATCTAGGGAGAGCTTTTAATGAAGACGTATTTTGAAAACTGGCGCCACTTTCTTGCAGAGGCTGACAACACTCGGTCGTTTACGTTCAGTCCAGAAGAGATCAAAGCTCTCAATAAGTCAATCGCTAAAATTGTCGCCAGTGCTAAAAAGATACTTGGTGCTGACGGTCCTGTCACCATGCTTTCCCCTAAAAACATGGAGAAGGTTGAATTAGATCCTCGACAGAGAGATCCTGCGCCTTTGCAGAAAGTAGCTGAAGAAAAAGATGAGGATGAGCTTAATCCTCCCGAGGTTGTCCAACTTCGCCAGAAGTGGCACGGACCCGAGGGGGAACTTAACCAGCGTGGACCCAAGGGCGTCAAGAACCTACCGAAAGGACTCGGTAGGATGACTGCGCCAGAGTTTGAGGAAAGCGGCTTCGTAATGAAGGTCTCTGAAGACGTTCTCTTGGCATTTGAAGAAATGGTTGAAGCCACCAAACAAACAGGAGATCTCTTTACGCAAGCAAGAGACTGGTATCACAATATTCGCGGTCTCCTAGACCAAGAAACAAATGACGATAGAGATTCAGCTTTGTTGGGTCTGCTAATTGCAACATATTCTCCAAGAGCAAAGTTCGCACTCAATCTTGCCGAAGCAGCATTCATGTTCAAGGCAGTCAAGGAAGACGCAGCTAGAAATCCAGAATTGCTTCGTCAATATTTGGAAACGTTTCCTGGGGCTGATAGCAAAGAGCCTGGAGCTTCTCGTGGTTTTACAAATGCCAGCAAAGTTCCCAACTTCTCTTTGAACCTTATCGCTCCAGAACTTGCTGGGAAGAGAGATCCAGAAACTGGCGAGATGACCTACAACGATATGTACATGTGGAACTCCACAATCGATACTTGGATGATTGACGCATTCTATCCTGCGCTAAAGAGATCTTCGACCGCTGGAGAGTGGGAAGCGTCTAAGGGCAAATTGATGTCTAACGTTGTATCCTATCGTTATATGGCTCAGCTTGTGGCTCAAGAAGCCAAGAAGTTTGGTCTTTTGCCTCACGAACTTCAAGCGATCATCTGGGTTTCTATGCAGATTCGTCAGACTGGTGATGCAAGCCTCGGAGTAACAACTGAGTTCGCAATAAATCAGATCAAAGATGCCATCAAGAATATTCGTATGATCAATACTGACTTGGAAGATATTCGTCGCGAGTTTGAAGAGAAGAGTTGGCTTGGTATCTTGTTCGACGAAATTGATTCGAAGGGATTCGAAGAGGCTAGTAAATTCGTCTTGGGGATTAAGGATGAAAAGGGTAAGATTGTTTCTCCTGGCATTCGTAGCATTACGGCAAGCGGAAAAAAGGGAACAGCATTCGACTACTATAAGCCACCTCCTACTACAAAAGAGCCCGCACCAGATGGTAGAGGGCGCAGAGCAAAGGCAGCTAGCGAACCCAAGGGTCCACCCGCACCGAAACCGATAGACAAGCACGCCGATGAATCTTCAGAATTCGCTGGTCTTGATACGTTCTACGTGATGAACAAGATTGTTCAAATGCCTACAGGAAAGTTTAACAACCTATACGATTCGATTACTCTGTATCTTGATCCCGCGTTCTCTACGCAGAAAGCTGTTGACTATATCCTTGGAAGGTTTGATCCTGACGCGACGGCGACTAAGGATTACTTTACGGAAGGACTAAGAATTAAGATCGGGAAGTAACATGTTGAAGATAACAATCAGAAAACCAACCAAGCCTATATTAAACGAAGAACTTCTGACTGAAGTATCGGCAGAAGATGTTATCACCACGCTGAATAGCAAGAAATACTCTAAGAAGATTGCTCATGCGATTTCTATAAGCCCTGAGATGCAAAAGGTGCTTGCTGTTGGTGAAATTAATATGAAAGAAGCGTATCCTCCTGAAAAGTATGGCGACGAGTATAAGATAGCTGCTCTTCAAGGACTCATTGCTCACGCGAAAGAGCTTGCTGAAAGTCATATTCGCATTTCAGTGATGCGGCATCGTGACATTACGCCAGCACAAAGTGGTGCTGGTGCGAATTGGCTTAAGAACATTTTTGTTGTTAAAAGCGAACACGTAGACGATCCGTTGTATATGTACTTGTTTCAGAATACTCGTCGCGGGGCAACGCTCGCGTCGGAAGCCGGTTTGGTAGGTCAACTTATTGAAAAATTCTTTCAGTTTCAAGACTTCATACCAGAACAAATGTCTAAAGACTTGGGTAGCTATCATTCTACTGAGGAGTTACACGACGTTGTTGATGCAGCGGAACCGCTTTATCGAGCACATCAGGAGAAAAAAGACTATCTTGATGCAGAGCAGGGCAGCGATCTGGTTTATGATGGTCCCGAATGGTCCATCTATATCCCTCGTAATAAAGGGGCAGCTTGTCAGTTGGGCAAGGGAACCGATTGGTGTACAGCAGCACCTGGCTTAGATTATTACGAGGAGTATCACAAAGAGAACGATCCGCTGTTCATCTTCGTAAACAAGAAAAATCCAAAAGAAAAATATCAGTTTCACTATGGCACTAGTCAGTTTATGGACATTCATGATCATAGAATAAATGGTACCGAGACCTTCACCAAACTCCACAAGCTTCTTGTAAACAACGTAGACAATTTACCGTCTACGTTGACAGAAAACATAAAAATAGACGACAACGATATCGTAACAACAAAATCAGAAGAGGGAGATGAGGGAGGGACATATTACTATTTGAATTGGAATGTGATGAGCGACGATATCGTCGAGCACAACGCAGACGGTCCTGCCCGTATCTCGCTCTCGAATTGGGTTCCTACGGACCGCGACATACGATCCGGCATCGGCACGAACGATAGGCGTACAGACGGTACAAACACTATTGAGGGCAGTTGGTCATTTCTTGGCAAGTCTGTCGCAATGATCATCACGGACCGGAGTTCAGATGTTCGGAACTCTGTCAATATATCGTTTTTTCTTGATATAGCGAATGGAGGTCACGGTCCGGTATTCGACGACAAGATCACTGTCCCAAAAAACTTTGATGCTTTTGAGTTTTGGAAAGAACTTCCCAATACAGAATACGGCAAAGTCTTTTTGTCTAAAGCAAACGCTCTTTTAGAACGAGAAGCAAAGCAGTATGCTGCCAACAAAGAACCAGAAGAACTTTCTGAATCTCTTCTGACCGAGATATCAACAGAAGACGTGCTTCAGACACTCTTGAGCAAAAAAGCACGAAAAAAGATAATTCACATTCTTAGTCAGCCAGGACAGCTTCTTGATTTTTCAGATCGGGAAACACGAAACAAATCGTATGGCGAACTGTCTCCTGAAGGGCAGAAAGAATACCAACAAGAACTTACCGATATGACTGTTGAGAATGTCATAGCTATCATGGCTATTCTGATCAAGTCCGCTATTCCAGACGACATTACCGATGCTCAGAAAGGAGTTGCAGCCAATTGGTTAAAATCAATGTTGTTTGTGGCATCTTCATCTGATATTGTCATTATGGCGCGTAGAGGTAAGAGCATTCAAGGTAGCCGCAATACGCTATATGAATTTCATGTGTACACGCTAAAGCATCGTATCGAAAACTTCTTTAAGTTTCAAGACTTCATGCCACAACCTTTTTCCAAAGACTTAATGAGTTATGACACGTACGAGCAACTACAAAATGCCGTAAATGAAGCTCGTCCTTTATACCAGGCACATCAGGAGAAGAAAGCTTATCTTGATGCAGAACAGGGTATGGATGTATTGTATGATGGAGAAGACTGGAAGATTGTAATACCTCGCAACAAGGGAGCCGCTTGTGAGATCGGCAAGGGAACTAGTTGGTGTACAGCAGCACCTGGCTTGGATTATTACGAGCAGTACCACAAAGAAGACGATCCGCTCATCGTATTCATAGACAAGAAAAACCCAGAAAACAGATATCAACTTCATTTTGGTACTGACCAGTATATGGATCGTAACGATAGCCCGATCGGCGAGGACCGCATCGCAGAGTTTATCAAGTTCATGATAAAAAACATTCCCCAGGATTCTTTACCTCCTGTTCTCAAGGACAACGCCCCAGGGCAACGTTATGAAATTGATAAGTACGACAACTTAATAACGACCTATGAACATATTACCGATTATTCATATGCCGTGACTAAATATTCAACAAATGGTTTGACCAGTGTTGACGGACCAGCAAAAATTACTCTCTCGTTGACTCGCTTGCCGTCGGACGAACGCATCATTTCTAGTTTGGTGTGGTCTTATATGGACAAGCAAGTGGCAGCCGCGTTCGACGAAGGTGATGGTACTCTCCGTTTCAGTTCTCCGGTACCGGGATTACATAAAAGAATACAGTTACCTGACAGGAGGCGAATAGGCTCAATTCGCGCTTCTGATTGGCTTGGAATGGTCACATCTTCCAAGGAATGGCAAGAAAACTCTGACCTGATCTTGTTTGAGCTTGACCGCGTGGCAAGGCAGTTCCAAGAAGAAGACAAGCCAGAAAGTATCGAAGAACATAAGAAAGCCATAATCATTAAGTTGGGAAAGAGTCTTCTAAATGAAAAGCTCCTCAACGAGATATCGAGAGAAGATGTGCTTCAGACGCTTAGGAATGGTGGAACAAAAAAGATTAGAAAAAAGATACTAAACACCCTAAAACAAAATGGGCACGCCTTGTTCGCAGACGATGCGAATGTTTACCAAAAACAAAGGGCAGAAGAAGTTCTTCCAGCTGTTGTTAACAAACTCAAAGAGTTTACTGCGGGTGCGACTCCCAAAGACTTAGAATCTTCACAGCAGGGAGCGGTCGCCAATTGGGTCAAAAATTACGTAGCATCTAATCCATCTATGCTCAATGGGTTTATTAAAGATGTGTTGGAGGATATGCCCGCTGCTGATTTTACGAGAGGAATATGGTCTTCAATATTCGAAAGATTCTTTCAGATGCAAGATTTTATCCCAACAGAATTCTTTTCCAGAGATCTAAATCAGTATAAAAGTATAGGAGAGGTCGAAGCAGCAACCACTGCTGCGCTGCC
>Ga0307379_10006976_pt1 | contig 15421 bp, 7 predicted proteins | sample UN2MG_FD_202237 | JGI IMG/M metagenome (GOLD analysis project Ga0307379, IMG submission 202237) | Soil microbial communities from Risofladan, Vaasa, Finland - UN-2 | ecosystem: Environmental > Terrestrial > Soil > Coastal area > Acid sulfate soil | place: Finland: Risofladan, Vaasa | collected... | reverse complement strand
ACGACCATCGCGCGAACTTCTACGCCGCCTTCCCCGACGCCAGGCCGTCCGGGTCGCCCCTCGTCGCCGACAAGCACGTTGCCGTGGTCGAGTCGCCGCACGCCAACGTCTTTCTGCTCGACTCGCTCGACCAGGTGAACAAGACGCCCGGCCTCCTGGGCGAGGTCCAACTCCAGTGGCTTGGCCGCGCCCTCGATGCCCACAAAGACAAGCCCGCCCTCGCCGTCGCCCATCACGACCCCAACTTCGGCAAGCGCAAGGCCGGGCTCACCGACACCGACGCCCTGCTTGCGCTGCTGAAGGCCCGGCCCCACGCGGCGGCCTACGTCTACGGCCACACGCACCGCTGGGGGCACACCAGGAGCGACGACCTGCACCTGGTGAACGTGCCGACGACGGCCCACCTGTTCAAGAAGGACGAGCCGCGCGGCTGGGTCGATGCCCGGATCAGCGCCGGCGGCGCCACGCTCACCCTGAACGCGCTCGACAAGAAACACAAGGCCCACGGTGAGACGGTCCAGTTGAAATGGCCGGCCTAGCGCGCCGCGTGCCATGCTTATCGCCCGCCATCGAGCCGGGAGCGGAAGCTCCCGGTCACATTCCCCACCGCGGCCCCACCAACAGCGCGTAGGGTGGGTGCTCTGCACCCACGCGGCCCCTATTCCTCCTCCGAAACAGCCAACGACTCCGTGGCCGAACTTCCGGGGCAAAACCGCCCTTGACACGAGGGCGGTTATAGGTGTCCCCGGAACTCTCGTTTCATTCCGGAAGACCCGCCTGCGGCGGCCGGGAACCCGGCGTGGAGAGGAGTTCTAGAACGTCCTTGTCGTGGAACAACCCGGCGAGCGATTCGGCCGTGTTGTGGTCGTCGTCCCCGGCCGTCACGTCGGCGCCGCGCGAAAGCAGGAGCCGCATGACGGCCAGGTACCGGCGGGGCGCCCCGTCGTCGGTCGTGTGGCTCTCCTCCCAGACGCGGCGTTCCATAGCGCAGACGAGGGGCGTCTGCTTGTCATCATCCCTGGCGTTGATATCGGCCCCGGCGTCGAGCAGCCGCTGCACGAGGGCCACATCGCCCTGCCCAGCCGCCCAGCAAAGGGCGACACCCTTGACCTTGCGGGCCTGGGGCGTGTCGGCGTTCAGGTAGCGCTCCAGGAGGAACCGGGCCACCTTGCGCCGGCCGGCCTCGTCCGGAGCGGGCCCGCGGTCGGCCATGTACGAGCAGTTGGTCCCTGCACCCATGGTCGCCAAGTCGATGGGCGTGATGCCGGCAGAGTACCGGTCGGCGGCCGGCGCGACGGGGTTCGCGCCGAAGTCCGCGAGGAGGCGGGCCATGTCCGGAAGGCCCAGGTGGGCGGCCACGTGCAGGGGCGTCCGCCCGCGGATACCCACGGCGTTCGGGTCGGCCCGGCCCTCGAGGAGCAGCCGGGCCACATCGAGCCGGTTGAACACGACGGCCGTGTGGAGCAACGTGTCGTCACCATCGGGGTAGCTGCCGCGGATGTCAATGGGCGTGGCCCTGGCGCCGGGGTCGGCCCCGTGCTCAAGGAGCAGTCGGACGACGCCGGCGTCGCCGCTCCGGACCGCCCAGTAGAGGGGCGGGTTCTGGAACCGCCCCGTGTGCGCCCGCGCATGAACGTTCGCCCCCCGCGCGAGGAGGACTTCCACCACGCCCTGCTGCTTCCCGTGCGCCGCCCACGAGAGGGGCTGGCCGATGGGCGCCTTGCCAGCGGAAAGGAGGCCCGGCGACCCGGCCTGGAGCGATTCCACGCGGTCCCTCAGGCCGAGGGCGGCGGCGCTGAAGATGTCCGGTTCCGCCCCCTTCGAGAGAAACCACCGCGCGAGGTTCCAGCGCTGCTCCAGGACGGCGTGGTGAAGGGGCGCCAGGCCCTCGGTGTCGCGGTGCTGGAGGTCGGCCCCCCAGGCCACGAGCAGTTCGACGATGCGGCGGATCGGGTCGTTGTCGGGCGGAACCACCACGCGGCCCCACTCATAGTCGCGATGGCGAAGGGCGGCGTCGAGGGCTGTTCGCCCCTGTGCGTCGACGGCGTTGACCTCGGCCCCGCGGGCGAGGAGCACCCGCACCATCTCCTCGTAGCCCAGGCCGGCGGCCCCCATCAAGCCAGTGCCTCCACCGGAGCCCCGCCGCGCGTTGATCCGTGCACCGGCATCGCACAGGAGGACGGCCGCCGGCTTGTTGGAGCAGGCGATGGCACAAGCCAGGGCGGTCTGACCGTGGCGATCCGCGTCGTTCGGGTCCACCCCGCAGGCGAGGAGGAATCGGACCATGTCCTTGCGGCCGGCGCTGACGGCGGTGTGGAGCGCCCCGAATCCGCCGGATCTGTAGCGCGGAGAGCCCTTGATGTCCTTCGCGGGGCGGAGTTCCAGGCCCATGGCCAGGAGCCGCCTCATGACCTCGACGTCGCCCAGTTCGCCGGCAGCCACGGCGACCGGGTCGTTGTCGGCCGGGTCAAGGCGGACGCCCGCATCCAGAAGCGCGCGGGTGACTTCCACATGCTTGCGGCTGACGGGCGGAACCCTCGCCGCACGGAGGTCCCCCACTTGGCCGGACGCCAGAAAGAACTCGAGGGTCTCCGCTTGGTTCTCCCCGAGGGCCACCCGGAGCGCGTCCTTGTCCGCGTTGCCGGGCCACAGGCGCGCGCCCTTGTCCACGAGGAAGCGGCAGACACCTGGGTGGCCCCCTCGGACGGCGTTCTGGAGAGGCGTCTCGCGGCACTCGTCGCCCTTCTCGATATCGGCCCCCGCCCCGACCAGGAGCTGAACCACCTCGGTCTTGCCGTTACGGGCCGCCACATGCAGGGCCGTACCTGCGTACATGCTTTCCCCGTCGACCATCGCCCCGGCCGCCAGAAGTCGCCGCGCCACCTCGATGTGCCCCTCGCGGGCCGCCTCGTGCAGGGGCGTCCGCCCCCCGCCGCCTTGGTCATTGACGTCGGCCCCCTTCTGGAGCAGGAAGGTCACCATGTCGGCCTGTCCGGCCTCGGCGGCGGCCTGGAGGACCGTCTCGTTCCAGCGCGTCCACGCGTTGACATTGGCCCCGCGCGCCAGCAGCATCCGGGCGACCTCGATCTGTCCGCCCCGCGCCGCCCACACGAGCGGCTCCGGCCGCGCCTGCTCCCAGAACGCCTCCGGCAGCGGCCGGCCCCAGAGACGGCGGACCTCGTCCGTCTCGCCCATCGACGCCGCAACCAGGATGTCCGTCTCGGCCCCGTGGGCGCGCAGCAGCCGCACCACCTCGCCGTGGCCCGCCCAGACGGCGTTATGGATGGGGCGATACCCCCAGGGCGCCGCCAGGTCCACCGCGGCCCCGGCCTCGATGAGCCGGCGGACGGCGGCGGTGTGGCCGAACAGGGCGGCCTCGTGGAGCGGCGTCCCGCGGCTCCGCGACATCCCGTTGACGTCGGCCCCCGCACGCACGAGGAGGTCGATGACCTCCAGGTGGCCCCCGCCGGCGGCCTGGTGGAGGGGCGCGCCGCTGCGGTTGTAGTCATCAACTGTATTGACATCCGTTCCTGCGTCGAGGAGGACCTTGACGGCGTCGGCATGGCCCTCGGTGGCGGCAGCGTGGAGCGCCCCGAAGCCCTCATGACCTTTGGCGTCGGCCCCGGCCGCCAGCAGAATGCGCACGACCTGAGCGTGGCCGCGGCGTGCGGCCGCTTCGAGAGGGTCCCAGGTCGAAAGGGGGAAGGTGCTCCGGCCGCAGCCTGTGTGGACGGCCACGACCAAGGCCACGCCGTCAGCGTCGCCCTCTTCAGCGGCCCGCTCGAGATCGATGTCGGGAATGTTCAGCAGGAGCCGCGTGGCGACTGGCTCGGAGCGGCCCTCGGCCGCGAGGCGGATGGGCGTCCGGCCGTCGGCGTCCCTGGCGCGAGCGTCCGCCTTCCGCCAAAGGAGCGCATCGACCATCTCGACCTGGCCAGCGGCGACGGCCATGTGGAGGGCCGTGCGGCCAGCAGCGTCGGCGGCACGGAGGAGTTGCGGCTGGTCGGCCAGCAGACGCCCGGCCTCGCCCTGGTCCCCCTGAGCAACCGCTGCCAGGAACTCGTCAACCCGAAGGGCCGGCGTGCATCCGCCCGCCAGGGCAACGGCCCACCCAAGCACGAGCACAACGTACGGCCGGAGCATCATCAGGCCCCCCCAGCGTAATCCGACATTCCCCAGATGACTGCTCGCGGACGACCACCGTCAGCGATGTTCACGATTCTCCCGGGCTTGGGCGTTTCGACAAGCGGATTCCAGGTGCCCCAAGCCTTTGCGGAGCACACCGAACAGCCCGCCAAGGCAATTCGCCCCTGAGGCGCAATCTCTCTGCGTCCACCTTTAAGGCACCAGAAACCGAAACCGTCCCCAAGGCGCGAAGCTCCAGCAGCAAGCCTGCGCTGCCTCCATTCCAGGTAAGGGATTCTGGGGGATTCTGGGGACACGAGACTTATCTACATGGCCGACCAGTTCCGGTGGGACCAGTTCCGGTGACATAGACCTTATCTCCCGCGCCGTCTCGGCGGTGACTGCGTCTCCACGCACTGCATGTATTGTAATCCCTCGACTCACCCTATGCCAGAGGCAAGTGCTCGACGTCGAAGGAGAGGGCGTTGGTGGCCGTCAGCCCCAACGGGGCGGCAGCCGGTAGCCCCGGCCAACGCCCGGGGTGGTCGAGCGATCCAACCACGATCCGTAAGCCCTGAAAGGGCGCTGGGAGGTTGTTCCGCCCTTTCAGGGCGGGGTCGTGGGGCGGGCGGTTTGGCCTTTGACCCAGGCCGCCGGCCGAGGCGCTGCCAGGAAGGCCCGGGCGAGGCATGCCTCGCCCGTACCAAGGCGCAGCGTTTAGCCGTCGGCGGCACCCTGGCACGGGTACGGCCCGTGCCGTGGCCGGCGCCGACGGCCGTTGCCGTTGGAACATCGGCGCCCATTCCCGTCGCCGCTGCGGCGACGGCTAAACGGGGCGAGGCATGCCTCGCCCCTACGGCCGGTGTTTGCCGCCGCTCAGCCGTTCTTGGCGCCCTTGCGGCTTCGCGTGAGACGCCGTTGCGGCAATACCCGCTTCCCTTCGGGTCGCGGCTAAAAGGGCCGTTGCCCAGTTACCCAGTTACCCCGTCACTCAGTCCCTTGGCCGTGCCCGCTTTTTGTTAGAACTCTAACAATCTCCGCCGCCCTATCCGAGACGTAAGTCTTTGTCGCACAAGCGCTTACGAAGATCCCCCGTTTTCGGCCTGTCATATTCCGTTCGGCCCATACGTCGGATCCGGTCCTGCGCGGGTCTTTGGCCGAAATCGCCCTTTTTGATAGCGCCAAGGCCGTTTTTCGCCCCCCGATTTTGTTAGAGTTCTAACAATCTCCGAGCCGTTCTCCACACCTGTTCCCCGTTCCCTGTTCCCTGGTCCCCGCTTTTTGTATATTTTAGCACCTATTGACCCCGCTCCACTTAGGTTAAAAAAGGGGTAAAAAGGACGAAGAACGGACTAAGTTTGAGCAAAAAGCGATCAGAAACCGATCAAAACGAAGCGCTTTTTGCCTTGCCTATCTTAACATTCGGGCCACGAATCGCCGTTTCTGGCTCAGAAACGGGGTTCGGCCCTCCGAAAAGCGCCATTTTGGGGGGTCGCAAGAAAGGCCGTTTTCGTAAAGTATATATCGGCGGCGGCGTTAGCCGCGGGGCTCGCCCCGCGCGTTAGCGCGCGGTCGCTCACACCACCGTCAGCCGAGCATCGCGAGCGGATTCTCGCGGTTCGTCAAGGGCAGCGTCGCGGGCCTGCCCAGGCGGTGCGATTCGAAGACCGCGACGATCATCTCGACCACGTCGCGCCCCGGCAAGGGACCGCCCAGGGGCTGGCGGTCTTCCTCGACGGCCGCCAGCAGGTCGCGGATCGCCAGCGTGTGTCGGGCGGCGTACTGGGGGCCGGCGAGCGGTTCGGGCTCGCCGATGCCGGCCGACGTCACGTCCTGCCACGTCGCTCCGCTTCGACCCGGCGACCACGACGGATCGCCCAGGTACTTGACGTCGGGCATGGTGCCCTCGGTCATTTCGATGATGCCGCGCGACCCGAGAATCTGGAGCGCGTACCGCCACGGCTTGCCGGCGGCGTTCTTGCAGGAGCCGAAATACGCGGTGGACCCGTCGCTCATGCCGTACATGGCGCGGACGGCGTCGCCGGCCAGCGGGCCGATGCCCTCGTTGCCGTCGCGGACGTGCTTGCGGGCGACCGGCTCGCCGTCCTGGGTCACGTGGGCGAAGCACCACTGCGGCCGCCCGCCAAGGGCCTGGACGAGGTCGAGGACGTGCGTTCCGAGGACCCAGAGGTCCTCGCCCCCGCCGCGCCGGTCCTCCTTGCCGCGCGCCCGGTACTCCAGGACCTTGCCGATTTTGCCCTCGGCGATGAGCCGCTTGACGGTCGCCAGGCGCGGGCTGTACCGCGTGGGGTGGGCGACGGCGAGTTTGGCCCCCGTCTTCTCGCAGGCGGCGACGATGCGGTCGGCCTCGGCGGGGGTGCGGGACATGGGCTTTTCCATGAGGACGTGGATGCCGCGTTCGGCCGCCGCGGCGGCCATGTCGCCGTGCTGGTCCAACCACCGCGGGCAGATGGCGACGATGTCGGGCCTGGCTTCCTCGAGCATCTTGCGCCAGTCGGCGAACGTCTGGTTGACCTTGAGCCGCTTCGCCGCCGCCGCCAGGCCCGGCGCGTTGTCGTCGGCCACGGCAACGATCTCGGTCTCAGGCGTCGCCAGCCACGCGGTGTCCAGCGCGTGGCCGTAATCGCCGCGGCCGGTCCGCCCGATGACGCCGACGCGGTACCGCCTGCCGGCCTTTCCGGTTGCGGCGCCGCGGAGCAGGCGAGGGCCGACGATAGCGGCCCCTGCGCCGGCCGCCGCTTTGCTCGCCGTTTTCAGGAACGTTCTGCGTTTCATGGGAGAACCCCTCCGGTTGCCGGGGGTAATTCCTGCAACGCTACTTCACCTTTTTGCCCGCCTGGTGGCCTTCCCAGGCCACCAGGAAAAGGCGTTAACCGCCTTCGCGGCGGCCTGGGAAGGCCGCCGCGCGGAACGCAGCATAGTAGTGTTAAGCCGTCACCCGACCATTGATAGGGGGAAGCGCGCGGAACGCAACGCAAAAAGGGGGGAATCGGAAACCTGGCTGGCGCGCGTTTGGCCGTCGCCGCCTGCGGCGACGCGATCGGCCGACGGCGCTCCAACGACAACGGCCGTCGGCGTACCGCCGACGGCTAAACGAGACGCGTTCCGGTCCGGGCGTCGGCTACGGTGGGGTCGTCGGCCGGTTTCGGGACGGAGCCGAGGCACGCCTCGGCGTATTGGCACCACAGGGTACAGCCGGGTTCGAATCGGGGGTTCTCGACCGTTTCGCCGCAGGAGCGGCACTTGAGGCGCGGGTCGTCTTTCCAGAACTCGATCGCCTTGCCGCAGTGCGGGCACGGCGACTCGAACACGTCGTCGGGTTTCCAGAACCGCTGGTCCTGACCCGGGCACCGGCTGACAGGCATGGCACGCGTCCTCCCGAACGTCTCTTCCCATTATGCCGCGCCGGGGCCGCGAGGTCATTGACCTGGGTCAAAAAGACGTGGAAAACCGCGATCGCTCGCGGCGGCCTGGGAAGGCCGCCGCGCGGAAGCGCACCGCTTGAAACGGCGTGTTACCGGCCTGCAGGGGCGTCCGCTTCGACAACGTCGCGCGGAAGGAGGAGCGTCTTCGGGCCGGGAGCGAGGTACGGCGGAACCGTCATCAGGCGGACGGCGCCCGGCGCGGCCCGCACGCTCCAGAGCCGACCGTCCTGGCCCTGCCGGACGGGGACCTCGAAGTACTCGCCGTGCGGCAAGTCGAGGACCTTGCGGCCGTCGGCATCGTGCAGCGCGCCGCCGGCGGCTTCGGCGTATCCGCCGACAATCTTTGTGCCGCGCGGCACGTAGAAGCAGGCCGACCCCCGGCCGCTCTGGTGCGGGACCGACTCCAGGCTCGACTCAACGGTGCACGGCGTGTCGGCGGGCCAGAGGACCTCGGTGCAGTCCATCCCATCGCTGACGGTCAGTTGGTGCAGGCCCGCGTGGGTGCTGCGGAGCGTGACGGTGCGCTGGACGCCGTCGGGCGGGACCTCTGCGTAAGCGACTTTCTCTTCGTCGCCGCCTGTGACGGCGTAGAGGGTGAGTTTCGCCGGTCCGCGGTCGCGGTAATGGGCGATGAGGCCGCCGGTCACCTTCAACTCAATCGTCGCGGGCGCCCGCTCCAGCCACGTGTAAAAGGTGCGAAGGCCGCGCCCGCGAGCGGCGGCGTCCAGGGGCGGTGCGTCGGGCAGGTTCAGCGGGCCGGCGGGCACGAGGTCTCGGCCGTACGCGACGGGCTTGAATGTGACGACCGGGTTGGCGGCGACGCCGCGCGCGACGAAGCCGTCGAGTTCGGTCCGCGTCCACGGCTCGCTGCTCTTCCAGGGGTTCTTGGCTTCGGGACGGTTCCAGCGGGCCTCCTCCGGCACGCTGACGCGCTTGTCGCGTTCGGCGTAGGTGCGGTAGATGCCCTTGGCGTGGACCATCATGGTGCGGCGCATGCGGTAGACGTGCCGGATGAGTTGCTCGAAGGCCGCCTGACGCTCGTCGCCCGAGGCGCCCGAGTACGCGCGGTACAGTTCAACGTACCGCGTATAGAGGATGAGGTGGTCGAGGCGCGCCCGGATGGGGTCCGACTCGGCCAGCCGCGCGGCGTCGCGAAGGCAGCGGTACATGCGGCCGATGAGGTGGCGCGACAGAAGCACCGCCCGGGAGCCGTCGAGAAGGTCGTAGAACTGGTCCATGGGAGTGCGGGCGGGGCCGAAGGCCTTCGCCAGGAAGTCGGCCTTCAGGTCGTCGATGCGTTCGGCCTCGCCCACGTCCCAGAGGATACGGTTCGCGATGTAGTACCCGAGGCCGTTAGGTCCCCAGTTGTCGCTGGACTCGGCCGACGTGAACCGCGCGCCCATCCGATAAAACGCCGGGATGGTCCGCGCCAGGTACGCCAGGTTGCTTCCGCGCGCCTGGCCCGGCAGGTCGTGGTCCCACGGCAGGACGCTGTAGTATTCGCGGATGCCGAACCGGCGCACGCCCTGGCGTTTCCAGCCCTCGATGTTCCCCTCGACGGTGCAGCCGCCTTTCAGGAAGGCGGTGGCCACGTTGATGATGACGCGCGGGCGGGCTCGGATGTTCGGCGGCGGCGAGTGGTGGCTGTAGGCGTACATGGCCACGTACTTGCCGGGCAGGCCGGCCTCGAGCGCCGCCGAGACGTCGTTGGCGAGCGTCAGCGCCCGGTCGCTGGGCGTGCCGAGGGCGGCGCACGCGGCGCACTCGCACCAGCCGCCGCCGTCGCTGGGATCGACCGACACCGAATCGGCCGACGGCGACCGCTTGAAGAAGTCCAGCGCGTACCGCACGACCAGTTCGCGGACGGCGGGGTTGGCGATGCAGATCTTCGACGACGTCCGCTTACCGTCGAGCAGGCCGTAGTACTCGGGGTGCTTATCAAACTCGGCCTTGTGGCCGCGGATGATGCCGTCGTAGGCGTGGCCGGTGTTGAGCACGAACGCCCCCGGCGCGCGGTTGCGCGCGTACCACTCATCGAGCGGCTGCGCGTTGTAGTCCCACGTGCCGTAGCCGTACCAGATGCGGCGGAAGACGTAGTCGGGCTTCTCGTTGGCGTCCACGGCGATGCGAAGGTTTTTGAGGTGCGGCACGACCTCCCACACCTCGCCGGGGAAGAACTGGCGGTGGCCGAGGCGGTACAGCAGGTCCCAGACGGCGTGGAAGACGCCCGCGTCGGTTGCCGCGACGGCGCAGAGGCCGCGGCGGTGCGAGCGCAACAGGTACTGCTCGCGCCGGGCCGGCCCGTCGGCGTCGAATGCGCCGCCCAGGTCCAGGGCGGGGAAGTCCTTCGCCAGGCCTACCGCGATGCCTTCGCGCCCGTCGCCGGTGGTCACCTGGAACCGGGCCGAGGCGATGCGCCCGAGATAGTCGGCCAGTGTCTGCGCCGCGGCGCGGGTGACGTCGGATGCACCCTCGGCCACGACGACTTGCGCCGGGGGCTGGCCCTGGTCTGCGATCCGAAACACCGGCGGCTCGGCTGCGCCGGCGGCCACGGCACCGGCCAGAAGGACGGCTGCGCCGATGCAGCGCAGCCCCTGCGCCCGAGCACGAATTGCCGCAGACGAGATCATCGTGAGGATTGTACCGGCACGGACCGGCGGGGGCAAACCATTGGATTCGCCTGCGGCGCGGCGGGGTGCACGCGCGCAGCAGGGCTTTTGGAGAAACCGCATCCGGGTCTTCGTGTTTGACACTACGGGTAAGTGGTCCCTCGCTTCATCACCTCATGGGGGAGAACACATGAGCCAACTTCCACCGAGGAATTGGGTTGTCTTGAGCGTTTTTCTCGGCCTGGCGGCCGTGGCGGCGCTGGGCGCGGTGGGACAGACCGCGCAGGCGGCCGAAGCCGCGAACGACAAGGCTTCCGACGATTACAACATGGCCATCTGGCTGTACACCTCGAAGAAGTACGGCCTGGCGGTAGACGAGTTCGTCTCGTTCCTGAAGAAGTATCCGAATCACGAGAAGGCGGCCGACGCCCGCCTGGGCATGGCGCGGGCGCTCAGGCACCTGGGCAAGCACGACGAGACCATCGCCGCGCTCACGGAACTCCGTCAGAAACATCCCAAGTTCGAGAAGATGGCCGAGACCCTCTTCTACCTCGGGCAGGCCCAGACGGCCGTCGGGAAGACCCAGGAAGCCGCCGCCACGTTCGATGAACTGGTGCGCAACCACGCCGACCATTACCTGGCCGACTGGGCCCGCGCCCAGCGCGGCGAGGCGCTGATGCTCCTGAAGGATTACGACGGCGTTGAGAAGGCGCTGGCGCCGCTGGTCGAGAAGTTCCTGACCGGGAAGGGCGCCGACAAGCGTCTCAAGGATGAGCGTGATCGGCTCGGGAAACTCGCCCCCGCCGTAGCCGCCGGGTTCGACACGCTGCTGGAGCGGGCGCATCTGAACCTGGGCCTTGCGCGGTTCGGCGCCGAGCGTTTCGATGCGGCGCGGCAGACGTTCGAGGAGTTCCTGGCGCTGGCGCCGAAGAGCCAACTGGCCGAGACGGCCCGGTTCAGCCTGGCCGACAGCCTGTACCGAGCGGGCGAGTTCGAGCGGGCGGCCGACGCGTACAACGAGGTGGCCAAACTCAAGGGGCCGACGGCCGCCGACGCGGCGTTCAACATGGCGCTCGCCCTGTTCCAGGCCAAGAAGGTCAAGGACGCCGCCAAGGCCTTCGACGAGTGCGCCAGGAAGTTCCCCAAGTCTCCGAACGCCGCCAAGGCCCGGCTCCACGCCGGGACGTGCCTGTACCTGGCCGAGGACTACCGCAAGGCCATCGCCGCCCTCAAGGGCGAGACCAATGACCCCGAAGCGCAGTACTGGCTGGGCAAGGCGTACCTGAAGGACTCCAAGCCTGCCGAGGCCCGGGCGGCGTTCGAGAAGGTCCTGGCCGCCGGCGATGGGCCTCGGACGGCCGACGCGCTCCTCGGCCAGGCCGACGCCCTGCTGGCCGAGGGCAAGAACGATGACGCGGCCGCGGCGTACCAGCAGTTTGCCGTCAAGTTCGGGAGCCACCCGGACCTGACCCGCGCGCTGTATGCCACCGCCGCCTCTCTGTACCGGGCGGGGAAGCACGCGGACTCCGAGACGTTCTGCGATCGGTTCCTGGCGAAGGCCCCGCAAGACGACCTTGCTGCGGCGGTGCTGTTCATCTCCGGCGAGAACCGGTTCCTCCAGAAGCAGTACAAGCCGGCGGCCGAGCGATACGCGAAACTCATCGAGACGCGGGCCGATTCGCCGGACGTCCCGGCTGCGCGGTTCCGCCTTGCCTGGATCAAGTACTTCGACAAGGATTACGACGGCGCCGTGGCGCTGCTGGCGCGCCTCGACCCCACGAAGACCGACAAGGCCCTGCTGGCCGAGGCCGAATACCTGCGCGGCAACTGCCTGTTGGAGAAGGAGCAGCACGCCGAAGCGGCCGAGGCCTTCGGCAAGTACCTCGCCGCGAAGGAGGCTAAACGCTACCGCGACGACGCGATGCTGAAATCGGGCTTGGCGCTCGTGCGCGCCGGCAAACGCAGCGACGCCGCCGGCACGTTCCGCCGGTTCCTCAGCGAGCACGGCAAGAGCCCGCTCCGCCCGGAGGCCGAGTACCAACTCGCCGAAGCCCTGGCGGCCGAGAAGCAGTACGACCAGGCCGCCACCTATTACCGGGCGGTCGCCGACAACTTCGCGGACCATCGCCTCGCACCGTTCGCGCTCTACGGTCTGGGCACCTGCATGACGGAGAAGGGATCGGTGGACGAGGCGGGGGCGGCGTTCGGGCGCCTGGCCGAGAAGCATCCCGATTCCGGGCTCGTGCCGCAGGCCCTTTACTACAAGGCGTCGGCCCTGGCGCAGGTCGGGAAGTTCGCCGAGGCACGGGCGGCGTACAAGGCCATGATCGATCGGTTCGCCGACCACGACCTTGCTCCGGCGGCGATGCTGGGGATGGGCCTGGCGCTCGAAAAAGAGGAGAAGTACGAGGAGGCCGCCGCCACCTTCCGCAAACTCGCGGCACAGGCCAAGGACGACAAGACGCGCGAGCAAGCCGCCTACGAACTCGCGTGGTCGCTCCAGAAGGCGGGCAAGAGCAAAGACGCCGCCGTCGCCTACCAGGTGCTGGCCCAGACGTTTCCGAACAGCCCGCTGGCCGCCGACGCCTTTTTCCACCTGGCCGAGGTCCCCTACGCCGAGAAGAAGTACGACGATGCCGCCGCCCTTTACGAGAAGGCCTTGGCCGTCGCCAAAGACGACCGCCTGAAAGACAGCATCCTGTACCGGCTGGGCTGGTGCCGCTGGCATCAGAAGAAGCATCCGGAGGCGGCCGCACTGTTCGACCGCCTCGTGGCCGAAGCCCCCAAGAGCGACCTGGTGGCCGAAGCGCTTCTGCAGGCGGGCGAAGCGTACGCCCAGGCGGGCAAGCCCACCGAGGCCATCGAGCGCCTCTCGAAACTGCTGGACGCGACATACAAAGACTTCGAGCACGCGGCGCGTGCGCGGCTGCGGCTGGGCGAGTCGCAGGCGCTGCTCGGCCGGCTCGACCAGGCCGTCAGCACCTTCACGGCCCTCGAACAGGCCTACCCCAAGTACCAGGCCATGGCCGAGGTGCAGTTCAGCCTTGGCAAGGCGCTGTACGACCTGAAGCGCTATGACCAGGCGCGGGCCCGGTTCCAGAAAGCCCTGGCGGTAACCGACACCGAGACCGCCGCCAAGAGCCAGTTCTACGTCGGCGAGACTCTCCTGGCCGAGGGCAACCCGCGCGAGGCGCTCAAGGCCTACCTGCGCGTGGTGGCCCTCTGGGGCGCCTACAAGGAGTGGGTCGCTGCGGCGCAGTTCGAGATCGGCAAGTGCTACCAGAACCTGGACAAGGCCAAGGACGCCCGCGAAGCGTTCCAGGCGGTCATCGACAAGTACGGCGACACCAAGTGGGCCGCGCCGGCCAGGGAGCAGTTGAAACAGTAACGCCCGAGCCGCGCCCGTTTCGGCCGCGCCCGTTTCGGCCGCGACTCTTTTAGCCGCGACCCAAAGGGGAGCGCGGCAGTTGCCCCGGCGAAAACATCAAAAAGGAGAACACGACGATGCCTCATCGCCGTCCCGTAACCATCGTATTCGCCCTGGCAGTGCTGCTCGGCGTCGCTGCCTTTGTTGCAAGGGCGGCCCCGGCGCCCGCCGCGGCGCCGCCGGCGCCTGCCCCCGCCGCGGCCGCACCTGCACCGGGCGAAGGCGGGGGCGAAGCACCGGCCGAAGCGGAAGCCGAGAAACCCCAGGAACCCACCGTCTACGAACTCCTGAAACAGGGCGGGTACATCATGTATCCGATTTACCTGCTCAGCGTCGTCATGTTGGCGTTTGCCATCGAACGGGCCGTCAGTCTCCGCCGCCGCCGCATCCTGCCGCCCCGGTTCATCCTGAACCTGCGCACCCTCGTCACGGCCCGGCCGCTCGACAGCGACAAGATCATGACCTATTGCCAGGCCAACCCGAGTCCGATCTCGCGGATCTTCCAGGCGGCGGTCAAACGCCTGAAACGGCCGCTGCCCGAGATCGAGAAGACCATCGAGGACGCCGGCGCCCGCGAGGTCCGCCTCCTGCGGCGAAACTGCCGCGTCCTCTCGGGCGTGGCCTACATCTCGCCGCTCCTCGGGCTGCTCGGGACCGTTCTGGGGATGATCAAGTGCTTCAGCCAGGTCTCGACCGGCGAGGCCCTCGGCAAGGCCGAACGCCTGGCCGAGGGCATTTACCAGGCCCTCGTCACGACGGCAGGGGGCCTGACGGTCGCCATCCCGGCCGCCGTCCTGTACCTGATGTTCATGGCCAAGATCGAGAAACTCGTCAGCGAGATGGACAACCTGTCGCTGGAGTTCGTCGAATCGGTCGCCGATGACGTGGGCGACTAACACGTGCCGCCGAGGCCGGCGCGAATCGCCGCAAGCGGCGCACAGCAGAGGTGGGCAGCCATGCGTATCGACCGCAAGTCCGAAGAGGAGCAAACGGAACTGTTGAACATGACGCCGATGATCGACGTCGTGTTCAACCTCCTCATCTTCTTCCTCGTGGGCACACGCTATGCCGAGATCGAACGCGACATGCTCGTCAACCCGCCCTCGGCCCAGCATGCCCGGCCCGTGACGACCACGCCGCGCGAACTCATCGTCAACGTCACCGCCGACGGCCGCTATCTCATCGCCGGCGTCGAGTACCAGGTCCAGGACCTGGAGCGGCTCATCGCCCGGGCCGTCAAGGAGAATCCCGAACAGGCCGTCGTCGTCCGAGGCGACGAGAAGGCCATTCTCCAGTTGCCCGTCAACGTGCTGAACCTCTGCGAGAAGTACGCCATCAAACGCAAGTTCCTCACGACCATCACCCCGGGCGGCACGTGACCTGACGCGTCGCGCCGCCGGCGACCCTTTCAGCCGCGGCCCTTTTGGCCGCGACCCTTTTAGCCGCGACCCGAAGGGGAGCGCGGCCGTTTGACGCAGCACGGCAAAACACGCACCAATGGCCCAACGCGCCAAAACCTGGAGCCTGCCGGCACGCATCGCCTGGATCGCGGTCCCGATCGCGGTCGTGGCGGCCCTGGTGGCCTTTATCCTCTGGCCGCGAACCGAGATCTTCTACTCCGACGGCGAGCGGTCCTGGCCCGCGCGGCCCGGCCAGGGCGTACGGTCGGTCCTCTGGGACGCCGGCCGTCTGCTCGCCGGACTCGGCGAACCCGACCAGGACTACGACCCCTGCCTGTCGGGCGATGGGCAGGAACTGTACTTCACGCGCGGCAAGGCCGGCGGCGACGCCGACATCTACGTCGCTTACCGCAC
>Ga0307379_10006974_pt1 | contig 15424 bp, 14 predicted proteins | sample UN2MG_FD_202237 | JGI IMG/M metagenome (GOLD analysis project Ga0307379, IMG submission 202237) | Soil microbial communities from Risofladan, Vaasa, Finland - UN-2 | ecosystem: Environmental > Terrestrial > Soil > Coastal area > Acid sulfate soil | place: Finland: Risofladan, Vaasa | collected... | reverse complement strand
CCAGCGATAATAGGTATGGTCGCTAACCCCTATTCTTTTGCTGGCAATGGCGATGGTAGCTCCCTGGATGAGTAGGATCTCAGCTTCCCTGAGCTTGTTTATGATCTGTTCCGGTGCATATCCTTTCCTGGCCATCTGTTCCCCCTTTTACGAGATTATAACTGGTATCGTTTTAGGGGGTCAGGTCGCCCTAGGTGATACTGTTGGAAGCGACACGTGCCACGGTCTGTCCCTGGACGGACGAAATCCCCCGTCACCAGGTTCAGGATTTTGCGTCTGATGCATTTCATTATTATACTACCCATGATTATACTACCAATGTATATCATGTTTGAAGTCGGTCTACCTTGCCTTAGACGGGATACCCGCAGCCGCTACAAAACCGGAATTAGCACTATCTTTTCAAATACGAGTTCGGGAACTGTCCCCCAAGGCCCACCACTCACAAATCCGCAAATACCTGGGGGGCTATTTCCTTCGCTATCTTCCGTATTTCCTCGGCGACAGCCCTAAACTCAGGAAGCGCTCGTTTGGATGTGCGCAGCTTGATGATATGGCGAATTTCGCGGAAATTCCAGGTGCAGATTATCTGGGTCTCACAGGCGTTGGGAAGGACGTAGCGAGCAATCTCAGCCTTTATCCCCTTGGCCAATAGGTCACCATAGACTCGCCAGCAGGTCGTCATCGCATCCTCGAATTGCTTATGGGCAGGTTCGTTGTCTTTAATTGGAGACGGCTCGACATATCTTGGCTCGGTTTCCTTAACATATCGCTGGCTTCTCTGGCTGTAACTTGCCAATCTGTGCCTGACAAGCTCATGGGTCAGAACGCGGCTGGCGCGAATGTAGAAGGTAGCGCAGGCATGTTCAACCATTGACTCATGCCCGACCTCCAGCCATTTCTGAATTCGGTCGGGTATCGTGCCTGTTTTATCCTGTGTGTCCCAACACAGCCTACCTGCTGTCTCTATCAATTTTTCAGCATCGGGGGTAACGGCAAGTAACTTCACTTCCACGTCATACTTATCGGTCATCGTCTATTTATTGAAGCGCAAGTTTATTATGGCGTCCATGGAGGGATTCGAACCCACGACCCGCTGCTTAGAAGTTATACAACAGGCTTGGTTTCTATTAACTTTGAAGCTACACTGCTGTTTTGTGCTTATCCCTATTTTAGCTTCAAAACCCTCATTTTCGACCCTTGTTTATGATAGCATTAGTGCCAAATTAGTGCCAACATAATGAATCGACTTACAGTTAGGCCATTAATATCGTCAATTCTGCCTTAAGTTCCTTGAAGATAGCTTGATTGTGTTTTCTTATAAGTCAACTTAGGTTTCGGATTTAGCCTGACTTTTTTTCAAATATTATTGTTTCGATGTTATCATTCTGTATTCCATAGGTCTGCCATTCATCAGCTGAGTCGACGTCTTGCTTTAGCACGTATGTCATATCATTATTAGTAGTAATTATCCTTACTTGCACGCTTTCGTTAGGACTCTGTTGAGAACTCTGCAATTGAGGACCAAGTGCATCCTCACATATAAGAACAGCTTTAGCGAAGGTCTGCATATTAGCTTTTGCTTCTACCCTAGCCAAGGTGCCTGCGATAGAAGGGAAGGGAGCCAAATAATTACTAAAAGCATACCAGTGATGAGAATTGAGTAAGGGTTTTTCGTTCTCCAAGACCATCTGATATATGAAATAAATAAGATTATAGAAACACCTACAGATCCTCCCACAGCAATACCAATTAATCCAGGCGCATAGATGCTCGAAACTTTATACGAATAGAAGTTCACGAGTATATAGACTGTAAAGGCAATGCAAGCGGTAATCCCTGCTATGTCTGTTATTCTTTCTTGCTTGTTTTTCGGGTCTGGGTAAAGAGGGAAAGCAAGGAACATCCTTGCACCTCTTACGGTAGCACTATAGTATACATATAGAAAAAAGGATACTATCGCACAAATGATTACCAGATTGACACTCGAAAACATATAATCTTCGGGGCTAAAAGACAATAGGCCTGGTGAGATTCCTAAAGCATTATAATATGCTTCTGTGCGGAAGCGCCCAAGGACATACGACAGAGCTGCAAATACGATAATACCCGATAACGCCAACCTTAGGAACCTATATGGCCCATCCGCAGGCTTCTTTTCGCTACTCTTCTTCTCTTCTTCCGCCATCGGCAAACTCGATTAAGAGGAAATATAGTTGGCCTACCTATGTTTGTCAAGCATCCGACAAAGCCCCGAGCTATTCTAAAACTTTACTGACTTAACATGCTGACCTCTTCTAGTTGAGTTTGGCTGGTGCGTTCGAACAAACCGGAGTTCGTTGGTTCAAATCCTACCCCCACCACAAATACAAAGCTAAGGAGAGCAATAATGCTTCCCCTCAATTTCTGGGGCTAACAACCTCTAGGTTCTTCAATTCAAATGCCCAAACCGCGCTTTTTGCAGTAAACCAGCCTCAATAATCTTCTCAGGTATCTTGCATTCCCAGGCTTCCTCAAGAATTCGCGTAGCATTAGCATCACCTATATCGGCAGCTAGTCTTGCCCAAGCGCTTGCCATACACCCGGCTGCTTGCTTTACAACAGGTCGCCAGTCAAGGCTTAGTTGTTTAACTGGCAGAACACCTTGCCGCTCACCGAATAATCCATAGCACTCTTGATAATCTTCTCGACATCAATGCAACGCTGGATACCTACTCACATATAGCGCCAGGACTTCAACAAGCAGCTGCTATGGCTTTTGATGATATCCTAAAGAAAGACCTCACCCTGGACAAACAGTTGGCAGAGATACTGCATAATTGAAATCAGCTTATTAGGGCCTTATCTTCGGGAGAAATTCCGTGAGCGGGTTTTCACTTTCCTTTATGCTTGCGTTTGGCTTTATAGCCAGGGGGAAGAAGGTTCTTCACCATACGTTTATATAAATCAGGCTGGTTAGTAAAACTGTTTTTGATAATTCCCGCCTTATCCATTTCGGGATTTAAGTAACTGGTGAGCTCGCATTTTACTGTCTCAAGCAAACTCGCAAGGGCACGCTGGTCATCGTATGATAACGGTGACAGGATCTGATGGATAAACTCCCAACCTGCTGGGATTGCCGGCTCAACGGCCGTAGCCCCCTTACTGGTCAAGGACACAGTCACTACTCTACGGTCCTTCCTGTCCCTTGCCCTTCTGACCAGGTTAGCTTTGACCATACGGTCGATCAGCATACTCATGCTGTTTGGAGTACGTTCTAGAATCGAGGCTAGGTCAGTTGGCCTCAAAGGACCCCGGGATTTAATAGACGTAAGTAATCCGAACTGCTCCGTAGTAAGCCCGTATTTACCAAATACCGAATCCTGACAGAGATCAAGCGTATCGCCTACCCGGCGCAATAGAAGCCACAATCTCAAAACTGTATTTTCCGATTCATCATTGACTGCCATATTTAGGTCCTCCTTATTATTTCATGGAGAGTTTGCTTGTATATGTAGTTTATATTATAACAACGCTGATTTCTCTGCAATAAATTAGACTTAGATTAGTGCCAAATTAGTGCCATTTAACAATCAAGCAATATTTCACTACTTTCTATAGGGCTTATTTTAGCTTTAAAATCTGGCGTCCCTGGAGGGATTCGAACCCACGACCCGCTGCTTAGAAGGCAGCCGCTCTGTCCAACTGAGCTACAGGGACTAAAGCTAAAACTTAGTTGTTGCTTACCATAATGCCAGTTTTTGACGTTAAATTGACGTTATTTTTTTGAGATATGCCATTTTTGGCCACGGGTAAAACTTCGTCTAGTAACGCCATAGCATCTGATTGCATCCCTTCTATTATATGAGAATAGACGTCCATTGTAAACGCCACGCTAGAATGGCTCAAAGCTACTAATGATAACCAAAGTGAGTTATGAACCTACCTTTAAGGCTCTCATAAACCCTCAAGCTATCCTCAAACTTCACTGACTTAGGGCATCTCAGCACTATGTCCAGGGTAAAGTAACCCTCGCAATTATTACTCATTTCCCCCGATTTAACCGACTTATTAGCCTCAAATTATCTTTAACCCAGCTATAAAATACCCTCCGCCGCCGCACACCCGGTACTCGCCTCACAATTCTAGCGCCGGGGTTTACTGCACCTGGCCTTAGCTAATTTTCGGGATAACAAAGTTAAGTTTTTCATAAAACTTTGGGTTCTCTAGCTTATCAGATTTCTGATACCAATTAATTTGGGAACTGGGGTCTATGTAAACCAATTAATTGAGTTTTACCAATGTGCGGGGAATCTTGAAAGGATACCGAAGAACGCGGTGGCGATTATATGCTATGGGCTAAGATTTTGGGGTGACTGAACTGGTACCGAGGTTAAATAATCTTTGGCATTAACTAGAATTACAACACCTGTGTTAGAAACACAAGAAGAATAGTTTTTAAATTATTAAAAAAATTCCTCGCCACTATAATAAGCAACGCTATCTACTGGTACTTTTAGCAGAGAGCCCGATAAAGCCATGTGTTAATGAGAGTTACTGCAGGGAACTCCTTGTGTGCTCCTACCAATTGGAAGAGGACAAGCCTCCCCTGGCGAAAGTACGGTTACTAATGGGTGATTGACGGGAAAGCTAACGTTTCTTAGACTATATTCAATTAGTAGTGGAGGTAACTGCATATACCTGTAAAAATAAACAGTCAAATCTGTTATAGAACTGTCTTTGCCAGATGGTTGGTATAGGTAAGAGCACTCTATTTCGCTGAAGCAGGCAACTGAAAGAATATAGATGTGAAAAATGAAGATAATAATTAGTTTGGGGAGACACCATTAAATGACAAAAGTTAGCATTTTTTTAGTTATTGTAGCATTCATTGCCGGGATGGTAGGATGTGAACCTGCTTATTCTTATACCCTGACTATCGCCAGTACCGCTGGAGGGTCGGTAACCGCCCCTGGAGAGGGGAATTTTACCTATACTGCGGGAACGGTGATCAATCTGGTGGCGACTTCCAATCCTAGTTATCATTTCAAGAACTGGGCTGGTGACGTAGGCACGATTGACAACGTCAATGCCGCCATAACCAAGATCACGATGAACGACAACTACTCTATAAAAGCCAACTTTGCCGAGCAATATGAACTCGCCGCAGGTGATAGGCACACAGTGGGGCTTAAGGCCGACGGCACCGTGGTCGCTGTGGGATGGAACGCCTTCGGGCAGTGCAATGTGGGCGGCTGGAAAGACGTTCTACAGATCGCCGCAGGTGCCTGGCACACAGTTGGGTTTCAATCTGACGGCACCACGGTCGCTGTTGGATGTAACATCTCTGGGCAATGTGAGGTCGGCAACTGGACAGACATCATACAAGTCGCTGCAGGTGATGGGCACACGGTGGGGCTTCAATTCGATGGCACCGTGGTCGCCGCGGGAAATAACACCTACGGGGAATGTGATGTCGGCGACTGGACAAACATCATCCAGGTCGCCGCGGGCGGCCTGCACACGTTGGGGCTTAAGCCCAATAGCACCGTGGTCGCTGTGGGATGGAACGCCTTCGGGCAGTGCAATGTCGGCAACTGGACGGATATCATCCAGGTCGCCCTTGGCGGCTTGCACACGGTGGGACTTAAGTCCAACGGCACTGTGGTCGCCGTGGGAAGCAACGCCTCAGGGCAGTGTGATGTCGGCGGCTGGACGGATATCGTCCATGTCGCTGCAGGCCGCTATAACACTGTGGGACTTAAGTCCGATGGCACCGTGATCGCCGTGGGAGCCGGCGACTATTCACAGTGCAATGTCGGCAACTGGACAAACATCATCCAGGTCGCCGCGGGCGGCCTGCACACCTTGGGGCTTAAGTCCAATGGCACCGTGGTCGCCGTGGGATGGAACTACTACGGGCAGTGCAATGTAGACGACTGGGATCTGGATTAAATTTTCCCCCTACCTCCGCCCATAAGGGCAGATGTACAGTTATACAATGAACAAGGGATGTACAGCAATAAGAAACTGTTGCGAATGAGTTGAAGTATGAAGATGCTCAGTTGGAGGAGACACCATTACATGGCCAGATTTAGCGTCTTTTTGATTACGTTAGCCTTAATGGCCGGGATAGTGGGCTGTAGTGGCAGTGTTACTGAGTATGACCTCGCTATCGCTAGCACCACCGGAGGGTCGGTGACCAAACCTGGAGTGGGGACTTTTACCTACGCCAGTGGCACAGTAGTCGACCTGGTGGCTAAGCCTAAGGCGGGTTATCACTTTGTCGCCTGGACTGGCGACGTGAGTACCGTTGCTGACGTAAATGATGCCACAATCACCATAACTATGGACAGCGATTACTCTATTATAGCTAGCTTTACGTTTGGACCTCAATACATCCCTATGGTCGCTGCAGGTGGCTATCACACGGTGGGGCTTAAGGCTGGCGGCACCATGGTTGCCGCGGGATACAACTCAGCCGGGCAGTGCAATGTCGGCAACTGGACGGATATCATCCAGGTCGCCACAGGCTACGGTCACACGGTGGGGCTTAAGTACAATGGCACCGTGGTCGCCGTGGGACACAACATCTACGAGCAGTGCAATGTCGGCGACTGGGCGGACATCATCCAGGTCGCTGCAGACGGCTATCATACAGTGGGACTTAGTTTCGACGGCACAGTGGCCGCTGTGGGAGGTAACATCTCCGGGCAGTGCAATGTCGGCAACTGGACGAATATCATCCAAGTCGCCACAGGCTACGGTCACACGGTGGGGCTTAAGTCCGACGGCACTGTGGTCGCCGTGGGAGACAACACCTACGGGCAGTGTGATGTTGGCAACTGGAGGAATATTATCCAAGTCGCCGCAGGCGGGTATCACACGGTGGGGCTTAAATCCTACGGCTTCGTGGTCGCCGTGGGACACAACACCTACGGGCAGTGCGATGTCGGCGGCTGGACGAATATTATCCAGGTCGCCGCAGGCGAGTATCACATGGTGGGGCTTTGGTCCGACGGCACTGTGTTCGCCAGGGGATACAACACCTACGGGCAGTGCGATGTCGGCGGCTGGACGGACATCATCCAGGTCACCGCAGGCTATAGGCACACGGTAGGGCTTAAATCCGACGGCTCCGTGGTCGCCGTGGGACACAACACCTACGGGCAGTGCGATTTAAGTGGCTGGAATCTGAATTGAATTTTCTCCTGTACCTCCACCCATAAGGGCGAATGTACGGTAATATCGTCGTTGGTATTCTCGTCTGATTTTATTGCTATGGGGCCCACCTACCGCTGCTGTCCTTATTGTTGCTCTGTTATCTTCAGGCCATACCTGAAAAATTGACGTTAATTTGACGTTAAAATGTTTGGGACGGGTCGGGACATAACGGGACTTTACGAACAAAACCGGGTTTTGGCGTTTGACACAAAGGTTGCATTTTATGCCCGAAATAACCATTTTGAGCAATAACCTAGCAATAGTCAGGTTACTTTAGGGTGAAAGACCAATCGTAAATTTCAACTAGATTTAACCGCTAAATAACCGTTTTCCCTATAGTAGTTCTGGGGAAAAGGCGTCGATTATTCTATCTCTAGGTTATTGGTTTGAAGCAAGATTTGCATTCAGCCGCCGACATCGCACTGCCCGTAGGTGTTGCGTCCCACGGCGACCACGGAGCCGTCGGATTTAAGCCCTACCGTGTGGTAGCGACCTGCGGCGACCTGGATAATATCGGTCCAGGTCCCGACATCGCACTGCCCGTAGTCAGTGTTTATATCTCCCGGGTCTCCCCCGACTCCCACGGCGACTGCGGTGTGGTCAGACTTAAGCCCGACCATGTGCACATGAGCGGCGACCTGGGTGATGCCCGTCCAGCTGACTACATCGCACTGCCCGTAACTGTTGTCTCCTTCAGCGACCACGGTGCCGTCGGACTTGATCCCCAGCGTGTGACCCCAGCCACCTGCGGCGACCTGGGTGATGCCTGTCCAGCTGCCTACATCGCACTGCCCGTAGTCGTTGTATCCTACGGCGACTACTGTGCCATCTAATTTAAGCCCCACCGTGTGATACATACCTGCGGCGACCTGGATAATGTCCGTCCAGTCACCGACATCGCACTGCCCAGACCCGTTGTCTCCTACGGCGACTACTGTGTGGTCGGACTTAAGTCCCACCGTGTGACCGCCGCCTACAGCGACTTGGATGATGTCTATCCAGTTGCCGACATTGCACTGCCCGTAGTGGTTCGACCCCACACGGCGAGTACGGTGTGTTCAGACTTAAGCCCTATCGTGTGGGCGTCGCCACAGGCGACCTGGATGATGTCTGTCCAGCTGCCGACATTTAACTATTGAGGGCAGCAATACTTTTATGGTGGACCAGCGTATTTGTACTGCGAGGCACAATAGATATCACCCCTTTGTGCTCACGTCCAGGATTGTGCTCGGTAGCCTGGGATAGCACAAGTGATCGTGCCCGCCACCACGTGGTGCGCACGACGCCAGGCCCAACCAAAAAGGGAGCGGCTGTACCGCTCCCTTTTGCATTCGTGCAGTCAAGCTCCTGCTGGTTAGGCCATCGCCCGCAGCGCATCGCCCAATCGTTGTATCTCCTCCACTGTGTTGTAATGCACCGCACCGATGCGCACCATGCCGCCCTTGCTCTCCAAGCCCAGGCGCTCGGTGACCGCCAACGCGTAATAGTTGCCATCCCACACAAAGATCCCTTGTTCACCCAGGTAAGCTGCCACATCTCGCGGATGATGACCTTCCCACGTAAATGACACCGTGGGCACGCGCTCCTCCAACCGGCCACGGTCGGTAATGCCGTGGATACGGACGCCGGGCAGCGTCTCCAATTCGTCTAGGATCGCTTTACTCAGTATTTGGTCATACTCGCGGAGCACGGCCATCCCCGTTTTGAGGCGCAATCGCCGGCCCGAAAAGCTGGGAAAAAGATCCGCATAGTCCCTGCCATACTTTTCGCCGATCTCGGCCAAATAGTTGACCGCAGCCAACGTGCCCGCGATCCCCTCGTGATTCTGAGTGCCTGTCTCGTACTTGCCGGGCGGTTCCTTGGGCGCGGGCCGTATCTTGTACGCCTGCAACCGATCCAGCAAGTCATACCTGCCATACAGCGCACCCACGTGACCACCAAAGAACTTGTAGGCAGACATAGCAAGCAAGTCACAATCCAGCGCCTGGACGTCGATCGGCCCGTGCGGCGCGTACTGCACGGCATCGACAAAGGCCAGCGCCCCGGCCTTGTGCGCCCAATTGACGATGGTTGCTACATCGTGCACGGTGCCTGTGGCGTTGGAAGCATAGCCAACGGCAACGATTTTGGTTTTTTCGTTGATCAGCCCGTCCAGCCTCGCCATATCCAGCGTGTAGTCTTCGACGTCAAAGTCGGCCCAACGCACGGTCGCCCCTCGGTCCTCGGCCACGAGCAGCCAGGGAGAAATATTGGCATCGTGGTCCATCCGCGTGACGACGATCTCGTCCCCAGGACCGATCTCACGCGCCAACGCCCGGCTGATGCCCAGGGTCAACGTGGTCATATTGGGGCCGAAGACGATCTCGTCAGGCGACGCAGCATTCAGCATATCGGCCACTGCGGCGTGTGCCTCATGCAAGATCTCGGCAGTACGCTGGCTGGTGGCGAACGCCCCGCCGTCGTTGGCGTTGTGATGCAAGTAGTAATCGGTCGTCGCGTCGATGACCGACTGGTGTACCTGTGTGCCTCCGGGATTGTCAAGGAAAACGACGGGACTTTTTTCGTGATGCATTTGTGCCAATGCCGGGAACTGGGCACGGATCTCATTAACGTCAAACGACTCAGACACTTTTCCACTCGTGGCTTGCCGATATTCTGTTCCATTTCGCAGCTTGCATAGGAGCATTTTACTCGAAACCCAGACAGGATGCAAGAAAGCAATCACGGCCGATCCTGGATCTGGCATCATAGTCGGGCCCGATCTGCGCAAAGAAGGCGCAGAAACTTGCTGTTTGTTGGGTGAAAGGGTATTGAGCAATTTGAGCTATTTAGTTGCAAGCGGACTTCTACAGAATAACCATTTTGGGCAATAATCTGTCAATAGTTAGGTTGCTCAGGGTAAGAAATTAGCCGTGGTTTTCAACTATTCTGAGCAAAAAGCCTTGGCGCTAAGGGAAACCATTGCCGACCAGGCCGGGAAAATGTAAAATCTGATACACAGGATAATTCTATGCCTCAAATTGACCCAATCTTTCTGACCACTACCATAATAAAAGGACTTCGCGGAGAAGACGAACGTAGTTCTGCCACAGGCTTTTTCTTTTCCGATAGTAGAAACAATGTATATTTAGTGACTAATAAACATGTTATCTATGGTGACAGATACTTCGAAGACTTCGTGAAACCAGAGATAGATAAATTGAAACTGGTTCTACATACAAATAAGACCGACTTATCTCAAAACGAGGAAGTTGTCATGGAGTTCTTTACAGGAGAGGGTAGAATATGGAAAGAGCATCCCCGCAAGGACGTTGATATTGTATGCATCCCTTTAACGCTAGATAGAAACAAATTTGCTTTTGCTACGATTGGGGAGGATTTGTTGGATAGTTCTAATCTCAAAATAGGATTTGAGAAGATTTTTGTGATGGGCTACCCATATGGTTGGTATGATACTCTCAACAATCTACCCATTACAAGGATTGGTCATCTATCAAGTCCTTTTGGGGCACCTTTTCAGGGAAAGCCTTACATGCTTGCGGATGTAGAAACCCACAAAGGAATGAGTGGAGGTCCCGTTTTCATGCATCTTAAGGATTATGTTACTACTGACGAAAAGGGTGATCTCATCACACACTTGGGCGCTCTCAGAATTCTTTTGCTTGGAGTTTTTTCGGGGCAACCGCTATGGGAGGTCAAGAACAAGAAAACCGGTAAGATTACCGAGATTCCTCACTCCCTAAGCGTTGTTTGGTTTCCAAACCTGATCAAGGAGATTCTTGCTCTCTAGGATGGAGTCATCCCTGAGCCGTATTGAAGCTTCCGTGAAGGCCTTTTATCTATGACAGCTTCTGTGTTGTGTTTGCCAATCTACCTTCGTACTATTGATAAATTGGCGTTATTTTGGCGTTAAAATGTTTGGGATGGGCTGGGACATAATGGGACTTTACGAACAAAACAGGGTTTTGGTGATTGACACAAAGGTTCTAGTTTATACCTAAAGAGACCTCTTGGGACATCTGGCTTAGAATTAGAAGGCAGCCGCTCTGTCCAACTGAGCTACAGGGACACGTAAGACACACTCAAATTCTACGACAAAACGCATGGCAAAACAAGCCGTAGATCAACTACTTTGAGAATCTCTAGTTACCACTACCAGTCCTGAGTCTCTAACGAAGGTTACCTCTTAAACTGTAGGATCGAAAACAAATTCCGGGGGATATTCAGGGGCATAATACTTGATTTGTAGCATACTATGGGGATTCGCTCTTGTAATGTTTGGGCTAGCTTTAGCTATTCCTCACACTGATAACATAGTAGTGACAATCGTGTTCTCCTTCTTAGGATGGGTAATGTGGATTCGTGACAGAATGGTTAAAGCGAGGTAAAGCACAGGCACAAATAAAGGGAAAACCTTTCTGCTCTCCCTTCAAGGTTGATCCCATTACTCAATCAACTTCACAAGCATTGGACTTACCTGAACTGCGATTCTTATCAGAGTGGGCCGTGGTATAATCTTCAGAAAGGGGAATATTCAATAAATGTTGCAGGAGGGTAAGCGATGCTAGACAAAATTGTCGAGGATGTAATACGAGCGAAGGCAAACTCTATGATCGCTAGTACGGAATACAAGAAGGACGCAAAAGAGTTTGCGAAAGAGATTAAAGATCCAGAGAAAGTTTTCTTAGCAGGAGCGATAGATGGAATGGGTTTCGATGTAGCAGTATTGACAAATCCTCACCGTCTTCCGAGCTTTGAAGAAAGGAAGAAGCTAATTAAGGACATCCTGGGAATATAAATATTCCACTAGAATCAGTTAAACAGCCTATCGCATCATCCATTTGATGTCACTAGAGGTTAGCATACCAAAACCATCAGGATTACCTATCTATAAAGTACAGGGCTTAACGGCTTAGACTGGCTATGCCAACAGATTGTAGCAGGTATTTTGTCTGTAATGATAAGAATATAAGGGGGAGCTAATCTTTGTGAGCCTGTGCTACATGCCTCTGCCAGCATTTCTCGTGCACATAAACGGCACATTTGGCACAGTAATAAATATGGGCTGTGGCTTCTTTGCCATAGACAGGACATTTCATGAATCGCTGCCTCCACTATCTTTTCCTTTTTGCCTTAACCCTTCAGGATTAAACCTTTTCCCTCTCTCTTCTCTAGAGTCAGTTACATAGAAGCCCGGCCCATTAAATATGATGGGGACTGGAGAGAACAGGCGACGGGCAATTCCGTGGCAGGTAGGACAATCAGCTATTGGTTTATCATCAAAGCTCTGCTTAAGCTCAAATTGCAGGTTGCAGTTCAAGCAGCGATATTGATAAGTAGGCATTTATTTGTATCCTCCTTTATTCCAGAAGAGGTGTTGTTTGTTCTTCCGGGCTTTGTTCCTCTGAGGCTTGCGCCATTGAGACCTGTTCCTCTATCTTGCTCTCTCTTGCTCTAAATTCGCCATCCAAATTGACGCTACCTATCTCAAAGGATGGTCGATGAGCTTGCAGTACATGCTTATCCCAACAGTAGGCGTGCACAAAGACACCACAAGAACAATGGAAAACAACCCTGTCGTAGAGTAATGGATTTCCACATACAATACAATTCATTTACTTACCTCCTGTAATTAGCACTCTTAATATCAAAGTGCTAATTATAGCGCGCTGATACAGTTTCCGCAAGCTTGCTGTTGTAGGTTTGGTTGACAATCTGTCTTCTAAGCCGTTAATATGGGATTACTCCTATGGGCACAAAATACGGATTGCCTGAATCTTGCACATCTTATCACGAAGCAGTACGAGTTGAGTTGCATAAGATCATCGAGAACTGTCCTTCGGTTCTTCGTAAGATACTGCGATATCACATGGGCTGGCAGGATGAGCATGGACATTCTTGCAGCAGAGAATCGAGCAAATTTATTCGCTCTACCCTTTGTCTTCTTAGTTGTCAAGCGGTGGGGGGTGACATGTCGCAGGTAATGCCTGCCGCAGCAGCCGTCGAACTCATCCACAATTTTTCTTTAATCCATGACGATATAGAAGATGTTAGCTATGAGCGCCATCACCGGCCAACTGTATGGAAACTATGGGGCAGGTCTCAAGCGATAAATGCCGGCGACGCCATGTTCACTCTGGCTTATTTAGCGTTACTTAAACTAAAAGAGAAGGGAATAGCTGATGAAAAGGTCGCTAGTTCCACTAAAATGTTGAGCCTGGCTTGTCTGGAGCTTTGTGAGGGACAATACTTAGACGTCGAATATGAGAACCGTCTCGACACCATCATCGAGGATTACCTTGCCATGGCAGCAAAAAAAACAGCAGCCCTGCTTGCCGTATCAACTTCTTTGGGAGCATATCTGGGCAGCGAAGATAGTAAGTTAGTGGACTTTTTTCACCTGTTCGGCGAAGAATTAGGCATAGCCTATCAGATTTGCGATGATATATTGGGAATTTGGGGAATGGAAGGACGCATTGGGAAATCTGTTAGCGATATCTCTCAGAGGAAGAAAACTTTGCCCGTAGTTTATGGATTGCAGAATAGTGAGGGTAAGGAAAAAGAAAAGCTTGTGAAGCTTTATTCTCAAAAATCTATCGAGGGCGAAGATATAACTGAGGTTAGAGAGATTCTGGAGCAATTAGGCGCCAGGGATTATGCTGAAGATTTAGCTGAACAATATTATTACAAAGCTTTAGCACAGCTCAAGGCTACCCGGCTTGACACATCCAGGCAAGCTCCACTCAAAGATACAGCTTGTTTTCTAGTGAAACGCGACTTCTAGGAGGGAAAATGCCAAAAAAGACCATTGAAGATATAGATGTTAAAGGCAAGAGAGTTCTACTCAGGGTTGATTTTAATGTTCCACTAAATATAAACACTGGCGCTATTAGCGACGATAGCCGCATCCGAGCTTCGCTACCTACTATCAAATATCTCATTGACCATAAATCCCGAATAATTCTCTGCTCGCATTTAGGACGCCCTAAAGGCAACGTAGTTAAAAATTTGCGGATGGCCCCGATAGCGCAGAGGTTGTCACAACTTATGGGTTTGTCTGTCAGCACAGCATCCGATTGTATAGGCCAGGAAGTAGAAAGCAAAGTAGGGACACTTAAAGAGGGCAATATTCTGGTTTTGGAAAATCTGCGCTTTCACCCCGAAGAGGAAGCAAATGATGCCGACTTTGCCCGGAAGCTAGCCAATCTGGCCGATATTTATGTTAATGATGCCTTTGGCACTGCCCACCGGGCTCATGCCTCTACCGTAGGTGTAGCTAAATACTTGCCCGCGGTGGCTGGCTTTCTGATGAAAAAGGAGTTGGAGGTTATGGGGAAGCTCTTGCATGACCCAGAGCGACCCTCGGCCTGTCTTATAGGCGGTGCTAAGGTGAGTGATAAGATAGAGCTACTGCGAAACATGTTAAGAAGAGTTGACATATTGCTGGTTGGTGGTGGCATGGCTGCTACTTTCTTGAAGGCGCAAGGATATGAGGTGGGACGTTCTTTAATAGAGAACGATAAGTTGAGCCTGGCCAGGGAATTGGTGCAGGCAGCTAAGGAGTGCGAGGTGTCGTTTCTGCTCCCCATTGATGTACTTGTAGCGGAGGAAATCAAAGCTGGAGTTCCAACCAGGGTAGTACCAACAACTGATATACCGTCGGGTAGGCATATCGTAGATATTGGTCCTCAATCTATTGAGCTTTTTTATAGTGAGCTAAGAAAATGTCGTACTATCATGTGGAATGGTCCTATGGGGATTTATGAAATACCTCAATTTGCTCAAGGTACCAAGTCCATAGCCAGTTTTCTATCTAACCTCAATGCCACTACTATTATTGGCGGTGGCTCTTCTGCTGAAATTGTTCAAGAAATGGGATTAACTGATAAGATGACTCATATTTCCACAGGAGGTGGGGCCAGCCTGAGATTTTTGGAGGGCGTTACCTTACCTGGTGTGAAGGTTTTGTTAGATAATAAATAACAGGAGAGTGTGAAATGCGAATACCTTTTGTTGCTGGTAATTGGAAAATGAATACCACGGTTACTGAAGCTGAAAAGCTTGTTATCGAGATGCTTGAGAAACTGGACAGGGTAGAAGGAGTGGAAAAAGTGCTTTGCCCACCCTTCGTATCTTTAGTTGCCATAAATATGATGCTCCACGGTTCGTCTGTTAAGCTCGGTGCACAAAACATGTATTTTGAGACTAAAGGGGCTTATAC
>Ga0307379_10006973_pt1 | contig 15427 bp, 29 predicted proteins | sample UN2MG_FD_202237 | JGI IMG/M metagenome (GOLD analysis project Ga0307379, IMG submission 202237) | Soil microbial communities from Risofladan, Vaasa, Finland - UN-2 | ecosystem: Environmental > Terrestrial > Soil > Coastal area > Acid sulfate soil | place: Finland: Risofladan, Vaasa | collected... | reverse complement strand
CCTGAGAAGGCTGAAGAATATAACATCTTAGCTGATGCATTGATTAACGAAGCACTCTTGAATTACAACCACATTTGGGGTCGTCAAGACATGCCAAAGTGGAAGAGTTCTGATGGCAATGAGTGTTCAATGATTGATGTCGAGGCACTCAAGGGTATGATCACTGAAGCTGAGGCTAATGGTGGTACGGCACAACAGAAGTTGCCTGCTAACATGACACCTACTCAGTTCTATCGTGATTATGCCACTGAGGATTTGGGTAAGTATATTCCTCGTAAGCCGCCGCAGGAGAATGATGAAGAGGATCCGTTCACCAAGGCATGTAATGGTATGTATGGTGACTTGGGTGAGTTCTTCAATGATGGCAGTGTCCCTGATGAGGTGAAGGATGCGTTGATCGAGCAGATGATTGACGAGGCTCAGAAGAGCCGCGGGTTGACGCCCGCTCATCTGGGTCCTTACCTTGACAAGATCAAGGATAAGACGAACCGTGACTGGCGTATGATGATGCGTGGGTTGGGGCGGTCTACTCACATCAAGATCACCAGGTCTTGGGTGAAGTGGAATAAGCGCAACCCAAGCCTCAGTATGCCACTACGTCCTGGTAAGTACTTCAAGTCCCTACCTAAGGTGTTGGTGATGGCTGACACGTCTGGATCTATCGGTGATAGAGAGCTATTGCACTTCATCAAGGAGATCAATGGCCTATGTGAACGGTGTATCATTGACATGGCGTGGGTTGATGCTCACTTTGATGAGAGCGATCCTGCTATCTTCCATCGTGACATCAAGAACGCTCGTGATTTCCACAAACGTGCACAGGAACCTGTTGGGCGTGGTGGTACTTACTTTGATGAGTTTTACAAGTATGCCCTCAAGACCTATGGTCAGTACCAGCATGTGTTGATGCTAACTGATGGATATTCAGATCACATTCCGAGTCGACTTGTACCTGGACAACAGCTGGTGCTTATGACCCCACAACATTGTGAGAGATTTGTAGCAGCAGCACAAGAGAATGGCTTTAAGGTAGCAGTGATTGAGGATCTACCATGAGTATAAATTGGGTTAGAAAACTACCTGACAGAGAAGATTCTGGTAAGTTCTTTCTTGTTAGAGAAGACCATCGACATAAGTTTTACTGTACACGTTTAGTTTTTGATGGTGGGTATTGGTTTACTGATTTTCCAACAGGCAATGTTCAGTTTGAAAATTTAGCAGATGATCATGCTGATAGCTTTATGCGTTGGCGTTCAGAAAATCCAGTGGAGTATATTCCATGATACTAACAAGTAAGTATAATATTGGTGATGTTATCTATGAGATTGCTAGTAGATCACATCGAATGGATGTAGAATGCCCTGAGTGTAATGGTAAGTCTGCAAATACTTCTGAGTCGTGGGCAAAGTGTCAGAAATGTAATAACGCTGGTACAGTAGTAAAGTATAGCCCGCGTGTTTGGACACCAACACAATGTGTTTTAACAGTTGGGATGATTAAATGTGAGGTAGGCTATAAAGATAAAGTAGAGTACATGTGTAATGAAACAGGCATTGGTTCTGGTAGACTATACAATGAAGAAGAAATTTATTCATCAATGAATGATGCTATAGCAGAATGCTATAAAAGGAATAAAGAGGGGACAGAACTAACTGCTAGCTTACATAGGACAATAGATAAAATACTGGAGGGCATGCGATGACATATTGTTTAATGACTGAGGATGGTAAGGTAAGGGTAGAGATCCGCTGTAGCTATGCTAATCGACCTGACGATGTGGGTGAGCTAGTGCTTGGTGTACGAGAGGGTCGCATCCAAATGGTTAAGCCACAGAATCTTCCGAAGAGGATTGATGAGAAGGGTTCTGCTTGCGATGGCAGAGAGCTGTGCACTGATTGGACTGCTACTGGTATCGGTGGTCGCTTTATCAATTGGATTGCAATCGAGAATCTGTGATGACTGATGAAGAGTACAGGAAGAAGGCCAAGGAAGTATGGGCTAGGTTTGGTGATGACTTAGAGATTGATGACACTGCAAGGGTATCGAAGGCTGATGAAGAGCCTGGTGCTTTTGTAGAGGCTTGGGTATGGGTTGAAGATGATGGTGATGAAGATGAATAAGCTACGAGGTAGCCGCGCCTATTTGGCAGGGCCTATTGATTATTGTGATGACGACGGAGTCAAGTGGCGCCGTGTTATTTCAAAGTTTCTTCGGTCTCGAGGCATCATTGTGCTTGACCCAACGGAGAAACCTATCTCTCAGCTAGATGGGATTCCATCTGAGATTGGTGAAGAGAAGCGTAAGACGCAGGCTCTCAAGGACTCCGGCAAGTTTGACGAGTTCGGGATTATCGCTAAGAAGATTCGTAGCGTTGACCTGAGGATGACAGACATCGCTGACTTCTTGGTGGTATATGTTGACCAGTCGATTCCGATGTGTGGTACATGGGAAGAGTTGTTCAATGCTAATCGTCAGAAGAAGCCCATCATTGTGATCGTCAAGGATGGTCCCGCCGGCGCGCCACTATGGCTTCATGGTACCATTCATCACAAGTATATGTTCCCTGACTTGGTACATGCAGAGAATTTCATTCATAGCATTGATCGTGGGGACATTGAGATGGATGGGCGGTGGCAGTTACTTGATCATGTAAAGCTAGGTAACTAATGTTCGTCACGATACTGACTATTATCTATGGCTGTCTGGTATTGACTGGCGCCTTTATGGTCGCCAAGAAACAGAAGGCTGGCTTTGTAATCAGTAGCATGGGATGTGTGTTGCAAGCAACTCATGTTCTTTTTGACCCGACTTTGATTGGGGTATTGATCATGTCCATAGGGTTCTTGTGTATTAACATCAATGCTTTGAAGTCTAAGGCATGGAAGGATGAGAAATGGCTGTAGAAAAAGAGACTGGTAAACGTGAGCCGCCGCGCCCTATTCCCGGTGTTGAATACGAATGGCTGGCTGAGGATAAGCTATGCCAGGGGTGTGGTCGACTGGTGCTAGAACATCAGCTGGTTGTACGTAGAAATGCGCGGGGCCCAACCTTCGCAGACATCCTACCGCGGAAGAATGGTGTCTGTCTAAACTGTGGTGCAGATGGTCTCAGTGCGATGGCTGTTTCGTCGTATGAAAAGGTACTGAGTCAGATTCAAAATTACGAGGCACTGACTGAGAAGAAGGAGATTACCAAGGAAGAGACAAAGCATATGCGTTTGCTCGAGCGGTATATCGAGAGTCTTCAAGCATTTTGTGAAGAGCTTAGTGATTTTGTGTCATACACTGAAGAGTCTGGTGTCGCATACTACGACGACCAGTTGGAGAATGACGATGAGTGAGATGCCTAACAAGATTCAAGGGGTAGCGCGCAAACCTATCATCCATCCAGATGATATGCTGGTTGCTGTGAAGGCCTTGTTCCCTAATATTTCTGACTGGTACGTCCAGTTTGCTGAAGTAGCAACCACCCTGATGGATGCTAGTCAGTATAGTATGGTAGGGCATAGTGTTGCCCAGAGCTGTCAGCTCAAGACATTGGGTCATGGTGAGGCATGCTCACGTGACTCTGATTTTATTCTGGTCAGCGTGATGCTTGAGAAGAGTAGCGCCGGCGAGATCGAGGCGCGCAATAGTAGGGTAAGATATTATTGTGCTCCCTGTGTTTATGCCACTATGAATCGTGCCCTGCAATCGATTGCTAGTGCCGATAAATTGGACGATGGAGGGGCCTGGGAAGGTCTCGAGGAGGAGTGTGGAATAATTTTGTCACAGAGGGCTGAGTTTGTTGAGTCTTCCATTGAGCGATCGGCGGAAGTCCTTGAAAACAAGTACCCTACGGACGGTGATGACCTCGTTGATAGTATCAGAAAAAAGTTTGAAGGAGCACGATAATAGTAAACTTATCGGACTAATTTGACAGGATATAGTATAACAGGGGTGAAGTAATTGGGCCCCGAAAAGGAGACAGAATGAGTTCAGTGAATAAGGTAACGTTGGTCGGTCGGCTAGGCCAGGATCCCGAAACCAAGCAGGTTGGGGATACCACAGTAGCCAATTTCTCGCTCGCAACTAGTGAGACGTGGAAGGACAAGGACGGAGAGAAGCAGGAGAAGACAGAGTGGCATCGGCTGGTGGCATGGGGTCGTCAGGCTGAGATCATTGGCAAGTATCTGAACAAGGGTTCCCTGATCTACATTGAAGGTCAGCTTCAGACCCGCAAGTGGGAGAAGGATGGTGTCGATCGGTATACCACAGAGATCCGTGTGGGCATGATGAAGATGCTCGGTGGTCGTGATGATAACGGTAACGGTAATGGCTCGAGCGAGAAAAGCTCGAGTGAGTCGAACAGCGAGCCGGCAGCGGCTACTGCTGACGTTGGCGATGGAACGGGAGTACCGTTCTAATCTAGTTCTCACTTGGGGTCAGGTGCAAGGTAAGAGTTGGACATGTCCTGCATCAGTACATCCGACCGCCCCATCTTTTAGGTGAAACATGAGCCAAGAAATTATTCGCGGTGTCTTAGATGATCATGGGTTGTTTTATTTGGGCACCGTCATGGATGGATCACGCATCCGCGGTGTGGGGGAACTAATTTGTGCCCCTCAATACATTCAGCACGTAGTTTACATGCAAGATACCAACTTGCTTCTGTCTGTTGACCCTACTAGAACGCTAGTGACAGCTCAGGAGCTGCAGGATAGCGTCAGAGGACAGTTGAGCAAGGACTATGACATCACATACCATGAGCTGGGCGAGGTCGTAGCGGGCATCCTATCGGGTGACATGAGCTACCTGGATTGGTTACGTCTTCCGATTATCAATCAGCCTAACCCTGAGTATCTCAGGAAAATATTTGTAGCGCTTGAGACTAGTCTTGAGGATTGCTACTTAGCTCTGGTTGAGCGTGCCGCCTGGGGTGGCAGAGCAAAGTGGATGCCACTTGACTATCGTCAGGCACAGCTCTTAGCATTTGCTAGGATGGGAAAGATTGAAGTAAACTATTTCACAGCGTTGGCACATCTACAAGAGAGTCCTGATGGATACGAGGTGTATGAGAGTGCCACCGACGAGGTGAGATTCCAACGGCTAGCTCAAGAGCTACGCAGTATTGAGACGAGCGCAAGGAGAGGCATCTTATGATTAAGACGACACCATTTCCAACAGTATTTCTTCAAGACACTGGTGGCTTACTGGGTCCACGAGTGCTGACTGTAGCAGCACAGCAGTTTGATGTGAATGAACTACAGAAACGTATCTTACAGAAGACTAAGGATGGTTCGAAAGCCAAGCCTGCATTCTATATTGACCCGCGGACACTGGATCACCGATTGAACTTGATGTTCGGTGGTACTTGGGGTGTAGTATTTGGTATTGATCAGGGCGAGAAGCTGTTAGTAGCCCGCGCCAGTCTGGATATCAATGGAGTTATCCGTGAGGACGTAAGCTCTGAGCTTATTATGGCAGAGAAGTATGACTACGACACTAAGAAGAAGGTGCCGTGTGTCAATGAGCTAGCCACGACAGCAGCGCAAGCTAAGGCCTATAAGAGGGCGGCGGTGAAGTTTGGCATTGCTGCCTACCTCTATGACTTCAAGGATGAGATCATCTGGCTTCCTATTGACAACTATGGCTTCAAGGATAAGGATATCAAGCTGAAGGATCTACCTCAGTTTGCGCGCCCGACTCCAGGCCCTCAGATTGTGATGGAGGAGCTGATCTACCTCTGTGGTTGTGATGATCCATCAGTGCTGAAGGATACACTTCTGAAGTACTGGGGTGTTGATACACTCAAGGATCTGAACAGAGATGATAGCTTTAGGCTAGCTGCTTGTATGGCAAGGGTGTCTGATTATATATCATTTACAGGCAAGACAATCGAACAGTTGGCTAAAGATAGAGCTGCTAATAGCGAGCGGTAGATGATAAAAGCCCGTGGGCAATCATGTCGATGCACTAAGTGCAAAGAGAGATGGGATGGCACATGGGAGAAAGGCTTCCATGACAGATGCTGTATTCATTGCGGGCATGACTGGAATATAAAGGAGAAACCGAATGGCAAACAAGGACAAGCTGGTTCCAAGAAACCCCAACGAGGTCGTGGTGCCAGTCGGGAAGGCAAGTCTGATAACAACGCAGGAGGAGATTGACGAGGCTTTGAAGACAGCCAGTCATATCTTCCGTGAACAGAATGAGGAAAAGAATATGGATATGAATGATCTAGCCAAAGAGCTTCATGCTGAGATCGAAACTGATTCTGATGGCAATGAGGTCATTAAGGTACAGGGCGAAGCAAGCGAGAAGTTCCTTGATATGGTAGAGGACAATACAGAAGAGCTGGTTGAGCTTACTGAAGATGAGCTTAAGGTTCTACCCAAGGCTAAGTTCGGTCGCGATAAGTATGGTCGTACGCTGAACAAGAATGGTACGCCGCGTAAGGCTCGTAATGATAAGGGTGTTGTACGTGGGAAGTATGGCCCGCGCGGACCCAAGGTAGATCCTAACGAGACATTCGATGATGTGGTTGCACAGCCTGCCGCAGCTGGAGATTCCGAATAGGCCTGTGCATAGTATAATGTCTATACTATTGGGTGAACGACAGGATGGTCCGCTCCACCTTTTGTTCACTCGCCTATCCAAACCGACTCACTCGACGGGAGGCCCTTACGGGTCTCCCTTCTTTTATCTATGAGAGAAAAAACACATTTAGCTACGTGGATTGTAGATCTGTATGCATTAGTTGGTCAGCCCTATTATCCACATGGTGAACGATTCCCAATTGAGATCCCTGAATACATACGTATACGCAGGGCAATGATTAAGGAGAAGGAAGATGAAGGTTCTAGGAAATAACGTAGTGTGTACGCCGGCCGCCGCTCCGACAGAAAGCCCTGGTGGCATTGCGCTACCTCAGTCTGTTGGTCGTGAGTATAAGTGTCGTGCGTTCGTAGTGAGCTGTGGTCCTGATGTTGAAGGACTCGAGGCTGGTGATGAGATTATCTTTACCAAGGCAGACAAGTTCACGGTCGATAATCAAGAGTTTATCGTCGTGGCTGCCAAGGATGTGCTCGTCGTCGTCTGATGGTCTCGGTGTAAGCATTGATGATGCGGTGGTCGAGAGTCAGAGTACTTTCGTCTGCCGCACCCTCTTGCCATGGCAGCCTGGTCAGCATGCTGTCTGGATTGAGGAGTTGTGGTGGCAAATGACAGGCCTGGAGAAGCAAGATGAATTCTGTAGTGAGCACCGTGCACGCCCTTGCTGGCAATGCGCCGATGGGTCGTAACATTTGCTGCAATCATGGCTGCAAGTGTAATGCTGTGGTCGTGATTGAAGGGCAGGCCTATTGTGGCGCCCACCATTATGGTGTGCACCCACCGACAGCTAAGTGGATTGATGAGCTTTACTTCCAGATGAGGTGTCGTCTTGGCATCTTCTAAACAGATTTCATTGGATGATATCATTCAGTGCTATATCTATGGCGTCAATGCAGGATATACTCACAACAACTTTTTGTATGACATGCCGACGCTGTATCCTCGGGCAGATTGGATTCATTACCTTGGCATAGCAATGGGTGTACAGAACGCAGGGAATCTTTCATACAGGCATTGTGATGCCTGATTTTATTAATGATTGGTGTGATGTTCCTTGGTGTACGCACAAGGCTTTGTACTATGAGTATACTAGCTCTATTGCATACAGAATGTACTGTAGCCGCCACGCCAATGGCAGGGCGCCTAACTTAGCTCATTGGATTGAGTACCTTGGCCTTGATATGGGGCTACCTCTTAGACGTGACGGTAGATTCTCGTCGACTGTGCCATCGATATTATGACTACAATTATCTCAAAAAACAAATCGTCACAGAGCTTCAGCGCTAGTAAACATAAGACATTCACATTGGATGATAGCATCTCGATGTATATTCGTGGTATTCATTCAGGGTTTATCCCACATGGATTCTATGACATTCTGACTGTATGTCCTCGAGCAGACTGGATTCTTTATCTTGGTATGGATATGGGAATGTTTGATGGCCATAGCTATTAAGATGAACATCATTGTAGATGACGATATAAGCATGTACTCTGTGACACCATGGACGAACATGTTCTTTCCACCACAAGCTAATTGGATCTATAGATTGTATTGTGAAATAGCGTATAAGCATGAGTCTCGATATGAGTTTCGTAGAGTTATGTCAAATATAGAGCATGGGTAATTGATTAATCATAATCTCAGTAGAAAATGTGATGTCCCAGGGTGTAAGAGCCTTCCTTTGTATATTGAGCACGCTCCTAACATGATAGAGGATGAGGGTATTGCTTACTGTAGTCCACATAGTCATGGTAAGGCGCCCAACTTAGCTGATTGGATTTATCAGTTGTATCGTGATGTAGCAGTGGTTCCGTGGAGTAAAGTCAATGTCAGATAAGCCTAAGCGACTGCGCATCACCAAGAAACCTGAGACCAAGACGTGGCTCAATGATAAGGGTCAGTCTTGTCGTAAGTGTGAGTGGTGTCCAGGTACAATGATACTGAAAAGTACGTGAGGCGGCGGCCTAGCCTGGCGGTGCCAGACATGTCGCAGTACGATCGATCATAAGAAACCAGAGAAGCCATGCAAATAACAACTGTGAACCCTTGTGGTGAAGTGTTCTTGCCTGGGTACTGGTCGGGAACTACTTGGATACATCAATATCCTTATGCTAATTGGATTGATGATTTGTTTTTTGAGATTATAAAAGACATGTCAAGTAAACAATGACAAAACCTATCAACAATAACAACTTCGTGGTTCGAAGTAACGACTTTACGGTGTTGGTGCAGGTACCTCCATCGTGTCAAGCGTGGATGCTTGATCTTTTCTGGAAGGTGATGATGTATGCTCCTGAAGCAAATTTCTGTAAAGCTCATTGCTTGTATTATTGCCTTGATTGCGGTCAGTCTCTTGCAGCTTGGGATGGTTTTTCTGAGAGGTAGAATTTTATCTGCTATCTGGTGGTTGGTGTAATATGAAACGACTGCGAATTTTGGTAGTGGGTACATCATTAACTCAAAAGGATACTCAGCTGGTACTGCAGTCTTTGAAGTACTTTGCTGAGGAGGCATTCCAACCAATCGGTGACGAGCTGCTTGATTCTGTTACGTTCGAAGACGTAGTGGCTAAGCAAGAGGTGCACGAGATTCGTGACAGCTCTAGTCAGTACGGGTATCTCCTGATGCTTGGTAACGATGCCGTACGTAAGCTTGAGCAGACTAATGCAAGCGTTGATATGGTAGAGTGTCATACGATGCGCCCCATTGAGTGGGGTGGACAGATGCGCGACCGCATCATTGAACAACTGAAGTCCTTCATACTCTCATGGGTACGGAGTGAGACTGAAAGCAAGCTGGTTGAGATCTCACAACATGATAAGCATGAGGTGGAGTGGATCCATCAGAATGCTGATCAGTTCAAGAGACACATCCAGTTGATGATTCAGAATGGCAGGCCACACGCTGTCTTCTTTCAGAAAGAGGAGAGTGAGGCACATTGCATCTTGAAGGATGCAACCAAACGATTGCGACAGCCTATAGAGGACGTTGTTCCTATTGTAGTAAGTTCTTCGTGCGCGAGAGAAAAAACTCAAAAAATTCTTGAGAAGAATGGATACTCTAAGGTCTTCTTCATGGATATCGACGAGTTCATGGCGCACGTGATGTCTATGTGTATGCAAATGAGCGGGAAGGCAGCCCGCATTATGGTGGAGCCAACAGATGCACCCGATATTTCAGAGTGACACAGAGCTCAAGCTGTACATGGATGGTGTGAAGACTGAGCGTATGGACTACGCTTGCAATCGCTACGTCTATGCTTTGCAGCAGTTCTTCAATGGTGTCTGGGAGATGCGCCTTCAGGGTATGCAGTTGCATGGCCATTGTTTTGATGATGGTGGCCTTAAGATAGTACAGTGGAACCATGATGAAAAGGATGGTGGATTCATGGGTCCACACGAGGGCCGGCTACAAGATCCATGGGACGAAGAAGAGCCCGAGGGTAATGAAGCTCATCCATTGTGCATGTATATGTCAGGTGGTCAAGATCTTGATATTCATGTGAAGCTAGCGAACGAGATAGAGCAGGCCGATGGTACTTATAAGACTAAGTGGATTACACTCTGCCAGGCGCTAGACGATGCACATAATCAGTTCCGTTCAGTGATGGATCGCTTGATGCGGATGAAACATCTAGTTGAGACAAATCACGGTCGAATGGTAGTCGGCGCACGCGCTTGTTCGATTAGTAGATGCATTCGTATTGTAATCGGCGTACACTATGAGGTACATGTCTATGACAAAAATACCGAAGAGCCGTGCCCTTATCACCTCGGTCAACCCGCTGGAGCGATTGCGGACTGAGATAAAAGACCTAACTAAAATCCAGCCCCTCGCATTGCGAGGAGAGATTACTACGTGGCAGTATGATGCAAAGAATTGCATCGCCCTTCACTATAGGATGGTGGGTAATGATGTCTGGTCAAGAGAACTCTTCGAAGCAATACAGAAATGGTCGGCCCGCCTCCTTGTATATGCATCAGCGTTGGGCTTTGATGCAAGGTATCCGGGATCATTGTGTAAGGGCAGGCCTAATATACTTCAAGGTTACTGGTACCTTACAGAAGAGTTGCGCCGTATCTCATTGCAATCGTGGAGCGACCAGGGAGTATGTGACTTCCGCATTGAGCGGAAAGTTGATCGGAGTATGCTCAAAACACTCGGCGAGGGGCGCAAGTGGTGCGTACTTCATCACGATGCTCTGTGCGGATATGACTATGGAGTACGGTACAGATGTAGAGTTGATGAATCTATACGACTTAGCAAGTGGTGCGGATCCGACTCTCTAAAAAAGTTAGTAGCAAAAATTAACAGGGCTGTGAAGAAGCATCGCAACCCTGAGTATCGCGAGACCATCTTGGAAAAGATGAGGAGTAAAAAGTATGGCGAACGAAAACTCAGACCCGGCTACCGCAAAGCCTAAGTCTCAACAGCAGGTTGAGGAGCCGGCCACCACTCTTGATGAGGTGGTAGCTGATCCAGTTGAGGTAGCACAGGCACAGAACCAGGATTGGCATGAGATTACTGAGTATGTTACAATGAACTTTCGTGGTAAGAAGCAGACGTTCAATGAGATAGTGATCTATGTGCATAAGGTCTGTGAGATTGGTGAGTATCCTGGACTAGTAGAGGTGCGCAACAAGGAAGAGAAGATTGGTAACTTGATTGCTGATATCTACATTCAGAAGTCTAAGGCTCAGTATGCCTATGGTAAGTTGGAGGGTCAGCGTTTTGCTAGGTTGGGCAAGTTCGTTGAGGTAAAGGATCGTAGGTCCACCGCCCTCATCGAGGCGCGGATGGCTGCGCATGATGAGCCTTATCAGGCTATCCTAGCACTCACAAGTGATTGTAAGTCAACGCTTGATTTCTGGCATGACATGTACAATATTTGTCTACGTACTACTGATAGGTTGAAGCAGATCAGTATGGCATTGATGGCAGAGATGAAACTTGAGCCCTCCGATAGTGGTGGCAGAGGTGATCGTGTCCGTGGGTCTCACTGAAATGCTTAGCCCTATCTTGGCTGCCGATAGGTTGCATGCAGTAGCAGCTGAAGGTCATCGATACAACCTTGATGATAACTATTGTCTTTACTGCAATGAGCGCCTATGTGCTGGTAGTTGGCAGTTTGTATGTAATGTATGCATAGAGCCAGTAGCACGTGGTAAGTTTAGCCTACCAGCTACATGGATAGGGGAGCTATTCATAAATGTTTACGGGAAGACAAACAATACAGTGCGATTTGTGCGGAGACGAAACAAATCTGTGGGACGCGGAGAGCTCTATTGATCCTGAAGAAAACATGACGTTGTTGTGTTGGGCATGTAGAAGTAGGTTCCCATTTAAAAAATATCCACTAGCGATATGGATTCGCTATTTACTAGTGCAGATGGAGGAGAGATTTAATGTCCGAGCTTTTGCCTCACCAAAAGAAGATCGCTGAAAAGCGATACTTCCAACTAGACGAAAAGTCGTGGGAGAACATGGTAGAAGACCGTGTATTTCCTACAGTTATGATTGATGAGCTACGAGAAGAAGCTGATCTTCAAAAGCTCAAGGCAGTGGAAGGACATCTATTTTCTGACGAGAACTCTACAAGATTGAATGACCTAGGTGTTCTATTAGCTCAGTCTCAAGAGTTATTGAACCAACGTAAATTTTTATTCAATACACCTACATGGATTAATGCAGGTATGCCTGGTGCTCGCACCTTGAGTGCGTGCTTTGTAGGTGAGTTGAAGGACAAGATGCTAGGACCAGGTGGGATCCTAGACTGCAGCACGTGGTTTGGTACAGTACAGAAATTTGGTGGCGGTACTGGTATTGATCTGAGTGCCCTGAGACCTAAGGGCACAAGTATCAAGTCGACCCATGGCAAGGCCTGTGGTCCATTGATGGTGTTGAAGTATCTTGCCGCGACAAGTCAGATGATTACGCAGGGTGGTGCTCGAGACGGTGCCAACATGGCCGTCATGTCTGTGTATCATGAAGATATTGAAGAGTTCATCAGATCTAAGGCCATTGAGTCTAAGTATCTACTTGAGCTACCATTGGAGATAGCACAGCAGAAGGTAGACTCAGGCGAGTGGACGCATGAGGCCGGCCAACTGTACATTGATTATTGTAAGAAGATGGGTGTGTTCCAGCTCTTCAATATGTCAGTGGCTGTTGATGACAAGTTCATGAAGGCCGTACAGAGATATGTGGGCCGCCAGCCTCAGGATGTTGACGGCACAGGTGAATGGACAGAAGAGCTGCCATGTGGACTAATGATAGCTGAGGTTTGGGACTTGATTGTTGAGCAGTCGCATGCTTCTGGTGATCCAGGACTGCTGTTTATTGAGACAGCACAGCGTTTTGCTATCTTCCATAGTCCATACATTCCAAGTGCCACCAACCCATGTGGCGAGCAGTGGTTGCCTGAGCATGGTAGTTGTAATCTAGGGTCGATTGACTTGGCTAAGTTCGTGCCGTATAAAGATGGTGATGACTGGGAAGCCAGTGTTGATTGGTATGGTTTGCACCGCACCATTGTATTAGCAGTGCGTATGCTAGACAATGTAGTGTCAGTGAACAAACACCCAGTGGATAAAATTGCACAGGTCAATCATGATGAGCGACGCATTGGACTGGGCATCATGGGCTGGGCTGATGTATTATTCAAGCTTAAGATTCCGTATGACTCTAAGCTTGCGCTTGAGGTAGCTGAGCACTTTGCCAACTACTTTAAGGAGACAGCACATCAGGCTAGTGTAGACTTGGCAGTAGAACGTGGGCCTTTCCCATTGTGGGAGAAGGTGAGAGCGGAATGTCAACGGAAAGATAGCTCCATGCCGAGCAAGCCACGTCGTAACGCGACCGTTACTACGGTAGCACCGACTGGTACGATCAGTTTGATGGCTGGCTGTAGCTCTGGTATCGAGCCTCATTTCATGCTGGGGTATGAACATAAGGGGCTAGCTGAGCATGGTGGTCTTGGATACATCTGGGCAAGTGATACACTGAGAAGTCAAGGAGAAACTTTTCATAGTAGCCTAGTGTCTTCTCAAGCACAATGGGTTGATGAATTTGAGCAAGAAGTTCGCAAGTCGCATGGTTGGAAGCCGGCGAACGAGGTATCAATTGACTACCATGTGTATCACCAGTCTATCTGGCAGAAACACATTGATAATTCCATCTCGAAGACGTTGAACCTGGCAAATAATAGTACGGTATGGCAGGTGGCACAGACATTCCTGTTGTCGTACAGTCAGGGGTGTAAGGGCTCCACAGTCTACAGGGACGGCTGTAAGCCGTTCCAGCCTCTCAATGCCCCGAAGGTCCAACAGGAGCCGGGCGTGTCTCCAGAGCCTGCTAAGAGCTTCTCGCATCCTCTTGAGCAGGACGTAGAGCCTGCGCAGTATGTCAAGAACCAAACAAGGGGTGACTGGGTCAAGGGGCCGGCCGACAAGGTGGATGACTTGGAGTGGCAGGCCAAGGAGCTTAAGCGCTTGTCAGATGAGGTAGAGATCAATCAGCATTCTGTTGGTGATATTAGTGATGTTGTACTTCAATCATTAGGCACAAGAATGACTCCAATTATTACTAATGACACTCAAGATAATAATTGGAATCCTATTGCTTATTTCCAAGGATTGGCTGATGAGCAAGGGATATCTTTAGAAGAGCTTTATAAAAGGATGGAGGTTAATCAGCATTCTGTCAGTGATATTAAGCCCATCGCACCTACTCAAACTGTCATGCCAGGTGAGAGGATCAAGAAGAAGCGGGACAAGATAGTTCACGGTGTGACTATCAAGGAGGTCACGAGTGATGGATCTCTGTATGTAACTATTAATAGGGGCATACGTGATGAGCCTTTCGAAGTGTTTGCAAGGGTAGGTAAGGCTGGTGGTAAGGCCGCCGCCTACACTGAAGCGATCGGTCGACTGATCTCCATGGCATTGCAATATAATATTCCGATTGAGGATATTAAGAAGGAGCTCCGCGGTATCAAGGACGGTGATCCAGTTGGGTTTGGTCCCAACCGAGTACTGTCAGTGCCTGATGGTGTTGGCAAAGCGATCGAAGAGTTCCTCGAGTATGAGCAGGGAGAAGCTGATGGGGCTGATGAAATTGAGTCAGCGCCGGTGGCACCTACTCAGGAGATTACCCTCGTGGATGCATGTCCCGAGTGTGGAGCAGCATTGTTCAAGGAAGAGGGCTGCAGTGGTGGTAAGTGTATCTATTGTGGGTATGCAAAATGTCAATAGAATGGAGAGACTGCAAGTTCCATGATGACATCCAGGATATCCTGGACATGGCAACTGGTGCGGATGGTTGCGTATCTTTTAGTCAGCTACGTATGTTCTTGATGCTATGTGATGAGCAGGGTACTGAAGTACAGTGTGTGCATGACTTTGCTAAGCTATGTCGTGGCATGGCAAAGCCAGGGATTATATAGGAGGTTGATGTGATAGAGCTTAAGTGGAAAGATTGTAACATTCCAAGAACCATCTTTATCTCTGGTAAGAAGAGGCATGGCAAGGACTTGTTCGCCGGCCAGCTTCGCACTCAGTTGCGGAAGCTGGAGAATGAGACCTTTACATTTAGGGATGACCCTCCTATGTATTGTGTCCGCAACATTAGGGTGAGTAAGATTTCATTTGCTGATCCGATAAAGCAGTTTGCCAAGCTTGCGTTTGGTCTTAGTGAAGACCAGGTGAATGGTGGGACCAAGCACAAGGAGTCGCCTATTCCATTTTGGAATGGCTTGACACCACGAGAGATCATGCAACAGATTGGTAGCAACCTTCGAGAAATTGATGAGGATGTATTTGCTAAGAGTCTA
>Ga0307379_10006972_pt1 | contig 15427 bp, 13 predicted proteins | sample UN2MG_FD_202237 | JGI IMG/M metagenome (GOLD analysis project Ga0307379, IMG submission 202237) | Soil microbial communities from Risofladan, Vaasa, Finland - UN-2 | ecosystem: Environmental > Terrestrial > Soil > Coastal area > Acid sulfate soil | place: Finland: Risofladan, Vaasa | collected... | reverse complement strand
AAGAGTGGAATGTGGTGTTTCTCGAGGTAAATTTCTCCTTTGTAAATGTGCATATGTTTCATCCTTTGTTTCTCATGGGCCTTGCCATGATAAACCAAGGGGATGACATATGTCCTGTCCTAACACAATTAATTCAAAAAACCTTTTCTATCATTAGTTTTTATGACTCTGCACAAAAAAAGAGAAATGAGGTGGAGTAAGTTATTTTACTCCGATCATCAAGAACAAAATGATTGTTCCTGTGGCGGTAGCTTCAGTGGCTTCTACTTGCATCGCTATGCCTGTTTTTCCAAAGCCAAGAACGAAATCGTGTACGCTGACTTCTTCTCCTGCTGCGAGTGCGTCAATAGTGCCTGATTTTGTTTTCCCAACAAAAATCAATTTTCCATCCAGGCTTATTGTCCAATTAAGGTTTGTTAACTCAGCTGTTCCTGTATTCTTAATAGTTGCAGAGACCCCCACCCCACCTTTTATCGTTATAGTGACTGATGGGGCTTCCTGTTGTATGGTAAAGTTACAACTTTTCTCTGTCTCTGTGTTTCCTATGGTATCAACCGAATAAAAGCGTACAGTATGATTCCCATTTGTGGATACAACAAATGGGGCAGCATACGTGGTCCAGATCCCGTCGTCGAGTTTGTATTTCGTGTAGTCGACACCTGTATCATCTGCTGCTGTCAAGGTAACCGTAACATCACTGGCATAGACATCACCTTGCATATCTCCTGTTAAGGTACAGGTAGTCACAGGAGGTGTCGAGTCATTGCCAAGAGTGACAACGACCTGCTCAAGTGTACTAAAGTCACACCAGCCACGTGCGCTGTTATGGCCTTTCACTCGATAATAATAGGTACCGTTGTCCTTCCCTGTGATATCATAGGAATGGGTGGTAATAGAACTTGATAATGTCGTAACCGTATCGAAATCTGCAACAGGACTAATATCGTCAACATAAAATCCTTCCTGTAACGTATTTTGATCGGTGGTGCATCTGAATCGAATAAAGACAGACTCATCAGAATAATTGCTGAGATCATATTCTTTGGGCACCCAGCTACCCGATGATCCGGTGAAGATATCTAAGATCTCATAGGAGCGTCCATCTCTACTGACTTCGACAAAAGCATCATCGTAATTGTTCTCTGTCGAGTACCAGCACCAGAACGAAAGCTTCATCCCTTCGGTAATAGGAATGGGGGAGGTGGTTGTCATAGAGGAAACATCGGAATTGATCGAGCGAGATTTAAAGCTAGAGCTTCCTGAGTGATATCTGGAGGTTGAAAGAGCAAAACCATCAAGAGTCCATAATCCAGATCCGGACTCCGCGTCATCAGTTTTAAGTGAAAGGCCGTTCAGTTCATCGAGCTGGAAAAAATCAGGATTTGCAGAAGGATTCTTTTCCTGCCATGAGACCTGATAGTTCCCGTCGGGGTCGTTGGGTACTTCATCTAGCATCGGTGGCATCACACGGGGGACAACAGTGTCTCGGATGTTCTGGGCCTCTTGAAGGAGATATAATGCTCCTTCGCAGTTCTCTTTACAAACCTGATCAAGATAGCTTGCGGAGGGATGGAATGACGAACATGCTTCAATGGTATAGGCAAAGGTCGTTCTGCCTAACACATAGTGGCTGTATCCGTACTCCCAGTCGACATTATCACCTGTGGTAGGATACAGGCCATACGCTTGTTTTGGTGTATAGCTACCCGACCCACTTTGTCGTGTAATCCTCTGAGCGATTTGTGTCCCGACTGCACTCATGTACGTGTCATCAGGAGTATGAGCTGAGGTGTACCCCCATGCCCAATAGAGTTCCTCTTGATAGGTGTGCCAGGAAATTGAAGCACAGATGTCATGTCCAGCGAAAAAATTACTGATTGCTTGTGTTTCTAGCTCTGATGCTGGTCCTGGACCGCAATAGACCTCGTCACTTTGATCATGAGTCACTGAACCTGAGCCAATTGATCCCCATGCGCCCCATATATCTCCATTCGTGGAGCCATTATAGTTCCGATTCAGATCAACACCAATACCTGGTGGATATGGTTTACGGTTCTTTCGCCAATCATGACCTAGATCGTGACAGTAATAATACCCATCTGGATTCTCACAGGGGACGATCCAGGTTCTTCGGTTGTTGACAAGATTGGTAATCGTAGAGTTAGAACCATAGAGGGAAGTCAGATTATTTGCGATATGAAGAGTGATTTCCACGGTTGGCCATTCCCGAGCATGATGAAGTCCCATAAAGAACACACCAGGTTCTCCTTCATCAACACCAGGGTTATCAGAAATTTCCAAGCACCAGATGGTCCGTCCCTCATAAGTGGTTCCAATGCTGAAAAGACTCGTGATGCTTGGGTAATTGGTTGCAATATCCTGTAAAATAGTCTCAATCTGGGCAAACGTATGATACGACCCCATCATTTCCCTATCATAAGCATCCATATCTGCGATGAGAACGGTATATGGTAACTGAAGCGCTGTTAATTCTGGTAATCGATATCGAGGGATAATGATATCGACCCATTCACCCTGACTTGCTGCAGCGATCTCGACATCTTGAGGCAGTCCCATAAATCCTTGTGTTATATCAACCCGAACAAGGTCCGTGATGAAAAAAGAGGAGTCATCACCATGCGATCCTGACACAGATAAGGAGGTACAAAGTAGTAGGGCGAACGTTCCTAAACTTACTATTTTTTGTATGTTCATTTTGTATCCCTTCTCTTTAGGAATATCCTCCAATCTGAAGACTGGGGTCACCGAGAAGAACAAACTCTTGTACAGTTTTACAATCCAGTTTTTCCATCATTGGTGGAAACGCGTTCAGATAATCGATAAGGGATTGGGTGTGCGCCTGACCAAGAATTGTCATATTGTTCACCCCGTAATTCTTGAAGAACTGCGTATTCGTATATCCTGAGAAGAATTGGGTACAATCAGGGATTGTATCATTATTGTAATCACCCTCCGCAAACCAGTCAAGCCCGGTGTATGCCATAATCGCGATACTGCCACCGTTCTTTACACTCACCAGTTTCCATGCCCAACAACTGGGAACCCATTCGTTGTACCAGAATTTTCCAACGGGTTTAGTCGATTTGAAGTAATTCAACCCATCCTGTAATATTCCTTTGAGAATATTGTACAAACTAGTGTTGAACTGCGCGTTATGACACCCTCCGCAAACAGTAACCGGGAGTTTTTCACCATTTTTCAACTTCGTCATTTCATTAAGTACCAATCCATCAATCCAGATGCTCTCATTTTTTGGAGGATGCGTTGACCAAACCGTAGGATTTCCATGTCCATCAAAAAACAAGAACCCGCAGCCGGCGCTGATTCCATCGATAACATCTTGGCTGCTGGTGAAGTTCCCGTTTGATGTCCACAGACGGATGCCTTCGAATCCGGTCATATACTCTAAAGCAAGCTTATTTTCCTCTTCACCCTCATACCAGGGATCATTTTCAGCTGGTGCCGAGTCACCTCCCACGACAACCATTTTCTTAAACCAATCGGTCCCTGCAGTGGTGTTTTCATAGGTGATTATTTTGTTAACGAGAGTTTTCACTTCATTGACGCTTTTACAGGCGAGACGTCCGATATATACCTCGGGGTACATGTCAATGATGTCTTTTCCTTGGGTGTTCCATTCAGCAAAGATTCCGTTCCCGTTCGAATCCCATGTTGAAAAATTACCATAGGCATCGTAGAGGTCTGCAAAGTAGAGATCGGAAAGGTAACCGCCTTCCCAGTTTGCGCCATCATCAAGATGAGTGTATCGGACCGGTACCCACCATTTTTCGTTTAGTATACCGCCGTACCTTCCTCCGACTAACAGCACGTATTTGGTTCCCCATTGGTCAAATGCGTTCTTGATGAAGTATTTCATTTCTTCTGCGCAATCTCGTCCTTCCGCTGGGAAGTAGACGCTGTTACAGATATCATCACGGGTGACGAGTTTCGTAGTAATTCCTTTGCTGATTTTATGGTTGACCAATTGCTGAAGATTTTCTGAAAAAGCTTTTGGGGCAATAATCAGGAGTTTGAATTCATCAAGAGATGATGTTTCAGTAGATGGTAGCTCATAGGTTATTGAGAGATGTGCAATGTTTCGATAAAGTATTGTGTTTTCCCCTATGTTGTATTGAATAGGGTAGCATCGAACAGTTAAAAAGATAACATGTTCTTCATTGGAGATACCTGCACCGATATGATAATCGAATAATGTATCAGGATATATCGATCCTATTACTTGTTCTTCTTGTGTGAAGGTTACTTTATTGCCTGCTACGAAGGAAACTGGAGTAGGTGTTGGAATTATCTTATTTTCTAAGATGTATACTTCCGGATTTGAGAACGTCACATCCACGCTTCTGATTTTCGTTCCAAATGGAAAGAGATAGGTAGTAATTGATGCAGGAAGCATCGGAGCGCCGGTGTTATAGAGCCATGCATTCGCATCGTCTACGGTGACAAGTGCATAACCCTCTTTTGTTTGAATTTGTGGAGTTGAAAAGGAAATCGTTTCTGTTTTTTGTAGTGTTTCTTCTGAGATATTTGAGACAGCGGCAGCTCCAAGTCCACTGAGGACTATTATTCCTATTATTAATAGTGGTACTATTCTCTTCATATTTTTTCCCCTTAACATTTTATTTATTTACATGGCGGTTCTTTCATTCTATCTAACGTTTTTAATCATTATAAGGAAACGAGGAATGAACCAATGAGATACTTAGGAGTAGTTTGTGGATTTTAATTCTGCGCTAACCGCACCATTTGGGAGTGTTGCATCGATTTTAATCATGTTGCCAACTTCTGGTGCGTAATAGTATTCAAGGAACTCGCCGATAGTTGATGTAATTTTATAGGCACTAAAGGTACCCGCTGCAACAGTGACATCCCGTTTATCTTGGCAATAAAACGCAAGCGGTGTCCATGAATATAGAACATGGAAGGTAATCGGAAACCCAATGATACCAAAGATGCCGCCAATCCAGGTTTGTAACGTCACATCTATCGTGGGAAGTGACCAGAATTTTAATGAGGTTAAAGGGAAATCAAGCAACGGGAAATCAGCGCTTAATCCAGCATTCGTTGTGAGTTTGAATGGAAATGGAAGAGAGAATTTAAGTGGTGCGATTTTTACCATGGTCAGTCCTTTTAGTTCTACATAGACCTCATGGATTTGGAGACTGTCCTTTGTAAAAACAAGAGTTCCCTTCAGACGCACTAACGGGTTTTTAAAGGTGCCGGTGAGATGGAGTGAACCTGATGTAGTGGAGAAAATAAAGTCATAGTTTGCTGTAAGTTTTCCTGTGAAAGTAACCGTGTAATAGGAGCTATCACTTGTGTCGGTGACCGTCCAAGTGAAATCATCAATTTTCCCATCGATGAACACTTTTTGTCCTTGTTCTTCGTAGTTGATAAGGACGCTATCGGCAGTGTATGTCCAGCTATTACCAACTTCCCATTCGGGAACATTATCATCAGAGGAACTGGTTTGAGCGTGAAGCTCAGATGGCCTAAGAGCAACTGATATGCTCGCGGTAAGAAGAAGACTTGTTAAGATAATTCCAACAATGGTTCTTTTCATATACCCCCACGTATTCTTAATTATATAAATCTCTATTTAAATCTATCTCATGGAATGTTTTAGGACAAAAGGAACCATATCATTTACGAAAAAGTTATCGGATCTCTTGTTAAAATAATTCCACTGCAGGATTACTTGCTCGATTCTGGTACCTAGATGGCTAGATGGATTGAAATGATACTGTACTCTGCGTAATTTTTTATATCCCATAGTTACCTGAGCCAGTGCATGTTTCCTGTTTATTTGGAGTGGACTTTTTTCCCTTAATAAGAATGTGTTCTCTTGTTCTTCTTTTTTATATATGAGATTTTATCCCACCTCTCTTCTTAGCGAGCAAAAATGGCATTCCATAATGTTTATATCCTAAAACGTATAATAATACCATGAAATGACCAAACAGAACAATCGAAAAAAGGAACTGGATACTCTCAGAAACGAATGGCGGAAAACCCACCGGACGCTTAATGGGAGGATTATCCTGTACCCGGATAAACCCCCTGAACATATTAATGCGAGAGGCAGTAAGGTATATAATTGGTTCTGGGGAAAAATTCTCCGTGAAACCAAACCGCAGGAGATCCCAGCTATTGTTTCTGGTTTACAGGACGCGATTCATGCGGAGAAAGACCCAAGGAAGATACAAGTCCTACGAACTATGATTGGTATGGCAGATGACGCGTACCAATTCAAACAGCTCGAGGACATCAAGGACTATGATACGGAATTGCAGTTAGGGCAGAAACCAGTGTATAATTCAGAAGACGGCGTGATTTACCGCAATGGGAATATTTACACAACCGATTATAATGAGGATGAAAGCGAGATCCTCTTACGGGATATTGAAGGAATTATCATTGATGTGTTATCCTCCGAAGATAAGGAAAAAAATCTCACACCATCAACAATTCGGAATAATACGTATAAAAACTGGAAGTATACGGAGAAAATCTAGATTCGCCAACATATAATATAACGAGGATAAGTTTTTTTTGATGAATTGTTAATTCTTTTGTGTTTTGTTATATTGTTATTTTTTATCGATCTTTATTATGATCAATCAAATTTTACGAGCCATAAAATTCTTTACATGCATTGCGAGTTAAAGGAATACTAAGGTTGTGTTTCTTTTTGTAAATGTTCGATAATTACCAAATTTTAAATAGAAAACTATAAATGCTTTTACAAATTCTTCTTTTGCAAGGTGAAGTAGGAGAAAGGGGAAGATGAGAATCGTCGTAACCGAGAAATGGGATCAGACAATGTTTTATTTAGCGACACTATCGCTTGTGTTTATTGTTGGTTGTTTTCTTCGAATTGTCGTTGGATAAAGAAACGTTTATTCCCTCATTTTTTTTAATGGCTGTGGTGTAGCATAGTATTGTAAAAATAGGCAGGCGAGGGGATGTGATGAATATGATGTATTGGGAAAAAAATATCATCTTTCCCCCTAGTACTATTCTAACTTATACCATTGAATAAAAAATAATAAATGATATTGCAGAAATCATTCAAAATAGAAACTCTTTAGTATAGATTTTCTCAAAAATAAAGCTCCGCACCATCTTCAGATCTGAATCCAAGTAAATCGCACCAATTAATGCCTCTAAGGCATTCGCAAGGTTCGTACGGTTCTTTGCTCCGTCTTGCTTTTGTTCACCCTTGCCTAATAATAAAAACGGACCGATATTAAGCCGTACTGCAACATCAGCAAGGACATTGTTATTGACGCTAATCGCGCGTCTTCGCGTTAACTCTCCTTCAGAAAAATATTGATTGCTTTGATAAAGCCTCTCCGCTATGATAAAACCTAAGATACTATCCCCAAGAAATTCCAATCGATCATTATATTCAAGAGGTGTTTGCGCCTCAAACGCATACGTCTTATGCGTCAGAGCTGTTTTCAAAAGCTGTTTATCTGTAAACACATATCCAAGAGCCTCTTCCAATGACTCTAAGCTACTTTTTTTCATGTTTTCCCTCTTAAATCCTCATAACTATCTCTAATTATATCAGTCGAACTGAACGTACTCTCCAATGGCGAGAGCGATCTTTGGGTCATCAAGTGCACGAATGAATTCTTCTTTTGAATGAAACGGTCGTTTCGCTAACATTCTTATTGCTCTTTTCTTTCCCACACCCGGAATCGATTCCAACGTCTCACGAGATGCACTGTTAACATCCAGGGGAAACGGTATACCTGTAAGGGATCGATACCCATAATCAACGATTTTCACATCATAGAATCGATGTAGAGGATAGACTCCAGGGATACCAACGAGGAGAGGATAACTTCCCATCTGTCGTGCAAACGTAAGTTTTCCTTCATAGGCCTCCGTAAACACTTGTCTAAGTAGTGTTCCTTGTGGTACTAAACGAACGAGCATGGGTCGCTCAATGGTCTCACGGACCTTTCGTTTGAAATGCTGGAACGCTGATTTATGTTTTCTGATGTTTTTCTCCCCCGTCTTATACATTTTTGTGCCTGGAATTGGTATGACTTGTCGTAAATTGATACGTCTTAATAGAAGATTATTATCATAGATTTTTTTCAGAAATTCATAGTCCAGGGAAAACGTATTTTTTGTTTCTCCTTCAAGGCCAAACACAAAATTCAACCCAGGGAGTAACTCAGGAAGTCCATTTGCTCCCCTCAATGAGCCAACCTCGTTTAACAGTTTCACTGCGTCAAGAACCTCTTCTGCTGAAGCCTTCAGATTATTTTTTTTGATGACGACCGGATCGACGCTTTCTACACCAAACGCTGCGATATCCCCTGCTGTATGATAGCGTATGATGCTTTTTGCAATTTGTCGGCATTCATCTGGATATCGTGCAATGACCCCTGGATTTGCGTTATCGATATGCAGTGTTTTCAAATTCGGTGCTGCCAAGCGAATTCCATGAAACAAACGTTCCAGTGCCATAGGGTTTGGTATTGGGAACTCAACTTCTCCAGCACCTTTTGCCATGAATGAAAAAATGCAGGGTTGATTCCCAATTCTCATGTGAAGGACACCTACCTGGTATAACGCCGCAACTTCTGCACAAATATCATTAATAGTTCGAAAACTTGGAGGACCTTTACTTGGTTCACTACAAAAAGAACACCCACCAACGATACTACGTGGACAACCGCGGTACGTCTCAATTTCCGTGATGAGATGGTCTGGGAAAAACGGATGCTGCGCGACAACTGATGCGCCTTTCACAGCAAAATCCTTTATCTCAGCTGGATTGGATCTGCAAAGAGAAGGATCGATGGTTCCAATGTTCAGATTGTTTTTTAATAACTCCGTAACAATGATTTCACTATCACCGGTGACAATAAGATCAAAGATATCTTCTACGACATCAGTTTCTTGTACGCGTTTACCACCAGACATCCCAAATCCATACCGTGCTGCAGGGCCGCAGAGGAGTTTTACCGGTTGATTAAGATCTTTTAGAAAAGAGACAAGTTCATAGGGGCTAGCTGGGAATCCAGAAAGATATCGTCCCGGAACAGACATCCCTGCAATCACAACAAGCAGATCAGATTTTACAAGAGTGTCAAGCCATGATCTGTCGTTTCGGATTTGGTCGATCGTTACATAGGTAACGATTGTGTGTGGATCGAAATCCCAGATCGCACCAGCGATATATCGAGGATATGGGCTGATATATGGTGGAACACCAAGGCAGGTTGGTTCATCGACGTACCCGTCGAGGATAGAGACGCGGGTCATATTTCGAATAATAACAGCACTTCCATTTAAAAAACTTCGTTCTGAAAGAAATTAATAGAGGTACAATGAATTTTTGATACTAAATTTATTAATATCATATTCACTATTAAGATAGATAACTTTATACCAAGAATCAATATTTCGCGTGAAAGATGGGTGAAGAGCCATGATAAGCGCCTATATCTTGATCACCATGCTGCCAGGGAAAACCGATAAAGCAATCAAAGACATGAGACAACTTGGTAACGTTGCAAAGATTTCTATTATTGCCGGTGAGTACGATATCGTCGTCAGAGCACAAGTAAAAAACCTCGAAGAACTTTTAAATGTCACTGATAAAATTCAAATGATTGAAGGTGTCACTAAGACAACCACCCAGATTATCGAGAAAGAAATCAGCCTTCAATAATGAGACGAAAATATGATCATTAGGAAAAAATACCTCTTTTATGTCCTGGCGATCACCTCTTCTTTTATTGCTGCTGCAGTCACTGGTATTGATAGTTTTGTCGGCGGTCAATCAGCATTTAAATACGACCCATGGGCGTTTGCTTTTTCACTTTTTTTCGTCGGAGCTATTGTCACGTTGCTCATTTCACTCGTTCTCGGCGTGAAAATCCATGGGAAAAGTCTCGGAGCAAAAATACTTGATCCATCCTTCAAACAACTCCGCCTGGTAAAAAAAAGCGAGACGAAATATCATCTTGTTGCTGGCTTAATGAACGCGATTAATACTGTAGGGTATTGTGCAATCGTATCAACGGTTCAAGATCCATCCGTGATTCTCTCGTTTTCTCAAATCGTCATCCTGTATCTTCTTCTTATGGAATCGATTACCGAAAAGGACGTCCCTACTCTTGTCGAAGTACAATCCTCCGTTATCGTTACCTTCGGTGCAATTCTTGCATCAATAAGCCTAAGCGGGGAATTTATGTTACTTCCAATTCTTATTGTGTTTATCGTCGTAAATCCCACCTGGGCGGTTTTCTCGATATACCAAAGGAAATTAAAACTCATGAAAATTAACAATAAACCGAATGACTCAATCAATATTCGATTTTGGAACGTCGTGTTTTCCTGTCTCTTTACTGCCCTTCTGCTCTTCATCTTTGATTTATTCACTAGTGGTGGTCATCTCATGGCAGGGGTTACAGCAGTAATTAACCCCTTTTATTTCCTCATACTTGCTCTTACCATGAGCACAACATTCTTCTCGTATGTTTTATATATTCGTTCACTTGGAATGGGAAAAGCTAGTGTCAACAACGCCATTCGAGCCTCGACTATTATCTTTGCAATTCCTTTCTCGATACTTCTTCTGCAATTAGGTATTATTACTGAGTTTTCAACAGACCCGGTAATGCTTATTATCAAAGTAATTGGAATGGTCTTAATTGTCATGGGTATCATCTCATTCGCGCTCACCGTCGTGAAAGCATATATCTTCGTCACCGTGAAAACTGGTCGTCCTTTACGAGAGACGATGCAGAAATTATGGAATATCCGTGGTGTTACGCATGTGACGATTACAACAGGGAAGCACGATTTTATCGTAAAAGTATCAACCCGTACACTAGTGAAAGGCTATGAACGAATTATACGAAAACTCGATGAAATCGATGAAGTCAAAAAATATCATTGGGAATCCGTGTTAAAAGACTGGGAGAAAATCTAAATCGACCGGAAACTCTTTTATCATTCTACTTGTTCTCCGATGGGGAATATGACATGATTGATAAACGATTAAGGAAATATGCTGATATTCTAGTCCGTCATTCGTTGAGTTTAAAGAAAAACGATTTATTTGTGATTTCGGGTAGTCATCTTGCTGCCCCTTTAATAAAAGAAGTATATCAACAAGCAATCAAGGTCGGTGCACATCCGTTTACCCATGTCGGTATCGATGGTCTTGCTGAGATTTATTATAAATACTGCTCAGAAAACCAACTCAAATATGTCTCCCCTCTGAGTAAATTCGAAGTCGAACACATCGATGCAAGCCTCTCTATCATCAGCCCTGAGAATACGCGGAATATGACAAATATCGATCCAAAAAAACAGGCAATGAGTAGCGTTGCACATCAAGGGATCTATAAAACCTTCCTTGAACGAGCTGCTAAGAAAGAACTCCGCTGGTGCGTAACTCAATATCCGACCCAAGCATCAGCGCAAGATGCAGAGATGTCTCTTGCGGAGTATGAGGATTTTGTTTTTAATGCTGCGCATGTCGATGCAAAAGATCCAATCAAGTACTGGAGAACCATACATAAAGAACAGGAAAAGATACGAAAACTTTTGAGTACAAAAAAGAACCTCCATGTTTTTGCCAAGGACACTGATCTTACTGTTTCTGTTGTAGGGAAGAAATGGATAAACTGTTCTGGAAAGGAGAATTTTCCTGACGGCGAGGTATTTACCGGCCCGGTTGAAAACTCAGCAGAAGGGCACATCAGGTATTCGTTCCCTGGGGCCTACGCAGGCCGTGAAGTGAATGACATTCAGCTCTGGTTTAAGAAGGGCGCCGTGGTAAAAGCAACGGCATCGAAAGGAGAACAATTCCTACGCACCATGCTTGCCATGGATCCTGGTGCGAAGCGAATTGGTGAGTTTGCGTTTGGGACAAACTACGGGGTGAAGAGATATACGAAGAACACCTTGTTTGACGAAAAGATTGGTGGGACGATTCATCTTGCGGTAGGCAGTGGGTATCCTGAGACAGGGAGTACAAATAAATCCAGCTTGCATTGGGATATGATGTGTGACCTGCGGAAAAACGGAGAAGTCTACGCCGATAAAGAATTGATCTACAAGAATGGACGATTTTTGAACATTTGATGTTGTTATACACCCATTTTCTCTGGAAATATTTAAATATCATATTAATATAACTTTATAAGATATAAAAAATACGATTTCTAGGATGTAGGAGGAATAGTATGAACAAAAATCGTCATGTGAAGCATCTATATCAAGCTATTTTTACTTTGGTCATCGCAGCTCTCTTTATTGCTCCTGGGTCTGCAAACCTTATTAATGACGTACAGAAACAAATAAGATCCTCAATGAATGATGGGGGGTCAACCATTTATGTTGATGACGATAACACCGCGGGGCCCTGGGATGGAACTATGGATTATCCTTATCAATTTATTCAGGATGGTATTGACTATGCAACAGCTGGTGACATCATCTATGTCTTCAACGGTAGATATAAAGAAAATGTTGTAATCAGCAAATCCCTTGACCTCATTGGTGAAGAAAGAGACAACACCGTGATAACTGGTGATGGTTTTGGGACTGTTGTTAAAATTATCGCTGAGTGCGTAAATATTACTAAATTTACTATCACTGATAGCGGAAGCAATCCGAACAATGCAGGAATTATGATTCATACCTCGAAAAACTGTATTACTAATAATAACATACAAGAAAATAACTATTATGGCCTCTACGTACTTGAGGCAAACAACACCATCTATCACAACAATATTGTTGAGAATATCTATCAAGCATTTGACGTCATCGCAGGTAGTACTTGGGACGGAGGGTCCCCAACTGGGGGGAACTATTGGAGTGATTACACTGGAACCGATGACGATGAGGACGGAATCGGAGAAATTCCCTATCCAACCGGGAACAGTTCTTCTGATTGCTATCCACTCGTTCATCCCTATGGCTCTGTGTTAAATGAAGACACCGAAGAAATTTTCCTGACCATTCAAGGAGCAATCTGTGACCCCGATACCCAGGGTGGTCATGTGATCATGGTGAAAAACGGGGAGTATTGGGAGCATGTTACGATTTACAAATCCTTGTGTCTCCAAGGTGAAAACCGTCATGAGACGATTATCGACGGTCGAGACAGTGGTGATGTGGTAAGTATCTGTGCCAGTAATGTAGTCCTTCAAGGGTTTTTAATAAAACATAGTGGAACCGAGGAACAAAATGCTGGAATAGTGGTGAATGGGAAGAATTGTTCCATCATGAAGAATATTATCTATGATAACTTCCAAGGTATTGTGCTGAAACATTCTGCTGAGGATACCATGATTGTCTACAATAAGATCATGAACAATGGCTGGAACGGCATTACACTCAAATCAGGTTGTAAGGGGGTGTGTATCTTTGAAAACGAAATCTCAGATAACTTCTACGCAGGTATTGGGATTTCTGAAGCGTCCAATAATTACATCTATCATAATACCTTTAAAACAAACCGCTATCAAGCCTATGATGATGGGATGAATGTATGGGATGACGGATACCCCTCGGGGGGTAACTATTGGAGTGATTATACGGGTTCTGATGCAAATAGGGATGGCATCGGCGATACACCCTATGCAACCCTGGATGGAATCAACACTGATCGATACCCTTTGATGGTACCCTACACAAATCAAGATACTATTCCACCTATGGTCAAAATCGTATCCCCTGAAAACGGATTGTATCTCTGGGGTCTTCACTTGTTCTCTTGGTTGTTCAGACAGCGCGTACTCGTTTTTGGTGCTATCACCATTAACGTTGAAACATCAGATGCACAATCTGGTATTAAAAAAGTCGAGTTTTTCATCGATGATTCGAATCATCCGGAATTCACCGATACCCACGAACCTTACAGTTGGAGATGGTCACAGGGATGCTTCCTCATTCATAAGCATACTATAATTGTTATCGCGTATGATAATGCAGGGAACCCTAATTACGATATCGTCCAGGTACAAAGATATCACTAACGTATAAGATCGTATTCTTTGGCAGAAAAGACAAATCCCCCTTGCCTGTTATGGTATAGTACGATGAGACTACTCTGCGATCATATGCTTGGCTCGCTTGCGAAATGGCTTCGAATTTTTGGATTTGATACCTTCTATCCTGATGCGTTGATGAACGATGATCATATCCTTGAGATTGCTAAGCGTGAGAAACGACTTCTTATCTCTCGTGATAAGGAATTACTTATGCGAGGGAAAAAAGAACAGGTCAATGTTCTTGAGATAAAAACGACGAACCTTACCGAACAGGTAAAACATGTTTTGAATGAAATTCCGATTGATTCGAAAAAATTTTTAACTCGCTGTACGGTGTGTAACACTGTTCTTGATACTGTTGAAAAAAAAGAAATTAAAAATCATGTCCCCCTAAAAGTGTTTGAAACCAGAGATCAGTTCTGGCATTGCTCTGTCTGTAACAAATATTATTGGATGGGGACACACTATGAGAACATGATTGAAAAAATCAACACGCTTACAAATAAGAAGAATCGTTAGAAATCAGATCATCTGAACAATTTGTGCGTGCGGAACCCCTTTTATCATAAGAATATATTTGGGGTTGACCAGGCCAAGGTTGATTGCGCAGGTCACGGTTTCTTTTCCCACGAGATTCGCAATCGTTGCGTCAAGAAGGAATTTTTCTAATGTTTTTTTATCGATTCGTTCTCCGTCATAGAAGTGTTTCGCCACATCAATTTGGAGTTTTCCTTTACGAAATTTCTTACCAAGAAGATGTTCGTCGCAGGCGCTGATAACAACGTCATCACCTTGCTGGTAGACTTTGACACTAATCATGCGCATTCGTCCTTTTTGAACACTGTCGTTATAGTTTTATTAGGAATTCCTGTTTTATATAAATTTCGAAAAAATAGGGGAAAAAAGGTATTATTTTAGGCAGGATTTACGCATTGCTCATTGCGCGATAATCATAATTAAAAGTCCAATGGCGAGTAAGGAACACCCGATAGTTAATTTAATTGCCTTGGTTTTATCCGCATAGGGAATGTTTTGTTTATGGGTGGTTGGACAGAAAATACTGGTGTTATCTTTTCTTCGCAGGATCGTTTTCATAGGATTGCCTCAACAAGTACTGTTGGGTGACACATTATAAAGGACTTGTTGTACAACCCATACCGATTTTCTCAATCACTCCCCTTTTACAGTAATTAAAAAATCCCCTCTAAAGCATCGTACATGTCAGTCTCCTGCATTAAATCTTATATCATTTAGGGGCCTTGGTTCATAATTCACCTCTTGTGACCGCCAGTCGTATTGTTCTATGGATCAATTGTCGTATGTTGTATCCTATGGTTTTGAGCCATATT
>Ga0307379_10006970_pt1 | contig 15428 bp, 4 predicted proteins | sample UN2MG_FD_202237 | JGI IMG/M metagenome (GOLD analysis project Ga0307379, IMG submission 202237) | Soil microbial communities from Risofladan, Vaasa, Finland - UN-2 | ecosystem: Environmental > Terrestrial > Soil > Coastal area > Acid sulfate soil | place: Finland: Risofladan, Vaasa | collected... | reverse complement strand
GGCATGGGTGGCTATGGCGGCGGCATGGGCGGCATGGGTGGCGGCATGATGGGCGGCATGGGTGGCATGGGCGGCGGCATGGGCGGCATGGGCGGCATGATGGGCGGCATGGGCGGCATGATGGGCGGCCAAGGCGGCTTTGTTCAGGCACTGAGTTTGATAACGCTTATTCAGGAGAGCATTGAGCCGGTGAGCTGGTATGATCTTAGTGACACAGGAGAAGGAACTGTAACGCCTTACCCAAGTCAGCAACCCAAGAAACTTGCTGTCTACCAGACACACGCGGTCCATCAAGAGATCGAAAAACTGCTGGCAGCATTGCGTAAGGCGCTCGGACACCAAGTCTCCATTGAGGCTCGATTCCTGGTCGTCACTGAGAATTTCCTCGAGCATATCGGCCTGGACGTAGATTTTGCAGTTAATGCCGGCAGTAAGTGGGGTACGATTACTTTCGAACAAGACTCTGCTCTTACTACTAAGCCAGAACCTACACAAGTTCCTCTGAGTCTGGGCGGTATCGGCGAAGTAGCGGCCATTGCAGGTGGGTATGGCTCAATACTGGATGATTTACAGGTCGCTTTCCTCCTGCAGGCAACACAGGCTCACAGAGATGCAAAGCAGTTGACCGCTCCGGTAGCCACTGTTTTGAGCGGCGAGTCTGCGAGCTTTAACATTCAAAGACAGTTGATCTTTGCTCTGCCCCCTATTCAACAGGGTGGGGTCACTACAGTAAGTGGGCAGGCTGGAACAACTACCGGTGTTGGTGCAGGTGTACAGCCGCAATATTTACCGGTAACATCCGGGAGTTTTCTGAGTATTACCCCAATTATCACTCATGACAAGAAGAATGTGCTGCTCAATATCGTAACACAGCAGAACGATTTTCTTGGGCTTAGAACAAGTGTGGTTGAAGCGCCTATCGTCGGTGCAGCCGGCGATGAGACCATTCAGAAGTGGACCGTGCAGCTTCCCGACACAGAAACATCTTCGCTTATGACACGTGTGAGTGTGCCGGATGGTGGGACTCTATTATTGGGTGGACAGAGAATAACCGCGGAAGTGGAAAAGGAGGCAGGTGTCCCGATATTGAGCAAGATCCCTGTCCTTGGAAGGCTTTTCGAAAATCGTAGCACGGTCAGAGACCAAAAGATATTATTGATTTTGGTGAAACCGACGATTATGTTGCAGGAAGAGCGAGAAGCTGAGGCAATTGCCGCAATGGAAAGCGAATTATAAACTTTGGGTTGACAGAAGGATTTCTTGCGATTGTTCCCACATTTTTGCGATATGAAATTTGTAACGTTTTAGCACGTTTGAATATCCCGAACTGTTGATGGTTTGGGGAATAATAAACAAGACATTTTTTTCGAAACAAGAGAATGAAACGACAAATTCTGATTAGCTTAGTAGTTTTGTTATCCGTATCTGGTTTTGCGGGAGCAGTCAATTTACCATGGGCTGATTTTCACAATTTTTCGCAAGATAGATCCGAGGTCTATAAACAAAACGAATTAATTGTGCGTTTTATTGATGTGGAAGCAGGAACCCAGCCAGTGGAGGGACCTGCGATAAGCGGTCCCTGGACACGTCGCGCGATAAGAAGTATGATTTCAGACTTTCTCGTCGCCGGTGCCACAGTGGATAAAGAGTATGACGATGTTGCATCCGGTCTGGCTGTTATACGATTGCCTGAGGGCACGAGTGTCACAGACGCCTTTATCCAGTTCAATAAGTCGTCTAACGTTCTGTATGCCGAGCCAAACTACAAATACAAGTTGTTTCTTATCCCCAACGACCCAAATTTTTCAAATTTATGGGGACTGGACAATACGGGCCAAACAGGAGGCACGGAAGATGCCGATATCGACGCACCTGAGGCATGGGACATTCAAACCGGCAAGTCTGATATCATCGTAGCAATTGCCGACACGGGCGTTGACTATAAACATCCTGACCTGGCAGCTAATATGTGGGTAAACTCTGCAGAGCAAGAGGGCACACCGGGTTCCGACGACGACGGCAACGGATACATTGATGATATTTACGGCTATGATTTCGCCGGCGCAAGTTCAAGGATTCCAGACGATGACGACAGTGATCCATGTGACTGTTTCTTTCATGGCACTCATGTGGCAGGGAGCATTGGAGCTGTTGGCAATAACAATGTGGGCATTGCCGGGGTTACCTGGAATGTCAAAATGATGGCTTTGAAGATTTTCGCCGACGACTACGGTGTGGAGCCCGAAGTATTTGCGAGCGAAGCGGTCGAAGCAATTGGGTACGCTGTTGATAATGGCGCTAAGGTTATCAACGCTTCGTGGGGAGGCGACAGTTATTCTCAATCTCTTTATGACGCCATCAAAGATGCCGGAGATGCAGGGCTGCTTTTCGTAGCTGCGGCAGGTAATGATTACGGCAAAGACAATGATGAGAACCCTGTCTATCCTGCAAGCTATGACCTGGATAACATCATTTCCACAATGTCTACGGATCAGGACGATCAGATGTCGAATTTCTCCAACTTTGGAGAGTCTTCGGTTGATATAGGTGAGCCGGGGACAGACATCTTAAGCACTACTCCAACGTACGAGACATTGGCCATGCTCGTTTTTGGCGTATCCACCAACTACGATACATTGAGCGGGACGTCGATGTCCGCTCCATATGCCGCCGGTGCCTGTGCGCTGGTTTGGTCCCAATACCCAACGCTTCCGAATAAAATAGTTAAAGGTATTCTCCTGAAAACCGTTGATCCTACGTTGGCCTCACCGAGGCGTTGTCTGTCCGGTGGTCGTATTAATATATACAATGCATTAACTTTAATCCCCAGCGGAAAATCAGGTAAAGTTCTAAACAGCAAAGATGATCCTGGCAACCCGGACAATCTTTACTCCACAATACAGTCAGCTATAGACGAGGCAAGTGACGGCGACGTTCTGATCGCAGAGGCCGACAGCCTTTTCCTGGAAGCAATCGACTTTAAAGGCAAAGCAATAACACTTCGCAGTGGTGATATCACCGATCCGAACGACCCGAACATTAGCCCTGAAAATACACTTATTTTAGGTTTGCTGGATGAAGGACCGGTAGTAACATTCGAAAACAACGAAGGCCCTGAAACAATTCTCAAAGGCTTCACAGTCAGTTGGGGTAATGCCGAATATGGAGGTGGAATCAGGTGCTATAGAGCATCTCCGACAATTAAAGACTGTATTATCAGCAATAATTTTGCAACCTACTATGGTGCCGGAATCGATTGCTATGACGGTTCGCCGACAATCGAGAGCTGCACCATTACGGATAACCATACATCCGGAAGCTCTGGTATAGGTGGTGGAGTCAATTGTGAACAGGCTTCGCCATTAATTACCAATTGTACTATCAGCAATAATTTCGCAGATAACTTCGGCGGTGGGATAGCGTGCTATAACGCGAATCCAACCATATTCAATTGTATTATTGCGAACAACTCGGCGATTTATCAAGGCGGCGGCATCGATTTGGAGTACTCGTCGCCGGTTATTACCAATTGCACTATAGTTGTCGATGATCCCAATGCTCCGAAAGATGGCGGCATCTTTGCCAATGTCGGTTCTTCTCCGGTCATCACCAACTGCATCCTGTGGGGCAACGGAGATGACCTATACCTGCCGCCCAAAATCTTCGCCAAGCACTCCTGCACCGAGGACGTTGAGGATAGTAACCCGAACAAAACCAATATTCACGATGATCCTAAATTCGTGACCGGACCGCTCGGCGATTATTATCTGAGCCAAACTACAGCGGGACAGCTTAGCGACAGTCCTTGTGTGGATGCCGGCGGAAATCCGAATACTACAGATCCTAATCTTCGGATAGATACTTATACAACCCGAACCGATGGTGAGACCGATAGCAATTCCATTGATATAGGTGCTCACTATCCGCCTTTGCCGGCAAAACTTCTTCAGCTAAACGTCTTCGTTGCAGGCGGAGGCGGCAGCGGTTACGTCGATCCGAACAGTGGTACTTATAAACAGTACCAAGTCGTAGAGCTGACATTAAAAGGCTATGATCCCAATTACTATCGAATCAGGGCATGGACCGGGACCGATGACGATTCATCCACGGAGCCCACAAACACCATCACTATGATGAGGGATACTTCAGTCATAGCTGTGCTCGAAGATCGTCCCTGGTATCAATTGCGCACTGAAGTCATCGGTGGCCGTGGGGCAATAACGCCCTACCATAGAAGGGGACAATCTTATCCCGACGGCACAAAGGTGACACTAACCGCTATGCCTGACCAGACTTACATTGTCGACCGATGGGTAGGTACCGACAATGATACTCTCTGGGCCAATGAAAATACCGTGACGATAGATTCTGATAAAGAGGTCACTGTTTTGTTCCGACAGCCGAAAAGTCTGCATGTACCGGGACAATATCAGAGTATTGGTCAGGCAATAAATGCCGCCCACGGCCATGGTGACAAGATCATTGTCTCGGCCGGTTCCTATTACGGCGGCTATGACTTTATGGGCAAGGCGATTACTATCGCCAGCGAACATCCCGACGATCCCTGCTCAGTCGCGGCTACGATTATTTATAGCTTTGGCTACCCCGCTTTTATCTTTCAGAGCGGCGAAGGGAATGACTCGGTTGTTGATGGCTTCACTATCCAGGGTGTAGGTGACTTAGGTCCTGTTACTCCACTTATTTTGGACGGAATGGGTGTTCCCGGCATGAATGCTCTTGGAGGAGCAATTTCCTGTCTGAATGGAAGCAGTCCAACTCTCACGAACTTAGTCATCAAAGATGTCGTCGCAAGAGGTCAGGACGGCGAGGATGCCAGCTTTATTTACGATCCCCCTGAGGACCCCGAGGATCCCCTGGAACCGCTGGATCCACTTGATCCATTACCGGACCCCAACGTACCTGATCCGAACGATCCAAGTATGTGGTACCCGGAAGATCCTAACGGGCCTGAACTACCTGATGATCCCAATGCGCCGGTAGATGGCTTTGATGGTCAGGACGGCGCAGATGGTCTGCCCGGTGAGCCTGGCGCCGATGGTGTTGACGGTGAGCCCGGCTATCCCGGCGGCGACGGCGGTGTAGGCTACGGAGGCGCGATGTACTTCGATGCCAATAGCGCTCCAACAATTCTGTACTGCAAAATTATCAACTGCCAGGCTATAGGCGGCAACGGTGGTTTTGGTGGTGCGGGCCAGGATGGTCAGGATGGCCAGGCTGGCCAGCCAGGTCAGGACGGCCAGCCGGGACAAAACGGCGGGGAAGGTCTCAACGACGGGGCGCAGGGAGCGGCCGGTAACGGCGGCATGGGCGGTGACGGCGGAGTCGGCGGCAACGGCGGAAGAGGCGGCGACGGCGGAAAAGGCGGCCAGGGTGGTGAGGCTTTAGGTGGAGCTGTATACTTCGGCCCCAATTGTCGACCGACAATACGATTCTGTGAGATTATAAACTGCTCGACACTGCAGGGACTTGGCAACTACGGTGGAGATGGCGGCAATGGTGGTAACGGCGGCGTCGGTGCAGCACTTGGCGAAGGTGCCGATGGCGGTGACGGTGAACCGGACGGCGAAGACGGCGAAGATGGCGCTGATAGCTCCGGCGGAAACGGCGGAGACGGTGGTATCGGCGGCGGTATGGATATTAACGGCATAAGATCGTGGGCAGGTGCCATATACTTCGGCGAAAACTGCGAGATTGACATCTCGGATACTATAATCAGAGACAACGCAGCTAAAGCGATTGTTCCAACTTATACTTATGGTGGCGGCGACGGCGGCGACGGCGGTATAGGTGGTGACGGCGAAGGAGACGCTGTGGGTGGTACCGGCGGTACCGGTGGTGATGGTGGTTCAGGTGGACCTCCAGTAATCATTGATCCTAATGACGATACCGCGGCAGATCCAAATGATCCAAATGGAGCAAATGTAGGGCCTGGCACGGGAGGCCCTGGAGGTGCCGGAGGTGCTGACGGCGAAGACGGTGAAGATGGAGCAGGTGGTTTACTAATTACCAGTTACACTATGACTTTTGGAGGTGCTAATTACTACGATTTCGGTTGTAAAGCTGTGCTTAACAACTGCACGATAAGCAACAACACTTCAAGACAATATGACGGCAGCGGTCAGGATGGCGGCGGCGAATATTATCAATACGATTGTACTACAACTCTTAATAATTGTGATCTTAACGGCAACCTGGCCGGCTTCGATGGAAGCGGCGGAGGCCAGTACTTTAATCCGTCCTGCTCAGTTCAGATCAATGACTGCAACTATATCGACAACTCTTCCGGCGAAAGTGGTGGAGGACTGTTCTGTCTGTCCGATTGCTATCTCGACGTAAACAACAGCAGCTTCATTGGCAATTCGTCTGTCGGATATTACAGTACTGGAGGTGCAGTATATGGTGGCGGAGTTTTAGATATCAACAGCTGGAAATGGTACAACAATTCCACGATAACAATAGACAACAGTTACTTTGGTAATAATGAGGCGGCGTTCGGAGGCGGTCTGTACTGGTATGGCAATGGCGCCGAGGTATCGATTTACGACTCGGTCATCAGCGATAATGTCGCCGAGCACGGAGGCGGCATGTACTGGAGTAGCGGTGCACCGGTGATTGCAGGCTGCAGCATCGTGAACAATAAAGCGAGAACACGATGGTTTATGCCCGATGATATTATTTATCAATCGTACTATTATTATTACCTGGACACTGAAAAACCCTACGGCGGCGGCGGTGGAATATTCTGCTGGTCCTCTGACGCTAAAATTGAAGATTCCTTCATAACCGGCAATTCATCTGCAGGCTCAGGCGGCGGTGTGTATTTCGGCGGTGACCCAAGCATGCCGGGGCTTAGAAACTGCCTTGTCAAAGGAAACTCCTCTGTTCTGGATGGTGGGGGTATTGTCTCCTACTGGCTCACTGCTCCGACAATCTCCAATTGCACAATTGTTAATAATAATGTATATGACCCTGACAATACCGAACGTGGCAGAGGAGGCGGATTGTCCTGCTCTTATAAAAGCCAAACGAAGCTCATTGATAGTATCCTCTGGAACAACCAGGCTGTCAAAGGCAGCCAGATAGCTATTGGCAGCGACTATGAGCCAGTCTATATAGACAGACCAGCCACCGTTGATGTTTCGTATTGCGATATCCAGGGCGGTCAAAAAGATGTTTATTTCAAGCCGGGTCGCATCCTAAACTGGGGCGAAGGTAATTTCGGTGAAGATATCAATAAGCATAATCCGCTCTTTGTCGACGGCAAGTCATACTTCTTCCTTAGTCAAGAAGCGGTACAAGGACAGAACACTAACAGCCCCTGCATCAATGCAGGCAGTGACTTGGCGATCAACCTTGGCTTCGACGAATATACCACACGCTCTGACAGTGTCGCCGATGCTGGCCAGGTGGATATTGGTTTTCATTATCCCATCACTCAGGGCAAACATCGGCTGATTGTAAAGGTCATCGGCGGTGAGCACGGCACGGTTACGCCTCTCGGCGGGTTCTTCGACAACTTGACGGTAGTAACGCTGAGAGCGAGAGTGGACACGGGCTATCAGGTCAGATGGACAGGTACCGATAATGACAGCTCTGATGCTCTGACTAATACTGTGACAATGGACACCAACAAGACTGTTACTGTTGAGTTCACAAAGTACGCCGGCAATACAGTTACAGTACCCGGCAGCTACCCGACAATTCAGGAGGCAGTCGCCAACGCCAGAGATGGCGATACAATTGTAGTCGATGTCGGCACTTATTACGGCGGATATTCAGGCATCGCCCTGTTGGTGGACAAGGCCGTTACTATCACATCGAGAAATCCCGATGATCCCTGCTGCGTCGCGGCAACTATTATCGATGGGTATATGACTACCAACCAAGACACTCATATTGGTGTTGCATTTACATCCAACGCAAATTCCAATACGGTTCTAAATGGCCTTACGATACAGAACTGCGGTGGAAACTGGGGGGATGGTGACGACGGTGACAGGGACGTAAATCATCCTAACGGCGAGGACGGTTCGCCCGGCCAGGGTGCTGCGATATTAATCGACAAGGGTGCCAGCCCCATTATCAAGAACTGTATTATAAGAGACAATTTAGTGCGGGCAGGTAATGGCGGAAATGGTGTGAACGCGGAGGGGGACGATCCGATTCTCAACGCAGGCCGAGGCGGCTGGGGCGGCTGGGCACGCGGCGCCGGTATATATTGCGGCCCGAATACCAGTCCCAAAATTATAAACTGCACCATAGAGAACAACGTGACCCGAGGCGGCGACGCCGGAAACGGTGGCGACGGCGGTGGTACCGATGAAGGCTACGCTAACTACGGAGGAAACTACAGCAGGTCTCAGGCAATCCATTTTGATCCTGATAGTGCCCTAATCGAGTATGTAATTGGTGATTTGTGGAAAGCATGGGACTGGGACTATGCGTCTACCTTCGGGCCCTACTATGATGAACCCAACCTGACCTCCTACATCGGTGACTATCGATGGTACTCTGCGTATGGAGGCGGTGCATTTTGTGATATTGGAAGTAATGTTGCTTTTGTAAACTGTGAAATCAGAGGTAATCGTACTTATGGCGGGTTAAGCGGAGTAGGTGGAACAATTAGTGGAACTGGCAGGATTCTGGAGCCGGTGCTTGCTTATGAGCTGCCGACTTACGGAGCCGGTGTCTATTGCGCAGCCAGGTCTAAGGTAACTTTCAAAGATTGCACTTTCGAAGATAACGTGACTTCCGAAATTCTGGCTGGCGTTGATCCTAACCATCGTCTCGATCCCTATATCGGATATGGAGGCGGAGTATGTGCCGAGAGCAGCGCTGCTGTTGAATTTGTCGACTGCAACTTTGTTGATAATGACGCCGACTCCGGTGGCGGACTATATATAGATAAAACTGACGTGGCAGTCCTCGACTGTAATTTCATCTCCAATACGGCGCTTCGCGGTGGTGGCATCCTTGGTGTTGACAGTATAATCGACATAATAAGCACCAAGGTTATTAATAACACTGCCGCTGCCGATGTTAACGATCCCGATTATGGCATTGAAGACATTCTCGCCAGCGGTGCCGGTCTGTATTGCTGGTTGGGAGGTGTAACCATTCAAGACTGCAACGTAAGCGGCAATCGCGCCGATTTCTCCGGAGGCGGCATGTATTTGCGTGACGTAAACCGGGCCTCGTTGATCAACAGTCTGATTACGAATAATTTAGCGGGTCGAGATGGCGGTGGCACCTCGGCCAACTGGTATACTGATCTGGTTATCTCAAACAGCACATTTGTCGGAAACGCGGCGATAGACAGCATCGGCGAACCCAATGACACAGGCTTAGGTGGCGGCCTGGCCTGCTCTTACGGGAGCGAGTGTGATGTTATCGACAGCATATTCTGGAACAACTTTGCCTTGAAAGGCAACGCCATCGCAGTCGGAACCGGCTTGGAGTATGACCAGAGATGCTCAAGCCTTGTCATTACTAATAGTAACATCAAGGACGGACAAGCGGGAATTTGGTGGGACTATGGCTGTCAGCCTCTCGACGATAACTGGTGGACCGACAACAAGTCCAATGATCCGCTGTTCGTCGCAGGACGACGTGGTGATTACTATCTCAGTCAGAGCGGCGCCGGCCAGTCGCAGCAAAGCACTTTGGTTGATGCCGGAAGTGATCACGCAAGCCACGTTGGTTTAATCGCATACACAACACGCACAGACGAAATACGCGATAAAGGCATCGTCGATATGGGATACCACCGTCGGTTGGCAGAAAAATGCAGCTTCGTTGACTTCTACCCTGATGGCGATCCTGATGGTGTCATTAATTCCCTTGACTTTGAAGAGCTTGCTAAACTTGCTGCAAAATGGCTTGATCAGCCTTGTAACCAGGCAAATAATTGGTGCGATGACGCAGATATTACAACTGACGGAGTTATCGACGCCGATGACTGGGCCTTCATAGATGACTGCAACGGAGTCGCAGATGTCAACGCTCCGGTTCCTAATCCAATTCGGTGGGAAACAGAACCTTACCTAAGCTCAGGGACAACAATCAGCATGGTCGCCGAAACTGCCTTTGACGGTTGGGGCTTTGATGTGGAATATTACTTCGAAAACATCAGTGGCAATAACCATAATAGCGGCTGGCAGAAAAGCCGGATGTATACAGATGGAGGTCTTTCTCCCGGTGTCGAATATGGCTATAGGGTGAGAGCTCGCGATGGTATTAAATGGATTCCGAATGACAGAACAGGTGAACCGGGGAACAAAACCGATTGGTCAATCGTTGCCTATGCAGGCAGTGACAGTACACCACCGGCGCCCGCTCCTTACATAGAAACCATATTCGCACCTTCGCCGACTTCTATATCAATGGTCGCGACGATCGCCTACGATGATAGCGAAGTAGAGTATTACTTCCAGAATACATCCGCAGAAGGACACGATAGCGGCTGGCAGGATGAACCAAATTATACAGATGTCGGCCTTGATCCCAACACGGAATACGGTTACAGAGTCAGAGCCAGAGACAAATCGGCCAGCCAGAACACAACTACATGGTCAGATACTGTGCTGTTTACGACTCCTGTGCCTGCGGATCTGATTCCACCGGCTCCCGATCCGATGGAATGGGACCCGACCGTGGACGCAAACGGTTTCGACGGGACTCCACGGCAGACCTCCGGTGGCGGCGGCACGTTCGATTACTGGGCCGCGATGACGGCAGTAGTGGCTGTAGATGCCGGTGGCGGACCCGTAGAGTATTTCTTCGAATGTACAACGGAGAAAGGCTTCAGCAGTGGCTGGATAGCCACCCCGACATACACGGTCTTGTTAGGCAGAAGCGGACAAGGTCACCGTTTCCGTGTCAAGGCACGCGACCAGTTCTTCAACGAGACCGCCTGGTCCACAGAGGACGTGGCAGACTGACGGCAGGGAACCTACTGTAAATTGATATGGCCAAGACGTAAGCTCTGAATATTCCCTCAGCGAAGAACAACTGCGCACACTCAATTCTTTGAGGTTAAGTGCAGGAAGCTGTTTATTTTGCTTTTAGCGTTTGGTAGCCGTAGTGTGCGATCAGGTGATCAAGTATGACCATCGCCGTATAGTTCTCCGCAACCGGCCATATCCGAGCCACAATGGTTGGGTCACGCCTGGTGATAGCTGCCAGATCTTTGTTTTGGAGGGTGTACTTGTCAATTGTCTTCTGTGGTTTGTCAATCGTTGGTGTAGGCTTCACCGCAAGTCTGACTATGATGGGCTGTCCGGTGGAAAGGCCGCCAGTAATACCGCCGGCATTGTTTGACTCGAAAACAACCTTGCCGTCTTTGGCACTCATTTGGTCGTTATTTTCGTAGCCTGTCATGTCTTTAACCGCAAAGCCGGCTCCGACCTCAACACCTTTGACTGCCCCTATGCCAAGCATTTTGCCCAATTCACCATCAAGTTTATAAAAGACCGGCTCTCCAAGGCCTGTTGGTACACCAGTTACGACAACTTCAACTACGCCGCCGGCCGAATCACCTGTGCCGGAGATGCGATTACACGCATTGACCATATCCTGGGCGGCATCAATGTCAGGGCAATTAACTATCGGATGCACACTGTATTTGTCCTGAATCTCAGCGTGAGTGAGCTTCTGAGCCTTACCACGGATAGCATCAATCTCCTGCTCGATTTCGGCTAAAATTTTTGTTTTTTCCAGAAATCTCATCTCCATAGTCATACGGCCTTTGACGTAAACCTCCTGATAAAACGGGTCGAGGTCGTGCCGCATCTTCTTGTATCTGTTGGTATGGTCAAAGGCCTTATCGACAGCTACTTCGGGACATCGGACGCCTGCAATCTCTTTTACATAGGAGAATACCTCAATGCCGCATTTTTTCAGCACTTTTTTAGCGACATAACCTGCAGCTACGATGGTCGATGTATAGCGCCCACTGAAAATACCGGCGCCGATGGCATCATCATCGGGACCGTATTTCATAAAAGATGCATAGGATGCATGGCCGGGGCGGGGTGTTCGGTTTGTGTCCTGGTATTGCTTAATATGAATGAAATGACGGTCCAGGTTTGGAATCAGGACTACCAGCGGCGTGCCGTTAGTATGATTTTTATTCCCTGCGTCTTCAATCGTGTCGGCCGCGTTCAGGCCGGAATAGATAATTGGAAGGTCAGGCTCCTTTCGAGGACTGCTCAATTCATCGGCGCCCGGCTTTCGCAGAAGCAGGTCTCCATAGATTTCCTGCTCGGTCAGCAGAATACCCGGGGGAACGCCCTGAACAACAGATGTCAGACCCTCCTGATACGAGCCGCCGGCAACCGTAACCTGAAAACAACGTCCTATGTGACAACCAATCATAATCCAGTTTCTCCTGTCATTTTATTTGTATATCTGCGTTCAAGCTTTGCATAAGCCCCACGTAATTGGGAAAAGTAACACTTATTGCCTCTGCAGTATCGATGCTACATTGACCGTCCAGGTTTAACCCGGCCAATGACAGAGCCATCACAATTCGGTGGTCGGCCCAGCCGTGCAGTTCAGCCGGTTTGGGTCTGCTGTGCTTTATTATAAGGCCGTCGGGAAGTTCTTCTACATCCACGTTCATTTTTTTCAACTCTTCGGCCATGCACTTGATCCGGTCGGTTTCTTTGTTTCGTGCCTGTGGTACATTCAGCAGCTTGGTTGTCCCTTCAGCAAAAGCGGCAGTAACGGCCATTGCGGGAAGTGCATCGGGTGTTTTGTTCATATCAAGCTCGGCGCCCTTGAGTGGGCTTGCTTTAACCGTTACTGAATTTTGTCCAATAATGATATCAGCACCCATTGCCTTTAGGTAATCGACCACTGCTTTGTCTGGCTGGCTATCCGAGAAATCCAGTCCAAGCAAGGTAACCTCGTCCGCCACTAAGGCAGCGGCACAGAGGAAAAATGTGGCACTAGAAAAATCGGCGGCAATTGTATCATCGAAAGCCTTGTAGCTCTGATTTCCTTTTATTTTGAATTTACGCATCTGCTGATTTTCATACTCTATTTGCTGCTTATCGAGCCAGTCAAGCGTCATTTGCACATAGCCCGGCTCATTGAGCAGAGTAACCTCTATCTCGGTATCTTTGGTACCTAAAGGCGCGCATAAAAGCAGGCTGGAAAGATATTGACTTGTAGAAGCAGCAATGGCGGTTTTTCCACCTTCCAGTTTTCCAGTTATCTCGACAGGGGCTTTGCCATTGTTTTTAAGACTAACGCACTTGGCTCCCAGGTCGTTGAGCGAGTCTATTAGCGGTCCGACATGACGGGTCTGGATTTGTTCATCGCCGGTGAAGGTTGTGTTCTGATTAGGCTGCGCTATAGATGCCGAGCCCATTGCGATACGCAGAGTTGTGCCGGAATTACCCACGTCGATAATGTCATGTGGGGCGGAGATTTTGCCCCCTGTACCTGTTACCTGCCAGAGCTTTGAGTCAGATGTATCAATCACAGCACCTAATGCCTGGTAGCAATTCACCGCCGCTTCGGTATCGCTTGATTTAAGCGGATTGCGGATTAGACTTTGCCCGGCCGCCAGAGAGGCAATCACAACTGCACGAATAGTGTGCGATTTAGACCCCGGAATCGCTACTATTCCTTTTAACCGAGATTTTTTTACAATAAGCTTCATTCTTAGTCATCCCCCGTGATAGCAGGAATCCACCGTATGCGATACATCATCTTTGATTTTATCTTGTACCAGAAATTGCGAGAAATTTAAAGGAGTTTTTTTAACTTCCTGAATGTCAAGTTCACAGGCATGCCTATCCGGCTCGCTCAATTTAGTTAAGGCCAGAATCCTGTACTTTTTGGGCGGCACTACTTCGCGAAACCTCGTCCGCTTCGATCCTGCCAACCACATGCCCGGTTACTATGCTCACTACATTAACTATTATATCTACCCCGCCTTCAAACCGAATATAATCATACGCTATTCCAAAAACACCACTGGGGATGTAACTTCCGAAAGCGGGGTAAAGAATTTTATACGCTTCTTCTTCCTCTTTGACCATGCCCTTATCTATTACGTATCCAAGGGCGTCGCTTGTTGCCCGGGACTCCTGGATGAGCGGCACTATTGGCAGCAAACCCAGTGCAGAATAGAGCCCCTTGTCATCTTCACCGGCAAAGTCTTTGGCGTGGCCGGCTTCATGAAGAGCGATCGCAGGATGATCAGAGTATAAGTGTATAGTGTTGGTATATGGATTATAGGAATCGCCACCGAAAAGTCCTGCAAAGAATCGATCGGGTAATATCGTATAGTATATAACCGACAGCGCTCCAAAGGTAAATCGCCAGCCCCCACCTACAGACCTGTTCTTGGCCAAACGCCGCCATTCATCTCCCGGCGAATAATCGTTCAGGCGAACTTTAACACTGGGCAAATCGTTATCGTTCAGGTATTGTTTTAGGACTTCCTCAGTTTCTGTCGAGATATTATGGTTAGCTACATTCCAGTTCCAGAGAATTAATTTCGATGGAAGAGAAACAACATGATGACCTATCCAATCTAAAAACTCATGCGGATTTCCACGTTCGAACTGAGCCTCACCAGGAGAAAGTCTAAGAACACTACTGACCTCCAGGTCTTTTCCATATTCATAAGGAACGCTGGCACATCCACCTGCCAACGTCAAGGCCATGACAGATAACGCTAAGCAGACGACCTTTTTCATTTCTGTTCTCCTTGCTTTTAGATAGTATTTACGAAACTTTCACCATACTAAATCGATATTATTTTGCATTTCTCCTTTGTGGCTTCTTCGTTTTAGTAGTTTGTTGTTTTTGTGTCACCGCCTTTGCATCCGGGTCATACTTCGGATTCTTTATGGGCACAAGTGCGCCGGTGTCTTTCAAGTGCTGGTCAATGAGGGCATCGAGCTGTTTTACTTTGTCCGGATACTTGGCTGCCTGGTTATTTGTCTCGCCGATGTCTTCGGTCAGATTATACAATTCGTAGCGATGATTTCCGCCTTTCCCATCATGATAAAAGCGAATCAGTTTCCAGTTGCCGCAGCGGACATATGTACTTGCAATATTCTCTGTTGCGGGAGTGTTATGGGGAAAGTGACAAAAGATGGCTTTTCGTTTGAGTTTGCCCGTTTGTTTTAGTAAAGGTACTATGTTTTCGCCATCAAAGGTCTGTCCGGATTTAGATTTTGCGCCGGCCATTTCCAATAATGTAGGAAAGAAATCAATGCTGCTTACGACTTGCGAACACCTTGAGCCCGGTTTGACAACGCCCGGCCAGCGGATTATCAAAGGCTCGCGTGTTCCACCTTCGAAAATAGTCGCCTTTCCACCACGAAGAGGATAATTATTTGTTGGAGTCAGTTCATCCGGTCCAATGCGGTTGTACATATTGCCGC
>Ga0307379_10006967_pt1 | contig 15429 bp, 12 predicted proteins | sample UN2MG_FD_202237 | JGI IMG/M metagenome (GOLD analysis project Ga0307379, IMG submission 202237) | Soil microbial communities from Risofladan, Vaasa, Finland - UN-2 | ecosystem: Environmental > Terrestrial > Soil > Coastal area > Acid sulfate soil | place: Finland: Risofladan, Vaasa | collected... | reverse complement strand
TGAAGTTCAAGATCCAGAAGGTTGATATCGTAGAGCTCTTCAAGCAGTATGAATTCGATTTCTCCGGTGCCGATCTCGAGTCGATCCTTATACGTGCAAAGTTCAATGCGGCTATGCAGGATCACATTATCATAACCGATGATGACTTCAGGGAGGCGATGAAGGACTTCGTCCCCCCGACCTATCCCCATGAGATAGAGCTCCAGAACCTCGTTGCAGTGCTTGAATGCACATCCCGCCAGATGATCCCCAAGCGCTTCCAGGAGATGGACAGGGGGAATCTCGTTACAGAGATAAAGACACTGAAGATGCTCCTCGGCGAGCGGGAATTCCAGTAGGCAGCATGCCTGTAGTACTAACTAACATCTCTCACAGATCGCAGTAATCTCTTCCTGTTATACTCGGTGTGGGTCTCTGCTTATGAAGAAGCGGTTTGGGGCCATTATGATACCCATTGCACAGAAAGAGACCGGGACCGCCGCTGAAGCTCGATTTCCAAATATCTTTGATATGGTACAGGTCCTCATCTCTCAGTCATATATAGCTGATCCGGGTGCCGGCGGCCGGTCCGGTGGTTTCTCCTTATGGTTGTGATATCGAAGAAGTATTTGATTGCGCGCTCCCCCTCGAGGTGGAGATGATGATATGCTCAGCCTGTAGTCCTCTGGGGTCCTGAGAGAGTATAACAAAGACGAAAAGGCCCAATAACAGTTCACACTCGGTCGATATGGAAGAAAGAGCGGGGTTGATCTTGACGGTAACCGCAGCCGAGCGTAGATTCATTTTATGAGCAATAGAACCCTGCTTCTCATAAGCGGTCTTCCGCTCGATAGGGATACCTCTTTCAGACGGCAGCTTGTGCTTCTCGGAAGGTTTTTAGGGCGGCTGGGGTCTGAGCCCGTTCTTGTCGGCCCCTCTCCTGATATTGGGAGGATAGTAAAGGAGAAAAAACCTGCGGCCGCGATCCTCCTGGGATATCACGACCAGTTTTCATTCCTGAGAGACGATATTGATATTCCTGTCCTCCTGTGGGCGCAGCTCTCGAGGCCCGAGGACCCCCGGAATTTCGGGAATGCAACTGTAGTTCCTCTTACCCCTGTCACAGGGCGGTTTCTAAAAAGTTCGGGTGTGGAGAGGGTCGGACCGGTCATCCCGCACGGCGTGGACACAGATATCTATCGTCCCTTCGATGCTGAAGAAAAGAAAAGCCTGAGAAAAAGGTACGGCATCGGAGGCGGTTTTGTCATAGGGGCAGTTGCTGCAAACACAAAGCGCAAGAAACTCGATCGGATCATCGAAGCATTCGGTCTCTTCGAGGCTCATGGAGGTGACGGTACTCTCCTCATCAAAACGGACAGGGCGAAGGGGCTTGACGGAACGGATCTGTACGACCTTTCACATCGGTACGAGGTGCAGAAGAAAGTTCTCTTTATGGAGGAAACCTTCAATGAACAGCGAATGGCCGTGGTATACAACCTCATGGACCTCTATATCTCCCTCTCCGAGTGGGAGGGGTTTTGTATCCCTGTGATAGAAGCCATGGCCTGCGGTGTTCCTGTCGTGACGCACAGGGTGCAGGGGCCCGGTGAAATCGTTCCGTACAACGACCTCATGGTATCGGGGAGCGATGAGGTTTTCGACGGAAAAACGAGGTTATTGCTTGCAGATCCCTTCAATGCATCGAAGGTCCTGCTTTATGCGTATAACAATAGCGGCAGATTGAGTGATCTGGGGGCGCTTGGAAGACAAGTGGTCGAAAGGCTGTATGATATCCGCGTGGTTGCTGAAACGTGGGAGAAGCTGATCAGGAACGGTTAAAGATATTTTTGCTTGACTTTTTCAGCGCTGCATGTGAAATTAAAAGGACAAGCTGGTTAATGTAAGATCGGGGATAAAGATGGAATACCTTTTTACAGTAGACAGTTACTGGTGGTGGTTCTGGGAATAGCCGGAACCATATGACTGTACTGTCAGGCCGCAGGTTCTGGTTATAGTTGCCAGATTCTGCGGCCTGTTTTTTTTAAAACAGGCCGCTAAACCGCATCCGGTTTTGCGGCCTTTTTTATTGGCTCTTACACAATGAAGGGGGGGGTAAGGTGAAAGTACAGACAGCTTCGGACAATATAATAGTCAAGGAGATTTCCGGTGAGAGGTTTACACCGTTTTCTCTCTCCAATAAACTGAAAGCAAGGGCGCTTTTGGAGTCAGCCTCTTTCGAACAGGGGAGGGGGAGGTACTCGATTATACTGCTGAGAGAAGCTTTTTCGGTCTTCCAGCGCGAAGAAGAAATGTTTATCGGCAGAGACGGTGATGAATCGAGGATCGAATCGAACGGCAAGGATATCCTCGATATACTTCTTTTCTTCGCTGGGGAGCATAGAGAGCATGCCGTCCCGTTTCCGCTTCCTGCAGGCGGTATAGGCTATCTTTCATATGATTACGCTCTCCGGTTCGATGACATAAAGGCCAGAAAGGTCAATGACAGTATCGGTATCCCTGATGCCCTCTTTCTGTTCGGACATGTTTTCCTCGTCTTCGATCACTACACGGATACAATCAGGATCGTAGGCATCAACTATAAAGACCACCGGATCGATCTCGGGCGTGCGATCCGGGAGACGGAGGAGAAGATCAATGATCTTGATTTCAACTACCTGACGCCTGCAGAAAGGGATTATACCTCGGTCGTCCTGAAGAGGGATAAAGAACGGGATGAGTTCATCGAAGGGGTGAAGCGGATGAGGCGTGAGATCATAAAAGGAAACCTTCTTCAGGGGGTGCTTTCGAGAAGAATATATGTGAGGTCTGAGATCCCTGCGCTCGAAGCATACAGGAGGCTCAGATCGCTCAACCCCTCTCCTTACATGTTCTATATCGATACAGGAGGTTTCCAGCTCTTCGGCTCTTCACCGGAGATCCACGTGAAGGTAGAGGAAAGAAAAGCGAAGATCAGACCTCTTGCCGGTACGAGGAGACGGGGAAAGGACAGAGAGGAGGACCTGGCCCTCGAGAGGGAGCTCCTGTCGGATGAAAAGGAGAAGGCGGAGCACCTCATGCTCGTCGACCTTGCGAGAAATGACCTTGGCAGAATATGCCGCACAAAAAGCGTGCGGGTCACGATAGACATGGAGGTCGAGCGGTATTCACATGTCATGCATATGGTGTCCCAGGTTGAAGGCGAGCTCGCTGAAACAAAAACCGGTATCGATGCCATAAGGGCCACGTTCCCCGCAGGTACCGTGACAGGCGCCCCGAAGATAAGGGCGATGGAGATAATAAGCGGACTCGAGAGGGAAAAGAGAGGTTTTTATTCCGGGTTGGTCGGTTATATAGAGCCTGATGGCTCTCTGGACACCTGTATCACCATCAGGAGTGCTCTCAAAAAGGACGACGTGGTCGTACTCCAGGCAGGTGCCGGTATCGTGTACGACTCTGTCCCGGAAAAAGAGTATGAAGAAACTTCATCCAAGCTGAAAGCAATGGGAAACATACTCGGAGTGGAGGTGTGAGTCATGATAGCAATTATCGATAATTACGACTCCTTTACCTATAATCTCTTCCAGTACATATCGGAGATGTATGATGACGAGGTGAAGGTATTCAGAAACGACCGGATAACAGTTGAGGAGCTCGGGAGGATGCGGCCGGATGGAATAGTCATATCGCCCGGCCCCGGCAGACCGCAGGAAGCGGGCATATCGGTCGAGGCGGTGAAGCGGTTCGCAGGCCACACACCCATCCTCGGGGTCTGTCTCGGCCACCAGGCAATAGGTTACGCTTTCGGAGGAAGCATAGGGAGGGCAAAGGACATAGTGCACGGCAAGACTCAGAGTATCACCATGGATGGAAGGGGGCTTTTCAGAAACGTGCCTTCTCCTGCGAGGTTTACACGCTACCACTCCCTCGTCATCGACAGGCCCTCCCTTCCCGGTGCGCTTGAGATCACTGCGGTTTCAGAGGATGGGGAGATAATGGGAGTCAGGCATAAGGAATACGCCGTCGAAGGAATACAGTTCCATCCAGAGTCGATCGCGTCGGAGTACGGAAAGAAGATTTTAAAGAATTTCTTGAACTACAGACGTGAAACTTTTCATCTTTCGCGGGCTCTCTCGAAAGTTGTGGATGGGACCGACCTGTCGCCAAAAGAGGCGTCTTTCCTCATGGAGGAGCTTACCGAGGGAGACCTCTCCACAGGCCAGATTGCGGCTTTCCTCACAGCCCTGACGGCAAAAGGGACGAACCCCGGTGAGCTTGCCGCGTTTGCAGGGGTGTTGGGAAAGAAAAAACAGAGTCTTTCCGTTTCGCACCCGCTTCTCGACACATGCGGTACCGGAGGAGACGAAAAGGGGAGCTTCAACATCTCCTCGATGGCGGCGATAGTCGCAAGCTCGTGCGGGGCCTGGGTTGCAAAACACGGCAACCGCAGCGTGAGCTCGAAATCCGGGAGCGCGGACTTTTATAGGGCTCTCGGTATACCGACAGAACTCGACGCTGAAAAAACGAAGATTCTGCTCGAAGAGACAGGGTTCGCATTTCTATTCGCTCCTCTCTACCATCGGTCCATGAGACATGCCGCTCAGGCCCGCAGGGAGCTCGGTATTAAGACTGTGATGAATATCCTGGGGCCTCTCCTTAATCCAGCTGACGCCCAGTACCAGCTCATCGGCGTATACGCAGAAAAGCTCTGCCGTCCGGTTGCAGAGACATTGAAACTTCTCGGCAGGAAGAGAGCGCTCGTAGCCCACGGTCTCGACGGGTTCGATGAGATCTCGGTAACCGCGCCTTCAAAAATAGTCGAAATCGATGAGAAAAAAGGAATTTCGGAGTATGTGCTGGATCCTGAAGAGTTCGGGATAGGTCGGTACGGCCAGGACGAGCTCGCAGGAGGATCGCCGGAAGAAAACGCGGAAATCGCCAGTGAGCTTCTCGTTTCAGGAGGGCGGGATGCAATAAGAGACGCTGTGCTGCTCAATGCAGGCGCTGCCCTGTACGTGTATAATTTCGCAAGGGACATCGGGGAGGGATATCGGCTCGCAAAAAAGGCTATTGAATCGGGAGATACAGAGAAAAAGCTCGATGTGCTGAGGGAAACGGGAAAGAGGCTTCTGGAGGGTGCGCCCTTATGACTATCATAAATGAGATCGTTGAAAGAAGGAAAAGGAGAGTGGGGAGGTTGGGGCCCGGGATGGGAGCTGCTGTGCCGCAAAGAAGAAGAGTCCCGCTGATAGAATTCGGAAAGAGACCGCTTTTGATCTGTGAAGTGAAGAAGAGCTCCCCCTCGAGCGGGGCCATTGCTCCGGAGGCGGATATCGTAAAACAGGCCGAGGCTTACAGGGAAAAGGGGATCGGTTCGGTGTCAGTGCTCACCGAGGAGGAATTTTTTTCAGGGTCTATAAACGATCTGATGAGAATAAAGGCCGCCTGTCCCGACCTGGCGGTCTTGAGAAAGGACTTCCTCATAGACGAGGAAGACCTCGAGGTATCCTACCGCGCAGGAGCAGATGCCGTTCTTCTCATCGCATCCATGCATGATGAAAGAGACATTTTCAGGCTGTACAGGCATGCACGGCACCTGGGAATGGCTGTGCTGATGGAAGTGCATGACGAGAGAGATCTGCAGAAGATAAACAGCGTCAGGCCGCGATTCACCGGGTTCAACAGCAGAGACCTCCAAACGTTTGAGATAGATCCCATAAGGCCGGTACGGCTCATCAACAATCTGACCTGGGATACTGTCACGGTGTACGAATCAGGGATAAAAACCGAGGAGGACGGGCTGTTTGCGCTCTCGTCTGGGTTTTCGGGCCTGCTTGTCGGAGAAGCGTTGATGAGAAATCCCGAGATTATACCGAGGCTGAAAAAGATGTTTCGCAAGCGAGAGACGGATTTCTGGAGAAGGCTTTACGCAATAAAAACCGGGGTGAGGCCTCTTGTAAAAATTTGCGGGATTACACGGCGTGAAGACGCGCAGTATGCGGCGGAAATGGGTGCGGATCTGCTCGGTTTCGTGTTCGCCCGGTCGAAAAGAAGGGCCGGTCCTGCTTTGTTGAGGGAGTTGCGGGAGCTCGATGTCCTGAAGGTCGGGGTAGTTGTTGGAAAAGAAAACGACCTCACGCTTGATCCCGAGGCGGGGGCGCTTCTCGAAGAGGGATGTCTCGATGCGATCCAGTTCCATGGAGATGAGAGGGCTGGTGATTGCAGCAGGATCGCCTACCCCTACTACAAGGCGGTGAGAATAAGCGGATCCCGCGATGTCGAAAGGATCGCTTCCTATCGATGTCCGCGTGTGCTGGCCGACGCATTTGTTGAGGGAAGGCAGGGAGGGACCGGTGAAAGAATAGCGGATGGCTTGGTGCACAGGGTAAAGGACCGGTTTGTTCTGTGGCTTGCAGGCGGCATCGGCCCCTGCAACGTAAGGGAAGTAATGAGAGAGTATGAACCTGAGCTCATAGACGCCTCTAGCCTGCTCGAGGAGGAGCCCGGTATTAAAAGCCGGGATAAGATAGTACAATTCTTTAAGGAGATAAAGATTGGAAAAGATCTATAACGATTTCTTCGGCAGTTTCGGCGGACGGTATATCGCCGAGGTGCTGCGATCCGCTCTGGATGAACTCCAGGAGGAATGGCTCGCTGCCGTCAAAGACAGCAACTTTCAGAAAGAGCTCGATACGCACTATTCGGAGTTTGTCGGGAGGCCCACCCCTGTTCTGTTTGCGGAAAATGCCACGAAGACGCTGGGAGGAGCTGAAATCTATATCAAACTGGAGGGGCTGTCCAACACAGGGGCCCATAAGATCAACAATGCGCTTGGACAGGCTCTTCTGGCAAAGCGTATGGGGAAGAGACGGGTGATCGCCGAGACAGGCGCGGGGCAGCACGGCGTTGCGGCCGCATCGGCCTGCGCCAAGCTCGGGCTGGAGTGCACCGTATACATGGGAGAGGCCGACATGCAAAGGCAGAGACCCAACGTCTTCTGGATGGAGCTCTATGGTGCTGAGGTAGTCCCGGTCAGGGGTGCCGAGGCGACACTGAAGGACGCGGTTAACGAGGCCCTGAGAGACTGGGCTTCGAGTTTCGAGTATACCCATTACCTTCTCGGGTCCGCGCTTGGACCATCACCGTACCCCGATATGGTGCGCGAATTCCAGTCTGTGATAGGAAGAGAGCTGAAACGGGAGATAGAGAGAAGAAGTCTCCATGTCGAGGCGCTCGTGGCGTGTGTGGGAGGCGGGTCCAATGCGATCGGTTTTTTCTATCCTTTTCTCGAAGAGAGTACACCGCGGCTAATAGGTGTTGAAGCCGGAGGAAAGGGAGACGGCCCTGGTGAGCATGCGTCCAGAATGTGCGGCGAGGGCCGCACAGGTATAATCCATGGGTATAAATCGCTGTTTCTCCTCGATGAGGACGGGCAGGTACTGCCAACCCATTCTATATCGGCGGGCCTGGATTATCCCGGTATAGGACCGCAGCTCGCGTGGCTTGGACAGAAGGGAAGGATCGAGTTCACACGAATAAAGGATGGAGAGGCCCTCGATGCCGTCCGTTTTTTTGCACGGCAGGAGGGGCTTCTGTTCGCCCTCGAGTCTGCTCATGCCGGAGCGGCTGCCATCGAGCTTGCCAAGCTGCACGGCCCGGGGAAGGCGATAATAATAAACATGTCCGGAAGGGGCGAAAAGGATCTTTTCATTCTTGCAAAACAATTCGACCCGAAGAGATGGAACTCCTTTTTGAAGAGTGAGGTGATGGATGATGTCCAATAGAATCATGTCGCATATGGTAGCCTGCTTTCCGAGCAAAAGAGAATCCATCGATGTAGCGGGTGCACTGATCGACGGAGGAAGCTCATATCTCGAAGTTCAGTTTCCTTTCAGCGATCCCTCTTCCGACGGGTACTATATACAAGAGGCGTGCAGGATTGCACTCAGTGAAGGTTTTACTGCTGCTGCGGGATTCGAACTCATCGGGGAGATAAGGCGTGCTTCGGATATTCCTGTATTCGTCATGTGTTATGCAAACACCGTTTTTTTTCACGGAATTAGGACATTTCTGCGAAGCTGTGCGTCTTCCGGTGCACAGGGAGTAATCGTGCCGGACCTTCCGCTTGATTATGATGAAGGACTCTACACAGAGTGCGGGCTTTTGGGCCTAGATGCCGTCCCTGTCGTGGCTCCCTCTATAAGTGAAAAGCGCCTTGGCATGATAATGAAGAATCAGTCCGAGCACCTCTACGCGGCGCTGCGAACAGGCATCACAGGGTCATTTACCGATCTCGGGGAGGAGAAAGTCCTTTTTCTGAAGAGGGTGCGTTCGAAGGGCAGAAAGGTTTTCGCGGGGTTCGGAATATCAGAAAGATCCCAGGTTGAAGAGATCTCCCCGTATGTTCATGCGGCGGTAGTGGGAACGGCATTTGTCAGGGAGATAATGGAACAGGAGAGCGGGAGTATCTACGGCAGGGTAAGAAAAAAGACCGAGTCACTGGTCTCCTGATAGTAGAAGTTCTCCTGATAATAAGATAAAAAATGGGGTTGGTGAAAAGACACCGAAAAAAAGAGCCGTTACCATGACGAAAAATTTACAAAGGGGATCTTTAAACAGGCCTTCATTTTTAAAAACCTGCCGCCTGGACGTCTATGCTTGAACCGTCCCACCTGCCGGTTATCCTCCTGCTGCCGATGGGCGGAACAGAAGATGCTTTTGTGTAAAGAAGTTATAGAAGAACACGGTGCATCCGGCGATGATTTTCGAAGGTATTGATCGGAAAAGAGAAACTGCAGTCCGGTCTGCCCTTTTTACGAGGGCTCTTTTTGAAAATCCTTTCATAACCCTACTATTGAAGCCGGCAGCGATATTTAAATCAATATTACCCTTGCCCATTATTCCATGTCAAACTATATTTACCGATCATACAGCTGTCGTTTCAGAAATAGGGGCCGGAAGGACCGTCTCTATCGCGGCCCTGTTCATGGTGGAGTGCTGAAAAGCGGGAATGTTCTTGTGTATCTGTCCAAGAGGTGAAAGAGTGATAGATGCCTCCTATACACAGGCTGCTCCACGAAACGGCTTAAAGAAGGAGGATCCCGATTGCAGCTTTTTCGTGTCGGATCCGTGCTCCTTTAGATCCGGCGTGCAAAGGCAGAAAAAATCAATTGTCATTGTTGCAGAAAATGAATACCTTCATGATTGATATGATATCAAAAAACCGCTTATTTTTTATCAAGACGGCGAAAATTATTTTTTGTGTAAAATTGTTAATATATTCACAAACTTGTTTTGCCGGGGTGAAATCCGGATTTTTTCATTAAAGTAATAACCTGAGTTAACTATTGCTGTTTTATATAATTTCAGGTGTAATTATTACGAAATATCCTGACGTTCTTTAATTCAATAATAATACCCGGCATTGGTTATATTATGCAAAAAAACTTTACAGAATGATATTATTGTGATATTCTTGCTTATTCTGGTGCCCGAGATGAGGGGGGAAAATGTCTCAAGCTCAAAAAAGTTTTATCGCTGATGTAGTGAAAAATTACGGTAAAGCTCGTCATCGTCTCATGGACATCGCACTCGATGTCCAGGCCCAGTACGCCTGCATCTCCGACGAGTCGGCAAAGATCATGGCAGACGAGTTGGGAATTCCCTTTGTAGAAGTGATCGACATGGTGAGCTTCTACTACTTCCTTTCACGTGAGCCCAAGGGGAAATCGATCGTACGCCTCAGTAACAGCGTTGTGGACAAGATGAGCGGGATGGAAGCAGTTGCAAAGGCTTTCGAGGATGCGGTCGGAATACCGTTCGGCAGTACGACCAGCGACGGGGCGATTACGCTCGAGTACACTTCCGATATTGGAATGTGTGACCAGGCCCCTGCAGCGCTGGTGAACGGGATGGTGATGACGAAGCTGTGCCCAGAAGACGTTCCTGGAATTGTGGACAGTCTCAAAAAGGGCAAACCGCCGGGGGCTGTGGCCAAGGATGAGGCACGTCCCGATGCACAGGTTGATCTCAACCTGATCCAGCAGGGCCCTGTGATCTTTGCACCCGTTGAGAGGGGTGTAGCGCTGCGGGCCGCTGTAAACAAGTCTCCTGAAGAGGTCATCGAAGAGGTGACGAAGTCGGGACTCAGGGGACGCGGAGGAGCCGGATTCCCGACCGGGATGAAGTTGAACTTCTGCAGGAAGGCAAAAGGAGCCGAGCACTTCGTGATCTGCAACGCAGACGAAGGGGAGCCCGGTACATTCAAGGACAGAGTCGTTCTCACAGAGGTCCCTGACCTGCTCTTTGAGGGCATGACCATAGCAGGTTATGCCATCGGAGCAAGAGAGGGCCTAGTGTACCTCCGAGGAGAGTATGACTATCTGCGCGGTTACCTAGAAAAGGTTCTTTCGCGAAGACGGCATCTCGGCCTGCTCGGAGAGAACATCGCAGGTAAGGAAGGGTTCAACTTCGATATCAGGATCCAGATGGGCGCCGGCGCCTATGTATGCGGCGAGGAATCTTCGCTCATCGAATCGCTCGAGGGCAAGCGTGGAGCACCGCGCGATAGACCTCCGTTCCCCGTGACAAAGGGTTACATGAACCAGCCCAGCTCAGTCAACAATGTGGAAACTCTCTGCTGTGTATCTCGAATCATGGAGAAAGGGGCCGACTGGTTCAAGTCGATGGGAACGAAGGACTCCACAGGTACCAAGCTCCTCAGCGTATCCGGTGATTGTAAGCATCCAGGTGTGTATGAGGTGGAGTTCGGCATCGTTGTCGATGAGTTTCTGAAGCTCGTCGGGGCCGAGGATGCCCAGGCAATCCAGATAGGCGGACCGTCCGGGAACTGTATAGCGCCCAAGGATTTCGGAAGGAAGATCTGTTTCGAGGACATCCCGACCGGCGGATCGATGATCGTTTTCGGAGAGAAGCGCGACATGCTGCAGGTTGTCCGTGAGTTCACGGAGTTCTTCATAGAGGAATCGTGCGGATGGTGTGCGCCTTGCAGAGTCGGCCCGACCCTGCTGCTGCGAATGCTCGACAAGGTGATAGAAGGAAGGGGTACAAAGGCAGATCTCAAAGAGCTCGAAAACCTGGGATCCACAATCAAGACAATGAGCCGGTGCGGCCTTGGGCAGACGGCCGCGAATCCCGTGCTTACAACCCTGCAGAACCTGCCCGAGATCTACAGGTCCAAAATAGGGAAGGAGGAGTTCGTTCCGTCCTTCCAGATCGACAAGGCTCTGGCAGAGGGTATAGGTATAGCCGGAAGAGAACCTGTGTGGGAGGAGGAGTTATGAGTAACGGGAAGATCACAATATATGTAGACGACGTCGAGGTAACCACCGAACCCGGCACTGCGATTATGGAGGCCTGCGACGAAGCGGGCATCTATATTCCGAGGCTATGCTATCACAAGGACCTGATACCTGCCGGACATTGCAGGGTATGCACGATAAAGGTAAACGGAAAACCGACAAACGCGTGTACCTTTCCGACCCAGGAAGGTCTCGTGGTGGAGAACAATACAGAAGAGATGAATGAGTTCCGGCGCCACATCATTGAGATGCTGTTTGTCGAGGGCAACCACATATGTCCTTACTGCGAGAAGCAGGGGAACTGCGAGCTCCAGGCGCTCGCGTACCGTCTCGGAATGACGGCACCGACGTATCCATACCTCTACCCGAAGATCGAAGTAGATGCGAGCCACCCTGATGTGTACATCGACCGCAACCGCTGTGTGCTCTGCGGCCGATGCGTGCGTGCGTCACGTGATCTCGACGGAAAAAGCGTGTTCGGATTCGACGGAAGAGGCAGGCAGAAGCGCATCGCTGTCAATGCGGAGCACACCCTTTCGGAGACACAGCTCGCAGCCGCGGATCGCGCGGCCGAGATATGCCCGACGGGAAGCATCGTGATAAAGCGCACTGCGTACAGTGTACCGTACGGAAAGCGACTGTACGACAAGGAGCCGATCGGCTCTGATATTGAACAGAAGGCGAAAAGCTGAAACGAATAACAAATATCTTGAAGATTTTTGATTTTGAAGATCTTCAATCCTATGCGTAAGGAAGAGAAAATGGCGAAACCAAAGGTAGCTACGGCACACATGACAGGATGCTTTGGCTGTCATATGTCTTTGCTCGATATCGATGAACGGCTTGTTCAGCTCATCGGGCTCGTCGACTTCGATAAATCACCCATAGACGATATCAAACGGTTTACCGGACAGGTTGACGTCGGAATAATCGAGGGGGGCTGTTCTACACAGGAGAACTATGAGGTGCTTCACATGTTCAGGAAGCACTGTAATGTCCTTATTGCGGTGGGCGAGTGCGCTCTCACCGGAGGAGTACCTTCGATGAGAAACACCATTCCTCTCAGGGAGTGTATGGAGGAGGCGTACCTGAAAGGGCCCAGCGTGGTCGACGGGGTCATACCGAACGACCCCGATCTACCTCTCATACTGGACAAGGTGTATCCGCTGCACGAGGTGGTAAAGATCGACTATTTCATTCCCGGGTGCCCGCCGCCGGCTGACGCGTACTGGCAGGCGCTGACGGCGCTGCTCGAGGGCAAGCAACCCGTTATATCGTACGACGCTCTTAAATACGACTAAGGACAAGGAGCAATATTATGAGTGCTGCTGGAACAAAGCAGAAAAAGATCGTAATAAATCCGGTAACAAGAATAGAAGGACACGCGAAGGTAACGATCAGGATGGATGAAGCCGGAAAGGTCGATGCCGCGAGGATGCATATCGTAGAGTTTCGGGGTTTCGAGCGGTTCGTGCGCGGGAGACTCTACTGGGAAGCTCCCACTATCGTGCAGAGGCTCTGCGGGATATGCCCGGTGAGCCACCACCTCTGTGCAGCAAAGGCTATGGACGGCATCGTCGGGGTCGATACGCTTACCCCCACTGCGGAAAAGATGCGGCGTCTCATGCACTACGGGCAGACCTATCAGTCACACGCACTGCACTTCTTTCATCTGAGCGCTCCCGACCTTCTGCTCGGGTATGATGCCGATCCTGCGATACGGAACGTGATTGGGATCGCGCTGAAGTATCCTGAGCTGGCAAAGCAGGCGATCCTCATGCGCAAGTACGGCCAGGAGGTCATCAAGGCAACGTCAGGGAAGAAGATCCACGGTACCGGGGCGATACCCGGAGGAATCAACAAGAGTCTCAGTGACGAGGAGCTCTCATTTCTTAAAAAGGACATAGACCAGATGCTCGAATGGGCGATCGCATCGGTCGGTATTTACAAGAAGATGTACAACGATAAAATCGACTGGCTTTCGAAACTTGGGTCTTTCGAGTCCAATTTCGTGAGCCTCGTGAGAGAGGATGGTGCCCTTGACCTCTATGACGGCCTCCTCCGTGCGAAGGATGCCGAAGGAAAGATCATATTCGACAAGGTCAAACCGATAGACTACCTGAAGTATTTCCGTGAGGGAGTGAAGACCTGGAGCTATATGAAGTTCCCGTTCATACAATCTCTCGGTAAGGAGCAAGGCTGGTATCGTGTCGGTCCGCTCGCCCGCATCAACAACTGCGACTTCATCGATACACCTGTGGCCGAAGAGATGCGGAAGGATTTTATGGCGCTCGGTAACGGGAGGCCCGTGCACTCCACCATGGCCTACCACTGGGCAAGGCTGATTGAGCTCGTGCACTCGGCAGAGAAGATAAAACAGCTTCTGGACGACCCTGATATTCAGGGCAAACAGCTCGTCAAGGCGGGAAAACGGCGCGAGGAATCGGTCGGCATCATCGAGGCGCCGCGAGGAACTCTGTTCCACCACTACAGGGTCGATGAAAACGACCAGATAACGATGGCCAATCTCATTGTTTCGACGACGAGCAATAATGAGCCCATGAACCGGGCTATCCAGCGGGTAGCTGAGGACCACCTCGAAGGCCAGAAGATAACAGAGCCGCTCTTGAACCTCGTAGAGGTGGCTATACGCGCATACGACCCCTGTCTGAGCTGTGCAACGCATGCGATCGGGCAGATGCCGATGAAGGTTAGCCTCGTTGATGGGGAGGGAACCGTCATAGACGAGAAGGTGAAGGAATAACATATCCACCGGATATCATATCCTTTGGATATGACGCTTTCAGAGAAAGTAACACATTGGATATGGCGCTTCATCTTGTTCCAGGTATGCGATGAAACAAAAGCATGCATCAGAAGCTAAGCCTTCCCGGAATACGAAGCCTTCAGAGGCTTCCAAGAAGGTGATGATATACGGGTATGGTAATCCGGGCCGCCAGGATGACGGTGCCGGGCCGTACATAGTACAGAAGCTGGAAGATCTCGGTCTTCCGTGGGTGGAAACGGATGCCAACTACCAGCTCCAGATAGAAGACGCGGACACGATCCGAGAATACGATCTCGTGATCTTCGTGGATGCGGACTGTAAAGGGAAAGGACCCTTCACAATCAGGAAGCTGGTTCCTGCGGGCGGTCTATCATACACGACTCATCATATGGGACCGGAGGAAATTCTCGGGTTGTGTGAAAGAGTGTACGGGACCGCGCCCTACACCCTGCTCGCTGGCATCAGGGGTTACAGCTTTGATATTCAAGAAGGCCTCACAGCCGAGGCGGAAAAAAATGCAGGGGAGGCCTTTGATTTTATCACACTACTCTTACACAGTTACAAGGGGAGAAACATGAGTGATGAACAGAAAACGATCCTCATAATCGATGATGACGCAGATCTCAGGGCTTCGATGCGTATCGTGCTGGAGGCGGCGGGCTTCATAATAGGTGAAGCGGCCGACGGCGAGGAGGGATTCAAGGTTGCGGACAGGATCAAGCCTGATGCGATTATTGTCGACCTGATGATGGAAACTGTCGATTCCGGGAGCAAGGTAACCACCAAGCTCAAGGAAAAGGGATACAAAGGCCCGGTGTACCTGTTGAGCGCTGCAGGAGATGCGGTACGGCACAATATCGATGCGAGGGAAATGGGACTAGCAGGCATCTTCCAGAAACCCGTTGACCACAAAGTGCTCATCAATACGCTGAAAAAACAGTTCGATAAGGCGTAAGGGGACTGGCAGCACTCCCTTGAACCGCCCCCGCCAGCCGGGACGTGTCCGGTACCTTAGTTCATGGGTGGTATCCTGTTTCTGACAGGAGGATTTTTGTCCTTCGGGCCGCCGCCGGGGTGCACACGACGGACTTTTTTATATAAAAGACGTGGTATGCACCTTTTGTTTTATCTTCCGTACACTTATCCTTAATACTTTTGTGTCTCGATATTCGACCTCATCTCACGGTTACGGGATATGATCATCCTGTAAAGGGCCACATCGTCTGAATACGAATGTATGTTGAATAGTGTCGTTGCAAGCTCAGACATCTTCGAACTTCGAAACCTCGCTATGAAAACGTGTAATATTTCCCCATTCCGGTTATCAGAGTCTATTACTAAAGA
>Ga0307379_10006964_pt1 | contig 15432 bp, 18 predicted proteins | sample UN2MG_FD_202237 | JGI IMG/M metagenome (GOLD analysis project Ga0307379, IMG submission 202237) | Soil microbial communities from Risofladan, Vaasa, Finland - UN-2 | ecosystem: Environmental > Terrestrial > Soil > Coastal area > Acid sulfate soil | place: Finland: Risofladan, Vaasa | collected... | reverse complement strand
CGGCTGTCCGAAAAAGATGCCTCATCCGCTTTGGTCGCAATGGATTGTGCTCTCCATTACTCCATTTGATTCCCATTTTTCTAGCCGCATCACGTAGAATTGAGCCAAAATTTCCTGAAGTCATCCGTTTTTCTGCTTTTTCGTTGGATAACCCATTCTTTCTATACCTATAAACAAACAATGGATCTTTATCATCCACGTTTCCCCGTTCCTGATCAACATATTTCCGGATGAATCGTGTCGCCTCTTTGGAGAGGAATGTTCTGAATTGGACAGTGGTTTTGTTTCGGGTTCCCTCCCAGAAAATTCTGCTCTTCCCTCTCTGTTCGCGAATGTCACCAACATTCAATTTGAATAGATCACCCGAATCCTGTGAGCTTGAAAGAAGCGCAAGTGTAATCGCAACATCCCTAGGCTTGAGAATAGCCAAAAATTGCTGCATCAGCTCCCTGTTGAAATGGATAGTCTTTGTTTTTTCGTCAACGTCATAGAATGTGTAAACCTGATCTTTCTTGATTGCCTGTCTCTGACGTTTAACTTTAGGGATATTCCTTGTCCATTTACGTTCAAAAGGTATATCCAAATTTGCGAAAAAACCTCTAAGATATCCGTAAGCCCTCATATGAGCAGAGGTTTCCCGCATCCCTTTCCCACGTTGATGGTAGCCCACTACTTCTTTGTTCATGAGCCAAAGGAAGAAAAGGTCAATTTTCTCCTCTGTTTTTGTGATATCTGCTTTTGCTTCGTGGATAAGGTCATCAATGGTGATTTCTTTGCCTAGATTCTCCTTGCTGTTAACGAACCTCAGAAATTGTCGCAAGGTTGCATGATAGTTGTTAATTGTATTCTGTGCAAGACCTTCAAGCGCATCTTTGACATAGGGGAATTCTAATTGCGCATCAAATATACTCAATCCTGCCCCTCTTTTATTAGAGAGATCACCTCATATTTAATAATATCGGAAAAATCTTAGGATTAGGAGACTAATAACAGTGCTATGTTGAAAACAGTACTTTTTCCAGAAAACCAAGAGAACAGCAAACTTGCATAAACTACGTTAACTCGGTGAAAGCTGGAGGTGCCGAAAAGCCATGGTTTATCTAAAAGTAAATAAAGGTAATCTACGATATTTACGCCAACAAAAAGATAGAATTATCCCCTGATGGTGTTTCACGTGAAGAATGCACACATGCACAAAAGAATCGTAACAAAAATTGTAATTTCTCTTCTGCTCATCTCAACCTTAATGTTTTTCTTGGTGCAGCTGTCCCCAGTTAGTGCCCAAGACGAGACGTCAAGCCTCACTGGCATAATCTATGATGAAGGAGTGGACACTGACGGCGACGGAGCCTTCGATTACCTCAATTTGGGCGTAGAAATTAACGTCACCAACGCAGCAACATATCGGGTGGAGGCTGGCGGGCTTTATGATTCATCATACAATTCCGTCAGCGTCTTAACCAACAGCTCTGCATATCTTAATGTGGGTATTCAGGTTATCGACCTCCACCTAAATGGCTCAAGCGTCTATGCTGCAGGCGTTAATCCTACGTACATTGCCGGCATCAACCTTTATGATGAATCTGACACCCTGCTTGACGCCGTGTATGACCTCTCCTTATCAAAACAGTATTCCTACAGCGAATTCCAGCGCCCAATCATCAACATCCAATTCGATGAGATAGAACGAGAGATAATCTTGGATCAGGCGGGAAGCATCTATGTTACTAACGCTTACCGCTTAACCAACAAAGGATTTTGGACAAGCAGCATTGAAATTGGTTTTCCTGAAGGTGCCTACGACTTTGAAGTGCGGGACGAGATGGGTACACTCCAGATGACAACAGAAAACGAAATAATGAAGGTGAATCTCAGAGAAATCCTGGACACAAACCAAACAGAAACGCTCTATCTGAATTATCGGGTTCCATGGAAAAATCACGTCACTCAACAGAATGGAGTCGACTACAGCTTACAGTTTACCTTCTATGAACAATTCAATTCAACGATAGGAAAGTTAACTGTCTCCATAACTCTCCCCAAAGGCGCCCAGTTACAATCCTCCAGTCCATTAGACCCCATCAGCATCAAAAAAGGCGACATTCACGAGACCATGAACTTTGCTTTCTCTGATGTAACGCCATCCCAAAACCTCAACTTCAACATCAACTACAGATACCTTGTATTCTGGGCTTCTTTCTACCCCACCATGTGGGTGGGAATACTAGCCGTTGCCGCCGCCGCACTATTCTTCTTCTTTGGCGCACCTAAATCCATCGCCTCTCCAGCAATTGCAGTTCCACCAAAAGACCTCAAGAGCTTCGTTGACGCATACGAAGAAAAAACAACGATTCGCTCAGAGCTTGAATCCCTAGAAGAGCGGCTTCAAAAAGGAAAAATCCCTAGACGCAGATACAAGGTCAGGAAAAAGATGCTCGACGGACGCCTCTCCACACTTTCTAGGACTCTTTTATCTCTCCGTGACACAATAAGAACTGCCGGTTCAAAGTATGCAACCATGATGAGACAGATAGAGGTGGCTGAAACAAAGCTTGAAGGCGCAGAAAGAGACCTGCAACGGGTTGAATCAAGATATCGAAGCGGAGAAATCTCTAAAGGTGCATACGGAAAGCTCCTAGAAGAATACCAAAGCCGAATCGAAGAGGCTGAAGCAACAATCGACGGAGTCCTTCTAAGGCTCCGCGAGTAATTTCTTTTTTTTTACAAAACGTTTTTATTCCATTGCTTCATTTTGGTTAAAATCTAAAAAGCGGAGTTGATTAACTAATGGTTGAAATCAAAATCGATCTTGACAAATGCACTGGATGCGAAACATGCGTTGACACTTGCCCAGTCGGTGTTTACGAAATGAAAGACGGAAAGTCTGTCGCAGTAAACATTGACGACTGCCTCGTCTGCAGAGCATGCGAGATGCAGTGTCCCGAAGGCGCCATCCAAGTCATCGAGTAAACCGGACACCAAGATTCGACTACCCCCATTTCGGGGAAACATTTAGATTTCCCCAACCCTTTCTCTAATTTTAGAAAAAAGCTGTTTTTCAACAATCAGCTGTTATTAGGCTCCTAATATGAACAAGTTCTATTGTCGGTTTGGTGTTTTGGTCAGTCTCTGTTTGCAGATTATGACAACAAAAGTTGCCTCAGCTTGTTTTCCAAAATGATGACTGAATCTTCTTTACTTGCTCTATTGTCTTTTCTCCTTTTTTCCGTATCTTAACGCCTGCACCGCGATGTCTATCATGGATAACGTAGGGAATCTCAGCCATCTTTGCAGTCACTGCGCATGCCAGTTTTCCAAGAAACCTTAGGCTGTATCCGCCCTCCAGAACTGCCACAAGTTTTCCTTGACAAAACTTTGACGCTGACTCTAAAACAGCATCAAAGATTTTGACATAACTGAGAGCTGACAGGGACAGGTTCCCCACTGGGTCTGCGTAATGGTTGTCAAATCCTGTGGAGACAAGAATGAACTGTGGCTTATACTGGTTGATTATCGGAACCGCAATCTCGTTGAAGGCTCTAAGATAGATTCTGTCGTCTGTTCCGTAGGGAAGAGGAACATTCACCGTGTATCCTAAACCATCATCCTCGCCAACCTCATCAGCAAAGCCTGTCAAGGGAAACTCGATGGGGTCCTCATGGAGGCTGACATAGAGAACCCTGCCGCTTCTGTAGAAGATGTCCTGTGTCCCATTTCCATGATGGGCATCTACATCCAAAATCAAGACTCTGTCAAGGCTGAACTTTTCTAGCAGATGAGCCGCGGCTACTGCAACATTATTGAAGACGCAGAAACCCATGGGATAGTTTGGTCCAGCGTGATGCCCGGGAGGTCTAACAAATGCGAAGGCGTTTCTACACTTTCCCGCCATCACAAGATCAACCGCTTTCACGGTTCCCCCGGCAGCCAAACGGGCTACATCATAACTTTCTGGAGAAACCATCGTGTCTTCTCGGTCCAATAATCCTCCGCCGCACCTACAAAATTGTTTAATTCGCTGAATATAGTCGATGTCGTGGATCCGCTTCAGGTCGTTGATGCTGACAATTTCTGGTTCGACAAGATGGCACCTTTCATTTTCGAGAATGCCGCTCTTGTTTAGTTCTCTCATGATTACCCTGAGGCGGGAAGGGGTCTCTGGGTGACGATGCCCAGTTTTGTGGCACAAATACTTAGGTGAGAACACTACGGCTGTCTTTGTCATTTTCGTACTTCCCAAGCGAAAAACGGTTTTTGTTTCTTCGCTAATGAGGCTTATTTGTGTTTATACCTAATTATAGGTTATTAGCCAAGGAATTGAAGTTTAGTTTGAACACAAAGGATTTTATGTTTCTGGGGAAATAGTGAGCAGCTAACTGTTCAAGGGGTAAATTGTCTTTGGCGTCCAAATTTGCTATAGTCACGTACTCGATTATCGTAGCGAACATCTTGATTTTCATACAGAGCCTAACAAACCCCACGTCATATGCTAGGCTTATCACAACCTACGGTTTAGTTCCCTTCCAAGTCATGAACGGCAAGAATCTTCTCTCCCTAATTACCTCCATGTTTTTGCATGCCGACATCATCCACCTGGGACTCAACATGTTCTTTCTGTTGGTAAGCGGCGACGCGGTTGAACGAGAATTGGGCAGTTCCCGCTTTTTGGCGCTGTATCTAAGCTTCGGCGTTATCGCAGGACTCTTTCACTCCTACCTAAACAGCGCATCCACCATTCCCACAATAGGTGCTTCGGGGGCAATCTTCGGCGTATTAGCTGCCTTCGCCATCCTCTTCCCCTTCCGCTGGCTCCTCAAACTCTTCGGCTTCATTCCCCTCCCCATGCCAGCCATCCTGTTTGTCTTCATAACAATTTTAACTGAAACCGCTTACGTGTCCTCTGGAGTCGTAGAAAACGTCGCCCACACCGCTCATGTAGGAGGCTTCCTAGCTGGCGTCTTTCTGACTCTGTTGTTTATACCCAAAAAAACAAAAATAGCTGAAAAATGACCAGCAGAAAAAGCTCTAGTCAATTACAGTGACAGAAAGAATGCCTGATGTTGACTGGGACTGTTCAACGAGTTTCTGAACCAAACAATCTGCCTTCTCGACCTCTGGAAAATACAGTAGGTGACTTCCACATTTTTTCCTGCAATCAGAAGCTCCAAACCCTCTGACCGGAACTTTTGCTCCCATTATCTTCTTCATGTATTGATTTGTGTTGCATTCCATCTTTTCGTTGGTCTCAGCTGCTATAACCGCTTCCACGGAAACGTTCTCGTCTGCCAGAAGGTAATCTATGTGCCAGAACCTCCGTTTTTCTTTCCTCAGGTGCCTAGCTATCCGATGTTTTAAGTTTGAGGAACCCTTGCCTAACGCTGAGCCAGTGTAAGCGTAGTATCCCCTTGGAAACCTCTGCTTTCCCAGCCTGCCTATGTCCACTGTAACTTCCTTTGACACAAATAATATCAGCGTGTAGATTCCGGTCGTTGAAAGCTCTGAAACAAGATTTACATCTGTCTTCATCAAAAGGCTGCCGCCCAGTCACCAAACCAGTCTTTAGTTTATTGTTTCGTTCCAGAAAAATATTTTATCATAATGTTTTTGGAGGTCGGCGTTGAATTCTGTGTCACTGTAAACAATGTCTAACCTGAAACCATACTCGTCTATAAGCTAGTTAACGTCACCCCAAATCTTTTCGGAAAGTTCCTCAGCACTCCACATTCCCCCGATCTTTTCAGGGAATTTATCGGCGTTTGCACCCCAAATTTTGTCGTCGGGGCTGCGGAATCCGAAACCAAAGTTTTCGGGGAGAACATAAGCCACCTCTCCTTGTATTACTCCGTGTTGTTTCGGGTTGTCGTTTACGTAGTTCCAGAAATCTTCTAAGGCATCAAAGTGTTCTTCTGTTAATATTCCATACTCTGAATATTCTGTCTCTGGATAATCAAAGATCACCACATATTTTGCTCCATTATGGTATGCCCAAATCAGGTCATCGTAGAGTTCTGCGCCTGACACAATGTATGGAGGCTCCTCGTATGTCCGTGTGATCATGACGCCCCAGTCTCTGTTCTGGACGTTGGCGGCGCCTCTGCAAAGGGCAACATGTAACGGTCTGCTGTGATTCCAAGCGAATTCTGCTAGAACTGTGTCATACCCGCTTTTGTAGTCGAACCAGTAGAGACCATAATCCGAGGTTAAAACCGTAATGTTCTTCTCATATTTTAGAAGGAAAGTGTAAGGCTTGACGTGTATGTCAAGCAACTCCACATACGAATTGCCTGCTTCCGTGATATCGTCTATATCCTCAGCCTTAACCATCTTGAAGTCGCCTTGGTCTAGCTGGTTTCCTCCCGGCTCATCCATGGCGTAGGCACCTAAGAACTTGTTACCATATTTTTCCGTTGCTTCTGACATCCATACGTCAGGATAGTAATTGTATCGCAAGACCAAATCTTCGCCCTTCAGATAGTGTAGAGAAATGAAGAAGACCAGAAAATATAGTCCCGAATCGTATACGTAGTCGCAGACCTCGTTGAGGTTGTTTATGTCCAAAGTTATTTCGAGCGAGTCAACAACAAAGAGATTCGTGAAATTCTTTACCCTGTCAACCAAGGCTTTGCAATCTTCAACGCTGTGGTTCTTGATTGCGTATTCTACGCCGACAAAAAATTCTGGGATCGAATTTTGTTTGTCGATGCCAGAGTGCCAAATTACCAGAAAAATTGGTGAAAGTATAAGCGCGATAAGTATGAAACAGAACAGAAGCGTGCTACGTTTCATCTTTTTCCTTCCTGAGCTCCCAGATACGTCAATCTCTTTTCTCGGTTATAACATTAAGCCAAAAGACGCTCTGTTGAGGCAGAAGATTCTGTTTGGAGCGCGTTGAATCACGATGTTGTGCTTGTTTTCGTATTTTCTATAGAGAAGTAACTCAATATTTTGATTATCCCCAAAATTTTAATAGTTATCTAACTCTAGAATATACCCCAAATTAACCGTACAGATACGGGTGAAGAACGCCTTCACCTCAGAAACTAAACATGTACTAGCTACAGCCGCCCCGGAAACTATAATCACGCAACCGTGGGCTTGTGTTTACTGGAGAAAACGGAAACGCCGTAAACAATGAACAATGTCAAGATTAATTCTGCAGCAAATGTGGATCAAAAAAAGACTGGGTTGCTTCCAGTGCTACCAGCAATCTCTCCCTCTTTTTGTTTGAACTTTTGCAAGTTCCAAAATGTCTTGTTTCGCTTTTCTGGGACGCCAGCATACTTTTTAAGAGACAAAAAGCATTATATCGTTTCAGAAGTTTGAAGGGCTAACCATGTCTCGGTATTCCAGCGTTTTCAAGGATGAAAGCAAACTTGACATCAACTATGTTCCACAGTATCTACTCCACAGAAAACTTCAACTAAATCTACTGAACCAGTTTTTCCGTTTCGCTGTTGAGAGTCCCGGAAGAATGACCCAACGCGCCCTGATTATGGGAAACATAGGAACAGGCAAAACTGTTCTCTCTCAACACTTCGGCTTAAACATAACAAAAGAGGCAAAGGAACGCAACATCAACCTCAACTACGTCCACGTTAACTGCCGCGAATGCAAAGGCAGCCTATTCATGATTCTTCAACGTACCATCATGAAGTTCTATCCAAATTTTCCTAGACGCGGCTACTCCGCAGAGGAGTTGTTACAGGCGCTTATGCAAATACTTGACGAGAAAGACGCCTATCTAATCTTAACATTGGACGAGCTGGAATCTCTTGTCCAAAATGAAGGCTCAGACCCCATCTACAACCTCTCCCGAATACAAGAAGACCGACTAAACGCTCCCAAAAGGCTCTCCCTCATATGCATCCTCCGCCAACCAGAACACCTCGAAAACCTGGACCCAAGCACAAGAAGCACCCTTCAACGCAACATAATCCGACTAGAAAAATACTCAGAGTCACAGCTCGAAGACATCCTTAATGACCGCGTGAATCTTGCCTTCAGAGAGGGAACCGTCCCCACCCAAACAATGGGGCTCATCGCCGAGCTGGGAAATTCGGAAGGAGGAAACGCCCGCTACTCAATCGAGCTTCTGTGGCGAGCCGGCAAGTATGCTGACGCTTCGGAACTGCGGGATGTTTCGCCCGAATGTGTCAGGAATGCGGTTGTCAGTGTCTATCCTGTTGTGCGGAGGGACATGATTCCCGAATTTAGTTTACACGAAAAATTGTTTCTTCTCGGGGTCGCGCGGCACTTCAAACAAACAGAATCTGCTTACGTGTCCATGGGAGACGCTGAGGAAACTTATGCTCTGGTCTGCGAAGAGTATGGTGAAACGCAGCGGGGTCACACTCAAGTATGGAAGTACGTTCAAGGGCTTTCTGCCGCTGGAATAATCGAAACACTGGTTTCTGGAGTTGGGCAACGGGGAAAGACCACCCTCATCGGTTTGTCTCGGGTTCCAGCCTCGGATCTGGAACAGGAGCTTGTCAAGATTCTATCGCGGGAAGGCGGTGAGGAACGATGGCGATAGAGGAGATTTTTTCTTCTAAAGGGCGCGTGAAAATTCTCAGGATTTTGGCTGAAATCGGAGAGCTGAACATATCAGAGATTGCTAGGCGAGCCGGATTAAATTATGCTACCACGAATCAGCATCTGCAGGCTCTGGAGAACCACAAGCTTGTTCGCCATAAGACGTTTGGGAGAATCCGCATCTTCCGTTTTAACGAGGAAAATCCTAGAGCAAGTATGATCAAGCAACTCATTGAATTCTGGGAAGAAACAAAATAAGTCTAGATTACGCAATATACATGAATGGGTGAATTGCATGTCGATGGTTGATGTTACTGCGAAGCCGGAGGTTTACAGGGAAGCCAAGGCAAAGGGAACAATCAAGCTGAAACCTGAGACTATACGGCTGATTAGAGAAGGAAAGGTTGAGAAGGGTGACCCCTTTGAGGTGGCGAAGGTCGCCGGAATCTTGGCGGCGAAGAACACAAGCTCTCTGATTCCCCTCTGTCACCCCTTGCCCTTAACTGGAGTAGAGGTTAAACTGAAGATAGTTGATGGCTCCAAGGTGGAAGCGGAAACAACCGTTAAGACAAGAGCCCAGACAGGAGTAGAGATGGAGGCTCTCGCCGCTGCGGCAACGGCGCTGTTGACGGTTTGGGACATGACCAAACAGTACGAAAAAGATGCAAACGGACAGTATCCAAGCACAAGCATCCAAGACCTGCATGTAGTAAACAAAGTGAAGGAGAAACAAACATGAGCGAAACCGCCCGTGAACACAAAACTGGGGCACCCAGAAAGCTCAACTTTGTAGTCATCGTTTCCAGTTCATCTCGCTATCAGAAGCTCAAGGCAAGAGAAGCCTTCACTGATCCCTCGGGAGACTTGATTGTTGAACTTGTAAAAAATGCTGGTCACGGCGTGGCTTCCCGTGAAATATTGCCTGATGACAGGGTTATGCTCGGAAAATATGTAGGAAATGCCATCGGCTCAGAAAAGGTGGATGCCATCATCGTGTGTGGCGGAACAGGAGTCAGCTTAACGGACGTGACAATCGAGACGGTGAGACCCATGCTCATCAAAACGTTGCCCGGGTTTGGAGAACTATTCAGGAAGCTCAGCTACGACGAGATTGGCTCAGCAGCCATAATGACCAGAGCCTTAGCTGGCGTCACAGACCAAGGAAAGGCAGTGTTCTGTATTCCCGGCTCGCCGCAGGCAGTCAAGCTTGTCATGACAAAACTTATCCTGCCGGAAACAGGGCACATACTGAAGCATGCTCGGGAAACGTAGCGTCACCCGAGAGATGCAAATAGGTTAATATTGAATAGTGACCACACGGATTATTTTGTTTAAGGAAGAGAGTATAATGGAGTTTTGTCCCTCTTGTGGAAAACGGATGGTCTTGAAACGAACCAAAGACGGCTCCGTTTTTCATTGTCCCGTCTGTAATTGCCAAAAAACCACCAAAAAATCTGCAGTAAAAAAGGTTGTCCAAAAGAAGCCCCGCGAAAAAATTGTGGTTATCGGAAAAGAAGACCAACAGTTGAAGACTAATCCTACAGCAACTATTAGCTGTCCAAAATGCGAGAACAACTTGGCTTACACGTGGCAGGTGCAAACTCGTGCAGGTGATGAGGGAGCAACACAGTTCTTTAGATGCACAAAATGCAACTACACTTTCCGGCTGTATACCTAGCAAATGCCTTTTTCTTCTCCAAATCAATCTCTTATACATAATTCGTTTATTTCGGCGGCTTGTAGCTTGCAATGAACTCTTTAACATCAGTTCTATCTTAAGGCTTAAAACTGGAATCACTCAATAAATAATATATTGAGGAGCATACGGGAGCTGCTCAGCTTTGAGTAAGTCCAATCGTTTTGATAAACGTAAGAAGACAATTACCCGAACTTTCCGAATTAGACAGGAATGGGACAGCGTTCTGCAGGAGGAGGCGGCGAGGCAGGGGGTCAGTGTTAATGTCCTCTTGAATAAAATTCTCCGGAAATACTCCCTTTACTCCCGGTGGACTGAAAGAAATGATGACATAAGTTTACCACAGCGAACTCTAAGAGCGATCCTGAATACTGTTCAGGTTGAGAGTTTGGCTGAAGCAGGAACCCGATCTGGAGCTTTAGATGCCATAAACATCGTGAACGCAATGGGACTCGCAATGGATTATGATTCATTCGTTTACTTGATTACTGAACATCTTGGAGGTCCCCAGTTTGCGAGGTGGTTCCACTGTTTCCATCACACACAAGGAAACAAGGACATCTTTCACCTACAACACGACTTTGGACACGGGTGGAGCGTTTTCCTCGAAAGCTACATTCTCTCTTTCTTGCGCTCCATGATAGATACGGATGCCACGACAAGGGTCTACGATTACGCAGTAACCTTAGAGGTAACACGACCCAAATCGAAACCCATTGAGAATCCACAATAAACTGGCGCAATGGGACAGCAAAACACAGTAACAAGGTTGCTAATTTTAGCTGCTCTTAAACTTTTTAAGCAGATCGAAAATATCGTCCATCCTTTCTTGGATCTCAAGGGCATTGAGAACAACTGCACCTACCCGATCCGCTATAACCTCGTAATTCTCAATAATTTTAGGTGTGAACATGTTTTCGCGTGGATCATTCATCTGAATCAACCCCAATGTTCTGTTGCTTGACCGCATGGGAATCAGAGCCACCGATTCATAGCCGCTGTAGTGACACATATTTCGTGTTCGACTAAGTCTCTCTTTCTCTGTTGTGGTCTCCAAAAGCTGCGTTATACTGTTGGTCCAGAAACTTCCCTTCTCTGTGAAATACGGAAGCTTAGGATCAAATATTCCCTTGATGACGTTTCCGCACATACACTCCAGAAGAGGATTGCCTTCCTCGTCTAGAATGGGGTTGCCTTCATCGTCTCTTGCACAGAGACTGTTCTCCTTGATGGTAAAGAAATCTGGGAAGCCTTCATGGACGTAGTATGGGTAGTCTCCATTCTCTTCTAGTCTGATGCCGATGCTTTGACAGTCAGAAAGGGTACAAATCTTCCCAAGAATCTCCGTTAAAACCTGTTTGAGGGCAACAAAGTCTTGTGTTTTATCTGGCATCTCTTTGAAACTCCAGTTAAACTTCTCTATTTACATTGTAAGTGGTAATAAAATTTGGTGTTTGCAGTTGAATACAGTGTGTTGCAGTGTAGACGCTCATCTTAACTGTAGTTTACGACAAATTAAATTACGACGTTAGAAGAGGGGGTCGCCATTAAGCAAGAATTCTACACAAACAGAAAAGACCCAAGATAAGAATTTTTCAAAAGAAATATTGATGCAGCCTCCTGTTTCTTCAGATAATCCACTGCTGTTCCAGATTTTTTTCTTGACCCACGATCAGAGCCAAAGCGTCGAAGTTGTGGAAACTGACGAGATAGATTTCGGGGAAATTATTCAGCACTTAAATATGGGAGAATCCGTTTTCATACAACACAAAAATCAGGAAACCCTTGAATCCCGCTCAAGGAAAACGAAAGAGGCTGAACAGAAACCCTGGTACTTCAATCATTGCTGAGGAAAAGCATGCCTTCTGTTGTTGTCGATTGGAACAGATGCAGCGGTAAAGGCACATGTGTGGAGGTTTGTCCAGTCGCTGTTTTTGAGCTTCAGGAAATAAATGATCATCCAGAAACCCTTAAGGCGGTTCCTGTCAAGATGGAGGAATGTATCCTCTGCAAGAAATGTGTTCCTGCATGCATCGAAGAGGCAATAACTATCAGGAAAGACTAGCCAATCTATAAGTATCGAAAGTTGCTAATTCACCTAGCTTATGTACCGCGGTTCTTTTGATTTGTCCACTTCAGGGGTTCTGTGTTCCCTGATTTTCTCTATTTTTTGTTCCATCTCTTCAGCTTGACGTTCCAGCTCTGACAGGTCTATTTTGATGCCTAGAATCTTGGTTAGCGTGTTGAGAACGGTTTGAACTGATCTGGGTTGAGGAATGTCCAAGTATCTTATCTCACAAAGGAGACATATGCCTTCCATCTCTCTCTGCTGGGCGATGCCTATTAGTAGACCGTTAAGACCCGTGATCCTCCCATCACCACTGATTAATTTGACGCCATTTTCCTTCAAGAAGTCTCTGAGTTCAGGCTTGTTCACCACCCCAAAGACCCGTGGATTCACATCATGAGGATTTGGAACAGCCGCGAAAGTGTAGACCCGTTTTGCGCCAAACTCCTCAGCAACATCCAAAACTTGGTTAGCCAGCTCATATATGGCACCTAAGGATTGAGGCTGAATTTCTCCTCCACAAATTATCAGATCACCTTGTTCTCTGTTGCTGTAGTAAAAGCGGTGCATGTATTGGCTGACTTCTCCTATGCCCTCATTGAAGTAGATGTCGTTGCTTGGGCTACGGATTTCAGCAAACTGTTTCGCGTCTAACTGTTGGATCAGATAGTCAGCTGACATCCTAGCAAGCATACCCATTCCAGGCCAGGCAGCGATTAGTGTTGGGTTTTTGAGTGAGGGCTTCTCGTTAAAGTATACTTCCATCTTCCAATCTCCGTTGCCAAAAAATCTTCTATGTTTTAAATTATTTGTATAAACTTATTAATTGTTCCTAACGTTGCATTCTGGACAATGATGTCTGCCTTTTGTGTTGATTGCTAATATGGAGTTCGTGTTCATAAACAATAATTAATCTGGTATTCTATGGGATAGAGGCGTCTCCATTGTTGAAAACTGTCTCTGTACCCGAAAAAGTAGCTGCGCGAAAAATTATTGTTTACAAGTCCCGCATCGACCCTAAAGCAGTAAGAGCAACAGCCGAGAAAATGAAGACACGACTGTTCCGCAAGTTTGTTTTTATGAAACCCAAACCTGAGGAAGTACAGGTTGTTTCAATCGACAAGTACTTCGAGCCATACGTAGTTGTTGACGGAGAATACAGTATCGAATACTCCAAGAACTGGACTCAAAACATTCAAGTCGACGATACAATGCAGCAACTCACAGTTTTCGGCGAGAAGGTAAGACCTACATCTTTGAAGGACCATCTTAAGACGCCCTGTAAGATAGTCACACTAACTGGGGTTGGACGATTCAAATATGAAGAGAAGGCTCACCTTATCTTTGACAGGCAATGGCGTGAGGTTGGACTTGAACAGCTGCCCTTCGTACCTTTCGAGGAGCAACCTGAAAAAGTTCTTAGTACTCTTGACCAAAATTTTGGAAGCCTCAATATAGCTGCTGAAAAAGAGGTAGAGCTTCTTAGATCGAGGCTCGTCCGGAGACCCTCAGAGATTTTGAGTATCCACAAGGAACTGTTCAATGTTTCTGAGCGTGCTGTAATTTACAAGCCGATGTACAAAGTTGCTGTCCATAACATTAAGACAAAAAAAGAAACTACACTGTTAATCGACGCGATCACCGGAAAGACCAAATCGGGAATGCAACAAACTCCAGCCCCTAAGAAGAAAGAACCCGTCAGAGAACCTGCAAAACCCTCATCATCTGCGAAGGCTGCAGTAGAACCGATCTCTAGTCCCGTAAAGAAAACCGAATAAAACTTTTAATGTCTGAAGCTTCGGCTATTCTTGCAACTTTATCAACGCCCAGTAAAGAAGCTCTTTTAGCTGTCCACTCGAGACAATAGTATATCCTAACTTTCAGTAATTCTTGCGAGTTTGCCGAAAAAGTGAAAACCTAAAATCAGTAATGCAACCATATTTTCTGTTGAAGTTGGGTGTATTTCGTTGATTTTGCAGTTGCAACGTAGCCATGTTGATTTGTTGAAGCAAGAAACAGAGAATGTGCATCCAGTTGAGGCCTGCGCGATGCTGTTTGGAAAATTGTCTAAGAACGAGGCTGTTGTGGAAAAAGTTGTGGTTGCTCCAAACAGGCTACGGTCCACTACACGGTTTGAGGTAGACCCCACAAGGGTTGTTTCCGCCTTCAATGAGGCAGACAAACAGGGTTTAGATTTCATTGGTTTGTTTCATTCTCATCCTGCACCGGCTGCTCCTTCGCCGATTGACCTCAAATATATGAGATTGTGGGGGGACGCCCTCTGGCTAATCCTGTCTTCAACTGACGGCAACCTAGCCGCATATCACTTGAGCGACGACACAGTAAAGGAAGCAACTATAAGAATCGAATAACACTTTTTCTTTACAAACATGGGGGAACAAGAACAGTTGTCTCCTTCGCTGAACGTAGTTATTGTCGGGAACGGTGTCGCTGGCGTAACAGCGGCAAGCATCATAAAAGAAAAAAACCCAGAAACGCGGGTTTCCATTTACACAGACGAAAACAGCCACTATTATCCTCGCCCAAGACTATACGAAGTTCTGTCAGGGGAAGCTAAACCACAAGATGTCTCCATGTTTTCTGAGGAGTGGTACAAAAACAGCGGAATCATAGTTCACCTGAACAAGAAGGCATTAAGCATCGATACCGAACGAAAGGAACTATTGCTAGAAGATCGGTCAAGAGTAAATTATGACAAGCTTCTCTTGGCTAACGGAGGGCGCTCCTTCGTTCCCCCCATCAAAGGTGTAGAAAAGACCGGAGTATTCACGCTACGCACAATCAATGATGCCCTGAGCATAAAAGAGTTCACCAAAAAGACCAAGCGAGCCACAGTTATTGGCGGTGGGCTCCTCGGTTTAGAATTTGCTTCTTCCTTGAGGAAACTCGGTCAGCAAGCAACGGTTGTAGAGCTGTTCCCGCGGCTATTGCCGAGGCAACTAGACCCTGATGGAGCAGCCATCTTGAAGAATCGAATTGAATCTCGCGACATAGACATTGTTTTAGGAGTCAAAACCGTTGAGATTTTGGGCAGAGAAACGGTTTCAGGCATCTTGCTTGACAGTGGAGAAACGATTTCTGGAGACCTTGTTTTGGTTTCTGCCGGAATGAGATC
>Ga0307379_10006962_pt1 | contig 15434 bp, 19 predicted proteins | sample UN2MG_FD_202237 | JGI IMG/M metagenome (GOLD analysis project Ga0307379, IMG submission 202237) | Soil microbial communities from Risofladan, Vaasa, Finland - UN-2 | ecosystem: Environmental > Terrestrial > Soil > Coastal area > Acid sulfate soil | place: Finland: Risofladan, Vaasa | collected... | reverse complement strand
GATTTTGGAGTTCTGTTATTAGATATAATGGATATTTTAGCTGATTCCCTGATCAAATATGAATGCAATTAAAATTAATGTATACAATGGTTAAATAGTCAGAATATAGTCGTATAAGGAGATAAAAATAAATAAAAATAATGATAATTATAATAGATATTATTATGAATATTCTAGAATTTTATCCGGATTAACACAGATCATGATAGCAAGCAGGAAATCGGGTTTAAGTTTAACAACCTAGTTAGAGATACTCAGATCACCGAAATCAGACATCAAGACAAAGGAGCGAAAGATCTCAGGTTAGTGTTTAGCAGTAGCCCCAGTGTGGGAATAAACCTTATCCAACAAAGGTTTAATCCTATCCATATATGGGTTAACAGGATTTTTAGACTGGAAATAATTTAAGCATTTTGACTAAATTTTTAGAGGAAACGAAAAATCTCCGATCTCTGCAATCCAGTGATTCCGGACATCGGGAGTTTTTGAAACAACTCAAATAATTAAGGGAGGTATTTATTATGACTATGTGGAAAGGTGTATTTATTCCAATTATTACTCCGTTCACAGAGAACAACAAACTAAACATCGAATCGCTAAAGGCACATATTGAATGGTTGATTAGTTGCAATGTGGATGGAATCATTCCCGTCGGAAGCACCGGAGAGAGTTCGTTGTTGTCCTTTGAAGAAAAAAGGGAGGTTTTTGAAACTGCAGTAAAAGTTATAAACAAAAGGATCCCCGTTGTTGGCGGTACGACAGCTGATTCAACACAGGACTCAATCGAATTGTCAATAATGGCGGAAAAAGTGGGTGTTGATGGTTTAATGGTCATGCCTCCTATTTATTCTAAGGTTAACATGCAGCAAGCATATCAGCATTTGAAAGATATAGCCCTTTCAGTTAACATTCCGGTCATTGTTTACAATAACCCTGCTAGGTGTATGATAGATTTATCTGTGGACTGCATTGTTGAACTTTCGAAAGTTAAGAACGTCAGGTATCTAAAAGAGAGCTCTGGAGAGGTTAACAGAATACACAAGATAGTCAAAAAAACAGAGGGCAACTTTGCGATTTTTACTGGTTTTGACACCCTGGCTTTAGAAGCATTTGCCTCAGGGGCAACAGGCTGGGTTGCAACATCAGGTAATGTTGTACCCAAACAATGTTGTGAAATAATGAAGCTGGCCTTAAAGTCGGATTTTCTTAATGCCAGGGGAAAATATTACAGCTTATTGCCTGTCCTTGAGTTAATCGAAGAGTCAGGGCACGCAATTCAATGTATAAAATATGTTCTTAATAATACAGGGAATTACAAAGTTGGCAAAGCACGTAATCCGTTGTCCCTATATGAAATAAGTGATGAAATGAAAAATAACCTATTATCAATGATAAATGCTTTAAGGTAAAAGCGACCCAACCAAATCTATTAAGGAATTTGTTATAATGAGTCATTATGATGCAATAGTAATTGGTGCAGGAGCTGTTGGTTCAGCAGTTGCATACACACTTCAAAAAGATGGCCTGAAGGTAGCGTTATTGGAACGCGGTGATATATGTTCTGGGACTTCCGGCGCATGTGATGGCAATATATTAGCTATTTTAAAACAGCCGGGTCCAGCTGTTGATCTTACACTGGCTAGCATTAATCTGTTTAAAGAGTTCAATGATGAAGTCGAAGATGATTTTCAGTTTCACCAGCGAGGAAGCACGTTGGTATGCGAAGATGAAATGGATGTAAATTTTTGTAAAGAATTAATGAAAAAGCAACATGAAATAAAGCTTCCTGTCAGGTGGTTGGATTCAAAAGAACTACATGAAAGGGAACCTTATATTGTCGAGGATATTATTGGCGCCATTGAATGTGATGTAGATTCTTCCCTGGATCCTATGTTAGTAACCTTTGCATTAGCTCGAAATGCCCGCATACAGGGCGCTGTAGTTAAAACGAATTGTGAAGTAACCGGCATTTTAAAAAACAAACAAGGAGAAATTGAAGGAGTGGAGACAGTTGCCGGTAAAATATACAGTTCCAATGTTATTAATTGTGGGGGAGCCTTTGCTCCCTTTATCGGCAGATTTATCGGCCTCAAGATTCCTATTATCCCGAGAAAGGGGCATATTCTAGTTTCTGAAACAATACCACTTACAGTTAGGAGGAAGGTATCAGAAGCTAAATATGCGGCTTTGAAATATCAAAGTGAGAAATACACTGTAGATCCTGATTTGGAAAAATATGGAATTTCACTCGTGGTGGAACCTGTTGATGAGGGGAACTGTCTTTTAGGATCAAGTCGTGAGTTTGCAGGTTACAATACGGCTGTTTCTCCTTTTGTTGTTGAAGCCATAGCCCGCAGAGCGATCAGATTTTTCCCTATAATGAAAAGGATGAATATTATCAGGACTTATGCAGGACTCCGCCCTTACACCTCGGATCACCAGCCAATAATTGGCCCAGTAAAATCAATACCCGGTTTGTTTATAGCAGCTGGCCATGAGGGAGAAGGGATTGGTATGTCTCTTGTAACAGGGGCAATAATCAGTCACTATTTAACCGGCAGGCATGTTGATCTTCCTTTAGAAAAATTATTGCCGGATCGTTTTCCGGAAATATGTAACCATTGTTAAGAGGAGATGAATATTTTGTTGTTTCATAATAGTATTCTCTATCAATCGCAACCAGTAGGAATATTAATGCTTGACACAAAATTCCCACGGGTGCCAGGAGACATTGGAAACGCTAGAACCTGGCCTTTCCCTGTTAGATATCACATAATGGAGAGTGTTATTCCCGATAAAGTTATGGGAAAAGAACCCTTGAAGGAGACTTTACAACAGTTTATAGACACGGCTAAAGCCGTTGAATCTTGTGGGGTTAGGGCAATTACTACAAGCTGTGGTTTTTTGGCCATCTATCAAAGTGATATTGCCAAGGAAATTTCTGTACCTTTTGTTTCATCAGCATTAATAACTGTACCTTTTGTCTCGAACATTGTCGGGAACGGAGGTGTGGGTATCCTGACTGAACGTGCAGAAAACCTCACCGAAAAATACTTCAAGGGTATTGGGTGGTCACAGAATGATTATAATGTGAAAATTTATGGAATGGATAAAGATGCTGTCTTTCCTCAGATCTTTATCGGTAACCGGGAAGAGGCAAACTTACAGGAACTCGAAAACGATATTAAAAAGTTAGCTGAAAAAGTTAAGGAAGATGCTTCAGTAAAAGCCCTAGTTTTAGAATGTACAAATTTTGTTCCATGGGGCCAGTTGATTGGTAGAATTACCGGTCTTCCAGTGTTTCATATTGTCAACGTCGTGCAAATGGTGGCAGGGGCGACTCTGCGGAGGTCTTACGACGGCGCGGTGTGGAGGGGGCTCCAGCCATAAAGGATGTTTAAATGGTGGATCTGTTTTAGAATACTGTTAAATGCTTAAAAGAAATGTTGTCTATGTTATGATGCGAGGAGTGTTATAGATGTCAGAACTCAGAATTACGGAACACCCCATCCTTTCTGAATGGGTTGAAAAAGAGGAGATAACTTTCTTTTTTGATGGAAAACCATTAAAAGCCTATAAAGGGGAGCCCATTGCAGCGGCTTTGATGGCTTACGGGATAAGAACCATAAGAAAAACCTTAAAAAAAGGGAGGCCACGGGGAGTTTATTGTGCTATTGGAAGATGCACTGATTGTATTATGACTGTTAATGGTACTCCTAACGTAAGGACCTGTATCACACCGGTTCAAGAGGGAATGAAGGTAGAAACACAAACTGGGCGTGGCAGTTGGGAATGAACAAAACCACTAATAGTCTCAAATGGAGATAATAACTAAATGATTGATGAAAAAGCAGACATTGCTGTAATTGGGGCAGGTCCTGCTGGTCTTTCGGCAGTTATTGAGGCGGCAAAAACAGGTGCCAAAGTTGTGGTCTATGATGAAAACTTAAAACCAGGCGGACAGCTTTTTAAACAAACTCATAAATTTTTTGGATCTAAGGAGCATTTAGCCGGAGTCAGGGGTTTTAACATAGCTAAATTGCTTTTGGAAGACTCAAGCAGTACCAATGTCAAGATAAAATTGGATACAGTTGTAACCGGAATGTACGAGCCGACAACCTTAGAATTGGTAAGCAAAGGGAAGAAATGGAAATGCGAGGCGCAGGCCATTATTGTTGCCACGGGTGCTATAGAAAACAGTCTGGCTTTTCCGGGATGGACCATGCCGGGAGTAATGGGTGCCGGGGCTGCACAGACAATGATAAATATTAATAGAGTTCTTCCCGGAAAAAGAATACTAATGGTAGGTTCAGGGAATGTTGGTTTGATTGTGAGTTACCAATTGATGCAGGCAGGGGCTAAAGTTGTAGCCATTATAGAAGCAGCTAACAAAATTGGGGGTTATGGTGTACATAGTGCTAAAGTAATGAGGGCCGGAATACCAATCTATTTATCAACAACTATTAAGGAAGCAAACAGCGATCCGGAAGTACAAGAGGCCACGATAGTAAAAGTTGACCAAAAATTTAGATATATCGAAGGAACTGAAAAGTCTCTTGATGTGGATGCAATTTGTATCGCCGTAGGTTTAAGTCCTATGACAGAGCTTTTAAATATGATGGGTATTGTAGTAATATGGGATAACCGTTTGGGTGGCCATATCCCGCTGCATGATGAAGATATGATGACAAGTAGGCCGGGAATCTATGTGGCGGGAGATGTTTCCGGGATTGAGGAAGCATCGTCCGCTATAGAAGAAGGCAGATTAGCTGGTGTGGCAGCTGCCCATAAAATTGGTTTCATAAATGCAGATAAAGCGGAAACCAGTAAATATCAGATCAGGAAGCGGCTAGATGCCCTTCGAAGCGGCCCCTTCGGAGAAATAAGAAAAGCAGCTAAGAGATATCTAATACAATTATATAAAAAAATGGATTACCAAAATGAGGCTATCCAGGTTCAGGCAGCAGTTGTTTCAATTGCAGGTAAAACAATTGAAAACGATGTCCACCTCAGAGGTTATCCAACAATTGAGGAAATAAAGCTGTCTGGTAATATTCCTTCTGAAGAGAGATTTAAGAAGGGACCAGTGGCGATAATTGAATGCGTGCAAGGAATTCCTTGTAATCCTTGCGAAAAAATATGTCCATTTGATGCCATCGAGATAGGTACGCCTATTACTAATCTACCATTACTCGATTCAGAGAAATGTCATGGTTGTGGTTTATGTATTCCTGGTTGCCCTGGGCAGGCAGTGTTTGTAGTTGATTTTTCACAAGAGGTAGAATATGCTACAGTAAAAATACCCTGGGAATTTTTACCAGTCCCGCAAAAAGGGGACATTGTTGCTGCTGTTGACCGTAAGGGTAAAGCTATAGGTGAAGCTGTAGTGTCTAATGTAAAATATATTCCGGAATGTGATAAAACTAGGGTTGTCGAGTTAAAAGTACCTAGAAATATTGCCTTAGATGTCAGAAGTATGGAGCGAGGTGTAAAGTGTGAACGATGAAGAGCTAATTATATGCCGGTGTAACGAAGTAACTAAAAAAGATATAGTTGACTCCATAAAAGATGGAGCAGACAGTATTACGGGCATTAAGAGAAGAACGAAGGCAGGGATGGGTCTATGCCAGGGAAAGACTTGCTCCAGATTGGTAGCCAGGATAATTGCGGAGGAGACCGGAAAAAAGCTGCAAGATATTGCACAGCCAACCTCACGTCCACCAGTTAGACCAGTTAAACTTGAGACTATCGCTGATGAAAAGGCTACCGAAAGTTAACTTGGCAGAGGTACAACCTGAGCGAAGATATGCGGAGGTGCAAAAATGACTATTGCTTACGGCGGACATACGGTTTGTGGGATTCCAATAGGAATCATTCTATTAGATACAAAATTCCCCAGGATTAATGGCGATGTTGGAAATTCTACAACATTTCAGTTTAATGTAATGTATACCTTTGTTAAAAATGCCAGCCCCCAACGTGTTGTAGGTGGCGACAAAACATTGCTTGAACCATTTATAGAAGCTGCCAGGTATTTAGAAAAACAGGGCGTCAAAGCCATTACTACAAGCTGTGGTTTCTTGGCCTTGTTTCAAAAAGAGATGGCTCATTCTATAAATATACCTATCTTTACTTCGAGTTTACTTCAAGTACCCCTGGTTTCTACTCTTATCGGCAGAGAAAAAAAGGTAGGAATTTTAACTGCTAACTCGGATACTCTTACTGAGGAACATTTAAATGCTGTGGGATGGTCTCCCCGAGATTATAACGTAGTAATTCGCGGCATGCAGAAGTTCCCGAACTTTTCCGCACCGATGCTGTTAAACAAAAACGTTTTAGAGGAAGAACTAATCAGAATGGAAATAGTAACTGCCAGTAAATTAATGATTGAGGAATATCCTGAAATCGGTGCCTTTATATTTGAATGCACTAATATGCCGCCATATGCTAAAGCAGTACAGCAAGCTACTGGTCGACCAGTATTTGATATAGTCACCCTAACGAATTTCGTTTATCATGCAGTTCAAAATAAAACATATTAATACTAATTTTTGGTCTTTAATATGATTCTTGGATTCAGTCAAGTTTTAGCTCTCTTGCGTAGAATAATCTAGAAATACACCACTCTGAAAGACTATTCTCTATATTAAGAATAGTAGTTATATAGTAAGAGAAGTAGAGATGACTAAATTGATAAAAAAGTAAAAGATAGTATCGCATTAGAAAAAAGGAAAATAACAAAGGCATATTTCAAAAGATCTATAGGGGGAGAATGTCTGTCTTTACTAGTGTATAAGTACACTAATCTATCGAATCTGACTATCTTCAATTATAGCTTTATTTTGTATTTACCAATACCTACCAAATCAGTGAAAAGGATATAATATTTAACGTGCTTTGGAAATGTAATAAGAAATATATTCTCTAAATTCTTTAAATAAGGTTTAATTCTCCTGACTAGAATGTGCAAGGTATATACATAAACCATAAATTTATAAATGTAGATTTTGGTAAAAGATGAACCAATGTTTCTTTGGAGGAAGCATGAAACTATATGAATACGAAGGTAAAAAAATATTTGAGAACTATCACATTGATACACCAGAAGGTTATGTAGTAGAGAATATTTCTGAAATCAAAGATATAGCCTTTCCAGTATTAGTAAAAGCCCAAGTATTATTTGGTGGACGCGGGCAGAAAGAGTTAATAAAACAAGCAAATGATAAAAAAGAAATCGTAAAAATATCGGAAGAGTTATTGGGTAAAAGAGATACACAATTTACCCGTTTATTAATAGAAAATAAATTGAATATTAAAAAGGAATATTATCTTAGTATTTTTTTGGATAGAGAAACAAAAAAGCCCGCCATTATGGTTAGCGAACATGGCGGCGTTGATATTGAAAAAAATCAAAAGGAAATATATTATTTTGAGATTGATCCTTTTATTGGGTTAACTCCCTTTTTACTGCGCAATATTTCCTCAAAATTAAGATTGGAGAGTAATTTAATAAAAATATTTATTGATATTAGCCGAAAGGCATTTCAAATTTTTACCGATTATCAGGCTGAATTAGTGGAAATCAATCCTTTGGTATTAGATACGAGTAACCATTTCATAGCTGCTGATGCAAAGATCATCATTGATGATAGCATTGCATTTATTTTGGAAGATATAAAAAATATTTCTAAAAAAAGAGATTACTCAAATTTTGAATTTAAGGTTAATCAATTAGGAGCAATTGCCTCAGAAATTACAGGAGGCAATATCGGAGTTATTACCAGTGGTGCAGGTTTATTAATGGCAACAGTTGACATTATTGAACATTCAGGAGGAAAAGTTGGTGCAGGCATTGATGTAGCTGAAATTGCATTTGATAAAGATACCCATAGATTAAAGATGTTATTCGATTATGTAAAGAAGTTAAATTTAAAAGTTATTTTAATTAGTTTTTTCCTACAAATTGGAAGATGCGATATTTTTGCGCAAAGTATTTATGACTCTTTTAGTGATATAGAAGAAGAAAAGTCGATTATAATAAGATTAAAAGGTAATTTTCAAGAAGAAGCAAAAAATATACTAAGAAATACCAAATTTACCATATCGGAATCCTTTCAAGAAGCTGTAGGGATTGCGGTCAAAAAAAGTTTGGAAAGGTAAGGTAAAGAAAAATGTCAGTTATTATTGACAAAGAAACAAGAGTGGTAATTCAAGGAATAACTGGAAGTGTTGGGCAAGGCTTTGCTAAAAAAATGGTTGAAGATGGAACGAATATTGTTAGTGGGGTTACCCCTGGAAAAGGAGGAGAGAAGGTATATGATGTTCCAGTGTTTAACACTTTAGAAGAGGCTATCAATAAAACAAAGCCAAACATATCACTGATTGTAGTCCCTGCTCAATATCTAAAAGATGCAGTATTCGAAACACTCTATTATGATATAAAAAAATTGGTAGTATATACAGAAAATGTCCCCTTACATGATGAAATTCAAATGGTTTATTACTCAAAAATTAAAAATGCTATCATGCTGGGACCAAATTCTCCGGGCTTGGCATCTCCCGGGATTGCAAATGTAAGTGATTTTAACAGTCACTATCTTAAAAAAGGTAGAGTTGGTATTGTATCAAAAAGTGGCACGCTCACCTATGAAATCATTGATGGTTTAAATCAATTTGGATTGGGAGTTAGTACTTTTACCTGTATCGGTGGAGATCGTATTAATGGAGTTGATTATGTTGATATTTTGCCTCTGTTTGAAAAGGATACTGAAACAGATGCCGTGATCATGGTAGGTGAAATTGGTGGATTTGCCGAACTTAGGGCAATACCTATTATCAAAAAAATGAAAAAGAAAGTTTTTTCTTATATTGCGGGTCAATTTATTCCAAAAGGCAAGAAAATAGGACATGCTGGGGCAATTATTGGTCAATCAGGAGCTGATTCTGCAATTAATAAATTGCAAAAATTGAACGAAGCAGGAGTAGAGACTCCAGATACCATTGTTAAATTATTTTCTGTGGTTGCTGAATTTTTTTCTAAATAATAAACAATTACAAAATATTTTATGGAGGTTCATTTTATGTATTCAGATATAAAGTATCAGGTTTATGATAATATTGCCAAAATTACAATAAATCGGCCCAAGCAGTTAAATGCATGGACAAAGCATACTAAAGAAGAGGTATTAGGGGCGTTAAGACAAGCTCAAAGCGATGAAGAAGTAAAGGTTATTATTTTTACTGGTGCTGGAAACAGAGCTTTTTGTGCTGGACAAGATTTACACGAGTCAAAAGGAATAAAAGAGGAAAAAGCTTTGGAATGGATAGCGGGATTTGATCATTTATATTGGACCATCAGGCATTGTAAAAAGCCAACCATTGCAGCAATTAATGGGATTGCAGTAGGTTCTGGATGGCAACTGCCTTTGCTATGTGATTTTAGAATTGCTTCAGAGAATGCTAGATTTGCTATGACGGAAATTGATGTCGGATTTCCTTGCATTATCGGATCAACATTGCTCTATCTCACTTTGGGAGAAGCTTTAACTAAGGAACTGATATTGACTGGCCGGTTTATGGATGCGAAAGAAGCTTTAAAGTATAATTTATTGAACAAGGTAATCCCCCAGGAAAAGTTTGAGGAAGAAGTTGATGATTTTGCAAAAATGTTAGCAGCCAAACCCCCGATAGCTATGAGCCTTAATAAGAAGTGGTTTACCATGTTAAGCGATCAACGTTATTTAGCATGCATATCTTTTGCTAAAGAAGCCCACAAAATTGGATATGCCTCTGGTGAGCCGCAGAAAGCTCAAAATGATTTTTTTAGAAAGAGAAGTAAAAAATAAATAAAAATATTGAAAATCTATTATTTTATTTCACCTTAAAAAACCACCTTCTTTGAAGGTGGTAATGGGTAAAAGGTTTTACCATAAAAACCGCTATATATGTTAAGATAAGATATGACTAAATGGAAAAAATTATCTCATACAATCTATCAATGTAAATATCATATAGTATGGTGTCCAAAGTACAGATACAGGATACTAAAGGGTGCACTATCCAAATATGTAGAGCAAACCCTAAGGATGTTATGTGAATGGAGAAGTATAGAAATACTGGAAATGAATGTAAAAGAAGACCATATACATGTGATACTTTCTATACCTCTTAAGATTATCAATATCCGAAGTAATGGGAATGCTAAAAGGTAAGATAGCGATAAAACTCTTCAAAAGCTTTTCTACTCTCAAGAAGAAGTCATATTGGGGAAACCATTTTTGGAGCCGGGGCTATTGTGTAAGTTCTATAGGTTTGGATGAGAATAAAATAAGAAAATATGTAAAATATCAAGAAGAAAGAGAAAAGAAAGAAGAGAGTGAGCAACAGGAATTTGGCCTCTTTTAGAGGCCTCTTAAAGCCACCTGCTAAGCGGGTGGATTCTTTACTTTTTTAGTGAGTCCTATTGGAAATTGTGTAAGGAAGAAATATTAATGGAAAATAGAATAAAAAATCATTCAATTTTAGGAATTGAAGCCAAAAGCGAATTGGTTAAAATAGAAGTAGATGGAAAAATATTGAAAGCTAAAAAAGGAGAAATGATTATTACAGCATTGATGGCAAATGGTATATACGTCATACGTCAATTGATATACGGTTAAAAGGAATGAACCCCGGGGAATTTTTTGTGGCATAGGAAAATGCACTGATTGCGTGATGATTGTCAATGGGAAACCTAATGTTCGTATGTGTATTATCCCAGTAAAAGATGGAATGATCATTAAAACACAGCACGGTGTTAAATAAGGGGAGACAAAAAAAGAATGCAAATAATGAGAGAAGCTGTTGTAATCGGAGGCGGACCTTCAGGTTTATCAGCTGCTATTGAAGCTCCCAAAGCTGGTGCAGAAGTTTTGCAAATTGATGAAAATATAAGAGCAGGCGGTCAGTTATTTAAACAAATTCATAAATTTTTTAGTTTCAGTGCTCATTATTCTGGTACAAGAGGGTTTGATATTGGCGAAAAATTGTTGAACGAAGCTAGAAAATATGACGTGGAGATATATTTAAACAGTGTAGTGATTGGAATATTTAAAGAAAATATTATCGCTATTGAAAAGGGTTATGATTATGATAAAAAAGAATTGATTATGATAAAAGCTAAACGAATTGTTATCGCAACGGGTGCTTCAGAGAATGCAATGAGTTTTCCAGGGTGGACTCTTCCGGGTGTAATGGGCGCGGGAGCTGTCCAGACCATGATCAATGTTAATCGTGTTTTACCAGGGAAAAGATTTCTTATAGTTGAATCGGGAAACGTTGGTTTAATTGTAGCTTATCAATTATTACAAGCTGGAGCAGAAGTGTTAGCTCTAGTAGAAGCTCTTCCTCAAATTAGTGGATATCAAGTACATGCGGCAAAAATAAAAAGAGCTGATGTTCCTATATATACTTCTACAACAATATTGAAAGTAAACGGAATCAATAGAATAGAACAAGCAATTTTATGTAAATTAGATAAAAACTGGAAAAAAATATAGATTGAACTGAGTTTGCTCTGGATGTAGATACTATTGCTATTGCTGTTGGTTTGAAACCAGCAATTAATCTAGCTCTCATGTCTGATTGTAAGTGTATCTATAGTAAGAATCTTTCTGGTTGGATTTCTTTACATAATGAAAAAATGGAATCAACTGTTAAAGGAATTTATATTGTTGATGATACGACTGGAGTGGAAGAAGCAAATACTGCATTAGAGGAGGGTAAATTAGCCGGTATTGCAGTTGCCGAATCTCTAAAATATTTGCCTTCTGTAAAGGCTCATGAATTAATAAAAAAACTTGGAAAAGATTAAAAGATTTAAGAATGGGTCCTTTTGGAGAAAAAAGAATGTCAGGAAAAGAAGAAATATTTGCAGAGTACCGTAAATATGTAGATCAACAAAGGGGCTGAATTATGGAAAAAAAGAAAATTAGAAAAGGTTCAATTGCAGTTGTTGAATGCTATCAAGAAATACCTTGTAATCCGTACGAAGCAGTGTGTAGTTTAACTTGAGAATTCCCTGTGGCTTGCCACAGGGTAGATTCTGAAGTATTATGATTATATGGGTAAAGGAGAAGTTCAAAAAGGATATCATTGTGCTTGGCAGATACATTATCACCTAGTATTCGGTGAAATATCGCAAGGCATTACTTGACAAGATGGTGATAAAGATAATAGAAGAAACAGAGCCGAGGGCATACAAGAACGGTATGCGATAGAGATGGAAGCTTTGGGAATGGATAAGAACCATATTTATCTTCTCTCCAGTGCCCTTCCGAAGATATCACCTGGGGGAATAGTGCGAATATTCAAAAGTATTACTGCCAGGGAGATATTTCGAAGGCATCCGGAGATCAAAAAAGAGTTATGGGGTGGAGAATTTTGGTCTGATGGATACTATGTTGCCACTGTTGGTGAGAGAGGGAACTGGTCAAAAGTGGAAAACTATATACAAAAACAAGGTATACCGAAGGAAGATTTGAGGCAGATAAGGCTGTTCTGATTTTTGATACCCTGCGGCTTGCCGCAGGGTCATTAAAAACAAAAGGATGGATTGAATAATATAAAATGAAAAAGAAAGAAAAGATAATCGGTATTTTGGGGGGAATGGGACCAGAAGCTACTATCGACTTATATAATAAAATAATTAAACTGACTGCAGCAAACAAGGATCAAGAGCATTTAAGAATCATCATTGATAATAATCCAAAAATACCTGATCGTAGTATGGCAATATTAAAAGGTCAAACAAGCCTATTGAATGCATTACAGAAAACAGCCCTAAACTTAGAAAAAGCAGGCGCGGATTTTATCATCATGCCCTGTAATACTGCTCATTACTATATATCTTCTCTTAAGAGTATAGTAAATGTTCCAGTTTTAAATATGATCGAAGAAACAGCAAAAGAAATAAATTCAATAAAACCAAAAATAAAAAAAGTAGGACTTTTAGCTACAGATGGCACCATTAAAACAAAATTATATTTTCAGGCATTAGAAAAATATTCAACAAAAGTTATTTTGCCGGAAGAAGAAGAGCAAAAACTAGTCATGCTTTCAATCTATAATTTGAAAGCTGGAAAGTTGACTAAAGAAAATAAAAAATCAATTGTAAAAGTAGTTCATAATTTGATCCTTCAGGGAGCTGAAGCAATTATAGCTGGTTGTACCGAAATTCCTATTATATTAGAAAAAGAGAAATTATCTGTTCCTATGATTGATCCTACATTAATTTTAACAAAAGCATCAATTTTATATGCAGGTGGAAATATAAAAAAATATTGAGGAGGAAAAACTATGCCATTTGGATATACAGGCAATATTCTACATATTGATTTAACAGACAAGAAGTTTTGGATTGAACATCCTGAAGAAAAATTCTATCGAACTTATTGGGGAGGACGAGCACTGGCTCTATATTATATGCTTAAAGAAATGGAAGCAGGAATTGATCCATTTTCAAAAGATAATCTTCTAATCTTTGCCCCCAGTGTTGTGGTGGGCACTAAAGCACCATTAATTAATCGCTTTACTGTTTGTGCAAAATCTCCCCTTACTGGTGGGCAGGGAGAGTCAGAAGCCGGTGGATATTGGGGTCCTGAATTAAAAAAAGCTGGATTTGATGCAATTATTTTCCGAGGAAAATCAGATAGTCCAGTATATTTATGGATTCATGATGGGAATGTAAAAATAAAAGATGCAAATCATCTTTGGGGAAAAGATACTTTGATGACTCAGGAAATCATTAAAAAAGAACTTGGAGATAGTGAAATTAAAATTGCACAGATAGGTTTAGCTGGTGAGAATTTAGTTCGTTTTGCAAATATCGTGAATGAACTGATACATTTTAATGGTCGAACTGGGTTAGGTGCAGTTATGGGTTCAAAGAAATTAAAAGCAATAGCTGTTAGGGGAACCCAAGATATTCAAGTTTCAGATAAAGAAAAAATAAAAACAATTGCAAGACAAATTAGCAAAAGGGTAATGAAAAATCCACTCAGTAGAACTCTACGAGAAATTGGAACAAATGATGGAATTCAATCCCTTTACGAAATCGGTTGCTTACCTACGAAAAATTGGACGACTGGTTATTTTGAAAAAGGCGAAAATGTTTCTGAAGATAAAATTAATTTAACTATTGTAAAAAAGAATGCCACTTGTTATGCATGTCCAATAAGCTGTAAGAGAATTGTAGAAATAAATGATTCTGATATAAAAGTTAATCCTCAATTTGGTGGAACAGAATATGAAGCAGTGGTTGCCTTGGGGCCAATTTGTGGTGTAGGTGATTTGAAGTATATTGCAAAAGCCAATGAACTTTGTAATAAATATACCATGGATACCATATCTACCGGCATGACTATTGCATTTGCTATGCAATGCTATGAAGAAGGTATATTATCCCTTAAAGATACAGATAATTTGAAGCTGAATTTTGGAAATAAAAAAGCCTTAGTTTCAATGGTAGAAAAAATTGCAAAAAAAGAGGGACTAGGTGCAATTCTTGCAGAGGGTTCATTAAGGGCTTCGAAAAGGATTGGGAAAGGTTCTGAGCGTTTTATACATGTTGTAAAAGGTCAGGAAATTCCTATGCATGATCCAAGAATGAAAACAGGTGTAGGTTTGCAATATATTTTCGCTGATTATGGCGCTGATCATATGAAAGCTGCGCATGATTTTTTATTTATGAGTCAAGAGTCCTGGGGTATTAAAGAACTTTCTGGTTTGGGTATTCATGAACCAGTCTCTCCAGAGGATATTAGCATTAATAAGGTAAAATTATTTAAAAAATTGGATATTTACTGGTCTTTATTGGATATTTTGGGAGTTTGTGTATTTGGCTATGTGCCAAGAAGCCTAGGAACGATGGAGGAATTATTAGAGATTATTAGGACAATTACAGGTTGGAGAACTACTTGGTTTGAACTGATGAGATTAGGAGAGCGTTCAATTAATATGGCTCATATATTCAATTTAAGAGAAGGATTTACCCCTAAAGATGATAAATTACCAGAGGTTTTCTTTACCAATTTTAAAGGTGGTCTATTAGATGGTAAAAAAGCGATTGATAGAAAAGAATTCTATGAAGCTGCTAAACTTCGGTATGAATTAATGGGTTGGGATAAAAATACAAGTATTCCTTCAAGATCAAAATTAAATGAATTGGATCTTGATTGGCTAATTGAAGAATAAAAAAATGATTTTGTTAATATAAAATTTAAGAAGATACAGAGTAATTATTTGTAAATTAAACATTTGCTTAATAATTAGTCTGTATCTTCATTTCAAATATTTTATACTAAAATTTTTCCTTTTTTTTCAGTTTATTAAAAACTTCGTTTATAAATCATTCTGGTTTTACTGAAAAGCTTATTTCTAATTATTTCATTCTTAAA
>Ga0307379_10006961_pt1 | contig 15434 bp, 15 predicted proteins | sample UN2MG_FD_202237 | JGI IMG/M metagenome (GOLD analysis project Ga0307379, IMG submission 202237) | Soil microbial communities from Risofladan, Vaasa, Finland - UN-2 | ecosystem: Environmental > Terrestrial > Soil > Coastal area > Acid sulfate soil | place: Finland: Risofladan, Vaasa | collected... | reverse complement strand
CAGTGATCATAATCACCCTCCAGCCATCGACCTTCTTCTCCATTATATACTTAGATGGGTCGATGGAAGAGAAGATTGATTCGGATACTCGAACCGGCTTAAAAGGGTACTTCCACCATAATGATGATGTCTGAGTTGTCTGTGTCATGTTTATGGTACGACGCATTTTTGGGAATTTACAGATGAACCTTTTGTCGGCAACTATAGGCATGGATCATATCCGTATAGCCGCTCGCATATCTGCCGGATTGTCCCAACCGCTCTCAGAGCGGCCGGATTATGGTACCCGCCAGATGGTATCTCAGGATAATGAAAAGTCAGACATCCCATTCTTGAACGGGAAACTCTATAGTCCGTCTTCACTCAAGGATGACATGCCTCTTACTGAGAAGCAGAGTCAAGAAGCGTATGATGCTGGCTATGAAGCAGCTTCAAAAGCCCATTCGCAAGGACGTCCATTTTATGATCCTACGGACGCTTTTCTATGGGCTTCGAAGAATGATGATCGAGTCCCAAAAGTTACAGAGGATGATCAGTCTTTCTGGGAATGGGATTACTGGGTCAGGAAGGGCGCAGAAGATTTTAACAAGAGCAATAACATCAAGGCCCCATGGTTATCAGACGATGATGATATTCATTTAGGTAGTGATCAACTCACGTCAGGAATGCAAGAACAGGGTGTTGTTCGTAAAACTCCTGGTAAAGGTTATTGCGTCAAGTCTGAAGATAACTCTGATTGGAGTGGTGGATGTTATCCAACCAAGGGCGAAGCAAAGAAACGACTAAATCAAGTTGAATATTTTAAACATAAGGGTTCTTCTGATCGTATTCCTGGCGATAAAATTGACATAGGAAAAATTGCTAGTCGGATTGCATCCGCATCCCGCCAGTCCACTTCTCATGATGACGCTTCAGAGAGCGTATCGAAAACAGTCGCCATAGAACAGAACCCGATCTCTGTCACTATCAAAGAATTTGAATGGGACCATGGCGATAAACGTAGTTTCGGTAGTTTTCGTATTGTAGCTGACACTCCGCATGGCGAATTGGTTGGTCGTGGAAGTATCGACTCAAACAATGATGCGGATGAAGAAACCTGGACTCTTGGTGGAAAGCCGATTTCAGTAAAAAGCCCAAATCTTGGAATACCTCATTATTATGCTGGTAATGATGAGATGGCACGATTTGAGAAAACTAAAGATACGGAAATTCCGGAAATTTTGTCTGACTGGATTGTTAGACACTATGGTCCAGTTTGATAATGGATTTGTCAGAATCTTCGTATAAGCTCTGGTAAAGTTTTTCATGTCAGTCACATTTAGAAGAGGTCAAGAAATCGGTAGAACTGATCTATCCATATTTACGAAATCGCGTGATGGTCGACCTAAGAACGCCGCAGAAATTTTCTATTCCATATATGATTTTACAACCAATTGCGAAGTTTTACTTCCACCAGCAAATCGCGTTCCGATAAACGCTGCAACTGGTGAATACTACGCAAACTTCATCGTTCCGATCGATGCTAACATCGGTGAATATAGAGTTCGCTGGTACATGCGTGAGTATTTAAACTCACCTCAAGCACAAGTTGTTCAGAAATTCGCCATTGTTAATGATACGACTCAGGTTATTACGGTTCCTGGAATAACTCCTGTTGAGTTTGATCTCGTTCGTGGTTTGCGAATCATGCTTCGGGATAATAATCCAGCTCGAAATTACCATTTTGCTCCACCTGCTGGTGAGGAAGCGGTTAACCAATTCACTCGAGTTTTTGGTTATATTTGGGAGGACTACGAACTTCTTGAATTTCTTCGTATATCAAATGATTCGATAAGCATGTATCCGCCTCAAACGTTTTACGAAACGCTTGACCAACTCATGCAGCAACATAGGAATTGGCGAACACTTTTACTCACCGGAGCTATGGTTCATGCCATCAACGCTATAGCCTTGAATTGGGTTCTTGAAGAGTTTGGTTACTCAATTGGTGGCGTATCGCTTGACCTCGAGAAGTCTTCTAAATATCAGAGCATGGCGAACGATTCTCAAAATAGATTCCAAGAGTTTATCGTTCAAGCAAAAGACACTGTCAAAGTAATCCGCGGTTTAAAACAATCCCGTTATGGTGTCGGAATACGTTCATCATTCGGCCCTTCAGTGGGTAGAGGCGCACTTACCCCTCGTCGTTTCTTAGGAATCTAGTTCATATCACTGTGATAGTTTCTTTAGCTTGACGGTTTCTTCGTTGCATGTTACGTTTTTCTCGTGAAGACGTGTCGCATTTGCAATATAATTCAGCCGCTTGATGCTTTTTCCCGTACTAAGGGAAACTCAGATGGACTAGATAGTCGTTGTCGGAAATGTAGGGCGTCTGTTTATCAGACGAATAAGCTCGAGGTTCTCGAGAGGGCAAAAGCGAGATATATCGCGAATCCTGATTTGTTCAGGGCTCGTAAACGGGAGTCAAATGCTAAACATACTGATTCAAGGAATGCTAGAAGAAGATCTAGATGGGACCATAAATCTCGTGCTCTACAGAACAACACTCGTCATTCCATTCGATCCAAGTGTTTTGATACTTTAGGTGGTAAGTGTTTAAAATGCGAAATTACTGATTATGATGTGCTTTGCGTTGATCATATTGAAGATGACGGTAAGCAAGAACGCGAATCCGGTGTCGCTTCTATCACTATTTGGCGGAAAGTAATACGAAGTTCTAATCCCGGAAGATATCAACTTTTATGTTTCAATTGTAATTTACGGAAATCAATACTACGCGATCGAATAGGTACTCTTACTAAGAATTATAAGAAATGCGCTACATGTTCTTCGATGAAGGACACCTCTTTTTTCAAGTGCCATTCTAAACACCAGGATGGGCGTTATTACGAGTGTCGTTCTTGTACTAGGAATCGAGTCATTTCATTGAAGGCCGTGGCTATAACCAAGGTCGGGATGAATAAATGTTCTTCATGTGATGAGCATGATCTAATAACTCTCACATTTGATCATGTGAACGAAGATGGACATTTATCTCGTCAGCATGATGGCCTGGGGGAAGTTCTATATCGAAGAGTTATTAATGGGACTGTAGACACAAACCGTTTTCAGGTTCTTTGTTTGAATTGCAATTTAAAAAAACACAAACGTTTTTCTGGTGCTAAGTTATCAGTTTCAGGTTTTGAATCTCTTAAAGAAATTCATTTCATTAATCATTCTGAAATTCTTAATTCAAATACTGCCATAACGGATCCAACTGAGTTTAATTTTAAAGATTCTAAAATTAGTATTACGAATTCCATTCCTGATATGGTCACTTTTTTGCAAAAATGGCATTATTCTGGGTATGGTAGGAGTGGGTCTATTCACATTGTGTGTCATATAAATGGAGAGATAGCTGCGGTGGCAAAGTTTGCCTCTGCCATACGTCAAGAGGTTGTTACATCGTTGGGACTCAAGTATGGAAGCGTGCTTGAGTTAGATCGATTCTGTATAAATCCAAAGTATCAAAAAAAGAACTTCGGTTCTTTTTTTCTTGCAGCGTCTTCGAAAATTGTCAAATCAGTCAGAACTGATTTGACTGCTCTCGTTAGCTTTGCTGACCCTGCACAAGGTCACCAGGGTACTATATATAGAGCTTCTAATTGGACTGAAGCTCCTGGCCGTTTACGAAATGATTATCAATACCAAGATGTTGATGGAAAAATAATCCACAAGAAGACCATTTTCGATTCCGCAAAAGTTCGTGGACTAAAAGAACTTCAGTATGCTTCTAATATAGGACTTATTAAAATCAAAATTCCAGCCAAGCGAAAGTTTGTCTTTCGTTACTAAACGTAATAAGATTTTACTATCAAAGTGATCGTTGATCTAAAGTGGTGTTGGTGATATATTGGGCAATCATTTTACACTTAAACTGTTCATGCTGTTTAAGTAAGAAATATGTTAGTTCAATTCAAACTACCTGAGAACTCTTGGTTTACGTATTACGGATTAGACCCATTCAATGGTAATAAGCCGTCCCATTGTGATGCCTCTGGCACAGTATACCCGAATATTCCATCGGAAAATTCAAACGACTCTATTTCTTTTTTAGTGTCGTCAGATCCTATGCCGTTCCCTATGTTAAACGCTGGGCGTTTGTACATATCGATTGGTCGCCCGCTTTCATTCACTGTTGATCTGATCGGCAATCCGATACCGCCAAGACCGGCAGATTCTACGGATCCGAATTATGACATTTTGTGGGATTTCTTTGAGGTCACTTATATTCCGATCGATGATGATGGCTTGCTCAATTTCAATTTATCGAATGTGCAAAGCGCTGGTTTGCCGTTGTCGTTTTATTCTTCTGGACTTGAGCCGAGTACGAGACAACCTGTTGATTACTCTCGAGGGTGGGCGATAGGTGGTTATAGTAAGTTTTTAACATCCATCCACGATAATATTTATTTTGGTGATCTCATACTCCCTGGATCTTCTCGAGTGCTCGCTCCGGGTACCGCTATCACGGCGTTTACACAAAAAGTTATTCCGACCCCGTTGTTTAGTTCAAACTATTTAGATAATTATATTGCTCAGGTGTGGGACAAATTCAAGGATGTTGACCTAACATTTATTGGTGATCCTCCACCTAACTCTAATAACTTTGTGAACTGGATTGGTTGTGTTCACGATGGTCATTTCACATTCGTCACGAACGATCTTGACCTTGAACCGATCGTTTTAAGTCAACCAACCACCGCTGATTTGTTTGAGAATAACTTCTTGTTTTGCATATCCGGAAAAGGAGAACCTGGTTCTCTTCAAGAAAATTATGCTAATCAGTTATTCGGCACGCTCTGCGCCGCGTTTAATCGTTCTGTGATGTTGACCACGACCACTCTTGCTAATTCTCCCGATTGTGAGTGGTGCAAGTCTAAAGACGCTTTTTATAAAGATGAAACTACGAATCATTATTCTAAAGAGATTCACGCTAACTGCCTTGATGGATTAGCGTACGCCTTTCAAAGTGATGATCATTGTGGTGTAAGTAGTTACATTTCACTGATTAATCCTGAGCTGTTAACGATTTTCTGGTCTGATGTGAACGATCTGTGAAGAGGATTTATGACTACTGGACCCACACCTGAACAAATCGCGCAAGTTCAATCGAACCTCAAGAACATGCAAGCGTTCAATGACTTCGTTTATAACCAAGGAGGTGGTTCTCGTATTTTGAACGCCTACTTATTATTATCTGAACCTGATCCGTCTGATCCCGGTCTCAATATCGGATTAAATATAATCGAGGGAGCTTTTTGGGCCATCGGCGGGATGTTTGGGCCTGTTGGTAACTTCACAGCGTCATTTTTGTCAGGAATGTTATCTTGGTGGGCAAACTCAGAAAATACTCCTCCAAATCTGAATACGACATTTGCAAGCTTGTCTATTCGTACCCAACAAACCTCTTTGGCAGTTGATACCCAACTTGCTGTCTATTATCAAGATGTTGTCACTCATTGGAATGATCAGTTTACGTACAATGGCCAAACCGTCACACTCGGAGATTTGGCTAATTATCAATTTCCAGCTGAAACAGATCCAGATTTTGAGAAGATGGCTACAGCTTCTATTTTCGCATTAGATCAGACGATCTGGACATACGCGCTAAAGGCGAACTTTGTTATTACGCTGTATGAATTATCAAGTGGTCCAAATATTTTCCCCGGCGACCAAGGTGATCCGCCTGTTTCTTGGGATGAAATGTTCATAAAGCAGAACCCGTCATACTATAATACATGGGACTGGCACGCCTCTGAAGGGTGCGGTGATACGTCAGGTTGGTTAATAAACGAGTATAACATTGGAACAGGAGCTGGTGTTTTCACTGATGGTGCAATGTCGAATGATGCTTGTGCCTATTTGTTCATTGACTCATATAATGGAGTGGTCATTAACGCGAACGGTTTGTTTTCTCGCAAAACGGTGTTTACCGGTTTGGGTCTTCGAACTGATACACATGTTTGTTCGAATATTAGTTCTGGGATCGGTGAAATATCGTTTGAATATAAGAAAGCAATGGTTAAAGGCCAAACGCTTGGTAAACTGATTGAACGGGTAGGGCGTTCAGAAATCGAACGTATGATTATTGAAAAGGTGCATTCTGACTCAGTGTTTGCTAGAAATGTGTCAGTGCGCCCTCGTCAGACTTTAGAAGAATTTCTCGGAGTCAAGATTCCGGAGACAGTTTCCATTGGAATCATCCTTGAAAACGCCGGAACTTTTGCTCTTGTTGTCCCGTCTAAGCCAGAACCCTGCGTTTGATGAACAAAAATAATATAATTCGTATTGCTGCTCGTGTATCGGTACCTGAGTTATGCCCTGTATGTAAATCGATCATGTTATATGATGATGGGAGAGACTCATATATTTGTGATTGTGGATTTGTTGGAAATAACGGACCGGAATCGTCATTTGAAAGTATCGCCTCCAGAATTGCTTCTGTCAATAAAATGAATTGCTCGGTTGAAATATCCCTCTCTGTTGATCTTAACGGGAATGTATCTGAAGGAGTTCTTTCTAAGAAAATTAAGTCAGAGATACTTTCTTCAATAGAGTCCGCCATAACCATAACAGCTAAAGAATTTCAGCTAGAAGCTTCTAATATTAGTGTTAAACCCCCTGTTATTAAAATAACTAACGTATCTTAATGAACCGCTGTTGTGTTTGGTAAGGTGTATCTATGGAACAACATCGCATTATTCTCCAAGATGCAGTGGTAGAGAAGATCGCTCATTTTGATAAATCTATCTCTCACTGGAGCACAGAACTTGTGCTCATGGATCTTAAACGTAAATCATTGTTCGAGAATATTGATACCCTATATCAAGGTCGACAAGAGATTCTCGATAGTGTTATTAAAGAATCTGGCATTAACCCGGAACAAGTCGTTCAAGTGAAGGTAATAAACGACAAAGACGGGAAGACTGAAATGGCCATCCTAACTAAACCAGTTGCACCGGCTCCTGGAAGTATGGTAAATGCACCAGAACCCGGGAAACAGGTGGATACGGCTGGAGGAGTTAGTCCTTAGATAAGGCGCGTCGTGGCTTCAGGCCCTAATTGACTGGTAGAGGAAATGCCCTCACCGCCAGATAGACCTGTACACATACTCGAGCAGAACAGCCCGAAGTTTCCACTCCCTCCTTTGAACATATCGTGTGCCTCTGGTTTTGAGAAGCAGACACTTGATCTGAGATGGACCCTTCCATCAGACATATCCAATAACACCAAATTCAATATAATTGGTGTTAATATATATCGAAGTTTTGATTCTGAATTTGGACCATTTTATAGACTGAATGCTGTCCCCGTCGGGTCTACCTTTTATCGTGATAGAACCAGAACGGTTTTAGCTCTTCAAGAAGATGTGTCTCGCTCTTTCTCTACTAGAGGCGACACCGATCCTAATGGTATATGGTCTTTCTGTGTAAAGAACTCACCTATCGTTATATATCCGGCTCCCGGTGTTCCTGAAATCACGAATTTGAATGTGTATGTTACAGTTAATGGAGTACCTGCTTTCGTAGAACACATAAACTCACCCGAGGGTGAAGTTGAACTTCGAAATTATCCAAGTTTTGATGTGGCATCTCAAAAATTGATTCCGCCAGTTCTTCCATCATCTTCGTCAGATATAGTTCTTGCAACATATCGTTATACTGCAAATGAAGTTGTTACTTCTCTTGCTTCTCGTGTTTTCTATCGAATTGCGACCGTAGCTCGCGATGAGTGTACTGGTCTACTTTTTGAAACTCCGCTCGATCGAGCAGCTCAAACAAATAATAACGAAATTGAAAAACTCGATTGGATATGGAGAGAAGCTGTTCGTCGGAATCGATTTTTGCTCATTCAGGGTGGAGAACGAGTAAAAGCATTTATCAGAAAGTCTGTCGGACCAAAGTGTGGATGTTATTCCGAGTCAAATAAACAACCAGCAAATGACTGCATTGTTTGTTTTGGAACCGGTGTCCTTGGTGGTTACGATGGTCCGTATGATATCATACTGGCTCCGGATGATGGACAGAAATCTATTTCTCAAAGTAATCGTGGAAGAGCGTTTACTCATCCATATGATACATGGACTAGCCCAAGTCCTCAGTTATCACAACGTGACTTCATCGTGAAATTGAACGGTGATAGGTATGGAGTTGGTCCGGTTAGGTCTCCGACTAGTAGAGGTATGCAACTTCAGCAATTTTTTTCAGTATCTCACCTTGACGAAGGGGATGTTAGATATAAAGTTCCTGTTCTTGATGCAGCTCGCCTATCTGCTCCGGAGACGCGGTGGATCGTTCCGGGGAAGGGTGGTTCTACTCCGATGATGACGGAACGTGAGTCTGTTCCGAATGAGCGCGAATTTCGCGGCAATACTGTTGTTTTTGAGAATACAAATAACCGTTAGCTTTTATGGTAGATATTTCGACATCTCTAGTTGCTCAACTAGAAAGATCTGTTGATGCGGTTTTAGATATCATCGCGAAAGACGGACTGCAACTTTTGCAGTCCATCTTACGTGAAGAATTTGGAAAATCTGAGCATCTAAAAAATTATGAAATATTTGCTCATGTTAGTGATGGTGAAATTGAATATGAAATAGCATTATCGCCTGAATCCGTTGAAGAAACGGATCAATCTGAAGAAGTTACAGAGATTAGAAAAGAAGCCATGGAGGCTTTTGACAAAAAACACGAAGAAGCCATTGTAAAAACATTCGGGGTATCAGAAGATAATCAAGTTTATAGAATATCGAGCTTACGTGATAAACGTAAAAAATCCCAAGATACGAAAAAATCATCTCATGATACTAAGAAAAAATCACGAAGCATAAATCGTGGATCTAAAGCTCGTGAATTTGAACATAAAGCTTATGCTTCTGCTCCTCGTAGTTCCGGAGCTCCAAGATCCATGGAAGTTGGTAAATCTGGGAAACTAAAAATAAATTTTACTAGGAAATTAAGAAATACGAGGTCAGGTGTTCAATATCCGAATAAAGATTTTGAAGGAATCATGAAAAAATTTGTTGATGGTATGCAAACCATTATTGCTGAAGAGTTTATACCTGGACTTGAAAAAATAATGTCAAGGTATTTCGTATGAGTATTCTATCTTATAAGATCTTAAACTTGTTGAATACAAGTGTCAACATAGAAGATCTTGGTATAACTCTCCAATCACGTGGAGGCCAAGACGGGTCTTGTGTCATTAGTTCAGATTCGTATGTCAGGTCTGCAAGTTTAAGAGATCTTTTAAACAAGAGAATACTATCAGCTCAACCAATATATAATACGATCACTGTTCGTCATGTATCGTCATCCGCTCCTCAAGTTCCTCAAAATACTCCAGTTTCTGAAGATACTCAGAATGACTCCAATATACTATCTCTTCAAAATGAGATCCGGGCTATGAATTCCAGATTTGATGAGATATTGACCGTACTTCGAACGGCTCCCCCGACCGCATCTCCTGTATATGTTCAAATGCCTATTCAAACCGCACATCCGGGACAACATAATTATACGTCATCTCAACCCGATGATCCAATATTCATTCCATCTAGTATAGTACCGAAGGGTGCTGATGTTCACATTAGCTCCAATGAAGAAAGTTCTCCAGTTGAAGATTTTGAAGATTCTCTTGCAGCCCTGAAAGCCGCTCGAAAGAAAAAAGTATGACTGATACAAAAAATCCGCCCGGGTGCTCTATAGACTGCGGTACTATGAATTTTGTCGCAGCCCGTCGTGTTGATGGGAAAGTTGTTACACGCAGAATTCGTGATGCTTTCATCGATCTTCCGATGGAACATAAACGAATGTTGAAACTTGCGAATACTAGTTTTGCAGAGTTGGACGGTAAATTAATAGTCGTAGGCGATGCGGCTCTAGAGACTGCAAACCTGTTGAATAGAGATGCGCGTCGCCCTATGTCTGGCGGCGTTGTTTCTGCTGGTGAGTTGGATGCTCAACGAATCATAGCTCTCATCATGAAGGAGGTTCTAGGCCCTCCATCCGTACCCGGTGAAAAATGTTGTTATTCGGTGCCAGCCCCGGCTATTGATGTCACTGGATCCGATGTTACGTATCACTCCGCTATTCTCAAGAAAGTTCTTCAGGAGTTAGGATATTCTCCTGAACCGGCGAATGAAGCAGTGGCCATCGTGTACTCTGAGTGTGCTAAAGAAAACTTTTCTGGTCTCGCCATTTCATATGGCTCTGGCATGACGAACGTATGTCTTTCATATAATGCTATGTCCGCTTTCGAATTTTCTCTCGGTCGTGGTGGAGACTGGATTGATGCTGGTGCAGCAAGGGCTGTCGGAACTACCGCTGCTAAAATATGCGCTATCAAAGAAAGTGAAATCGATATTAGTCGGACTCTAGGTACGGATTCGCGAGAAGTCGAAGCGATATCGTTATATATCCAGACTCTCATTGATTACACGATCGATAGGGTTATTGAAGTTTTTCTTCGTAAAAAGGGCGAGATCCACATTTCGAAACCTTTGCCTATCATCGTGTCTGGCGGGACTTCTCTTGCTAAAGGTTTTCTTGAAAAATTTAAAGAGAGATTTGAATTACATAGGTCTAGGTTCCCGATTCAAATTTCCGAGATTCGTTCGGCTTCCAACCCGATGACATCTGTTGCAACAGGTTTGCTGTTGTTGTCTCAAATGGATGATGACGAATAAAGTAGATTAACCATGATAGTTGAATATCTTTCTGAAGAAGAATATGTTCACTTCATGCAATCGCTTGCAAAACTTAAAGGATTGCCTGTCGATTTCGGTGTTAATGATATAAAGTTAGTCGTTGATGTCAAGACATCATCACCACGTCAAACCAACATTCCTCGTAAAATAGAACGCGCTATCGGGATTCAAGAACTCATGAACAAGAAAAACAAAACACATTTTAGAGGCATCTCAGGAAAAGTTATTGAAACGAGTAGTGATTTAATAAATCACTCGTACCCGCTTTTAAAAGATATCTCAGGAACCGTGGATACGAAACAAAAATTAAAACAACCACAACCAAAATCAACTTCGAAGTCGAAGCCGAAAAAGAAAGAAGAAGAAGTAGTAGTAGAAACACCGAGCTCTGTTGAAACAAAATCAACGGAAACTGAAGTCCCAGAAACTGAAGTCCCGGATATAAATATTGAGTCCAATTAAGAAGCTGAAGAAACACGTGACATCCAAGTCTTGGTCTGATCAGCGAAAATCTAAGCTTAATCAATTTGTGATTCAAAAGAAATCTGGTCTGTGCGTTGACTGTTCAAAATCGTTTATCCCCGCTGCCATGCATTTTGATCATCGTCCCGGGGAGATTAAAATCCGCCATATTCGTGGATTGATAGATCGTGCGGTAAGTTTTGAGATCATTCAGACTGAAATTGCTAAGTGTGATTTAGTTTGTGTCGGTTGCCATAGAATACGTACGGCATCTCGTATGGTAAGATCTGATAGGTACTCTTGTAAAGATCATGATGGGTTCTCTTTCGGATGCCGGATGTGCGGTATCGCAGATAGGCGTCGAATCCGAAGTGCTTCTCTTCGAGAATTATGTCACAACATGAAGTTTGATAAACCTTGTTGCGATTGTGGCAACTTTTTTATTCCTCTTTTGATGGATTGGGATCATCGTCCTGGAGAGACGAAAGTATTTGATATTTCTAGTGCTGTATCAGGTGGGTGGAGTCTTAATCGTATTAATGCTGAAATTACGAAGTGTGATCTGGTGTGTTGCTGGTGCCATGTAATTAGAACAGTGTTCCGTCGAGATAAAGGTGTGTTATCAAAAACTGGTTGACAAACGCTACCAAGAAGAGGGTGATACAGGAAATAAAGAAAATCCTGTATGACCACCCGCGTTATCGTGGAGACTCTGAAAATGTTCAGAACAAATACGCTTTTACAGAGCGACCAAATCGCGGTGTAATAATAAACGGGACTTCTGCAGACCGTGTTAGACTATCTGCTGATAATTATATAGGTCGACATTCGTCCTTTGTAATGTTGACATCTGTGGAAAATTTTCCTGGTACCTCTATTGAGTGGGTAGTGGAAAATGTAAATGAGTTAGCTAGAATATCTTCAAAACGTGATGTATTTCCATCATCCCCCGGGGTATATAGAATTAAGATAACTGATCTGCCGGATGACGCGCATAAAACTCCTGGTTATTTTACTGTTGATCCAATACTAACTGTTCTTGGGGAACCTCTTATAGTTTTCCAGAGTTCTGCTGATCAGGATGCTCAATTATCGCGTGATGGTATATACCCGTTGTCCCTGCGCTTATGGTTAGATAACAGAATAGCTCTTATACCGAATGTTGACTATAGTGTTGATTACGCATCCGGACATATCACCTTTTTGAAGCCAACTCCATCGGGTGAATCCGTCACTGCTGATTATAGGTATACTCAACCAACTACCGGTCCGTTTTCATTCTATAGAGAACAATTCAATATCGATTCCATACCTGGAGTCGTACTGGCTTTTGGTGATAGAGTTCAACAATTTGATCAGCTAGATATTGTTGTTACAGATGAACGTGTTTACACGATGGATGTATATGGTGGTAAGTTCGAAGTGCATTTCGAACTTCTTTCATTCACTAAGGATTCTGAAGATCGCGAGAAACTATCAGACTATTTAATTGTAAAGATTCTTGAGATCCAAAATGTTCTTGGTATGGAGGGTATTGAACTTATCGATATCTCCCCAGGAGGAGAAAACGAAGAAGTTTATAATACAGAAACTGATGACTATTACTATGATAGTACAATATCGTTATCTTTACGCGTAGACTGGGAAATTTACTTATCTCTTCCCATTGTCATGCAACGTCAAGAGTCCACTTCTCTTCAAGAAGAACAAGCAAACGGACATCTTACGACGAGTTACCCTCTTGACCTTCTTAAACTTGGAAGTCCAACTGCTGTTGCTGGAGCCCCTGTCTCTATAGGTGGTCGCATAACTTATGAGAGAACCGTTTAGAGCTTTATAGAACCTCAATATTTGGTATGGTTATGTATGCCAAATTACATATATAAATGTAATGCCTGTGAAGTGGAATTTGAAGAGCTTCTGATCAATCTTGATGACATTAAGAAATACTCTGAACACCATCCGTGTCCAGAGTGCCGACGTCGTTCTAAACGCGTAAAAGTTAATCCAGTGAGCTTCTCTTTCAAAGCTCCTGGTGGTCAAACCCAAGGGTCTGGTGTTCACGGACAATCAGGGGTACATGACCTTGATTATCCGAATGTTGATAAAGCTGTTGGCCGATCTTCGTCAAAGAAGTGGGAATACTATAACGAACGGAAGTCGGTTCGTGACAAAGCTCGTCGTGAACTTGGAACAAACGCCGTTCGACAAGTAGATAATGTTATAACTGCTCTTGGCTCCGAAACTGGTAAGTTCCGTGAGCAGGGTTTGAAAACGCTTCAAAAAGCTAAAAGTCAAAATCCGACTTCAAAATCAAAGTCTAGAACTTAGTTATCCATCGCTAAGCTCTCTATGCGGACGTCTTGCTAGGTCCTGACGGGTGCACGTGCCCGAAACTTAGACCGAGACTCATATCAAGACTCAGACCTCTCGTTTGAAACTGATACCTAGACGCATATTTAGACTTCTGCTCAGACGAAGGAGCTAAGATGGGCATCGGACCTTTTACTACCTACGCGCCTCCTGGAGTTTACACAAGAACCGTTACAGAACCGGTCCTTGGACAGCTTCTTGGTGGTCTCAGAATTCCCGTTTTGATCGGCACAGGTCGAGAGACCTTGAGCCAATCAGACTTCGAACTCATTCGCGGTTCGAGTTCCGTGGCTGACACGCCCATCTTTGCTGAAGATGCGGCTGGCAGATTTGTTCAGGGTGGACCTCCGAACAATCCGGTTCTCGGGAATGCCGACGGAGTTCGTAGCCAATTTAGGGTAAGAAATTATCCTATTGTTGACGGCGATGGAATCGGCCGCGTCACTTTTGACGTGAGCAAGGTATCCGTCAAAGTGAACGGACAATCGGTGGTCGTAGCCGGTGTTGACGGACCGAATGGTCTTGTTTCATTACTGGTTCCGCCACAGCCTACCGACGTTGTTCTGGTTGATTATTTCTTTCATCGTCGTGATACCCGTATTACTGATGATGTTTCAAGTCAGATCACAGCCGCGACTGCGTTGCTCGTAGCGCCTAAGGCTGAGCCTTACAACGTCGTGTTCGGCTCGAGCGACACGCTCTTGGTCACGTCCAACGATTCTTCCGTTATCAGTACCATCTTGCTGACGCCTGGTAGTAGACTATCTGCAGACGTTGCTAATGATATCAATGCCGCAGCAGTTCCTGGATTAACAGCAGCAATACATATTGATGCTCAGGGGCTGAATCACGTTCAGCTTATTGCTCAGGGTAATATCCTCATTGGAAGTGGTAATGCGAATGGTGCACTTGGTTTAAATCCCGGTGACTACACGAATCGCAACAAGTCATTTGTCGTTTTCAACGGTCCGATCGTTGACGGTTCGGACGGTGGTATAACAACCACTGATCCGTCAAAGGTCTCTGTTACGATTAATGGAACGCCGGTTCTGGCTACTGCTGTGGACGGTCAGAATCAGGTTGTTACGTTGGCTGTGGCCCCGATTCAGGGGGCTATTGTAGCCATTACGTATTATTTCAATACTTTCCAGGACACGTTTGACTACCTTCCCAACAGTAACATCATTTCAGTTGGAAACGTAGGCATTGCTCCCGGTCGTCGTGATTATTTGAATGGTCCTGACTTCGTTGTCGTCAACGAGGGCGATCAGTCTAAGATTCAATGGGGAACTGCGTGGCAGGTTGTTGCTGGCGAGAAGACTGGAACGAATCCGTTCGATTCGGTTCAGGTCACTGGTCTTCTCATTGACGATCGCATCTACGGCTCTCCATGTGAGCGTTTTGTTGATGCGGCGACTTCTCAAGTTTCGGAAACGAAGTTCGTGATGTCGTTGTCTCCGACAACCGGCAATGGTCGTGATACACCGCTTGGTCAGTCTCTGTACCAAACGATCACGAATGGTCGTATTGATCTTCCGACCAACCGCCCGGACTTGGTGTCGGTCTTGGTTGGTAAGAACTTCCGCGACGCTCAGGTTCGTCCTCCAGCGGTCGTTCTTGCGGTTGACTCTGCGACCAACACGTTCGTGTTGCGTGATCCGGTTCCGGCTGATTACCAGGTATTTGCTACCTTCTGGTATAACCGGATTGGTGATGACGTATTCACCATGAACGTTGTGGCCGGAGGACCCTCGGGCATAGGTCAGTATACTGTCTTTAGTCAGAAAACGAATCAGTTCCTGCTTGGAACGAAGTTCGGTGTTAAGACGGGATTGTCGCAGATCATTCA
>Ga0307379_10006960_pt1 | contig 15436 bp, 14 predicted proteins | sample UN2MG_FD_202237 | JGI IMG/M metagenome (GOLD analysis project Ga0307379, IMG submission 202237) | Soil microbial communities from Risofladan, Vaasa, Finland - UN-2 | ecosystem: Environmental > Terrestrial > Soil > Coastal area > Acid sulfate soil | place: Finland: Risofladan, Vaasa | collected... | reverse complement strand
TGCCTCCTTCTGAACATCATCAGGCTCTATATGTCTGAACTCAAGGCCATACATCCTGGCCTGGGCGGTCAAAATATCATCGGTACTGATTTTCTCTGTTTTCGACAGCAGCGCTGAGATATCGGAAGAGGGATTTGCCTTTTGTTTTTTCCGAAGGCTTGCATGCTGCTTGTTATTAATTTTGCCCATATCAAGCAGGATATCGACGATATCGTGTGTGTGTGATTCGCTCGTTTGTTCAGGGGAGTAAAGCTCACTTAGCCCGCGCAACGACTGGCTCTCAGAGAAGTCCATATCTGCTGCGGCATCGGCGTCCGTGTTTTGCTGAACACCCTTGCCAGGTTTCGATGAATGATGTCTTTTTTCAGATATAAAGGGTAGTTTCATTCCGACAACTTCAATTCAATTTGAACACCATCAGATTCGAGTTTAACGAAATTATCGCCGATTTGGCTCACCTTAAAACCGTTTATTGAATCTCCCTCACCAAGGATTTCATCATCTATCATGCACCGATATCCCTGCTGAGTTTGCATAATGCTCCAAAGCTGCATACCTTTTGAATTTTGTCTCAATTGCTGTTGCCAAAGCGACCTGGCGTCAATTTCATTCTCAGTGCTGCTCTTGAAATTGCCTGACGTTGTTTCAAGCTCAAAAGGATTTTTCGCCAGTTCATTAGCCTTGACCTGCGGCACTTCGGAAAACTCATAGAATTTCCCGACTATCTCATCCATTCTGCCGAACATTTCTGTCTTAACGCCTGTAAGTCGGGCGATGGCTGTCTCAACAAGTGTATCTTCCGTGTTACCATTAGCGGCTGACGCCGCGTTGGGAGTGCTCTTTTTTATCATAAACAAAAGGCATAACAGGCCTATAATAAATAAAACAGCAAGTAATGTGGTAGTCTTACGAACTCGTTTGCCGTGAGACGCTACGGTAAGGAATTCAGACTCCTGTGACTTGTCGGCACCGTCACTGGGTACCTTCTTACTGGAGGCCTTACTGGCGGCTGCATTCCTCTTTTTTTCTGCCGGTAAATCATCAAGGCTTTGGTCGTGTAAAAAAGATAACATAACTAAGCTCCATTAAATTGTATCTCGTTTTGAGAGAGGTTATCTATTTAAACTGTTTTATTCTGGAAAAATATGCTTAATATAAAATCTGCCGATATTTGTCCCTCGGTGATTGTCTTCTTATCCAGTTTAAGCTCACGAATTTTGATTATTCGCGGGAGCTTCTCAAGCTCTAATAAAAACGAGTAAAAGGAACTGAAATTACCCACCAGTTCTATTTTTAAAGGCTGCTCTATATAGCCGCTATTGTCTTTTTTCTTGAGTGTTCGAAATGTCTTTGATTTGAGGCCCTGTTTCTGAGCGATAACAGTCACTTGTTCGAGCACCTCATTAATCTTACTTTCCGGGGGCAGCTTGTTTTCAAAAAACTTTATCGCCTCTTCTAATTCCTCAAGCTGTTTTGAAAGGTCTTCTGCTGCCGTGGCGGCTTTACCAAATTTGCTTAACTGTGACAGTTTTGTCTCGAGGCGCCCTTTTGTGTTGGCCAGATTCCTATTGGCCGGCTTAATCATGTATCGGTAACCAACGATTGTTACACCAAACAATAAGGCGGAAAATACAATTTTTCTGAAACCGCTTGTAACCATAATATTATGTCCTCATTTTAATTATGAACAAGTTTGCTTGAAGGTCCACCGCGTGGACACAGTTTGCAATATCCCTAATGGGCCTGAATCCCATATCCCGTAAGTATTAAAAATTCCACATTGCATTTTCTGCTTCATCCCTGATGTTCTTAACGTCTTCAAGGGTAAGATGGACTTCTTTCTTAAGCATTGCAGTCAGTTTGAATTGCCTGAACATAGTACTATCCTTGACTTCATGTTCTTTTGACTCAACCAGCGCTACATTGTCCAGCAAACTCGAATTACCCAATCGTCCGATATACTCTGCAACCTGAAGGTCGCTCGGAGCCACACCTTCAATATCTATATGTGTCTCTAATAGTCTTTCTTGTGAAACCTGCTCTGAATTCGCTGCCGTCTTTTTAGCCTGTTGGGCTTGATATTTACTCGTTGGCGCAGACTGGAGGCTACGTCCGGATTCTTGCTGGAGCAGGTTCAGTTTTAAAAGCGATACTCCCTGAGGCAGGTTATTAGTCAACGAAGCTAACAAAACACTTCTCGGTACCGGCTCAATAAGCTGTGAGGTGGTAAGAGCCGTTCGCATCATTTCTCCACGCTTTGTTTGAAGCTCTTCGAACTTTTTTATGGCCTCTTGTATCTGGGTCATCTTGGTATTTACAAGTTTTTCCTTAACCCCGCAGGCCCGCTGACGTATCTTGATAGTCATAAATGAACCACATAACGCTATCATCACCACCCCAAACAAAACAAGGTACAGCAGGTTTGTTCTGCTTGATTCGGTGTTTTGAACATAATCGTCCGGTACAAAATTTATATTAGCCATTTTTTACTTTGCCTCCTTTTTGTCCGCTTCTCAAGCTGACTATATTATTGTGCTCGGCCTTGTCTCTACGACAGACTGAGCCCAAAGGCTGTAGCCCAGTTGACCTCACATTTTCTTCTTTCTATCGGAGTACCGGTGGACTCTTTATCATCATTACTTTTAGGTTTCCCGCCAGGGCTGGAGGACTCAATTATCTCAACCGCCGCAAGACAATCTCCCACCTGTGCCGGGATATCTAATTGTTTTGCTATCGTTACGCACATTTCCTTATCTACTGTAGTCTGACTTGAAAGGAAAATCAGACGCCCTACTTGACCTCTTGGATTCATTGAGGTGAACTGCCGTCTGCACTCGGTTAAATCCAGTAGCAGCTTGTTTACTGATTTCTTGTTATCCAGTTGGCTCAGTCCTGTAGATAACGAACGGGCAAAAAGCAGATTATTATGACGACAAATTACGACATTTGAATAGTTTGCCTCGATACAAACGAGCATTACAATTGTTTCAAGGTCCGATTTGCGACGACCGAAAAATTTGGTATAGCAGTTTGCCAGAGCTGTCGGCCAAATACCTATGGACTTAATCGAAAGACCGGCCTTTTCGTATATCGCAAGATGTCTGTCAATAATCTTACGCTCCGCTGCAATTACAAGGGCATTGTCCTGTTCCATTGGGATGTACTTTATCATGGTGTTTTCCTGGATAGGCTCAAACGGAAGTTTCTGTTTTATCTTTGAAAAGATGGCCTCTTCGACATCGCTGTCATCTGATTTCGGCATTTTTATATTATCGATAAATACCTCGCGGGCAGGCAATGCCGCGATCACTTCTTTGCCTTGAAAATCACCTTCCGATGTCAGTTGACGTATAGTCTCGATAGCCCATCTTTGCCATTGGCTGCTGCCGGCCTTTACTCCCTCGGGCAGATTCTCACTCTGAACGGCAATTAAACTTATACCATTTCCGTTTTCTCCGAGTTGTACCAGCTTCAGGCTGTCATCTCCGATATCGACGCCAATCGAATATGCGTGACTTTTTGAGAATTTGAACATAAGAATTTTACCCACAAAGGCGTATTCTTTTGTCAGGTGTAACATTTATAACGTCTGTAAGGATTTTTATTACACCGCTCCACCTCGGCCTAAAAACAGGTTTTGGTTCCAATTTCGCTCGAACAAACACCTCCGGTTGAATCATCCTGATTTATCGGGATTCCGTGGCGTTACCTGTATTAAATTACTCGACTTGGCACTCCCAATAACTGCCGGTACAACTAAAATATATAAAACAAAAGCCGCACAGGCCAAACGATTGCGGGAATATCAATGCCTAATTTTGCAAAGTATTGAAAAATACTGCGCACCACTTCTGATAAAATCCACGTTCCAAATACATCCGGACAGCTTCCACATTGAATCGAAGTAAAATGTCTTAAAATCTTTTTTAATGAAATATTTCTTAATAAAAGAAGATGTGTAACAGAGGAAAAGGCCCTCTCGAAATGAACATGAGTTGATAGCTGAACTTCTTAAATTATCTCTGGGCAAAAAATGTTTATAGGACCATTTACTCGGCTTTGAGTTCCCGCTCCATTAAATCCGCAATGGCCTTTTGCACAGGCTTATTTTCAAACAACACTTCATAGATGGCACCTGTAATAGGCATCTCAACGTCATATTGTCCGGCAAGAGCAACGACCGATTTGCAGGTGGCAACGCCCTCAACTACCGATTCAGTGGCCCTTAGGGCTTGCTCTGCGCTTTGTCCTTTGCCTATCCTTTCGCCGAATGACCTGTTTCTTCCCTTGGGCGAAATACAGGTTGTTACCAAATCGCCGAGGCCGGTCAGTCCCGCAAAAGTCTCCTGACTGGCCCCCATTGCAAGCCCCAGACGGCTTATCTCCGCAAGCCCTCTGGTCAAAAGGGCCGCCTTGGCGTTATCACCGGCTCCCGTACCGTCTATAATACCCGCCGCTATGGCGATAACATTTTTCATCGCCCCGGCTAACTCGACACCCACTATATCAGTATTACTATAGCACCTTAGCCAGGGCACTCCGTCGGAAAATGTATGTTGAATCTCTTGAGCCAACGCCTCATCCTCGGCTGCCGCACAGGCCGTCGCCGGAAGTCTTCGAGCCAGTTCATCGGCTATCGTTGGCCCTGAAAGAACGGCAAATCTCTTCCCTCGTCCCTCGTCTCTCGCCCCTCGTTTTTCATCCAGTATCTCCCCAAGTATCTCTGTCGGCCGCAGTAAAGTATCATTCTCAATGCCCTTGGCAACCGAAACAACAGGAACGTTCTCAGGAACATAATCTTTCAGACGGGTCCAAACCCCCCGCATAAACTGACACGGCACAGCAGAGACAAGAAGGTCCGCACCTTCAATTATGCGTTCATCATCTGCCTCAAACAAAATCTCTTCCGGCAGTTTATAACCGGGCAGAAATTTCTTGTTCTCACGGTCCTGCTCGATTTCTTCCAACTGCCGCCGGTCATAACCCCACATCCGAACGCGTATTCCGTTTAGTTTTTCTTTTCTATCCGCTAAACACCGTCCGCTATCCGCTGTTTTTTTCTCACAAAGCAGCATGGCCAAAACCGTGCCCATCCCCCCGTCACCGATTATGGATATATTCTTAAACATTGAGAAAATTATAGCCCCAAATTATACAATTGCAATCCGTTTGTCAGAGAAGTAGAGTCGCAACCGAACAGTGCCGCGACAGTAATGGAGCGGTAAACCAGCAAAAACAGGAAATGTCATTCTTGATATTTCCCCTGTAATTTCGATTGTCTCGTCAACTTATTAAATTCTTTCTTTTAGGCGATTCCACTCTTCAAGATATTTCTTTAGATGAATTTTGCCATTCTCAATTTCAGATAAAATCAACTCTCTGACCAATTCTTGCTCGACTTCATACTCCTGGCCTGTAAAGTGTCCCCCAAAATGAGCCACTCTTAACCACACTAAGTATGTAGTCAAAACATCAAATTCATTGTAAGCCACAATCTCGTCCAATTTGCCGTCTAACCATAGAAATGCAACCTTTTCTCCGTCAACATCTATTTTCCCCGGGATACCTGATAGAGTAGCCATTTCATTCAATGAGGGCGTGGCTTTGCCCCAGCCTCCGACAACACCTTTTATATCAACACTCGCTTCACTGTTTCGACTATCAAAATAATCGTCCCCCTCCCATGGTTTGTTTGGACGGCTGCAGAATCCTTTGGCCTGAATACCTAAGACTATGCCTCTTTGAATAAATGCTTTCAAGTCGGCCGAAGCGGAGTTATAACCAACCAATTGCGGTTTATATTGCCCAACTTTATCTAAAAAAGTGCTGACGACACTTTTTTCCGTTATTTGTTCAGGGTCATTCACATCACGAGGAAGAGATAGTAAATGTAATTTGGTGCTGCCCCCTGACACCAATCTGTCGATAGCGGCAACGGAAACTATCCTGCATACAACCGTCTTTAAATATGGTGTAGGGTCTTCCTCTGTGGCTCCTCCTTCTTTCCACATATGTTTGAGAACATCTAAATCCGCCATATCATCAGGCAAACCATATAACAATTTTCCCGCAAGTGGATCAGGTATCCATTCCGCATCAAATGCCCATACTCTGTTTTTTACAGTCTTAAACATAAATTATATCCTATTGCCCAGCCGTTATGAGTGTCATTTGTTTCGTCATTTTTTCCTCCTCAATACGCAATACGAACTACGAATCAATCATGCCGCAATGCCACGACAGGGTCAACCCGCGCCGCCCGCACCGCTGGACAAGCTGTAATCGAAGTTTGTCAATGGTAAAGCAACCGGATAATGGTTCTCAATCTCGACGTCGAAAAGTAGCATTGCTGAATCCAGTTTGACGTCCTTGATTTTCAGGTCAGTTAACCGCGCAGTGGGTTTTCTGAGGTTGAGACCCTCCTGAATTGTTTCACAACCCGCGACACAGATCGCCATCAGACAACATGTAAAAAATATATATCTTTTCGCTGTCATAATTCCATCTCCTTCTAAAATACCTTAATCCCACAATAGTCCTTCCGGCCGATAAGTTCAAGCATATAGAGGAATCTTTTTTGCTTCTGTAGAGGTGCTTGGGTACACCCCTCACCTTCACTGCACATAGGCAAAGCAGCATAACCTAAGTGGTCTGAAAACGCATAACAAAAAAAGGCGGATGCCTAACGCCAACAGACCTGTGAAATTCTTCTTCTACGGACCAGTGAAAGCTTTCTTAGTCTCCCCAGCCAGGTAACAAAAGAAATAGTTCGTTTGAATTTCCGTGACTAATTTCTCTCCTGCTTGTAGCTTCTGCGGTTTGTTCAGAACTCGACATACTCATCAATCAGGTATGTCTTTTTCGTTTTGGCCTTTTTTTTGTGTGCTTTTTCCGCGTTTTTCTTTTCTTTGTTTTCTTGGTTTTCTTAGTTTTCCTGGCCGGGCCGGTTAACGATTCAGACGGGGCAACGTTCAACTGGCGAGCCGGCACATTAACCGACACTATTCGCACTTTTATCCCCTGGCCTAAGCGAATATTGCTTCCCGAATTCTCCCCGACAATACTCTGTGACCTTTCGTTGTATTTCCAATAGTCCTGTCCCAAATCGGCCAGCCGGATAAGCCCTTCGATACCGAACTCGCGCGATTGCACGAATAAGCCGAAACTTGTTAAGCCCGTAACAACACAGTCAAGCTCCTGTCCGATTTTCTTACTCAGCATTTGAAGTAACAAAACCGTCTTCAATTCTTTCTCGGCGTCGTCTGCCCGCTGCTCGGTGAAAGTGATGTGTTTGCCGACTTCTGTTAAATCCTGTCCGGCTGAAATGTCACTCGCCGAGTCCATGTGTTTTTGCAGGTAACTTTCCAGAACGCGATGAACGAGCAAATCCGCGTATCTCCGTATCGGGCTGGTAAAGTGACAGTAATGAGTTGAAGCCAGCGCATAATGGCCGATATGCAGCGGGGCGTATTGGGCCTTTTCAAAACTTCGCAGCACGGCTAAATTAATCGCAAATGAGCAATCGGCCCCCTTGACCGCCGCTAACAAATCCTGTATCGCCGCCCTGTCGGGATTTCGCGGCAGATTGAACCCGAATGCCTTAAGGAGCTTGGCAAGGTTATTCATACTCATAACATCCGGCTCCGGGTGGATCCGCCGGAGAATAGGCATATTCAGCCTGTCTAAAAGTGAAGCTACCGCGTCGTTGGCCTCAACCATAAACATCTCGATTATCGTATGCGGATAGCTGTCATCCGCCGGATGAGCGCCCACAACCCGGCCGGATTTGTCCATCACTAATTCCGTCTCGGGCAAATCCAGATGTATCATCCCGTTTTTCCTTCGCCGTTGCTCAATAGCCCGGCTCAGCGTCTCCATATTCCTTAAAAGCTCGACCACCTCAGGTTTCGTGTCTTTCGTACGGCCCTTCAAAATCTTATCGGCCTGCTGATAGGTAAGACGCTGTTTCGAGCACATAACAGAGTTGGCGAAATTGCGGGACACAATGTTGCCGTTCTTGTCGTATGTCAGATAAACGCTTTTGACAAACCGCTTCTGCTCAGGCTGAAGACTGCAAATGCCGTTACTTAAAACCTCCGGCAACATCGGAATTGTCCTGCCCGGCAGATATACACTGTTGCCGCGCATCTTTGCTTCGACATCGAGCGGCGAATCCTCCGGTATAAAATTGCTGACATCGGCGATGTGAACACCTAATACCCATTTGCCCTTGCCTTTTTTCTCAAGACTTATCGCATCGTCGAAATCCTTTGCATCCGGCGGGTCAATCGTAATAATCGTTTTATCTGTAATATCCTCCCGATGGTGCGGTTCTTCGGGCTTGAATCGGCCGGCTGCCTCGCGCGCCTGCTCGATACAATCTCCCTCGAACTCGCCCGGCAAATGATATTGCCGGATTATCGATTGTATCTCGCTTTCATATCTTCCCGCCTTGCCCAGCACCTCGATTATTACACCGCGCGCCAGATATTTTTCGGTCGGATACGATAATATTTCGACCACCACCTTGTCTTTTTCCTTCGCCCCTTTTGCGCTGACATCATCGACGGAAATCGGCTCGACAAATGTTTTACCGTCCGGCTGAACTATCCACGCCTCCGGATGTTTCATCAGCGTCCCGACGAACCTGTTCTGCGACCGTTCGAGGACCTCGATTACTTCTCCGCTGTACCGCATCTGGCCGTCGCGCTTGCCTTGTCTTTTGACCTTTACAAGGACAATATCTCCGGCCATTGCCTCACCCGTAGCGCTCGGCGGTATAAATAAATCGCCGTGCGAATTAGGCTCCCGCGGCGTCACGAAACCGAACCCTTTTGGATTTGACCTGAATGTCCCCGCGATTTGTCCGGCCAAAGAAGGCAGGCTCACTAAATTCTTCGCCCCGATCACGACGTGACCGGCCTGTCGAAGCTGGTTGAACGCCTCTTTGAACTGAGGATAATCGTCCGAGCTTACCCCCAGCGCCTTGCCTAATTGTGCTAATTTCACAGGTGCGTAATCACTGTGCTTCAATAGTTTTATTATCTTCTCTTTATATATTTCCGCCATGTGGACCGATTATACCCACAGCAAAGTCAAAACTCAACAAACAATAAATTTAATAAATATTCCCCAACGTAGGGGCAATCCCACGTGGTTGCCCGAAATCGCTAACCGCATTTCTACCTGCGGTTCACACCAGTTTTATTCACTCCGCCGCTTCGCGTCTGCGTGACCGTATGATGCTCATGCTGGCCTCCGGTAGAAATACTACATATCTCGTCATTCCCGCGAAAATAGGAATCTAGGAACGGAGTGTGGGCTTAGCCCACCATTTTACTGAAGTGAAGTGTTAGGCTATATCATTCCTCTTTTCTATTTCATCCAAGAGATGATTAGAATGCTTTATGAATTCTGTTGGTTCTTCATATTTAATAAAAACTTCATCCCCTGGAGTCTCATTCATGAGGCTAAGATTTCACTTCTTTTTCTGCTCATCACCACCGCGTACGCAATTTCCGATAGCATCTGCTACAGTCCTGTTCTTCTTATACATTCCCGCTGTATCGTGTTGATATTATGACCGGAATTGCCAAACAAGCAAGAAAAACAACCCCGCAAGATATCTCCTCAATATCTCACGGGGTGATATAATTTATCACATGCTCCTAACACCTCGCATCCGGAATCGAGCATTAAGTATCGAAAATCCGGAGTCGAGAAACGAGCGACGAACTATCCTTTTTTCGCTTTAAGGGCGTTCAGCTTCTTGGCAAGACGTGATTTCTTTCGTGCGGCCGTCTTTTTGTGCATCGTGCTCGTAGCGGCCGTCTTGTCCAGCTTCTTGACAATAAGCCTGTATTGCTCGCTTGCCTTCTCTGCATCACCGCTGCTCATGGCCTCTTCCAGATGTTTAATTTGCGTCTTTATCTGGCTCTTACATGCCCGATTAATCGTTCTTCGTTTATCATTCTGTTTTGCTCTTTTTTTCGATTGTAACGACTGTGCCACTTCAATCTCCTGATACTATTAATATTCTATTTAAAAACTCACTGAGAGGTTGGTTCTGTTTTACTGCTTCTCAATTTATCAACACGCTGGCTTACGTCTTTATATGTAAAATCAAGCTGGGCTATCTTACGATAAATATCCAATGCCTTACCTGCATCACCCTTTTCTTCATAAGCACGAGCTAGATTATATCGCAATTCCTTTCCCGTTGCATCATCTTTTATTTCATATGTTTCTATCGCATTGGTAAAAACATCAATCGCATCGGTCAGCCAGCCCTTCATAAAAAAGCAGTACCCAATCTTGCTCATTGACCCAATCTTCCGCCTCGGGTCTTTCTGCGCCTCCTGAAACAGGGGTATCGCCTTATCATATTGCTTGCTCCTGAGCAATCGAACAGCATATTCATATTTCGGTGCAAGGTTGGTCGGATAGTTCTTCACGGTAAGGCGGTAATGTTCCAGCTCGACATCGTTTAACTGCTTCGAGAGCTGTTCGAATGCCGCCTTGATGTTCGCATCATCGGGCTTTTTCTCAAGGCAGTGTTTCGCCTCCCTTATTTTCCGTCTCAGTTGTTTCATCCTGATTTCGCCCGACCGCTGCTTATAGCTGTAATCCTGCTTGGCTTTATAAGTACTCTCCAGCAGCGCTATAGCGTCATTTTCCCCCTGGTCCGTTTCCATCCCTGACAGTGCATCCGCCATACCGAATATATTGGCCGGAATGTTCGGATTCTGGGCCATCTTTTTCCGCGCATCTTCTACCGCCGTAACCCGGTAGTCCTGTGTCTTAACAACGCCCGCCTGTGCATGGAGTTTCTCCTGCCCCTCCCGGTCCTTAATGGCCTTTCTAAAATCCCCCTCCTGGTCATATTTACCTCTGGACATCGTTAGTTCGGCCGACAAGTTCTTAAACTCGTCCGCCAACGCCCCATCCTCCGGCCGCAGTCTCGACGCTTGCTGACAGGCCGCAACCGCTTTGTCGAATTGTCCCAAAGCCGCATAAGAATCCTTCAACAGGATATATGTCTGGGCAGATGGTCTCTTGGATGCATTGTTGGTCTGAAAAACCAGGTTGGCTATCCAGCCAGCCGTTTTTTTATACCCCCCCGCAACTGCCGCCTTTAGCATTGCCTCGGCATAAGGCAAATGCTCCGGGTCCTTCGAAAAAAGAGCTTCGGCGTTAAGCATCTGTTCGAGCGGCGTCTTGCCCCGCAAACCCTTCATCCTCTCGACCATCGAAGGCTTCTTGCCGCCTTTTCCCTGCCGCTGCAAAGCCAGCTCACAAAGCGGCAGGTGCCCATCCTCAAGCGCATCAGGACTATAACGCAGACCCTGCAGGTACATATCAATTGCGTAATCGATATTTTTTGTCTGGGCTACTGCATGGGCTTTCGCGAAAAAAACCTTGGCCTTGGCCAGGTTCTGATTATTTTCTTCCGCCATACTCTATACCAATTCGGTTTTCGTATATAATTTAAACTATTTATGATAATCTTCGGCTGATTTTTGTCAACAAACAAATAATTACTTGTATAAAATCTCGCCCTGTGCTATAAAAAGCCGCAAATGCATTATTCGGCGTCTGAAATATCCCAAAAGCAATCTAAATAACCGTTTGGGGAGTAAATAATATGGTTAATGCCCTTGAACAGTATGACCCGCAGATTTATGAGCTGATGCGACAGGAGGCCGCACGCCAGAGCGGCTCAATTCGCTTGATTCCCTCGGAAAACTACGTCTCAAAGGCCGTAATGCTGGCCAGCGGAAGCTGCCTTACGAACAAATACGCCGAAGGCTACCCCGGCAAACGCTATTATGAAGGCCAGCAGGTAACCGACCTTATCGAAAGAATGGCACGCGACCGAGTCAAAAAAATATTCAAGGCCGACCACGCCAACGTCCAGCCCTATTCCGGTTCCGTCGCGAACCTCGCCGCATACACCGCATTAATAAATCCCGGTGACACTATTATGGGTCTGTCCCTCGTCCACGGCGGACACCTCACCCACGGCTGGAAAGTGTCCGTAACCAGCAAATTTTATAACTCCGTCCCATATCCCGTGGATCACAAGACCGGCAGGCTGGACTTCGACCATATCGCCGACCTTGCAAAAAAACACAAACCGAAGGTAATCGTCTCTGGCGCCACCGCCTATCCACGTGAAATTGACTTCGAAAAATTCGGCCAAATAGCCAAAGACGTCGGTGCCTATCACCTCAGTGACATAGCCCACATTGCCGGCCTCGTCGTTGCAGGCATACATAAAAGCCCCGTACCATACGCCGACGTCGTCTCGACAACCTCGCATAAAACCCTTCGCGGCCCACGCGGCGGTATGCTCCTGTGTAAGGCCGAGCACGCCGAAAAGGTCGATAAGGCCGTCTTCCCCGGCCTTCAGGGCGGCCCACACATGCACACACTCACAGCTATAGCCGTCGCAATGGCCGAAGCCGATACACCCGAATTTGTCGCTTATGCAAAGCAGGTAGTCAAAAACGCAAAGGCCCTGGCAAATAAGCTGCTCGAATATGGTTTCAACCTCGTATCAGGCGGAACAGACAACCACCTGATTCTAATCGACCTGAGAAACAAAAGCATCCCGGGCAGAAAACTCGCAAAGGCGCTCGACCGCGCAAGAATTGTCACCAACTACAACACTGTCCCCGGCGACCCCTCGCCGCCCTCCAACCCGAGCGGCCTGCGAATAGGAACACCAGCCATTACCACTCGCGGAATGAAAGAGCCCGAGGCCGAGCAGGTCGCCGCCTTCATAAATAAGGTCGTCGAAAATATCGACAACGAAACGGTTATCGAAGAAGTGGAAAAAGAAGTGCTCCTTTTGTGCTCGCAGTTCACAGTCCCGGAACACTTTATTATCCCGAACAAAAACCATTGATAACTAAAGATAGTAAACAACAGAGCCATGAGCGTTAGCGATTGGTAAATCACAATCGATGATAAAGGAGTAGCTATCGTGGCACAGGATGAGCAGGTACTTGTCGTCGAACGAAAAGTCCTTGAGCAGGTCGGGCATTTCCATGGCCTTACAACCGATGTGCATCGCTATCTTTCCGTCCTCTTCGACCCCGCCGTCCTGCGCTTCATGCCCCGCCCGCAGGCCGAAAAGGACCCCTCATATAAGCAGCTTATCCCTTACGTCATAATGAGCTGTAACGGCAAATACCTCACCTACGTCCGCGGCAGACGTGCCGGCGAGACAAGGCTTGTCGGTAACAGGTCCATCGGCATAGGAGGCCATATAAACCCAATAGACAACGAAATCCCCCTCTTCGATACCGACTACCGAGAGCTTTACAATAACGCCGTCGAGCGAGAGGTGGCCGAGGAAGTCTCCATAGAAGCCGGCCATAAAGACAGCATCGTTGCCCTCTTAAACGACGATACCACCGAAGTTGGAAGCGTCCATCTCGGCGTAGTCCATCACTGGCTTCTCGACTCTTCCGCCGTCACCAAACGAGAGCAGATGATAACACAGATGGAGTTCATGACCCCCGCCGAACTTAACGACGTCCGCGATTCCATGGAGACATGGTCACAGTTCTGCCTCGACTACCTCAAAACCATCAACCAGCCCACCGGCAAATAACAACAGAGCCGCGACAGTAATGGAGCGGTAAAAACAGTCGTTCTAAACGAAGCAAAGCGGAGTGAAGAATCTCAAAGCCAATAGTAAATAGTAAATAATAAATATTCAATCTAACCGCATTTCTACCTGCGGTTCGCACTAATTTAAATCACTCCACCTGCTTTGTGCTGCCTGCGGTTCGGTGCTATTTTATTTACTACGTCCTTTACAGGACTGCGTAACACTAAATGAGCCTCATGCTGGCCAGAGCTTGTCCCCGGTGTGTGCTTACCGTTATCGTTGTAGGGGCTTCTTCGCGAACCGCCCATATGTGATTTACTCAATTTAATTAATTAACTACTTAACATAAACAATACGACTCTGAGATTACCGCGCCGGCCGTGATACGGCCTCTTCGCAAATGCGCAGAGCAAAGCAGAATTTACCCTGAGCAAAGCCTGCCCTGCCTGTCCTGAGCTTGTCGAAGGAAGCGTAGTCGAATGGGTCGAATGGGCGGCAATCTCAGATAGTCACAAAGGTATGAAACAGCTACATCATGTATGATGCGAGTTAGTTTTTAACTAACTGCGCTTCAGACAGTGACATGCCGGTTCGTAGCCTCTCGTTCTAACACAGAAGTGCCACATTCTGCTTCAGCGGCACTAACACTTCTGCCGGAGACTGTACAAGTGCCCTCACAAGAGCCCGTACAAGCACCCGAACATTCGCTTGTACAAGCGGACGTACAACTGTCCTCACAAGTGTTCGTACAACCTGCCATACATTCAGCTACACAAGTGTCCACACAGTCGCCCGTACATGTCATCGTACAAGTGTCAGAACAAGAGCCTAAACAACTGCCAGTACAAGAGCCTGTACAGCCCTCACAACTGCCCGAACAGCCACCCGAACAGCTAAACACACAGCCGGCCGCCTGCACGGCTTTTGGCTTAATCATGCCGAGACCCAAAAAAGCAGCAGCAGTTCCGGCGAGCGCTTTCTTTGAGGAATCTTCGAGAAATTTACGCCGGGTTACTTTTTTGTTTTCTTTTTCATTCATGATAATCTCCTTTACATTGGGCCATGAAAAACCCATATAAACACCTCAATTTTAATAATTAACTACTTAACACAAATAATACTTCCTGACACAAACGATACTTGGTTTTTCTTCATACCTGCTCCTTTCTTAAAAAAACCGTTTTTTGTTCAATCTGCCCCCTGCCTGTCGGTCGCGCTTAACGTTTCCTAAGGCAGCTAATAAATAGCCGGTATGATTGATATTACTTTGACGTTAGAAGTGGCTGACTGGGACGCTTTCTCAGAGATCTAACTATCTGCCAACTGCGCGCGATCTCCCTTGTCCTGCTCCTGCGCGGCAACTCCGTTTTAGGTTGCCCCTCTTCCGGTATATCTCGACACTTAAAGGCCTGTCCTTGCCTGTAAGCTGCCGGCTTCGTGTTCTTAGACTCCTGTGGGGCAGTCTGAATATGACAGAAGACGGGTTCTTAGACTCGCGATGCTGATCTGATCCGGGCTCTCTATCTCAGAGAGGAAAACTCAATGTACAGCTCGGCGCTACTCTGCAATCCATTAGCACAAAGCATTACAAATGTTGACTTCTACCTAACTAAATGCGCGCAGGCTGCCGAATTCTGCAAAAAAATAATCGGGTTTCTGCATTGTCCATGCAAGTAGCTTTTTTGCAGAGACTTGTGAGTGAAAAAAAATTGGCTTTACCCTCTCCCTGAACGTGCAGACCGAAGACCTCGGCAATCCTCAACCGAAAAGCCTCTGCACACCAAATCGCTAACCGCATTTCTACCTGCGGTTCAC
>Ga0307379_10006958_pt1 | contig 15437 bp, 13 predicted proteins | sample UN2MG_FD_202237 | JGI IMG/M metagenome (GOLD analysis project Ga0307379, IMG submission 202237) | Soil microbial communities from Risofladan, Vaasa, Finland - UN-2 | ecosystem: Environmental > Terrestrial > Soil > Coastal area > Acid sulfate soil | place: Finland: Risofladan, Vaasa | collected... | reverse complement strand
CGAGTTCGGGATCGGAGAGCCCGTGCCACTGCTGGAGCACGAGCAGCTTGACCATTACCACTTCATCGATGTTCGGTCTGCCGCCCCTCTCACTCCGGTTATCGAACATATCGCCCACTATCGGGCGAAACGCTCCCCAATCTACCACCGATTCTATCTCTGCCAGCCGATTACCAAGCCGTTCCACTCGCTTGTACGCCTCTTTTAAGCCGAAGCCCATTAATGTTTTCATGATATATGATTATATATATAATAATATAAAAAATTTGTATATTAACCCTGCGGTTTTTCAAAATCCTCATATGTCTTCTATCGCATCTTTAAACTTCAAATAATCGATTTCCCAGAGAGCAAGCACGCCGATTGTAAGTGTTATTAACTCACTATACTGATAACTCTTAAAATCGTCTAAATTCTCCAAAAAATATCGAACGGCCAGAGTTGTTGCATCCAATTCAGGCTCTACTGAAGCCAAAACTCTTAAGCCCTTGGGGTGGTAAAAATCTGGCTCGCCGCCAGTGCGGATTTTTCCTTCCCGTGTTTGTAGTTTTTTAATAAATACCTCAAAAGCCTCTTTAAAATACTCATTTTCATTTAACCTGTAGAGTCCCGAAATTATTTCGTCAGGAAGTTTCACCAAAACGCATGGTGAAGCTCACGGACAGAAAGATCAAATGGGCGGTTAAACAGATAATCAACAAAGGAGAAAGCACTGCGATGGTTGCCGCGATATATGGTGTCTCCGCAAGAAGAATACAGCAACTGGTGAAGAGCTATAAGGAAACTGGTGAATATCCCGTGCTCGATAGGAAAAGAAGACCCAGGACTCCTCTGAGCGATGAGGAGGAACGGATAATCGAAAGGGGCTACAACGAGTCATTTTTAGGTGCTCGTTTACTTCGATATCACATACGGAAGCATTACAAGCGGAACATATCGCATAATAAGATTCACCAGTATCTGCTTGCGGTGGGGCTGGCGAGGCCGAATCCAAGGAAGCAAAAGAAGCGCAAACGGTGCAGATATGAGCGAAAGCACAGCCTCTCACTGGTGCATGCCGATTGGCTCGACTATGATGGGGTCCAGGTGATCGCGTTCGAGGATGATGCATCGAGAAAGATTCTCTCGATCGCCGAATTCGCACATGCAACCGCAGACAATGCCATAGCGGTGCTCCAACGTGCGGAAGAAGCAGCAAGCGCGTATCGTGGTCGTATAATCGAGGTTAATACGGATCAAGGCACCCAGTTCTATGCAAGCGGAGGAGAGAAGAAGAGCAAAGGTATCAGTCGATTTGAACGGTATCTGAGTGTGCGATGCATCAACCACATCCCATCGAAGCGAAATAATCCGCAAACGAACGGTAAGATCGAGCGGTGGTTTCAGGAGTACAGAAGGCATAGATGGCGGTTTGATAGCTCATATGCGTTCGCAAAGTGGTACAACAACCGTATCCACGGAGCTCTTGACCTGGAATGCGGTGAAACCCCGAATGAGGCATTTGTCATGAAATTGAGAAGCGGGAGTATCCTCGGGATGTTTCTTGAGTGGAACGAAAGGGAGGTACGTTTATGAAGGTGAAATGTCTTATGAATAGCAGGCGAAATAATATTAGGACTCAACAGTAAGTAACACTCTTTACGTGATTGATATAAATACCTAAATATCCAGATTCATCACTTCCTTCGCGTGCGCCTGTATGAAGTTCCGGCGCGGCTCCACCTCCTCACCCATGAGCACGGTAAAGAGCCAGTCAGCTTCCGCAGCGTCCTTTAAGTGCACCTGTTTGATGCACCGTGTCTCGGGATTCATCGTCGTCTCCCATAACTGCTCGGGGTTCATCTCGCCCAGACCCTTGTAGTGCTGGATCTTCACACCGGCTTCGCCTTCCTTCACGTTCAACTCCTTCAGAATCCGTGCGTATTCCTCATCGGAAAATGCGTAGCGCTCCTCTTTGCCCTTCTTCACCATGTACAACGGCGGCATCGCGATGTACACGTGGGTCGTGCTTACGAGTTCCTGCATGTAGCGATAGAAGAACGTGAGTAAGAGCGTTCGTATGTGCGCGCCGTCAATGTCCGCATCGCTCATGATAACGACCTTATGATAGCGCGCTTTTTCAATATCGAAATCCTCGCCTATGCCCGCGCCCAGAGCGGTAACAAGCGCTCGGATCTCGGTGCTCTTCAGGATCTTATCCAGCCGTGCCTTCTCCACGTTCAGGATCTTACCACGAATAGGCAGAATCGCCTGGAAGTTCTTGTCCCGCGCCTGTTTCGCGGATCCACCGGCGGAATCGCCCTCCACGATATATATCTCCTTCTTCGCAGGGTCTCGCTCAGAGCAGTCTGCAAGCTTCCCGGGCAGCGAATCAGAGAACGCATCCTTTTTCCGCACGATTTCACGTGCGTGTCGTGCCGCTTCACGTGCCCGTGCCGCCTCCATCGCTTTCTTTATGATCGCCGTCGCATCAGTGGGATGCTCGTCCAGGTACTCCATCAGGTACTCCCGTACAATCGATTCCACAATGCCCCGGACTTCGCTATTGCCGAGCTTGGTCTTGGTCTGGCCCTCGAATTGCGGATCCCGGAGCTTCAGGCTTATCACCGCTGTGAGCCCCTCACGCACGTCGTCGCCGTCTAAACTCACTTTTTTCAGGAGATTATTAGCTTTACCGTATTCGTTAAGCACTTTCGTCAATGCCGCTTTGAACCCGCTGAGATGCTTACCGCCTTCGATGGTCTTCACATTGTTCACGAACGAGAAGATATTATCCGCGTAGCTGTCGTTGTACTGCACGCCGATCTCCACTTTCACCTCGTCCTTCTCGCCGTCAAAGATTATCGGGTCGTGCAACACGTGCTTAGTCCTGTTTAAATATTCCAGGAACGCTGTAATGCCACCGTCGTACTTGAACGTTTCCTCCTCGCCGGTTCGTTCATCTTCTAGAGTAAGAGAAAGCCCTTTATTCAGAAACGCCAGCTCTCGCAACCGAGTCTTTAAAACCCGCGCCTCAATTTCATACTGGCCGAAAATCTTTATATCCGGCTTGAATCGAACGCGCGTGCCACTCTCTTCTTTCGCCCCCTCCGGACGGCTCGACGCTTGCAATTCACAGATCGGCTTGCCGCGCTCATATTTCTGGTAATAGCTCTGACCGTTCCGCAGTACTTCCACTTCCAGCCATTCGGAAAGTGCGTTGACCACCGAAATTCCCACGCCGTGCAGCCCGCCGGCCACCTTGTAAACCTTATCATCGAACTTACCGCCCGCATGCAGCTTGGTCATCACGACCTCCACCGCAGTGATTTTGTACTCCGCGTGCAGGTCAACGGGAATCCCCCTTCCATTGTCCGTTACCGTAACAGAACCGTCAGGATGGATTTTCACGTCAATATTGGTGCAGAACCCAATTATGGCTTCGTCTACGCTGTTGTCCAATACCTCGTTTACCAAATGATGAAGACCTCGGTTGCCCGTGTCGCCGATGTACATCGCAGGCCGTTTTCGTACCGCCGTTAGGTCTTTGAGCACCTGAATATCCTTCGCACTATAGCTTTCTTCTTCCGCCATCTCTGTATTCCCTTTACGATAGATTTAAATAAAACTTTTCTTCTATAACAAGGCGCTTCGAGGTTACCTGACGCCCCAGGTCAATCGGCTTTCAAAGAGATAATTCAGGAGAAACGAGCAGATAATCCCTACGATATTTGACAACAGGTAATATACGCCCAGGTACTCGGTTAAGTAGTAAAGAACGCCGATGTTAACCGCTAAGCCGCCGGAACGCCAAATATTACTCTTGATAATGCGTTTCACAAATTGCTCGACGTGCGTGGTTTTTTGCTCCTTGAAGGTCCAGCGATCGTTCATGAGGAATTGCAGGATGATGGCGATTTCAATTGCGATCAGGGATGAGTAAAGGTAGTACAGCCCCGCGACGTCGGTAAAGAGCCAGAGAAACCACGTGTTAATGACTGCACCGATAACGCCGACAATGGAGAACTTGATCAGGCGAAGGAAGTCCGTCTTCAGAGCCACTACGCGATCCGGTAATTTCATCGTTCGACCATAGAAGTATAGCGTCACAAAACAAAAGGGTTTTTCTTTACTGCGTCACACATTTTATCAGAGGCAAAAAGGAAGCGGAGGTTGCCGAGTGGACAAAGGCGTGAGGTTCAGGGCCTCATCCTACAGGGGTTCGGGAGTTCGAATCTCCCCCTCCGCATGTGTGTTTTTTTTAGCAGAGATCGTTAATCGCCGTTTTTCTACAGAACACGGTCAATTTTTCTCGCCTCTATGAGATAGCGCTGCGTCCAAGAACTTGTCTTTTTCAAGACACTAGCATCGGAACTAATCGCACCGGCTATCGTGGATATGGTGAGTTGGAAATCGATAAAGAAAGCATCTTAGAAGCCCTCTGGTGAAGGATAATATACGTAAAATGTGCTTATGATTGCAGAAAAGTTTATAAAACTAGAATGCCAATGATGAAATTGCAGTGACGAAGAACCGAGCCAAAGCGTATCGAACCGACAGGTTGTGATATGAAAAAACTAGTTTGTGTGATAGTTGCTGTGGTATTGGTTGCCATCGCTGGAATAGGTAGTGCCACAGCCGATACGTCTTCGTTCACCGACCCTACCAATGATCTGATCTACATTTACACCGGCGATCCCGCCCCGCCAGCGAGCTATATCGGCTATGTGGACGTTGTTAGGGGTGAGGCAAACAAAACGGGGAGTTCGTTAGAATTTTTCGTTGTGACAAATAGTAGTGGCCTCCCGTCTCTGAGCAATTCTACGTTCTGGAGCGTTTTACTGGACGAAGACGATGATCCTGTGGATAACTGTCCCGATTACCCTACTGCTGATGTGGACACTATGTATTCTGTCATCTACGATTCCGTAAAAAAGGACTGGAATATTGAGCGAGCAACGTACGAGATCTGGGGTTGGGATGTAAAACCTACAAGCGCAACCTGGGGCATGACCTCGACATGGCCTGACGGTGAACTGATCGTTCATTTTTCGATACCGCTTACCGAATTGGATGAGTTAGGCGACATGCTACCCTGGAAGGTAAAGACAGAAACTGAATTCATCGGAGATTTAGCTCCGGATGTAGGACTGATTTATCTCGGCGACCCCCCACCCGAGCCCTGGATCTACCATCCCGATAACGGTTCGTGGATTTCTAACGTTACCGGTATAGGGGCAATTGAAATGAACAATGCGGGTGATATCGTATCCACCGTATTCGAATATTCTTCAGATGGCGCACCATGGCATAGCATATCAATCGACTACGATGGTCGGGCAAATACGTGGCCTCATGAGGTTTATAACGCAAGTTGGGATGGCTGGGGTGCCGTGTGGAACACGACGGGCATGCCTGAAGGGTGGTATTACATCCGGGCAACGATGACTGATAACCGGAGCCAAACGGGGCAAAGCCAAATTATGGTTTATGTAGACCCAACGCCGCCTACGCTTACCATTGTTCAGCCCGCTTTCGACCAGGTGGTCAGTAGCACCTTCCGAATTAATGTTACCACTGAAGATGAAGATCTCAACAGCATGATCTTTTCCGTCTTCAGAATGGATACATCTTGGTATGCAGGGGTAGAAAAGAACGTCCCGCATACGCCGCAGGGATATGGTTGTGGACCGGCAGCAGCAGCTGCTTCTCTGCTCTGGTTAAACAACTACACAAACGCAAGCGGTATCAAAATTTTCGATGACCTGGTTCCTCCAGAATTAGAAGAGCCTGAAAATTTGACGGAAAAATGCACAAAATGTTCAAGACGAAGGACAACATCCTAACAGGGCAGCATCTCACCAATGACTCTGACCTAGTTGCCGGATTGAAGGAGTACGTTAAGGAGCGAAAAGATGAGGGTATGAAGGAGGAGTTCGTGGTCAAGGCGGTTGGCAGACAAAAAACTGCTACGTATGATACGTTACCTCAAAACACGAATTGGGTAGAATTCTATAAGACAATGCTTCCTCACGAGGATATCTTGCTCATTTTAGAAGGAAAGGAAAAAAATGGCAATGATTGGGGGCACATGGTCACAGCGAATAGTCTTCGACCATCAGTTAAAGAGATATGGTGGACACCAGATGGCTGTATCTGGCTGCAAAAGCCGCCCTATCTAATAGATTTCATGGATCACAATGAAGACACCGGCTACCGGGAGGTCGAGATGGACGAAAATGGAAACATAACAGGGCTAGAAAAATACTACACGGAGCTTTCGGAAGAGAATCAAACGATTTACAGTATGATTGTATTCTCTCCGAAAACAGCCTATGAAGACTTGTGGACGGCATTAATGGAGAACCAGAGTACTCACTCTGATTGGATGCCAATCGGCAAGGGGATACCTTCTCTCGAATTGCAAGAATTATGCTTCAATTGGAATACCACGAGCATAGCGGATGGTAGTTATCTCTTGATGGCAACGGCAATAGACGAAGCGGGCAACGAAGCCTCGGACATAATCTGGACAACCGTGGATAATAGTGCTCCGACCACGACGAAGACCATAGGCGAACCTGAATCTGGAGATGGCTCTTATCTTACCTCAGATACCGCGATCGCGTTGAGCGCAGCTGACGGTGAGGGTATCGGTGTCGACTCGCTCTATTACAGGATATGGAATAACGGGACATGGAGCGACTGGACGTGGATTTATTGCGGCCCTGTGATAGTCGAAGGCATGTCAGACTCACACGATTTTGAGGCTGGGGATTGTATGGCAAATTTCACGCTACCCGGGAATTGCACGCACCACATAGAGTATTATGCGGTCGACATAGTGGGCAATAATGAGACGATACAGAATCAAACGCATATCGTGGATAACGAAGCGCCTATTACGTTGAAAGACGTCGGCGAGCCAAGCTATTATGTTACTAGCACGACACTCGGAGAGCACTGGATCATTACCAATGGAACATATCTCCTCTTAAACGGGGCTGATGATTGTTGTAAGATAGATGAAATTTACCTGAAGAACAACGGAAGCAAAACCTATTTTATCAGGGTCAAACATAAGAACGGATTCAAAGACACGATTATTACACCGGGCGAAAGAAAAAAAATCACTCCAGAGCGTGAGTATACAAAGTTAACTATAACTATTTCTGAACGCAAAGGCGGAAAAAGCAATCTTATTATGAAGGAAGACCTTAATTGTTCGGTGCTTAAATTCCTCGCTTTGTTAGGAACGTATGAAAAAGTGGGCGACCGTTATACGTATAACGAAAGTATAGGCCCTTCGCCGTTCGGAATCACGGATTTGCTTCTGGAGGAGTTTTCTTTGAAAGAGTGCAAAGGGAGTGCGCTGAAATGCTGGTCGGGAATGAACGCCACGATGTACAGGGAATGGTACAATGGAGCATGGAGTGAGTGGGGAGAATATACGGAACCGTTTACGTTAGAAGGCGGCGGGATCCATTATCTGGAATATTATAGCGTAGATGTCCTTGCCAACCAGGAGGACGTGAATAATGAGACTTTTTTTGTAACAGATGAGTTACTGGAGCCGTTCTTTGTCACACCCTCGAACAGATCGCTCGTTTACAATAACGTTACCTTATGGGCTGGAGAAGCAACAGGGGGAGAAGTGAGTTATGCGATGTTCTGGTATTCTGCTGATGGCGTGAATTGGACGTATATCGGGATCGACGACGATGGAAGTGAGCCAACGGTTGGCGGAGAACTCGTTAATGCGTCAGATTGGGGAGATGGATGGCGTGTGTACTGGAACACCTCGGGCATCGAGGAGGGGGTGTATTCTATCAAGGTGGATATGTATGGGTTGGGAGGAATAGGAACCGCGCAAATAGATGTTTATGTGGATCCTACTCCGCCTGTACCACGAATTCACGAGCCTTTTGATGAGGATGTAGTTCATGGCACCGTACAGCTCAGCGTGAATACGACTGATGAAAATGTCAGTTGGGTGCTGTGGGAATATGCAAACAAGACGGAGTATTATGAGAAAGGTGTGGACGAGAAGATTCAGTTCAATTATTGTCGAAATATCAGCGGTAAGGATTTGAGCGCTGTGTGTTGTGGCCCAACGGCAGCAGCAAGTTGTCTGAAATACTGGGCTGAGCATGGCTATCCGAATATTACGAGGAATGGAACCATTAACCAATCGGAATTGGTCGAGCGATTAGCGCGATTGATGAGGACCGACGGGAACGGCACTTCAGTCTCGAATTGTAAAAAGGGGATCGATAATTATCTGAAAGAGTGCGGGTATGGATATAGTAATCCGCATGGGCTTACCGTTGATATTGAAACTGATACGAACAAACTGAATTTTACACGATATCGAAATGAGCTGGAGGCAAACAGGGAGAATGTACTCTGGGCTTATAAATGGAATCACAACACCAGTTCCTGTAAGTGGAGAAACGGTCACTGGGTTGTTGGGAAGTCGGTCAATAATACGAGAAGTGGGAATGTGAGTCACGAAGTGGATATTATGTGCCCGACGTATGGGAATGTGAGCAACGTGAGGATGTATGATAACGGCACTTTTTATCGCCCCGATGTGGGTTGGCGATATCCTTCGGCAATGGTGACGGTATCAGAAAAGGGTTCCTTTGAGGATCCTGACTGGGTTGAAATAGCTAATGTAACCGATCCTGCGGGCGGATGGGCTGCACTATGGGATACTCTAGAAGTAGCAAATGGCTATTACTTTATTCGTGTAACACTGGTAGATGAAACGGGTAATGATGGGAAGGATATAATCGTGGTCAAGGTGGAGAATGCTCCTTTGGCATTCTTTGATACGGGTGAAGGCACCTATCCAAGCATAGAAGGTAGGCACAATGGAACAATCAAACCCGCACGTGATCTCAACGTCAATAAGATGTACACCTACCCCTGTGTCGGAACAGGCGGGCATACCGAGTACGTGAAGATCTGGAACACCACTGGTTGGAATGTATCAGCGGCGTGGAACGGTTACAAAAACGATTGGCAGACCATTTCGTTCGATAAGCCTTTCATGCTTCGAGCAAACGAAACCTACAACTATACCATCGTCACGGGCTCCTATCCGCAGATTATTCACGAGCCGTCATGGAATGCAACCGGCGGAATAATCACGTGCACCTCATTTGAAGATGCAAATGGAATGATATATGAAGGCTGGATTCCGGCAATAAAGCTCGAATAATTGAGCTGAGTCCCTTCTTATGTGGGTTTTATTGGTAAATTCCTGATAACAGCTCCCCCTCTTCTTGATTGTATCCACGCACACAAGCGAGCTTCCACCACACGAAAATTCTTTTTTACGACTGTTCAACACACATCATACGTAAACAAAAGACACGAGGACACGCACGTGAATATCGAACCATCTATAAAGGGCAGTTCTGATGCGAGATCTCAGAAGAAAGAGGAAACTGAGGGCGTAAAGACCTTATTGGGCGATCCCAAAAAGGCCATTATCACACTCGCATGGCCAATGATCGCGGCAATGTCCATGCAAACAATTTATAATCTTGTCGACGCCGTGTGGGTTTCTGGCCTCGGTGCTGATGCGCTCGCTGCGATTGGTTTCGTCTTTCCCTTTTTCTTCATGGCTATGGCATTGTCCAATGGCTTGGGTATAGGCGCGGGTTCAGCGCTTGCCCGCCGGCTTGGCGCGCGGGATAAGGCGGGTGCAGACAATGTGGCGGTTCATACCATCTGTATAATGGTGTTAACAGTCGTGGTGTTTACCGTACCGCTTTTCGTCTTCACAGAAGAGTTATTCGCCCTCATTGGCGCGGGTAAGACCTTAGGCATGGCTGTCGCGTATGGGCGGATTATCTTTGCCGGGAGTATTTTCATCTTTTTCACGAACATCGCGAATGCGATACTGCGGGGTGAGGGGGATGCCAAACGAGCCATGTATGCCATGGCCCTGGGCGCGGGTCTGAACATCGTCTTGGACCCTATTTTCATCTACACTTTTGGTTTGGGTGTTGCCGGTGCCGCGTGGGCTACCATATTCTCGCTGGGCGTCACCTCGGTTATCATGCTAAACTGGCTGCTTTTCAAAAAGGATACCTATGTCTCCTTTGATTTTCGCGATTTCCGCTGCGATAGGAAGATAATCAAGGATATTTTCGGCGTTGGTCTACCAGCGGCGGCGATGCAGCTCTCCATGTCATTCACCATGCTGATATTGAATGTCATAATCGTCATGGTAGGTGGCACAGATGGAGTGGCGATCTATTCCACAGGATGGCGTGTAGCAAGTATAGCGGTCCTACCGACGATCGGTATCGCCACCGCCGTCGTCCCGGTAAGCGGTGCTGCGTTTGGTGCACGCTCCTTTGAGAAGGTCAGTATAGCGCATCTTTATGCGATAAAGATAGGTTTTCTGATGGAGACGGCGATCGCGGTGGCAACGTTCATTCTCGCCCCGCAGATAGCTGCGGTATTTACGCAGGTCGAGGCGGCAGCGCATATAGCTCCTGATTTGACACTCTTTCTCCGGATAATCTGTCTGTTCTATCCCGCAATATCGTTCGGCATGCTCTCGTCGTCGGTCTTCCAAGGTACGGGGAAGGGGATGTATGCATTGCTTGTCACGATTTTACGTACAATCATTCTAACGCCGTTGCTTGCGGTTGTATTCGCATTCTACCTTGAATGGGGCCTTGTGGGCGTCTGGTGGGGTCTGGTTGCCGCAAATATCACGGGTACAACAGTCGCATTCGCATGGGCAAGGCTATACATACGGGGACTGATGAAAATGACGATAGATTAGAAAACGCTAGAAGCTTTGCTTTTGACGTTCTCTATTTGTAATACCCTGCTTCCTTCAGAATCGCCACCACGTCCTTGTTCCCAAGGTCGTACCACTTCTTATACGCATCAGCGACGGCGAACGTCCTCCCCGCTCTTACGTTCAAGCAGACAATCGTGTCAGCTTCGGGTCCGATCGTCTGAAGAGCACTCATTGAAGCGGTTGGCACAGCCACGACGAGCTCCTTAGGCTCCTTTTTCCGCAACGATGAGAGTGCGACGAGCATGGTAAAGCCGGATGCCAAACCGTCATCAACAACGATTGCCGTTTTACCCGTGATATCAGGGAAAGGCTTATCGTCGCGAAACAGTTTCAATCTCTTTTTGATTTCTTCTTTTTCCGCTGCGATACAGCGCTCAATCTCTTCTTGCGTCAACCCCAGAAGAGCTAAAAGCGGCTCGTTAAACAGAATAGTGCCATCCCCCGAGAGTGCACCAAAACCCGCTTCCTTATTCCAGGGTATATGGATCTTCCTCACGACCAACACCTCAAGAGGCACTTGTAACCGCGTTGCAAGCACGGCAGCTACGGGCACGCCGCCAGCCGGTATCGCGAATATGACCGCATTCGTTCCTGCATAGTCCTTAAGCTTTTCCGCTAGCACCGTACCAGCATGAGGGCGATCCTCGAATACAAACGTTTTGTTTCGTAATCGCGGTTCTTCGATGAGTTTTCCACTTTTCCTTTCTCTAGCCAGGGACAACAGCACTCCTCCCTAAACGGTGACGCCTATTGCAGCTCCATTAGTCTACGCTTCACCACTTCGACATGCCCTTTGACTTTCACTCGTGGCCATACATAGGCGATTGTCCGTCCCCTCGGGGTCTATTAAAAACGTACTGCGAACAACGCCCCAGAACTCCCTGCCGTATAATTTCTTCAACTGCCACACGCCGTATTTTTCCAAAACTTCATGGTCCCCATCACTCAGCAGCGCTACCTTGAGCTGGTACTTCGCCGCAAACTTAGAATGGCTTTCCACCGAATCGGCACTCACACCGAGAACGACGGCATTTAACTTCTCAAACTCGTCTAATGCGTCGGTAAAATCGACAGCCTCACGTGTACAGCCGCTGGTATTATCCCGAGGATAGAAGTAGAGAATGACCCATGTGCCTTTGAAGTCGTGCAGGCAAGCCTCCTTGTTATCCTTGTCAGGGAGGCAAAAGTCCGGTGCGAGGTCTCCTATCTTCAAATCACTTTGTTGCGCAGTCATCGTAACACCCCCAATGATCTATTCTCTGTGGGATACTTTCTTACCACTCCTGTAAATAGAGTATATAAATTCACGTATAAAGAGATAACTAAAAAGGTGATCCACTATGTTGAAACGGGCTCTGGGTCTCTGGCATATTACGTTGATGAGCGTCGGCGTCATTCTCGGTGCGGGTATTTATGTGATCATCGGCGAGGCAGCGGGCCTCAGTGGCGCTGGATTGTGGCTCTCATTCATTTTTGCCGCGCTCGTTGCTTCCTTTACCGGTTTGAGCTATGCAGAACTCGCGTCTCGGTTTCCCCATGCCGGAGCGGAATACGTTTACATTGTGAATAGCTTCGGTCGAACGCTCGCGTGGATTACCGGCTGGCTGCTCATCGTGAGTAGTGTTATAGCGGCGGCAACCGTAGCGGTCGGATTTGCAAACTACTTTTCTGCCCTTTTTCATACCACGGTGATAGTCATTGCAATTGCCACCGTGCTGGTATGCGGCATTATTCTCATAGCGGGCATAAAAGAAACCGCGTTTATCACCATTCTCTTCACCGTGATCGAAGTGAGTGGCTTGATCATAATCATTCTCATCGGTGTGCCCTACCTGGGGTCAGTGGACTACATGGAGCTCGCAAATGGGTTACAGGGGGTGATCGAAGCGGGCGTTTTAATCTTCTTCAGTTACATCGGGTTTGAGAGCATTGCGAGACTTGCGGAAGAAACCCGAGAACCTGAACGTACCATACCCAAGGCGATTCTCCTCTCTATCGCGATAACGACGGTCATTTACATCCTCGTTGGCATTGCTGCGGTAAGCGTTGTGCCGTGGCAGGACCTCGCGCAAGCAGAAGCGCCTCTTGGGTTGGTTGCACAGCGTGCGTATGGCGATCAACTCTTTGCCGTGCTCTCGGTCATTGCTTTATTCTCGACCTTTAATACCGTGCTCATACTGCTTCTGAGTGGATCGCGCCTCGTTTACGGTATCGCGGAATACCGAGCACTTCCTCGTGTATTCTTGTCCGTGAGCAAGAAACTTCGAACGCCGTGGTTCGCGATCATAAGCGTCGTGCTCGCCTCGCTCTGTTTTGTCTTTGTTGGTGATTTGGCGACGATCGCGAATCTAGCGAACTTCACCGTATTTATCATATTCCTCCTTGTTAATGCCGCGGTCATTTATCTCCGCTACAAAGAACCGGTCGTAAGCGGATTCAAAACTCCTATTACTATCGGTAAATTGCCGCTTTTGCCGCTGTTTGGGTTAGTGACATCGCTCTTTATGCTCTTTAACCTTCCGCTTGACGTGCTCGCGAAGGGCAGCGCGCTTGTTCTTTTAGGCTTCATTGTTCACATCATTCTCAAGGTCAGCGTGAAGGAGGAGTTATTTTGAGACGATAACAAAAAGCAATCGCCTGGTTAGAGGTTCCGGCAAACACATTTGACGTGCTCGTCACGATAACTCCATGCCTCGCGTGTGCGGTGGTCATAATTCATCTATCTAAAAGGCATTTTTTTCACAACAATACCTCCTGGTTGACCTATTCTTATTGGGCATAATCACTGCGTACAAAAAACCGAAAAGCTTATCTCCTACTTCTTGACAACGGTTATCTTTGTGGGGTGCATCACGGGTGAAGAAGAAAGGCGTGAAGGTTTCGGGTTTAATTGTGGTTTTGGTTCTGCTTGGCGGCGCGATAAGCGGTATAGTGAGCGCGGTTAATCAATCTGTTATGCCGTCCGGCGAGGATGGTGCTTCTGCGCAAACGGCAACGCTACACTTCAGCTATGGCTGGAACGCTATCTCCGCACCTGTTACCGACAGTCGCAGTATGGGCGGAATCTTCATTACTCAGGTGCCCGGCTTCTACGCGGTTTATTCATGGAATAGCGATTTTCAGTGTTGGACAATAGAGGATTTGAGTGATGCACTTGATCCGGCAAAAGGGTACGTTATTTGGTCCACTGGTGACGCGGAAGTCGAGTTAACTGGGGAACCCGCGACCTACAGTCCGAACTTGAAATCTTGGAGCCTCATTGGCGTCGGAGCTTATCCGGTCAATTTATCTGCTGATTAATATGCGTACCGGTGGAACACCTCTATTTGGGATTATGAATCGACACACCACTTGGAACCCGGTAAGGGCTATTTCGTATGGCCTGGTGATAATGTTGGTACGCTCGTGCCACCATATCCTGAGAATAAAGCCCCGGTGCTCGTTATTGATGTCAGTCCGTTATCAGCCAACGTATCGGAAGAGATTACTGTTAATACTTCAGGGACATACGATGAACCATCAAGTGTTCTTTTACGGATAGATTGTGATTGGGGCGATGGAACAGTAGAAACTCAGTGGTTTCAGCCGTCATATGCTCCAGCACCGATCTTCGCTCATAGCTATACGAAAGGAGGGATCTACACTATTACCGTTGTTGCTACGGACATATACGGTGCTGTGGATATGCAGGAGGCAACAGTAACAATTTACCCATTATCTTCTAACACCATTTACGTCCCTGACGATTACGAAAAGATCCAATGGGCGGTAGATAATGCTAGTGCGGGAGATACGATTATCGTCAGAGATGGGACTTACACCGAGAATGTGGATGTGAACATAGATAATTTAACGATTCAATCTGAGAATGGATCTGAGAATTGTATTGTCCAAGCTGCGAATTCAAATGACTATGTCTTTGATGTAATGGCGGATTATGTGAACATATGCGGTCTGACGATTGAAGGCGCAACAGAATTAGAAAACGCCGGATTTTATCTTCACGCTAATAAAGGTTGCTACATTATCAACAATACCGTATCGAACAACTACTACGGCATCTGGCTGCTTTATTCGAGTAACAACACACTAACGAACAACACGGCCCATTCGAACATTAGGGCTGGTATTCACTTGCTTTATTCGAGTAGCAACATGCTCGCAAACAATACCGCATGGAATAATAAGTGGTGGGGCATTCGTTTATGGAATTCTGATGAAAATATACTAACTAGTAACATAATGAGAGGAAATTGGTACAACTTTGATATTGAAAGTCGTGACCAAAAACATTCTGAGTATATCCAGAATATAGACACGAGTAACTTGGTGGATGGAAAACCAATCTATTATTGGGTAAATCAAAGGGATAAACAGATACCAAGTGATGCTGGTTTTGTCGGCATTGTGGACTGTATAAATATAAGTACAAAAAATGTGACATTAATGAATAATTTCCAAGGAGTGTTGCTTTCCTTTTCACGAAATTGCCTGATAGAAAATAGACTTGTTGCTAATTAAAGGCAATCGTCACTAAGGGGCTTTTAAATAGGATATGCTCTGTGTTATCAGCTATGATAAGCGTTAACAGGGCTTTAAGGAGCGATAGGTTGATAAGAGCCACGAC
>Ga0307379_10006957_pt1 | contig 15439 bp, 15 predicted proteins | sample UN2MG_FD_202237 | JGI IMG/M metagenome (GOLD analysis project Ga0307379, IMG submission 202237) | Soil microbial communities from Risofladan, Vaasa, Finland - UN-2 | ecosystem: Environmental > Terrestrial > Soil > Coastal area > Acid sulfate soil | place: Finland: Risofladan, Vaasa | collected... | reverse complement strand
CCTGAGGTATAGATAATCGTGGCCAGGTCCTCGGTCTTTCCCTTGGCGATCTCCTCCTCGATACACCCCGGGTGTTTCTTCAGGTACTCCCGGCCTTGCTCCTGGATCTCTTTGAAGGTCCAAATAGCAACGCCCTGCATTTTGCTCTTGGATTTTTGAAAATCCGGATCAAGAACGATCAGGGTCTTCAGCCCTTTCAGACTTATCTTGATCGAGAGGATTTTCTCGAGCTGGGATTCGTTTTCCGCGATGGTTACCCCGCACTCGGCGTGGTCGAGGATATACTGGATCTCCGGGGCCATCGAATCCGAGCCTCTGGGAACATCCGAGGCACCGATGGAAAGAATCGCCAGATCCGCCCATAACCACTCTTTCATGTTGTCGGAGATCATACCGATGTGATCCCCTCGCTTGACACCAAGGCTCAATAGACCTGCGGCGAAGGCTTCAACTTCCACAATAAGCTGCTTCCAAGCGATTGCCTGGAACTCTCCCGATTCATCTTTCGACCACTGTACCGTCAGATCGGCTTCTCGCTTGACGAAATCCTGCATCATTTTCGGAATCGTATCGGCCATCTCCACTCCTCCCTTGCAAGTGAATTTCAACTCCCGGCACTCCGGCGGGAAAGAACGATAACGCAATCTTCGATGGCAACTGTTAGGAAGATTGCGTTGTCCTCTTCCGGCTCCAAATCCCGCTACAACAGCAAGATTTTGGGCCGTCATCGTAATAGCAGAGTAACACCGGCATTTTCTGTTGTCAATCGAAAAAAAGGGGGCGCCTGACCCACCTTGTTTTTCGTTCACGCTTTCACTATATTTATGGGTGTACGAGGAGGGGCTGTATGAAGAGCACAGATATCGACAGAATCGATAGAGAGTTCAAACGAGCTCGCAAGAAAGAGGAGCTGATCGAGAAACGCCTTGATGGTCGACCGGAACGAAGCGTTGGGGATTATATTAAAAAGCTCTATTCCCTCTTCTACCATGATGACAAGAAGATCTACAACCTGAAGGACAACACGGACATACTGTCTCTGTTTTCAGAAATGAAACAGGACCTAACCGAAAGCAAGTGGGACAACGTTCTCAGGAAAGCCCTCAAGGAAACAAAAATGGAGGTCAACTATCGAGAAGCGGCCTTTAAAGAGCTGAAGGCCTACTTCGCCATGACGGATTAGAGCTTAACTGGAATAATCCGCCTTGATCAGGTGCTTTACATACTGGGCGCGCCTATAGAATCCGGGGTCTAAGTTGTTCTTGGCACTCATCTTTCCCCGAAATACCTCCAAGTCTTTGTAACCCTTTCCATCCATCCAGGACTCTGCTTCTTTGATCAGATTAGGCAGACTGCTTATCTTGTTCTTGTAGAGCGTACTGACCACCTGGACACAAGAGGCTCCGGCCAGAATCAGTTTGACAGCATCCTTTCCGGACAGGATCCCGCTGTTGGCACAGACGTCTCCCCGAATATTGCCGTGGAGCAGCCCTGCGTAGCGAAGTGGCGCCTCCTGTTCCACTTCGGTGCTCAAGTTGTGGCGATAGCGATTCGTCTCCTCCTCCACGTCGATGTCAGGCTGAAATAATCGATTAAAAAGCACAAACCCCTTAACACCTACCTCGTCGAGCTTCTTTATGAAATGCAGAGGATTCGAATAGAACGGGCTCAGCTTCACGCTGACCGGCACCTTTACCTTGTTTTTGATTTCTCCAAGTATCTCGATCTGCTCCTGTTCCACATCAGTCGAGCTCTGCTCGAAGCTGCTCGGGGTGGCGTAGAAGTTGAGCTCCAGCCCGTCGGCACCGGTGTCTTCGAGCTGAACGGCCCATTCGCTCCAGACCTTTCGATTCACCGCATTGAGGCTGGCGATAACCGGGATCCCGACACCCTGCTTGGCCTTTTTCACCCAGGCCAGGTGTTCCTTGGGACCGGCGTGTTTTACCTGCGGGAAAAAATCCGTCATTTCCGCGTACAGATTGTCGAACTGGTGGAGATCCTCCTCCAGGCGAAAGCGTTCGTATTGGATCTGCTCCTCAAAGAGGGAGGCGGTTACGATGGCAGCCGCACCGGCTTCCTCCAACTGCTTGATTCGATCCAGATTGGCTGTGTAGCCGGAAGCACCGGCGATGAAGGGATTTTTCAGCTCTAAGCCCATATAGGTTGTTTTCAGATTTGCCATCGGGATTACTCCTAGTGCTTGCGTGTTTCTTCTACAATATTCCAAATGGCGATAATGGGCAAGGTTTTTCTCTTTGACTCAATCGCTGTATCTGGGTATTTTAGCCCCAATAGAGAGGGGGAGAGATGCTACAACTGTACAACACGATGAGCCGCGGCAAAGAGGTTTTTCACCCGCGAAAGAATGGGGAGGTTAAGATATTCACCTGCGGGCCTTCGACCTACCGTCGTCCTCATATCGGCAACTACCGTACGTTTCTCTATGAAGATATCCTGGTACGTTATCTGGAGTATCTGGGCTACGATGTCCGGCGGGTTATCAATTTCACAGATATAGAAGACAAGATGCTTGAAGAAGCGGTCGAAGTGGGAAGGAAACCTGAAGAGATCGCGGCGGATGTAGCCGATCATTTCCACACGGAGGCGGACCTCCTTGACATCAAGCTTCCCCCCAACATTCCCCGCGCCTCTACCAGCATCTCCCAGGCAGTACATCTGATACAGCAGCTGCTGAAAAAGGGCATCGCCTACCGGCACGGGGGCAACATTTTTTTTGATCCGCTGAAATTCGAGGGATTCGGCAAGCTCTTCCGGCTCGATATGGCGAGCTGGCCGAAACAAAAGGTTCGTTTCAAGAAGGATACCTACAACGGCCGTCGCTGGAACAGGGGCGATTTCATTCTTTGGCATGGTTACACCAATGGGGATCTGAGTTACTGGGATACGGAAATCGGTAGAGGCAGACCCTCCTGGAATATCCAAGATCCCGCAATGGTCACAGAAAACCTTGGATATCAGATCGACATCAACTGCGGCGGGATCGACAACATCTACCGGCACCATGACTACAACATCGCAGTGATCGAATCTATTTCAGGGAAAGAGTATGCTAATTTCTACCTCCACGGTGAGCATCTGATTGTTGACGGTAAGACAATGTCCAAGAGTCGAGGGAATATCCTCTACCCCGGAGATGTGTTGGACAGGAACTTCAAACCCTACCACCTGCGTTTTTTTCTTATCTATTCCCACTATCGCAGCCGGCTCAACCTTACAGATGAAAAGCTGCAGCGAACAGTCGAATATGTTGATTCAGCGCGCGACCTGATTCAGAGGCTGCTCGGACAAACGCGGGAAAACGGCGTCACCGATGTCCGGCGACAGGATGCGGATAGGATCATCACCGGTATTCGTCAGGAATTTGAAAAATATATGAATGACGACCTGTCCGTAGGCCGAGCCGTGGATGGAGTGTACAAAAAGCTGCGCACGCTCAACGACCGCTGTTTCCCCTTGCATCAAGAGGCAGCCCAAAGGCTGGGTGGGGAGCTATCCCGCATCGATACGGTACTTCAGATGTTGTTGTAGAAAAGATTACTTCTCTTTTTGTTGGTTGAGTATGTTTTCGATGGTCTGCTGATCCACCAATTGCAGCTCGACAGCGATTTCACCGAACAGCTTGTCCACTCCGCTCTGCTCGCGCTGACGGAGAAGCACTTGCTTAACCTGCCCGTCGGTCATCGCCCCGGTTCGTACCAGGGCTTCGCCGAGTCGTTCTTTTGCTGATCCCGCTTCACTCATTGGCAACAACCTATTGTCGTTCAGCCCGGGATAAAATGCAAGGAAAAAATATCTCAGAGCGACAGGTTGGTACCGGTCATATTCCTGTCGGCTGCTTCCTGGACTTTGAGGCAGATTCTGGTTGCTGACACCAGTTGTGAGTCGCGCCGACCCTTTAGTCCCCGAACTGCAGCCAGGAAATCGTCCAGATATCCCCCGGCACGATCGGGTGCAGCTTCGAACAGCTCAGGCTGCTCAGCCGAAGCTGAGTAGACCCGGATCTTCGATTCGTTCAAGCCCATTTCCAACATTCCCCGTTCGCCCCAGAAGGTGAAGCGCCAGTACTGCGGAAGATTATAGAGAAAACCATCCGGGGAGATATAGGAAACATCCCCGAGCACACCGCATCCCCCCTCCATGACCATCATCAACTGACCGGCGTTGCGAAACTGAGGATGCCGTTTCAGACCGGCGTTCCAGCATCGGGCCGCCACGATCTCTCGAAACTCCTTTCCCGTGATCCACAGAAGAATGTCAATGCCGTGAATCGCGATGTCATTGATGGTACCGCCGTGGTTCCCGGCTTCGAAATACCAAGCGGGTCGACTTTCGAGAAGCAGCGGGTGCTGCCCGCAGAAATTGATCGTGTGAACCTCTCCGATAGTTCCGGCGGAGACAAGCTCCCGTGTACGCCGGAAGGCTCCCGAATCGCGCAGTTCCAAAACAGCCCCGACAGCCAAACGATGCTGCTGCGATAGAGATTCAATCTGTGCCAGTTCCTCAAGATCCGTGCACAAGGGTTTGTCACTCAGCACATGCTTTCCCGCCTTCAGTGCGGTGATGATCTGCCCTCCCCTCTTAGCGAATACATCTCCCACAACCAGCAGGTCGAACTCGACCTGAGAGAGCATGTCTTGGAAGCTGGAGTGGGTCGCTTTGACCGTACCCGCCGAGGCGAGGCGTTCCCGGGTCTGGGGATCCTCCTCGCACACAGCTACAATCTCAACATCCCGTCGTCCCAACATGCAGGCGTAGACATCGAAAATGTGCATGTGCCGTAATCCGACAAAGGCGGCCTTGACTGCATCCCCCACTGGCGCCTCCCTTCTCAAGTCCCGAGCAAGCAGATACCTTCACTGTACGGGAAAACGGAAAAGTTCTCCAGGGAGCGTATTGACTCATCAAAAAGTGTGTCAAATGGTGTTCTTCATGGGGCGGTCCGTCAGGGAATTGGATAGATCCGGAGATCCTCGGCAAGCAGAACAGAACCGGAAAAGGCCTGTTTTACCTGGGCGATGACGCTCTGCGCTGCTACTTCCTGGTAGAAGTGGGTCAACAGCAGCGTTCGCGCCCTGGCCGCGGCGGCGAAGCGGGAAGCCTGTTGAGGATCCAGGTGTCCCTCTCCCTGGCGCTGCCGCGGCCAGGAGCATTCTACCACGGCCAGGTCGGCTTCGGCCACCAGCGACAGCAGTGACTTCTGGTAGTCCATGTCGCCGCTGTAGTCCATGTCGCCGCTGTAGAACAGGGAGGTTCCCTGAGCGTTCTCCAGGCGGAAGCTCAGGCTGTTGTCGGTGTGGAAGCTCCTCCCGGCCCGGACGGAGAGGGCTCCAAGTTGCTTTGGCCTCTCGTTCAGCTCGTGAACCCGAAGATCGAGATCCGGAAGCCAGTTCCGGTCGTCGGCCATGACCCTGTCCAGCCAGGCCGAAAGCCCGGCGGGTCCGGCGATGCTCAGCCCGCCTGCTCCCTGTTCCCGCTGGAGCCAGAGGGAATTGAGAAGAGCCGGCAGCTCGGCGACGTGGTCCCAGTGAAAATGGCTGATCAGGACCAGGGAGATATCCGTAACCGCCACATCTGCCTGGTTCAGGCGAAGCAGGCAGCCCGGGCCGCAGTCAAGCAGGGCGTGATCGTTTCCGTGGCGCAGCACATACCCGGCGCAGCTTCGATTCTTTTGGGCAACCAGCGTTCCCGATCCCAGTACGGTCAACTCCATCGTCAGTTCGACCCCTGGGAAGCCCCTGAGAGGATGTGGACTTTGTTGGGATGCACGCTTAGGGTCACCCGCCCCGTGTAGATCCCCTGGTCGCTCGGATCGAAGACATCCGCGATGATCTTGCGCTTCCCCGTCTCGATCCAATAGCGCACCGAAGCGCCTTCGAAGATGTGGTTTGTTATCACACCCTGAAAGCTGTTCAGGCTCTCCTCGGCCTCGGCCACGGAAAGCTGGATCGTCTCGGGACGGATGCAGAGGGTCACCCGTTCCCCCCGCTCGATTTTGAGGTTGGGCTCTTCTACCTGCAGCCTTGCCTCGCCTACATCCACGGTCACCGCCCGGTCGTTTTTTTCCGCTACCTCGCCCGGCACCAGGTTGGCGGTTCCCACGAAATCGGCAACGAAGGTATTTTTCGGTTTGTAGTAGATCTCCCAGGACGAACCGATCTGGATGACCTGTCCTTTGTTCATCACCGCGATCTGATCCGAGAGCGCCAGGGCTTCGGCCTGATCGTGGGTGACGTAGATCGTAGTGATCCCCAGCCTCTTCTGAAGCTGCCTGAGTTCCGCCCTGATGTTCATACGGAGCTTGGCGTCAAGGTTTGAAAGCGGCTCGTCCAGGAGCAGGACCTCGGGCTCCATGACCAGCGCTCTGGCCAGGGCCGCTCGTTGCTGCTGGCCACCGCTGATCTGACCGGGACTGCGGGACTCCAGCCCCTCGATTCCCAGGTACTGAACGGTTCTTGCCACTCGTTTCCTGATCTCCTCCTGGGGAATCTTGTTGATCTTCAGGCCGTAGGCGATGTTGGCGCCGATGTTCATATGGGGAAACAGGGCATAGTCCTGGAAGACCATGATGGCGTTGCGCTGATGGGAAGGAACATTGTTGATCAGGCGATCGCCGATATATATATCCCCCCCGTCCAGATTGTAGAAACCTGCGATCGTCCGCAGCATGGTGGTCTTGCCGCAGCCGCTTGGACCGAGAAAGGTGGTGAAGCTGCCGCGCGGGATGTCGATCGACACGTCTTTCAGGGCTTCCACCGGGCCGAAGCTCTTGCTTGCATTGGCGATCTTGATATGTGGCACACTCATACTCGTCCTCCGAATCAGATCCTGAACAGCTCCATCCGTTTGCCGATGAGCAGTTTTGCCAGCCCGAGCACGGCGAAGGCGAGCAGAAGCAGGGCTGTGGTCAGGGCAGCGGCTTTGCCGTAGAAGCCGTCGCTGACCAGATTCATGATTGTGAAGGTGGCGACAACGTTGTTCGAGGTGGCCAGGAACACTATGACGCTCAAGGTAGTGATGGCCCGGATGAAGGAAACAACAAAAGCGGAAAAGAAGGAAGTCTTAACCAGTGGCGCTTCGATCTGCCAGAAAATCTTCATGCTCCCCGCTCCCAGATTTGAGGCGGCTTCGCCTAGGGAGGGAGAGATCTGCTGGAAGGCGCCGATGCCGGTTTGGTATCCCATCGAGATGTTCCAGAAGATCATGCTGAGGATGATGATGACGGCTGTACCGTACAGGTCTATGGGCGGTCTGGTGAAGGCGATCGAATAGCCGATCCCAAAAAATATCCCCGGCAGCGCCGCCGGTAGGATGCAGGCAAAGTCCATCAGCTTGCGCAGCGGGAAGCGTTTCCGGGATACCAGGTAGGATGCGGTGATGGCGATGACGGCACTGGTGAATCCGGCGGCCACCGCGAAGGTCAGGCTGTGCATCAGTTCAGGGGAGCGGGAAAAGATGCTGCGGAGGTATTCCAGGGTTGGCGTCCAATCGAAACCCCAGCCCTTGACAACAGCGCCGGCCAGTATGGCCACGTAAACCAGGATGATCATCACCGACACCAGGAAGCAGAAGCTGAACAGAGACCAGCGGATGTACCATTTGGTCGGATCATGTTCCCCCTGAGTCAGTTTTCCCGTGATAGTGATGTAGGAGCTTCGTCCCACCCAGTACCGTTGGATCAGAAAAATCGCCAGTGACGGCAGCAGCAGGACCGAGGAGAGCACCGCGGCTCCGCTCACATCGCCCCAGCCTTCCACACGCAGCCAAGCTTCTGTAGCCAGCACGGAGAAATCACCGGCGATCATGATGGGGTTCCCAAAATCCGCCAGGATGAGAATCGACACGAGTAGCGCCGCCCCCGCCACGCCGGGACGGGCTAAAGGGAAGGTTACGGTGCGGAACAATGTGAATCCCGTTGCTCCCAGGTTGCGCCCCGCGTATTCCAGACTGGGGGAGATCGACTGGAGTACGCCCTCCATGATCAGAGCCGCAACCGGAAAAAAGGCGATGGTCTCGGAAAGCCAGAGCCCGTGCCAGCCGAAAATGCTCACTCTCAAACCGAACAGGTGAGCCGTGATCAGTCCGTTTTTTCCGAACATCATCAGGTAACTGAAGGCGACCATGAAGGGAGGGGAAAACAGGGGCAGGATCGAGATGAGCTTGAACACCCTTTTCAGCGGCACGTCGGTTCTGGTGACGGTATAGGCGAAGAGAAAACCGAACAGGGTGGCCGTCGAGGTGGAGAGAATAACCATCAGCAAACTGTTACGGATAGCCCGCAGATAACGGATGTTCCTCGGTACCTCGACGAAATCCTTCAGGGAAGGATAGGTGAAGACCCTGACGATCGGATAAAGGACGAACAGTACCAGACAGATACCGATTATCAGAATGGTCGCAAGCAGCAGAGGCTCCCGCAGCAACTTCGTCCTCTGTTTCATCTTCTTAGAGCGTATTCCTGTAGATAGGCGGACAGACGAACCTGAACCGTCTGCCCGCCGTCGCTGTCAGGACTCCCGCTGCGAGTCCTCCGATGTCCGGTCCGACCGGCTGTCTAGGCGCTTCATCCTTGAACTATTTGCCGGTAATCTCGGCCCATTTCTTCTTCCAGGCGTCCACGTTTTCCGCAGCTTTTTTAAGATCCCATGGAGCGAAGTCTATACTCTCGAATGCCGGAACCCCATCGGGCAGGTCCACGCCTTTGCGCACAGGGTAGCGATAGCCGTTCCTGGCATTGATCGCTCCCGCTGTGGGGGAGAGCAGGAAATCGATGAACTTTTTGGCCGATTCAAGGTGAGGAGCTCCCTTGATAATGGAAGCAGCACCAATCTCGAAACCCGTGTCCTCGGGAAACAGTACCACGATCGGCAGGTTGCCCTGGATCTTCTGCTTCAAGGTGTCGTGTCCCCAGGCGAAACCGACGATAGCCTCTCCCTGACTGACCAGAGGAATCGAGCCGTTGGCGCCCTTGGTGTACTGGGCCACGTTCGCATCCAGCTTACGGATGAAGTCGAACCCCGCCTCTTCGCTACCCAGTCGGAAGATCTGGGCGCAGAGCATCAGATATGCACCGCCGGTAGTAGCCGGGTTGGAGGCGATGACCTCTCCCTTATAGACGGGATCGAGGAGATCGTCCCAGGTGCTCGGTGGTCTGATTCCCTTCGGCGCCACCTCCTCCTGATAGCGCTTATCGTTGTAGAGCATACATAAAGCGCCCAGGTACCAGCCGGTCCAGTAGCCGTCGGGATCCGTGAACTGGCTGGAAACGCCGGCCTGCTTGATCACCGGGGATGTGTACTTCTCCAAGAAGTCGCCGCCGGCCAGCTCGGTGTGATAATTGGAATTGCCGCCGATGAAGACATCGGCCCGGGGGTTCGGCGCCTCTGTCTTGATCCGTCCGGAGACAGTGCCCGCCTGTTCGAGCTGTACAACCACATCGGCGGGAATTCCCGTCTCGGTGGTGAAGGCCTGGGCCAGCTCGTTGCTGGTTTTTTCATCCAGGGCCGCGTAGATGAGCACCTTCTTTTCCGCCTCCGGCTGCCCGGTGCTGAACGCCGGCAATGCCAGCAGTGCAATGAGAAGAACAAGAGCTACTCGTTTCATAGAACACCTCCCTTAGTGTTTATTTTTCTCTCCGCACCCGCAGGATCGTCTGACCATCAATTCGGTGGGGAGTAGAATCCTGTTTTTTCGTATTCCTGAACCTTCGAGCATCAGGATGATGTTCTCCACCGCCACGGCTCCGATCTCGGCCATGGGTTGCCTTACCGTGCTCAAGGGCGGACAGAGAAATTCTGCAAAAAAGTCATCGTCAAAACCAGCCACCGCCACATCCTGGGGAACCCGAATCCCCTGCTCGTAGAAATAATGCAGCGCTCCCAAGGCCATCTGGTCGTTAGCGGCAAAAACCGCCTCCGCCCCGTCCCGAGAGAAAAAATCAGCGGCGGCGCGAAAGCCCCCCGCCTGAGTAAAGTTTCCTTCCACGTACTTGAGCGAATCCGGATCGATTCCACACTCGCTGAGGCCCAGCTTGAATCCGTAGATGCGATCGTTGGAGTCGATTTTTTTCGGCGGTCCGGTGATAAACAGGATGTCTCGGAAGCCATGATCGACGAAGTGATGAGCCATGTCTCGCGCTCCACCCACGTTGTCCACGCCGATGGAGAGCACCCCTTCGTCCATCGGTCTGCCGATGAAAATGAAGGGCAGACAGTTGGTGTTGAGCTTATTAACGATCGTCCGATCCACCTCGGGGGCACCGGAGTTGCGGATGATATAGCCGTCAACCCGCTGCTCTTCGATTAGCCGCAACACCGAGCTTTTATACTCCCGGGTCTGAATGAGAAGGTGGTAGTTTCGCTCCTCCGCCACTTGGTCGGCGCTCTCCAACAGGTTGGCGTAGTAGGGCATGGTCACGTCGGGAAGGAGGATGGCGATCATGTTCCGGCGTCCTCCTGAGAAAGCTCGGGCGGATGCATCGGGTACGTATCCGAGCTCCGCGATAGTCCTTTTTACTTTTGCTATGGTTGCGGGTCTGACGCTCTGCTCGCGGTTAAGCACCCGGGAAACTGTCGCCCGGGAAAAGCCGCAGTGACTGGCTACCTCTTCGATGGTGACTCGCCGATTGGCTCGCTTTGATTGCATTATCATGTTTATACACTATGAAAGCGCTCCCAAAGTGTAACATTGATGTATCGGCCTGTCCAGCGGACGATTTGACCATCCCGGAGAGAACGTTCTAAAATGCATCGCGATGGGAGAGCTTCAGTTCGACTCGGGCAGGCAAAAACTCTGGCAGGAACTCGGTGCTCTCGATCCGCTGCGGGTTGAAGAACGTACCGGCGTATCTTGGCGGGACGGCTGTTTCCACCTACCCTTCCTGGGAACGGTTTACCCCGTCGAGCCGGGATCCATGCGGATACACAGTCCTGCTGGAGACCCGTTGGCCGCAGATCCGGAGTTCGATCTGCTGATGCTGATCTATTTGATCCGGGTCATGGAACTAGAGCCCTCGGGGAGATGGGTCAGCGAAACGGAGTTGCCGGGGGGAAGCAATTTCTTCACCGGCCCTCATCACCTGCCCGCCGATTCTCTGGAAAAGCGCTACGGTACAGATGTAGAGATGTTCCATCGCCACTGTTTGCAGCTGGCCGGAAAACCTCTCGATTTCGGCGATGCATCCTACGTCTTCGAACCGCTGCCCCGCATTCCTCTGGCCTGTGTTCTCTTCACCGCGGATGAGGAGTTTCCGGCTCGGGTCACCTTTCTCTTCGACTCGACGATCCAGTTTCAACTGCCTCTGGATATCATCCTGGCCTTGGGCCACTGTTTCGCCGTTGTTATAGAAAACCTGCCTTAGAAGCCTATCGGTCATCCGCAGACCGGCCGTTCGCGGCCCGGCCAAGCAGGGCGTCCACCTCAACTGGGTCGGGCTGGGTGCGCAGGGGGCCGATTCCGCGGCAGGCCAGAGCCGCCACGGCGTTGGCCTTACGTCCGGTAGCCTCCAGGTCGAGCTCCTCAAGCACACCGGCGATCAACCCGGCATCGAAGGCGTCGCCGGCGCCGACGGTGTCCGCCACCTCTACGGCATACGGCTGGACTTCGATCCTACGCTCCCCCTGCAGCAGCACGCAACCCTTTGCCCCTCGTTTGAGGGCAACCAGCCCCGGAATACGGATCAGGTCGCGGAGGAAAGAATCGGGATCCCAGCCCAGGAGCTCGAGCTCGTCCTCGGTCATCTGCAGGATATCGGCATACTCGTTGATCGTATGCCGGATCACCGCTCGGGCCACCTCCCGATGCCACAGGGGCGGACGAAAGTTGATGTCGTAGGAAACAAGTATGCCGTTGGCCCTGGCGAACTCCATCAGCTTGAAGGAGACCTCGAGGGCGTTGCGGCTGATACCCTGGCTGATGCCGCTGAGGTGCAGGATGCGCGCCTGGCGAATAATCTGCCAGTCGATGCTCTCGGCATCGACGAAACAGGCGGCGGAGTTCCTGCGGTAGTAGGTGAAGTTGTGCTTCTTTCCTTCAAAGGAGATAAAGTACAGCCCCGTCGGGTTTACCGGATCCCGCTGCAGCAGGGACAGATCGACTCCGCCGCGCTGCCAGATATCAACGAAGCTCAGTCCGAAATCCTCCGAACCGATGCGGGTGAGGTAGGCGGTCCGGTGCCCCAGCTTGCTTAAGGCCAGAGAAAAGTTCGAGGTGTCTCCGCCCCAGGTCTTGCTGAGCGGCTGATCCTCGGCAATCGAGTGACCCTCCGGCGGATAGATGCCTATAAGTGGCTCACCGTAGGAGACGACTTCCACAGGATTCATCGATGCGTCGGCCTGCTATCTCCCCAGCCAGCCGCCGTCAACGGCGATGGTGAAGCCATTGACGTAGCTCGAGGCGTCGGAGGCCAGGAAAACGGCCAGGCCCTGCAGATCCTCAGGCTGTCCCCACCTGCCGGCGGGGATGCGCGCTATCAGGCTCTTGCTGCGCACCGGGTCCTTGAGCAGGGGCATGGCGGCATCGGTCTCCATGTAGCCCGGAGCAATGGCGTTGACGTTGATGTTCTCCTTGGCCCATTCGTTGGCCAGCAGCTTGGTGATGCCGCTCAGACCGCTCTTGCTCGCCGTGTAGGGCGGAATGAGAATTCCGCCTTGAAAGGACAGAAGCGAGGCGATGTTGACGATCTTGCCCCCGCTTCCCTGCTTGATGAACTGTCTGGCCGCGGCTTGGCAGAGAAAGAAAACGCTCTTCAGGTTGACGCTCATCACCTCGTCCCAGTCTTTTTCTGTATACTCAATCGACGGGGATCGGCGAATGATGCCGGCGTTGTTGACCAGGATATCGAGATGGCCGAAGCGGGCCACGGTCTTCTCCACGATCGCCGGTATGGGCTCGATGGATGCCAGGTCCGCCCGAATGCCGAGGAACTTGCGTCCCAGCTTTTCGATCCTGGCCTGGGTTTCTGTCGGCGATCGACGGTTGTAGACCCCGGCGATGTCGGCCCCGGCCTCGGCCAGTCCCAGGGCGATACCCTGTCCGAGACCGGTTGCCGAGCCTGTTACCACGGCCACTTTTCCGTCCAGCTTAAATTGATCCAGAATCATGGCGAGCCTCCTACTTCAATTGTTCCATCGGAACATGGTCCATGTCGGTGAAGGTCTGGTTCTCGCCGACCATGCCCCAGATGAAGGTGTAGTTGGTCGTGCCCACCCCCGAGTGGATCGACCAGCTGGGGTTGATCACGGCCTGCTCGTTGCGGACAACCACGTGACGGGTCTCCTCGGGTTCTCCCATGTAATGGAACACCACCGAGTCTTCCGGCAGGTTGAAGTACAGGTAGACCTCCATGCGCCGATCGTGGGTGTGAGTGGGCATCGTGTTCCAGACATTCTCCGGTTCCAGGATAGTCATGCCCATCACCAGTTGGCAGCTTTCCAGCACCGCCGGGTGTATATACTGGTAAATCGTACGCACGTTGGAATCCTTGCGTTCCCCGAGATGAACCTGTTTGGCCTCATCCAGGGAGACCTTCCTGTTCGGGTAGCTGGAATGAGCCGGTGCGCTGAGAAAGTAAAACTTGGCCGGCTCGTTTTTATCCGTGCTGCTCAGCTTTATGTCTTTGGCCCCCCGGCCTATGTACAAACCGTCCCGCGTGTCGAGAGCGAACTCCTGACCGTCCACGCTGACGGTGCCAGCCGAGCCGATGTTGATCAGACCGAGCTCGCGGCGCTCGAGAAACGAATCCGCCCCGATTTCTTTGCCTGCGGCCAGCGCCAGCTCCTTTGCCTCCGGAACCGCTCCTCCGGCGATGATGCGGTCGATGTGGCTGTAGGTCATCGACAATTCGCCGGGCTTGAAGAGATCTTGGATAAGAAAAGCCTCTCTCAACTGTGTCGTATCGAATTGCCTTGCCTCTCCCGGGCTGACTGCATTTCTTACTTGCATGTTTTCCTCCTCAAGATGTGGTCGGTTGCTCTACAGCAGACCCATGTCCTTGAACTCGCCCTCCACGCGCTGGTAGAGCTCCTTCGAAATTTCCTGATGCGGAGCGCGAGGATAACCTGGATTCATGCCGCGCATCCTCAATACAGCGTAGGTCATGGTCAGAGTAGGACCGTACTTCAGGATCGCCCTGGCCTTGACTACGTCGAGCTGCTTCTTCGCCGTTTCCGTTGAATTTCCCTTCTTCCAGGTTTCGTAGAAATCGACCATGAACTCGGGAAACACGTTGGCCAGACCGGAGATCACCCCGCTGGCCCCGGCGTCAAGGGCCGCCGCAGCGATGGCTTCTGTGCCGATGATGAACTGGAAATCGGCCCTTTGGACCTTCAAGAGGTACATATAGAAGTTGACCAAATCGAAGGCCGAATCCTTGACCCCGGCCAGTCCTTCACCGGCCAGCGTGGCCAGCAGGTCCGCGGAGATCGGGTTTCCGCTCAGCATCGGATTGTTATAGAGAAAAACCGGGATCCTGACGGCCTTGATAAGGGCGCGGTAGTGATCGAGCAGGTGCTGGTCGGAATACCTGTAGTAGTAGGGGGGAATGGCCCCGACGGCGTCGGCACCGATCTGGCCTGCATGTTGCGCCAGTTCAACCGCCTGCTGGGTACTTACCGCACCGACATGAACGATGACTTTAGCTTTCCCTTTTTCCTCCACAACCACTTTGGCCACTTGCTTGCGCTCCTCGACGGTCATCAGCGGGCCGCTGCCGTAGGTTCCGCAAGGGTAGAATCCATGTACGTGTTTGGCTTGAAAACGGACGACTTCCCGCTGCGCGGCCTCGTCGAATTTTCCGTCCTCCGTGAAACTGGTCAGGACCGGGGGGATTATCCCTGAGAACTCTTTAGACATGTTGCGTTCCTCCTGAACTAAATATCCTGGGTAGTCAATCGAAGTATCTTTCCCAGATTCGTATCAATGCGCTCCCAAGGCCTGGGAGACTTCTTCCGCTATTTTTACTACCTTTAGGGCAACCTCAGGGATCATGCTTTCCTGCAATGTTAGTGTCGTGGCGGTGATCCCCACTGCGGCCACGATGCTGCCGAAGGCGTTGCGCACCGGTGCCGCCGCACAGCGCACATCTTCGTAATATTCCCGATCGTCGACGGCGTAGCCCTGTGCGGTGACTTTGTCCAACTCCGCCGCCAGCGCATCCAAATCCGTGATGGTGTTGGGAGTTCGTTTTTCGAGAGTTATCCCCTCGAAGAAACGCCTAAGGTTTTTGCTGCCGACCACACCAGCCAGCAATACCTTTCCCAGAGAAGAGCAGTGCGAAGGAGTGAGGGAACCGGCCCGACAAGCTATTCGAATATGCTTGGGCCCATCGCATACTTCAGCCACCATCACCTGTTTTCCCGCCCAGATTCCCAAATGAGCGGTTTCTTCGGTTTCCCTGCTCAGCTTGTCGAGGAAGGGTACGGCG